>OUNM010156882.1_pt1 | contig 30059 bp, 27 predicted proteins | sample 1769961 | NCBI WGS metagenome assembly OUNM01 (sample SAMEA3914820, study PRJEB12502) | metagenome | biome: forest; material: soil | place: USA | collected 2012-03-12 | depth 0.3 m | reverse complement strand
GTCGCCGGATCCTTCGGCGCATCGCCGACGACGCTCGGGTCGCTCCCCGTGAAGGGCATCGGCGCCGACACGGGACTCGTGACGCGCCTCTGCAACTGATCCATCACGCGGCGGTCGGGACGCCGCCGGTCGGGAAGGCGCGGCCGGTTTCGCGGTGCACCCGGTGCAGCTTCACGCCGAGGCCGACGAGGAGGACACCGAAGACGATGGCGTAGCCGCCGATCAGCCACACGACGGCGAGCGCACCGGCGCCCGGCGCCGCGAAGAGGAGCACGCCGAACGCGATCGAGAGCACGCCGGCCAACGCGAGCATCCACTCGCCGCTCACGAGACGCCGCAGCTCGACCGCGGCAGCAATCTCGGCGATGCCCGTCACGATCGCCCACGCTGCGATGATGAAGAGCAGCACGAGCGCGGTGATTCCCGGATACGCGAACGTGACCACACCCGCAGCGATGCTGACGAGGCCCTCGACGAGGTACCAGCCCCAGCTCCCTCCGGCACGTCCGGCGCGCGTCGCGAGCACGAGATTGAACACGCCGTCGGCGATCGCGTAGACGCCCCACATGATCACGAGCGCGAGCAGGCCGATCGAGGGTGCGATCAGCGCGAGCACGCCGAAGATGATCGCGGCGAGACCGCGGATGACCGGGACCCACCAGCGCGCGCTCAGCGCATCCAGCGCTCCGCCGATCATGGTCGTGTTCGTGTTCATGACTGCTCCTCCCTTTTTGGTCGATCGTTCGTTCGACGTGCAGTGCGCGTACCGCGCGGAGGGAAAGCGTTGCGTCACGGCGATCACGTGGTCGTGACTGCTCTCTCGGACGCTCGTCCTCTCCCGGCATTCTGCATCTGCGAAGCGCATGAGCTCGTGCCGCTTCGTCGCGCAGCACGTAGGGCCGTCGCGTCCATGCGTGCATGCACATTGCACGTACGGCCGCGCGCAATCTCAGCTCGCCAAGGAGGCGGTCATGGACAAGTTCGTAGCGGTCGTGGTTCCGGATGAAACGAAGGCGTACGAGTGCATCAACGCGCTCCAGGAGCTCCACAACGAAGGGAGCGTCAGCGTTTACGCAACCGCCGTGGTGCAGCGCGAGCCGAAGGGCACGCTCTCCGTGAAGCAGATGTCCGACGACGGGCCGGTCGGGACCGCGCTCGGCGCGCTCCTGGGCTCGATGATCGGGCTCATCGGCGGACCGGTCGGGGCGATCGCCGGAGGAGCGAGCGGCGGCCTCATCGGCACGTGGGGTCAGTACGGCGTGCACGCGGAGGTGAGCGAGGAGTTCGCGGAGGACTTCGGCCGCAACCTGAAGCCCGGCAACTTCGCGGTGCTCGCCGAGGTCGACGAGGAATGGACAGCACCGGTCGACACGCGGCTCGGCCAGCTCGGTCTCACGGCCGTCCGCGCGTCGCGGGAAGCGTTTGCCGACGACTTGATGCAGCGGCGCGTCGACGCCGATCGTGCCGAGCTCGAGAAGGTCAAGACGAACATCCAGACGGACATTGCGTCCGACAAGAGCGCCGCCAAGAGCGCCGTCGAGAAGGAAGTCGCACGGATCAAGACGAACGTCGAGGACGCGAAGGCCATCGACAAGAAGAACCTGGCGAACCTCGAGACGAAGATCGCGACGAAGAGGGCCGAGGGCATGGAAGCGGCGCTCGAGCACGAGCTCCAGAGCACGACGGAGAAGCTGCGGCGTCGAGCCGAGAAGACGCAGGAGCGGCTCGACCAACGACAGGGAGAGATGGACGCCAAGGTCCGACGACTCGAGGAGCAGGCCTCGAAGGCGAAGCCCGAGGTCGGGACGCGCATCCAGCAGCGCATCGACGCCCTCCGCAAGGAGTACGGCGAGCGTCTCGAGAAGCTCCGGCGCGCCTACGAAATGACGCAAGAAGCGCTTCGCGCGTGAGCGTCCGATCGTCCGGACCGCGATGCGTCAGCCGACCGTCGGCGCCGCGCGTAGCTCCCCGAGGAGCGCGCGCGGCGTCACGCCGGCGATCGCGCGGAACTCGGCAATGAGATGCGCTTGATCGTAGTAGCCGGCGGCGGCCGCGATGCTCGCCCAGCTCGCGGGCGTTCGCTCGCGCGCGGCGCGGACGGCGTGACGGAAGCGCGTGAGCCTCGCGAACGCCTTCGGGCTCACGCCGACGGCGTCACGGAAGACCCGACGGAGGTGCCGCTCGCTCACGCCGAGATCGTCGGCGACCTCGTTCACGTTGGCGCTCGTCAGCCTGCCCGCGGCGTGGAGCGCGAGCCGAGCGCCGGCGTCAGCTCCATGCACGAGCGTGAGACGTTCCGCGATCGCGCCGTCCATCACGGAGGCTGCATCGAGCAGGTCGCGCGCATTCGCGAGACGATCGCAGAGCCGCCGCGTTGCCGCGCTGCCCCACAGATCCTCCAGCGCCACGATGCGCCCGGCAATCGCGGACGCACGCACGCCGAGCACCGCTTCGGGCGCGCCGAGCTGGAGGCGCGCCATCACGATCCGCTGTCCGCGACGAATGAGCTTTCGAACGACGTGCTCTCGCACGCCGAGCGCGTGGACGTCGAGGCCGCCCCGGCACGTCGGTCCGAATCGGGCGACGAGATGGATCTCCGGACGCGGGATGGCGACGCGCGGCATGTCGCGGTCGCTCTCGTACGCGAACAACGCGGCGACGACGGACGCCGTCGCGGCGCTCGGTGCGATGCGATCGGTGCGAGCGGCCGCGTCCATGGACGCGTTTGATGACGGAAGCCCGGCCTCCGGTGCGCGCTTTCTTTTGTCCGTTTCTTCCAATCTCCGCGGAGCGCTGCTGGCTACGTTCCAGCCATGAAGATTCTCGTCACCGGAGCGACAGGAAAGGTCGGAAGCCGACTCGCCAGACGTTTGGCCCAGCGCGGCGATCACGTGAGGGCGCTCGTGCGTGATCTCGCGCGCGCCGAGGGCTTGCGCCACGATCGTATCGAGCTCGTCCGCGGCGATCTGCTCGACGTGGCGTCGCTCGACGCGGCGGTGCGCGGCGTCGACGCCGTGGTCCACTGCGCGGCGTTCTTCCGTGGCGCGACGCCCGAGCAGGCGCACGCCGTCAACGACCTCGGCACGCAGCACCTCGCGAACGCCGCGCGCGCAGCCGCGGTGAAGCGGTTCATCTTCACGAGCACCGGCCTCGTCTACGGTCCCAACGGCGGCCGTCCTGCGCGAGAGGACGATCCCTGCGCGCCCGTCGACGCGTATCCCGCGAGCAAGCTCGCCGCAGAGCGCTTTCTCCTCGCGATGGAAGGTCTCGACGTGCGCGTGCTCCGCTTGCCGTTCGTCTACGGCGACGGCGACGCGCACATCGCCGAGGCGGTCCCGATGATGCGCGGGTTTCCGCCGGGCCAGCGCATGTCGATCGCCCACCACGCCGACGTCGCGCAAGCGGTCGCTCGCGTGCTCGACGCCGCGTCGCCCGCGCATCGCATCTACAACGTGACCGACGACGAAGCCCCGGACGTCGCGACGCTGTTCGCATCGGTGGGCGCGCCGCCGCCCGACGGATCGAACGCCGAACGCGCACGCGCGTTCGAGGCGGTCAGCGACGGGCGACGGATCCGCGAAGATCTCGGCTTCGCGCCGCAGTTCCCGCGGCTCGCCGACGCGATCGCCGCAGGCGCATGACCGGTTTGCGCGGAGCCTCCTGCGGGATCGTGGAGGTGCCGCAGGACGGACTTCACCGAACCGCGGCAGCGAGGTCGGCCTTCAGCTCGTCGGCATTTCGGCGTGGGCCGTAGCCTGGCGTGTCGCGCTCGATCCGCCAGCTCTCGGCGGTCGGGCCCGCGTCGACGGTGTCGAAGCCGAATTCGTCGAGCAGCGCCGCGACCCGCGTCTTCGCATCGGCGTCGTCGCCGGCGATGACGAGCGCTCGGCGATTCGGCGTTCCCTTCGGCGCTCCATCGGTCGTCAGCTGAGCCGCGTAGATGTGATTGAAGGCCTTCACCACCTTCGACTTCGGAAGGTGCTTCTGGAGGAGGCCGGTCGTCGTTTGCTTCTTGGCATCGAGGTCGGCGATTTGCCCATCCCGCTGCGGGTAGTAGTTGTTCGTGTCGATCACGACCTTGCCGGCCAGCGGCTCGACCGGGACCTGATCGATGCTCTTGAGCGGGATCGTCACGACGACGATGTCGCCTTGCTGGGCTGCCTCGAGCGCCGTCACGGCACGCGCATTCGGACCGAGCTCGCGGACGAGATCCGCCAGCGTCTCGGGACCACGCGAGTTGGCGATCACGACCGGGTGGCCGCTCTTCACGGCGAGTCGCGCTACCTGGCTTCCGATGTGCCCTGCGCCGATCAGCCCGATCGTTTCCTTACGGTTCACCATGGTCGTCACCTCCGTCGTCCATCGACTCCCATGGACCGATGCTCGGGTGCCCGGAGACGTTTCCGGGCACCGGCACGGCGCAGCTTCGTCCGTCGTCGAGGTGCTTCACCCCGCCATCGTAGCCGCGCCCGTCGCTTCGGGCCGCGCTTTGCCGCTCGCGATGAGGGCTCGCAGATTCTCGGTGACCAGCGAGGTCCAGCCCCTCGAGCAAGCCTCGTAGCACTGGTGATCGGGGACGAGGCCCACGTGGGTGAGGCGCAGCTCGGTCTTGTCGCCCTTCTTCGCGATGTCGAACGTCACCTCGGTGCCGTTCCACTCGGTCTTGTTCTCGATGAAGGCGAGGTGACTGTCGAGGACGCGCCAGACCACGCGCTTGCCGGGGATCGACTCGGTCACCTTCTGCTTGCTGAAGTGCATCTCCTTGTAGCGGTACGTGAACTCGTCGCCGACCTTGGCGGTGGGCCCTTCGATGGTGCCCTTCCACCAGTCGCTGACGTGGTTGACGGCCGCAAAGACTTCGGCCGGGCTCTGATCGACGGTGATGCTGACGGTGAGGTTCTTGGCGTTCATGGCTCTCTCGACTTTCTTGAGGTGAGCGTTCTGCACGCTCGGCACTTCGAGAGGTGTACGTCGTCGCCGCGAGCACGCGGAGTAACATCCGTGACGCGCACGACGACAGCTCGCGGATTCGTTGCTTCGTCGCCACCGAAACGCAACAGAAGCCGCGGCGCACATCGGGCACACTGGAGGGAACATGGATCTCCGTCGAATCGCCTTTGCGCTCGCCCTGCCTGGGCTGGCTTCGTGTGCCAGCGCGTCACCGTCGTCGTCCTCGCCCCAGGCCGCGGCGGCGGCGTCGTCCGCGAACGATCCCGGGGCGCCGCGAACGACGTCCTCGCCCGCAACAGCCGCGACCGGCAAGGCGGTGCTTCGCCTGCACGGGAGCAACACGCTCGGCTTCTCGGTCGTGCCTCGTCTCGCGAAGGCCTTCCTCGAGAAGCAGGGCGCAACGGAGGTGATCGTCAACGACGAGTCGCGTGCGAAGGAGCGCGTCTGGGTGCAAGCGCGGATCGCCAACGTCGACACGTCGATCGAGATCTTCGCGCCTGGGACCCGGGTTGGCTTCGAGTCGCTCGGGCAAGGAGGCTGCGATCTCGTGCTCGCATCGAGACCGATCACCACCGCCGAGGCGACGAAGCTCGAGAGCGTGGGCGATCTCACGTCGCCGGCCGCCGAGACCGTGGTGGCGATGGACGGAATCGCGGTGATCGTCCACCCGGCAAACCCGGTGCTCAAGCTCACGGTCAAGCAGCTCGAGCAGGTCTTCTCCGGAAAGATCACGAACTGGACGCAGCTCGCGGGAAAGCCCGGCCCCATCCACGTGCTCGCGCGCGACGAGAAATCGGGCACCCACGACGGGTTCGTCACCCTGGTGATGCAAGGCAAGCAGCCCAAGGCAGAGAAGAACTTCGAGGACAGCGAGGCGCTCGTCGCCGCGGTCGCGAAGGACGAAGGCGCGATCGGCTTCGTCGGGCTCCCTTACGTCAAGAACACCAAGCCGCTCGCGATCCAGGATGGCGACACGCGGCCGGTGCTGCCCACGCCGTTCGCGATCGCGACCGAGGACTACCCGCTCGCCCGCCGGCTCTTCTTCTACACGCCGCCGAATGCGAAGACGCCGCTCACGAAGGAGCTCGTGGACTTCGCGCTCTCCGACGAAGGCCAGGCGATCGTGAGCGAGTCGGGATTCGTGCCGCTCTCGCTTCGCGTCGAGACCACGCCCGTCCCGCCGAACGCGCCGCCTCGTTACGTGAAGCTCGCCGCCGGTGCTACGCGCCTGTCCGTGAGCTTCCGCTTCAAGAACGGAAGCGCATCGCTCGACGCCAAGTCGCGACGCGATCTCGATCGGCTGATCCAGCACGTCTCGTCGCCGATGAACCGCGGACGCCACCTTGCGCTCGCAGGATTTGCCGACAACCAGGGCAACGAGGAGACGAACGAGCGCGTCGCGAAGCAAGGCCTCGACGCCGTCGCTTCGCTCCTCGCCAAGCGCGGCGCCGCGCCGGACGAGGTCGCCACGTTCGGGAGTGCGCTTCCCGTGGCCTCGAACGAATCGCCCGACGGACGGGCGAAGAACCGTCGCGTCGAGGTGTGGCTCCACTGAGGGCAAGACCAAGAGCTCGAGCCCTGCGGCAGGGCGCCGGGCGCGCGCCGCAGACCTTGCCGAGGATCTACCTCGCCGTCACGCGCCGGCCACGTGGCGAGCGGATGCTTGCGTTCGTTGAAGGACGACCGAGACCGAGCCTCCCTCGTTCGCTCTCCCTGGCTCAGGGCGGCGCTCGGCGCGTTCGGGATCGGAATGGTCGCGCTCACGTTCCGCGGAACCAGCGTCGCGCGTGGGATCGAGCGAATCGATCTCGGGATGGCGCTCCTCGCGGTGCCCGTCCTCCAGGGGCTCGGTTTCTGCCTCGAAGCGGCCGGCTGGCGCGGAATCCTCGCGTCGCTCGGCGAACGCGCGAGCTTTCGTCGAGTGCTCCGGGTGCGCATCATGAGCGAGGCGATCTCTCAATCGCTTCCGCTCGGTGTGCTCCTCGCGGAGGGCTCGAAGCCGGTGCTGCTTCGCACGTGGACCGGTATTGCCGTTCCGATCGGGAGCGCGAGCGTCGCTGCGCGGAAATATTCGCTCATCGCGACGCAGGCGACGCTGCTCGCGGTGGTCGCCGTCTTCGGCGCCGCGCCGCTCGAGCGCTTCGGCGCGGGCATGCCTGGAGGTGGCGTGACCCTCCGCGCGATCATCGGCACGGGCGCGGGCGTCCTCGCACTGAGCGCCGCCGCGTCCGGACGTGCGCTGTGTCGTGGCCGCATTGCCGCGAAGCTGCGCGCGCTGCTGGCGCGCATTCCGCTCGCTCGCTCCGTCGCGACGCGCCACGAGAACGCCTTCTCGGAGACGGATGCCGCCGCCGAGCGGTACTTCGGACGGCCGCTCGGCGCGCGAGCTCTCAGCGCGCTCCCGTTTCTCTTCGCGTGGTGCGTGGAGGCCTTCGAGACGTGGTTTCTCCTTCGCATCGTCGGCGTCGAGATCGGTCTCGGCGTGGCGTTCTGTCTAGAGGTGCCGCTGGGGCTGCTCCGGAGCGTTGCGTTCTTCACGCCCGCGGGGCTCGGCGTCCAGGATCTCGGATACGCGACGGCGCTCGCCTCGCTCGGCACGCCCGACGCGACGTCCGCAGCGCTGGCGTTCGTCCTCCTCAAGCGCTCGAAGGAGGCGCTCTGGATCGCGGTCGGCTACGTGCTCTTCGTCCTCGGTCGCCCGATGACGACCGGCGGGACGCACGAAGCGCTCAACGGGTGAGGTTCCACCGCGTGGCGTGACGGTTTTCCGCTACTCCCCGTGGGGTATGGCCCTCATTTACTGTGGATACGTCCTCGACGGGTCGCTCTGTCCGCTTCTACGCTTTCCCCATGGGGAACGGGGGGACGTCGCCGCTCGGCGATGTGGGGTCGCGCTATCGCATCATCGGTTCGCTCGGGAAGGGCGGCGGCGGTGAAACCTTCGAAGCGATTCGCATCGCCGACGAGGCACGTGTCGCGCTGAAGTGTCTCGTCGTCGCGCAGACGCGCGACTGGAAGACCGTCGAGCTCTTCGAACGCGAGGCCCGCGTGCTCGCGTCCCTCACACATCCCGCGATCCCACGTTACGAGGACAGCTTCGTCGTCGAATCGGAGCAGGGAACGAGCCTCTATCTCGTGCACCAGTTCGCGCCGGGCGTCTCGCTGCGGCAGTGGCTCGAGCGCGGATGGCACCCCGACGAAGCCGAGATCTTCCGCATCACCGAGTTCTTGCTCGACGTCCTGTCGTACCTCCACACGCTCGCGCCTCCGGTCGTTCATCGCGACATCAAGCCGGACAACATCATCCGCTCCGAGGACGGTCGTCTATGGCTCGTCGACTTCGGCGCGGTTCGCGATTTCACGAGCACGATGAGCGGCGGCAGCACGGTCGTCGGGACCTACGGCTACATGGCGCCGGAGCAGTTCCGCGGACAGGCCATCCCTGCGAGTGACATCTACGGCGTGGCGGCGACGCTGCTCTTCCTCTTGACGGGGCGCCCGCCGACCGAGCTGCCGCAAGAGAAGCTGAAGGTCGTCTTCCGTCCGTACGTGCAGACCATCTCGCCGAAGCTCGTCGCGTGGCTCGATCGCGCGCTAGAGCCCGCGCCGGAGGATCGTTTCCCGACGGCGGCGATCGCGTTGCAAGCGCTGCGCAGCGCTCCGGTTGCCCAGCCTGCACCAGCGCGCCCCTCACGTAAGCGTCTCGGCATCCTCCTCGGCACGCTCGTCGCGGTGATCGCCGGCGCGGTGGTGGTCGTCGGCGTGACCGAGGCGAGAGAGAAGCGCGCGAAGGCCGAGCTCGCACGGCGGATGCGTGGGTCGACGCAGCAGCTCCCTCATCGGCCCGACGGCTCGGTCGTCATCGTCCATCCGCAGCGGGTCTTCCAGGGCCACATGGCGCTGATCCTCTCGATCGCGATCTCACCTGACGACAAGACGCTTGCGACCGGCAGCGATGGCAGCGTGAAGCTCTGGGACATGCAGACCGGTGAGGTCACGCGAACGCTCGGCGGTATCGACGGTCGCGTCGGCTCGCTCGCGTTCAGCAAGGACGGCGCTCGCCTCGTGACGGGCGGCGGAACGACGCTGCGCATCTGGGATGTGGCGGCGGCCACGGTGCTCAAGACGATCGAGCATGCGCACGACAAAGAGATCCTCGAGCTCGCGATGGCCCCCGACGGCAAGACCTTCGTGACGGTGGCGCGCGACGGAAAGGCGAAGACGTGGGACTTCGAGAGCGGGCGAGAGCTGCGCGCGGTCGTGCACGGGAGCTCGATCTTCTCGGTCGCGATCTCGCCGGATAGTGCTCACTTCGTCACCGGCGCTGCGGACGGCACCGTCAAGACGTGGGCCCTGGCATCGGGGATCCTCGTGCAAACGGTGCCCGCGCAGCGGGCGACGATCAACGCGATCGCCTACTCGCCCGACGGCGCAATGGTGGCGACTGCGAGCGATGACCACACCGTGAAGGGCTGGCGTGTCGATCGGAGCGGCACGCTGGAAGCCCGTTACACGGTCACGCATCGCGACGAGGTGTGGGGCGCTGCGTTCAGCCCGGACGGACGGTTCCTCGCGACCGCCACGAAGGACGGCACGACACACATGATCGAGCCTTTCAACGGAGGGGTGCTCTCGACGGAATTCACGGGCGGAAGCGCGAGCAAGGTCGGGTTCACGCGTGACAGTCGCACGATGGTCTCGATCGCCGGCGCGTATGCGCGGCGCTACTCGGTCACGTACCGGCGCTCCGGCACGAAGCTGCCCGAGCCGTCGGTCGACGGACCGCTCGTCCGCCCGACGCACGGGCGAGACGAGGAGCTGTTCGTCGAAGCGATGCGCTTGATGATGAACTGGCGCATCAAGGAAGCAGAAGCGAAGCTGGACGAGGAAATGAAGCTCAACGCTTCGTCGCCTCTCGCGTGGATCGGGCAGGCGCGCCTCGCGTTGAGCCGTGCATACATCGACGGCTACGCGTACGAACCGAAGGGCGTCGCGGTCGCGCAGCAGCACCTCGAGCATGCAGCGACGCTCGGACCCAAGAGCGCCGACTGGTGGTCGGTGCGCGCGTGGGTTGCTCGTGCGCAGAAGGACTCGACGAGCGCGCGTGACGCGGTTCGGCAGGCGTACGCGTTGGTACCGCAGGAGCCTTATGCGGCACTCGCCGAGGCGAAGATCACGATGGACGACGAGCGCTATCCCGAAGCCGTCGCGATGCTGGCGCAGGTCATCGGCCGAACGAGGCGACCAGAGATCCTGTCGTGGGCGTACTCGGAATTGCGGGAGTGCCACGAGAAGCTCGGCGATCTCGATGCGGTGGAGGCGAACTGGCGGCGCTCGCTCGACATCAATCCTCAGAGCGCGCGCAACCATGCCGACTACGCGTGGTTCCTGTTCCGGTCGGTGGGCGACGTGAATCGAGCGATGGCCGAGGCTGAGACCTCGCTTGCGCTGTCGGACTCACCGAGCGCGCGCAGGACGATCGTCGCGGCGCGGTGCGAACGCGCGAATCGCCTCCTCTGGGAGAACAGGGACCCTGACGGCGCCTTGAAGGAGTACGAAGCGGCGCTCGTCACGTTGCCGAAGAGCGCAATGGCGCTGTACGGCCGAGCGGCGGTGTATCGCTTCCGGGCGCTGACGAGACACGATCCGTCGCTGGTGCGACTGGCCCGAGCGGATCTCGAGCTCATCTTGAAGGTCCAGCGAGAGGACGACTACTGGCGCCCGGACACGACGGACGCGCTCTCGGAGCTCGACACGGTGGAAGTGATGGCGCGCGCGAAGTAGCGAGCCCTACTCGCGCCGGGCTCGGCTCGGCAACACCGCTGACACGGCCAGGCCCGCCGCCAGGACGACCGCGAGCATGACCGCCGCTGCGCGGTGCGCCGCGAGCACGTCGCTTCCGTGAAGCAGCGACGAGACGATGCCGACGCCGATCACGCCGCCGAGGTAGCGCGCCGTCGACGACACGCCTGCTGCCATGCCGCTGCGCGCGCGATCGATCGCTGCCATCGCGGAAGCCTGCAGCGCCGGCGTCGACAGGCCGATGCCGAAGCCGACCGGCAAGAGACCCCACATCACGTCGCTCGCGCCGTGCAGCGGCACCCACGCCACGACGAGCATGCCCGCGAGCGCGACTGCCGAGCCCAGCAGCGCCGGCCCTCGCTCGCCGATGCGCGCGACGACACGACCGCTGGTCATCGACCCCGTCACCATCGCGAGCGTCAGCGCGAGCAGCGTCCGCCCGCTCGTCTTCGCATCGGCATCGAAAGCGCGCGACAGCACGAGCGGCAGCTCGAAGAGCAGCGCATACATCGCCAGGTTCTGCAGGCCCACCACCGCGACGCCCGCCGCGAAGGCGCGCGTCCGGAACAGCGACGGATCGATGACGGGGTTCTTCGCCCGTCGCTCCCACGCGAAGAACAGCACCATGACGATCGCGCCCGCGCCCGCCATCGCGAAGCGCTGCGCGCGCAAGCCGATCACCAGCAGCAACAAGCCCACGCCGAGCAGCGCGCTTCCGAGGAGATCGAACCGCGGCATCGCGCGCTTCGGCTCCTTCTCCTGCGACCGCGCGAGCAGCGCGGCCACCAGCACGGGAGGCGCATTGACCACGAACAGCGCCGGCCATCCGAAGCGCCCCACGATCTCGCCGCCCACCAGCGGGCCGATCGCGGCCGCGATGCCCATCACGGCGCCGAACGCGCCGAACGCCTTCGCTTGCGCATCCGCGGGGGCGCGCGAGCGCACCAGCGCGAACGCGCTCGGCACCATGACCGCGCCGCCCGCCGCCATGAGACCGCGCGCGATCTCGAGCGGTAGCACCGCGCGGCCGACGAAGCCCACGATCGCGCCCACCGCGAACACGATCTGCCCGAGGCCGAGCGCGCGCCCATGGCCGATGCCGTCACCGAGCTTTCCGCCCGGGCTCTGCAGCACGATGCCCACGAGGAGATAGCTCGCGACCAGCGCCTGCGTGAGTGCCTCGCTCGGGACGCGCAGATCGGTCGCGATGGCCGGCATCGCCACCGCCAGCATCGTGGAGTTGAGCGGTACGAGCGCGACCGACAGCCCGAGCGCGACGAGCTCGCGCGTGGTCAGCGGTGCCGGCGCCGTCTGCGCCGACGTTTCGGGGAGCACGCGATCCAAGGGAAATTCAGGCCGATCGCGTGATGGCGCGGCGCTGGAGGAGGTACAGCGTCCCGGCTGCGAACGCGAACTCGAGGTCCTGCGGTCCTGCGACGTACGCCTCGCAGCGAAGCGCGAGCTCGTGTAGCGACCGGAGCTCCGCGTCGTCGAGGCACAGCGCGTTCACGAGGTGCTCCTCCACGGTCGTCTCGTGCGTTCCGCCGTCGGGTCGCCTTCGGATCGCGATGTCCTTCTCGCCGGCCGCGCGCTCGAGCACGCGGCCGTCGCGTGCGATGCGGTAGCGATCCGGAGTGACCAGCCCGGCGACGACGATCTCGCCGAGGCCCCACGCGGCCTCGATCACGCGCTCGTCCGCGCCGCTCATCGGGTTCCGTGTGAAGAGCACGCCTGCCTTGTCCGCGTCGACCAGCTTCTGCACGACGACGCCCATGCGCGGCGCGCCGTCGAGCCCGAGCCGCTTGCGATACGCGAGCGCCGACGGCGCGTGCGCCGACTCACGCACCTTGCGAATGGCTGCGAGCAGCGAGCGCGGGCAGCTCACGCCGAGCACCGTGGCATGCTGACCGGCGAAGCTCGCGCCGGCGCCGTCCTCTCCGATCGCCGAAGAGCGGACCGCGACCGGCCCACCGAGCGACGCGAACGCCTCGGCGATGTGCGATGGCGCATGCTCCGCCGCTCCGCCGGCGAGCTCGTCGACGTGCTCGTGCGCGAGCGCGAATCCGGGCGGCACCGGCAAGCCCGCACGCAGCGCGGCCCCGAGCTGCGCCGCCTTTCCACCGTGCGCGCTGTCGTCCTCGACCTCGTTCAGCCAGATGGCGCTCATCCGAGGACGGTGACCTCGCCGGTGGTGCCGTCGACGCGCACGCGCGCGCCGTCCTTCACGAGCTGCGTCGCTTCCCGCGTACCGACGACGCCGGGAATGCCGTACTCGCGCGAGACGATCGCCGCGTGACAGAGCTGCCCGCCGCGATCGGTGACGATCGCGCCGAGCAGCGGCAGCACCACGTTGAAATAGGGCGAGGTCGCGCGCGTGACGAGGACGTCGCCCTGCTGGATGCGGTTGAAGTCCTCCTCTTGCTCGACGAGGCGCGCCGTTCCTTCGTAGACGCCGGGGCTGACGGGAAGGCCCTTCACCGACACGGCGGTGCGCTGCGCTGCCGGCACGTCGAAGAGACCGGAGAGGAACGACGCGATCGCGCGCTGCGTGCGACGACCCTCCTTCGGCAGCCAGTCGGCGGGCGGCGGACCGGATGGCTCGGCGCCGAGCCACTGCGGGATGTCCGCGTCGTTGACGGTCTTCGTGGTGCGGAACTGGGCGCGGCGGCGGAGCTCCTCGCAGGAAGGCACGTCGCTCTTGTCGTCGGCCTTTCCGGCTCCGGCACCTTGGCCGAGGAGCATGGCGCGCAGCTCCTCGAAGCTCGCGTCGACGGCGAGCTCGGGATCGTCGATCGTCTTCTTGGCCTGGAGGCGGCGGCCGACCTCGAGGATCGCGCGGCGTGCGAGGCCAATCGCCCAACCGTCCGAGTAATGACCGCGCTCGTCGCGCAGGCGATTGACGGCCCGCGCCTCTGCGACCAGCTCGTCGAACGCGGCCTGGTGCTCGGCGGGGATCTCGGCGCGTAGCTTGGCGATGCGCTCCTTCGACGACGTGTCGCTGTCGCGCGATTTGTCGCCGGCGACGGCGGCGCGAATGGCCGCGACGAGCATCGTGGGCATCTCGATCGCGGACTTGCTGCTGACGTCGTAGCCGAGCGTGCGGTGCGCGACGACCTCGAGGTATGCGCGCATCGCCTTGCCGACGGCGCCGTCATGAGCCGAGAGTCGATCGAGGATGGCGCGCGCGGCGGCGTCGTCGGTGGATGCGGCGGCTCCGGACGCCGTGAGCATCGCGCGCGCGTCGGCATCGTCGCGGAGCGCCGCGGCGAGCGCGTCGAGCTCGGCGGCGGCGACGCCGAGCGAGATCTTGCTCGAGCCACGGAGCGCCTGGAGGACCTCGCCGACCGGCTTCTTGGTCCATTCGTGCACGTGTGCAAGGAGATCGCCAACGGGGAAGCTGCAGCTGATCGTGAATTGATGATGCTGCTTGATCATGTCGCGCATCTGGTTGCGGCACGCGAGGAGGTGCTCGATGAGCGCGTCGTCGGAGAGCTTGGTCGGGTCGACGGCCTGGAGCTCGCGATGCTTCTTGTCCGAAGCGGGCCGCACCGTCTCGTCCCAGCGCGCGAGATCGAGGCGCCACTGCTTCTTCTCGATGGCCTCGCGTGACGTGCGGATGCGCGCGCGCATCTTGGGCAAGAGGCGCGTGAGGAGCTGGAAGATGAGCTTGGGCGGCGGCTTGGTCGCGCCCTCGGGTGCGCCGAAGCCGCGCGCCCTCATGAAAGTGAAGTCGTTGACGAAGCGCGGCTCCATCCGCTCGAGCATGATCCCGTAGCGAGCGGTCGACTCGGCGAAGCCGTCGCCGAAGCCCTCCACCATCGGCCCTTGCGTGAAACGACAGACGGGACGCGTGAAGTGCGTGGCCTCGAGCTCCCACGCGCCGGGTCCAGGCGCGGTGAACGTGAGCGCAGCGCTCGATGCGCTCTTCGATGCGGATGCCCTAGACGATGCTCCGGACGCGGCCATGAGTCCTCCCCCTTGAACGGCGTGACACCGTGCTGACGCCAGTTCGACACCAGAACGACACGTAATTCCGCCATGAATCGCCGCGAAAATCAACCGCAGCGACGTGCGGCGCGGACGATCACCGCGCGCAGCGCTCGCACCGCGCGCGACCGTAGGAACAGGCGACGCGGTGCAGCGCCGCTCGGACGGATAGACTCGCGGGACATGCGAAACTCCAGCGACGCGCTCTTTCGGGTGATTGCGGAAAACGTGGTCGATCTGGTCGCTCTCATGGACCTCGAAGGTCGGATCGTCTTCGCGAGCCCCTCGGTCGAGCAGCTCCTGGGTCGAGCTGCGAACCTCGAGCTCGACGTCGTGCACCCCGAGGACCGCGAGCGCGTTCGCGCGTGGTGGGTTCGAATCGTCGGCGGTCAGCAAGAGCGGATCACGTATCGAGTGCTGGACCGCGAGGGAGCGTGGCGCTCCCTCGAGTCCTCGGCCACGCGCGTCGTCCATGAGGACCAACCCCATGTCCTCGCATCGTCTCGCGACGTGAGCGATCACGTGCGGACCGTCGCTGCGCTTCGCGACAGCGAAGCCAAGCTCGCAGAGGCCGAGCGAATCGCGCATCTCGGCTACTGGGAGAACAATCTCGTCGCCGACCGCATCACGTGGTCGGACGAGACGTATCGCATCCTCGGATTGGAGCCCGGAGAACGGATCGCCGACGCCGCTCTGATGCGGGAGCGCATCCATCCCGACGACCGTGCGATCCAGGCCGAAGCCAGCGCGCGCGCCCTGCAGGGCGACGGGAGGTACGATGGCGTCTATCGCGTCGTCCGTGACGACGGCGACGTTCGTACGGTCCACAGCGTCGGCGAGGTGGTGCGCGACGCAAGCGGTGAGCCGGTGCGCGCGTTCGGCGTCGTGCAGGACATCACCGAGCGCAAGCGCGCGGAGGAGGAGCGCGCGGTCTTCCGATCGCTCATCGATCACACGAACGACGCGCTCGAGGTCATCGACCCGGAGAGCGGTCGCATCCTCGACGTGAACGAGCAGGCCTGCGTTGCACACGGGTACACGCGCGCGGAGTATCTCGAGCTCACGGTGCGGGATATCGCGCCCAACGTCGCCGAGCGACCTTGGGCGGAGACCTGCGCGAATGCACGTCGCGCCTCGCCCCGCGTCTTCGAAAGCCAGCATCGCCGGAAGGACGGCTCCGTCTTCCCGGTCGAAATCAACATGACGTTCGTCCAGCGCGATCGCGAGTACCTCCTCGCCATCGTTCGCGACATCACCGAACGAAAGCGCGCGGAGTCCGATTTGCGGCGATCGGAAGAGCGGCTCCGCGAGGCACAGAAGATGGAAGCCATCGGGCGGCTCGCCAGTGGCGTCGCTCACGACTTCAACAATCTCCTCACGGTCATCAACGGCAACATGGACCTGATCGTGGCGAACCTCGACCCGGCGCATCCTTTGCACGAGCTGCTGGACGACGTGCGCGACGCGGGCGAGCGCGGCATCGGCCTGACGCAGCAACTCCTCGCGTTCTGCCGCCGGCAGCCGCTCGCGCCTCGCGTCATCGAGCTCAACGCGCTGCTTGGGAAGAGTCAGAAGCTCCTGCGCCGCGCCGTCGGCGAGCACGTCGAGCTCACGCTCGTCGAGAGCCGCGAGCCAGCGCACGTGACCGTCGACTCCGGCCAGCTCGAACAGGCGATCCTGAACCTCGCGGTGAATGCGCGCGACGCCATGCCGGCGGGAGGGAAGCTCACCATCGAGACGCGGAAAGCCGACGACGATTCCGTCTTGGTCATCGTGTCCGACTCCGGCGAAGGCATGAACGAAGCCACGCGCGCGCGCATCTTCGAGCCTTTCTTCACGACCAAATCGCCAGGCCAAGGAACCGGCCTCGGGCTCGCGCTGGTCCATGCCTTCGTCGAGCAATCGGGCGGCCGGATAGACGTGGAGAGCGAGCAGGGACACGGCACGTCGTTCGTCATCCGCCTGCCGCGCGCAGCAGCGCCAGCAGACGAAGCGCGCCCGCCGCAACCGGAGAGCGCTCCGGGTAGGGAGACCGTCCTGCTCGTCGAAGACGAGGATGCGGTGCGCACTTACTCGAGGCGTGTGCTCCAGGAGCGTGGTTACACAGTCCTCGATGCGCGAGACGGCTCGACGGCGGTCGCCGTCTCGCGCGGGTACTCGGCGACGATCAACCTGCTGCTGACCGACATCGGGTTGCCGCACATGAGCGGCCGCGAGGTGGCCGATGTCTTGCGGCGCGAGCGACCGGAGATGCGCGTCCTCCTGATGTCCGGCCGCGGTAGCGAGCCCGACGGCGTCGTCGAGGCGAACCTACCGTTCCTCCAGAAGCCGTTTCGTCCCGGCGAGCTCGCGCGCACCGTCCGCAACGTGCTCGATGCCGTTTACGAGACTGACGTGTCCCTGGCGCCGCGTGACGGCGACGTCAGTCGTGGAACGTGAGCTCGTACGGAACGCATGTGGACGCTGCCGGTAGCTCGACGCTGATCCAGACCTGTCGATCGTCGGGCGACTTCACCGTGAAGCCGCTCGACGTGAGGTCCTGACAGCATCCGGGCTTGCCGATCGGCGCCGGCGCCGTGCTCATCGTGGTGCCCGCGGGGCAAGCGAACTCGGTGCCGTAGGTCGCATCGACATAGATGCAGGTGCGCACCGGTACCGGCGCGAAGAGGAGCACCGCCGGGTCGGTCTGGAATTCGTCGATACCCAACACGGTCGGCGCGTAGCCCTTGAACGTGAGCCAGTGGGCAGTATCGCCAGGCTTGAGAACGCCGCATTCCGTCTTGCGTGCCGCGTCGTCGTTCGACTGACTCGGAAACTGGAATGCGGTCGCGGGCGTGGTGTTGTTCGGTGCTCCGGTGCTGTCGTCCGGGCAGGTCGTCATGTCGATCGTCGGGCAGTAGAACGACCGCAAGTGCGCGACGGGACTCAGCGCGTGGCGCGCGCGTGCGAACGCAGGTGCACAGTCACCGCGTAGCTTCGGGTGGCGTGCTCAGCGATCGTCAGTGATGGTGGCCGCCGCCGTGATACGCGCCGCCGCGGTATCCGCCGCCGTAGCCGTGGTAGCCAGGAGCGCCGCGGTAGCCGCGGTAACGATAGCCGTAGCTCGAGTACCAACGCGGGTAGGCGTGACCGTACGTGTGCCAGTGGTTGCGGAGACCGACGTAGTACGGCGAGCTCGGCGGGATCCAAACGACCGAGCCTCCGGCGTAGTAATACGGCCGGCCCACCGTGTCGTAATAGACCACGTAGCCGTCGTAGTACGCGGGCACGTAGCCGTACTCGATGTCGGCCGACGTCACGTAGGCGGGATGAGCTTCCGCGTAGCAACCTGGGAGAAAGCTGGCCGCGCTCAGGAGCGCAGCCGCGACCGCCAAGCGACGAACTGGGATCATGATGTCGAGAAAGCATCGGACATGCCCGACGTCTTCCGGTCGCGCTACGACGAGCGCGTAGGACCTCAGCCGCCGTCGGCGGAGCAGCACTGGACGACGTAGCCCTGACCGCCGTCGTTCGTCGTGCACGTGCCGGCCACGGTTCCCGGATACATCGTGCAGAACGTCGGGTGGTTCAGGCAGCTGCCGACCTGGCTCGCCTGGGGCTTGCAGCTCGATGCGCCGTCGGCCGCGTCCGCGCTGTCGGCGGCCGCGTCGACGATGCCCGCATCACCTCCGTCCTCCGTCGTTGCGTCACCGCCGCCGCCACTGTCGCCGACGGTGCCTGCCTCGTCCGTTGGGCCGTGCGACTTGGCGATGAGCCCGTACGGAGAGAGATGCATCGTGGTGCCGGACGCGATAAGCGCGGCGACGTCCACGGTGTCACCGGGAAGCGGCGACCATGCGCTGTCGACGATCGTCGCGACCTCCAGATCCGCGGGCGCGGTGGCGCCGAGCTCCGCGGGCACGTACTTGAACGAGAGCGTCACGGGCATCTCGAACTGCGTGCCGGTCGGTCCGATCTCGTAGGTCTTGCCGATCGCTCCCGGCGCCGGCGCGGTGATCTCCTGGACGGTGATCTTCAGATCCGTCCCGAGCGCGCCCGGAGGCACGGCGACGGTCAGCGCGCCGTCGGCCGACGTGATCGTGCCGCCCGTCGCGCCGATCGTCTGCGCGGCGACCGGCCCGATCGCGCCCGCCGGTTGTTGCGAGGTCGACGTCGACGAGCTGCACGCCGCGACTGCGACCACACATGTCACGCAGAACACGACAGCGCCACCGGCCCACGAGCGACGATTCTTGGTGAAGGACATATTTCCCCTTCATCCCAGTCTTCCACGCGGCGCGGCACTGGGACCGTGAGCAATTCATGAATTCTCGGCGGCGCTCGTGGTTCGCCGTTTGCAACCGGGCCCGCGCGCCATGGCGAGGGTCGTCTTCGAGCACGTCGGAAAGCAGTACGGAGGCGGACCACCCGTCGTTCGCGATCTCTCGCTGACGATCCGAGACGAGGAGCTGCTCGTTCTCGTCGGCCCATCGGGCTGTGGAAAATCGACGGCGCTCCGGATGATCGCCGGGCTCGAGGGCATCACGCGCGGATCGCTCTTCATCGACGAAGATCGCGTCAACGACACGCCGCCGAAGGACCGCGATGTCGCGATGGTCTTCCAGAGCTACGCGCTCTACCCGCACATGACGTGCTTCGAGAACATGGCGTTCGCGCTCCGCCTGCGGCGTATGGCGAAACGCGAAGTGCACGAGCGCGTGCTCGCCGCAGCGAGAACGCTCGGCATCGACGCGCTCCTCGAGCGACGGCCCAAGGAGCTGTCGGGTGGGCAGAGGCAGCGCGTCGCGATCGGCCGCGCGATCGTCCGCGAGCCGCGCGTCTTCCTGATGGACGAGCCGCTCTCGAACCTGGACGCGAAGCTTCGATCGTCGATGCGCGCCGAGATCAAGCGTCTCCATCGCGAGCTCGCCGCGACCATCGTCTACGTCACGCACGATCAGACCGAGGCGATGACGCTCGGCGATCGGATCGCGGTGATGAACGCCGGCGAGCTCCTCCAGTGCGACACGCCGGCGGCGATCTACGAGCGCCCTGCGACGGCGTTCGTGGCGGCGTTCATCGGGCTGCCGCAGATGAACCTCGTACCGGGCGTTCTCCGCGGCGCGAGCGTCGAGCTGCCCGGAACGCGCTTTCGGCTCGACTGGGCGGCCACGCAGCATCCGCATCGCAACGGCGCGCACGCGGCGGACGCGGGCTCCGAAGACGAGCGCGAGGTGCTCGTCGGCGTGCGTCCCGAGCATCTTCATCTCGAAGCCGGCTATCACGACGGCAACGGTCGCGGCGTCGTGCTCACGGGCTCCGTCGAGCTCGCGGAGACCACGGGCGCGGACACCTTCCTGCACCTGACGACGGAAGCGGGGCCCATCGTCGCGCGGCTCGCGGGTCACACTCCACCGCGCGCCGGTGACCGCGTGCGGGTGCGCGCCGACGTGGCGAACGTGCACCTCTTCGACCTGGCGACGCAGGAGCGCATCGCATGATGCGAAACGAGAGAGCCGCCATGCTGCTCAGAGCATGCGCCGCGGGTGCATCGATCATCGCCGTCGCGGTGCTCGTGTCGTTCGCGCTCGCGTCCGCCGCATTCTCCATGAGCTGCGCGCGAGACGAGGCGGAGCAGCGCCGAGCCAACGACGGTCGTACACCGATCATGCTCGTGGGCTGGGGAGCGCCCGAAGAGCAGCAGGTCCTTCGCGAGGTGATCGCGGCGTTCGAGCAGAGTCACCCGCAGATACGTGTCGTATACACGCAAGTGCCCGGCGTCGGATACGACTACCTCAACAAGCTCCGGCTCATGCTCGTCGCCGGCATGCCGCCGGACGTCTTCTACGTGCCGGACGGCGCCTTCGGCGAGCTCGTTCGCACCGGCGCGTTGCTCGATCTCGAGCGCTTCGTCGCGAGCAGCCGCGTCGTCGATCTCGACGCGATGTGGCCGACCGCCATCGCGCGGTATCGATGGGACGGCCATCGCCTCGAGCAGGGAGACCTCTTCGCGCTGCCGAAGGACCTCGGGCCCACTGTGATGTTCTACGACGCCGACCTCCTGCGCGCGCGGGGCGTCGCGCCGCCCGACTCCCGCGAGCCGATGACGTGGAGCGAGGCCGTGAAGATGTGGCAGGCGCTCACCTACGACGAGGGCGGCGTCCACCGCTACGGCATCACGTCGTTTCCGTACGAGGACGCCGTCTGGTCGTCCGGCGCGGAGGTGCTCTCGCCCGATCGTCGTTCGTGGAACCTCACCTCGCCGGTCGCGATCCGAGCGGTGCAATGGTGCGCGGATCTCGCGCTGAAGGAGAAGGTGGCGCCGAATCCGACGCGCCTCGGCGATCAAGGCGGAGGAGGCCGCGAGCTCTTCGAGGCACGGCTCGCCGCGATGCACATCGACGGGCGATGGATGGTGCCGCGCTTCCGGCAGCTCGACTTCGACTGGGACGTGGCGCCCATTCCGGTGCCCGAGCGCGGCGCGCCTTCGATCGCGTGGTCGGGGTCGGTCGGGCTCGCCATCTCGTCACGCACGTCGTCACCGCGCGAGTCGTTCGCGCTCGTCGAGTACCTCGCCGGCCCCGAGGGACAGGCGCGCCTCACGGCGACGGGGCTGCAGCTCCCGAATCAGCGCGACGTCGCGATGACCGATCTCTTCTTGCAGCGAGACCGGCGACCGCGTCATGCCGAGGTCTTCGTCATGGCGGCGGAGTCGAGCCGACCCGCACCGAGCACGCTCGTGCCGAACGCGTTCTGGAACGACGTCTTCACGAGCTTCGCAGAGGAGGTCTGGCGAGGAGACAAGACCGCCGCGACGCTCTTTCCGGAGATCGCGCCGCGCATCGATCAAGCGCTCCGGTCGCGAAACCCGGAGCTGTGAAGTGAGCACGTCGCGCTTCCGGGGCGAGTCGGCGTGGGCGTACGCGTTCATCGCGCCGCCGTTCCTCGGGTTCGTCGCGTTCGCGCTCGGGCCCATGATCGCGTCGTTCGCGCTGAGCTTCACGGATTACGACGTCCTCTCGCCGCCGAAGGCGATCGGTCTCGAGAACTACGAGGACCTCTTCACGTCGGATTATTTCGTCGGCCGTACGCTCGTCAACACGGCGTTCTACATGCTCGGTGTCCCGATCGGCATGGCGGTCGCGCTCGTGATCGCGATGTTGCTCGACCGCATCGTTCATCTCCGCGGCTTCTTCCGCACCGTGTACTTCGTCCCCTCGGTCTGCTCGATCGTCGCGCTCGCGCTGCTCTGGAAGCTGATCTACCGCGGCGATTACGGGCTGCTCAACACGCTGCTCGTGCGCCTCGGCGTTCACGACCCGCCGTCGTGGCTGTCGGATCCGAGGCTCGTGAAGCCGTCGCTCGTCTTCATGGGCGTCTGGACGAACCTCGGTTACACGAGCGTCGTCTTCCTTGCCGCGCTGCAGGGCGTACCGCGTCAGCATCTCGAGGCCGCCGAGCTCGACGGAGCGAATGCCTGGCAGCGCTTCCGGTGGGTGGTCTTTCCCGCGATCAGCCCGACCACGTTCTTCCTGTCGGTCACCGGCACCATCGCGGCGCTCCAGAACTTCGATCAGGTCTACGTGATGACGCGCGGCGGTCCCGCCTACGCGTCCGCGACGTACATGCTGTACGTGTATGTTACAGGCTTTCAGTACTTCGAGATGGGCTACGCATCGGCGATGGCGTGGCTGCTCGCCGTCGTCGTGCTCCTCGTGACGTGGCTGCAGTTCAAGCTCGCGAAGCGGTGGGTGTTCGATGACTGAGCGCCGCCGCTCCCACCTGCTCGCGTATCTCGTGCTCGCGGCTGTCGCCCTGCTCGTGATCCTGCCGTTCGCGTTCATGGTGAGCACCAGCTTCAAGCCGCCGAGCGAGATCTACGAGATCCCGTTCCGGTGGCTGCCGCGCCATCCCACGCTCCGGAATTATACGAAGGCGCTGACGCAGGTGAACCTTGCGCGCGGCACGCTCAACACGCTGCTCATCGCGATCCCGGCCACGCTCGGCGGCTTGCTGACGGCTTCGTTCGCCGGCTTCGCGTTCGCCAAGCTGCGCTTTCCGGGGCGCGAGCGCCTCTTCGCGCTGCTCCTCGCGACCATGATGCTGCCGAGCGTGCTGATGCTGATCCCGCAGTTCGTGATGTTCGCGAAGATCGGCTGGGTCGACACGTACTGGCCGCTGATCGTCCCCGGTGCGCTCGGGACGGCGATGGCGACGTTCATGATGCGTCAGTTCTTCAAGAGCATTCCCGACGAGATCATCGAGGCCGCGACGCTCGACGGAGCGAACCCGCTGCAGATCTTCTGGCGCGTCGTGTTTCCGCTGACGCGGCCCGCGCTCGCGACGCTCGGCATCTTCGGGCTGAAGGCGGCGTGGAACGACTACTTCGGTCCGCTCGTGTACATCGCGTCGCCGGAGAAGATGAACATCCAGCAGATGATCGCGGCGACCCAGAACGCGTATGGAGGTGAGCCGGCGATCCTCATGGCGGGCTCGGCGCTCGCGATGCTGCCGCTCGTCGTGCTGTTCCTGTTCGCGCAGCGCTATTTCGTGGAGGGGATCGCGACGACCGGGCTGAAGTGAGCGCCGCGGCTCACTCGTTGGCGTTGCACGTGAAGCTGACCTGCCACGTGTTGACGGTCGGGAGCGCGCTCGTCGCGATCTCGGTGATCGAGAGCTGCAGGACCGACTGCGTGCTGCGCGCGGTGCCGAGCAGCGCGGTCAGGTCCTTCGGGCAGCCGGTGGGCGTCCCTGAGATGCTGCAGATCGCCGGGTCGGTGCCGCCGGAGCTCTTCACGTCGGCGAGCGTCACGGGCGCGCCGAACGTGCCGGTTCCGCCGTCGGCGAGGGAGTCCGCCGTCTTCGCCGTGAAGATCACCTCGCTGACCGCCGGCACCACCGTTCCGTACGCGAACTGGCTCCATTGCGCCTGGAAGCCCGGCAGGCACGACGCCACGTACGTGTACGTCGTCGCGGCGGGCGGCGGTGGCTGCACACCGTAGGTCGCGCACGATCCGAACTGCGTGTAGACGAAGCTCTGGTCGTTGCACTTGTCCGACTCGGCGAGCTGCGTGTACGACGACGCGCCGTACGCGGAGACGAGCGCGGAAGGCAACGTGGTGGGCGACGGCGGATTCACCATCGTGGCGCGGTTGCCGTTCGAGAAGTCGGACGCGCTCGCGCACTTGATTCCGGCGATGTTTCCGGCCGCCGCATTGACCACGTCGATGTCGATGCACTTGCCCGCGGCGATGGGGCGGATCGAGAGGTCCACGATGCAGCCTTCCGGCGGGCTCGAACCGAGGTTCGAGCACACGGACGCGGAGCCCGCCGCATTCAAGCTGCCGGGATAGCCGGCGAGGAACAGCTTTCCGGACGACGGTGAGGCCGTCGCGCCGCGGTTGCAGAGGGGGACGTGAACCGCGCCCGAGCCGTCCTGACATCCGATGCCGGCCGTGTAGTCCGCTCCGGTCGCGGCCTGACACGTGCTCGACGAGCTCGAGATCCACTGCTGGCACGTGCCGGTCGTGCTGCCCGCGGACGACGCTGCGCAACAGTAGTCGTAGCTGCAGACCTTGTAGCTCGACGGCGACGGACCCACCGCGCATGTCGGCGTGGACTGCGCGATGGTCTTCGCGGTGGGGAAGCTCGAGAAGCCGATCACGGTGCCGAGGATGGTCGTCTGCGTGAAGCCGCCGTCCGGTTGCAGCGCCCCGGCGTCGATGTCGATGCCCTGACAACCCGCGTTGCACGGATTGGATGCACACGCGGCGGAGTCGTGCGAGGACGTGCCGTCACCGAACGCCTGGATCCCGACGCCGCCTGCGGTCAGCGTGCTCGCGCTCGCGAGCTTCGAGACGTCGATCGACTTGATCGTTCCACCGCTCGCGCCGCACTCGCCCCACGTGCCGCCGGTGCACGTCTGCTGCCCGACGAAGCAGTTGACGACGTCGCCCGTGCGGCCCGTCTGGACGTGGCACGTGTTGGTGGTTCCTTCGATGCACGGGCCGGAGAGAGCGCTTCCGGTCGCGAAGCCCTGGACCGCGGCGCCGGGGTGCGCGTCCGTCGCGCTGCATGCCTCGAGGCTCACGAAGAGCACGCAACCGAGGATCGCCGCGCGAGTTGTCATGCGTACCGAAAACGGCCGCGCTGCTCGATGGTTAAGGGACGATCGAGAGATCGCCGCATGCGCCGTAGGTCCGGCCGTCGGCGTGGCAGATCTGAACGGACTCGGGACAGTGCAGATGGCCGTCTGCGGTCGTGTAGTAGTTGTGGCAAGCTCGCTGACTGAACGGCACACATGCCTGCGCCGTGGCGGCGGCAGCGAGCGCGGCGGTCTCGGCCGCGGACTCCTCGTCGGCGTCGACGTCGGAATCACCCGCGGGGCCGGGATGAGCCGTCGATGCGCAGCCGAGCATCCAGACGAAGACGGCGCTCGCGACGACCGGAAGGCGCAGAAAAGACATCTCGGAAGACCTCCGACGGTCTCTACGACACGTCCCTGACGACAGTTCAGGGGCGCGCAGCGAATCTTCCTTCTCGGCGAAGCGCGTGTAGGCGTCGACGGGAAGGTCGTCAGCAACACGCAGTCCGGCAAGCTCACGAAGATGCCCTGACGCCCGAGCTTCGTCCGCGACGCAAGTCCACACATTCGCAGAAGAGAATCTTCAGAGCCCGAAGGCCCTATAGGGGCATGACACCGACGAAATCACCGGCGCTGTTCACGCCGTTCCTGTTTCTCGTGCCGCTCGCGATCACGGCCAGTGTCTTCACCCTCGCAGACGCCTACGCATCCGGCTCGGCAAGGGCGATCGAGGAGACGGCGGACCTCGCCGCGACGCCGCCGAAGCTCACGGTCGGTGGCACCGTGAGCGGGCTCCACGACGTCGGCGCGACGACGATCGTGCTCGAGCTCGACGGTGAGGAGGTTGCGCTCGCCAAGGACGGAGCGTTCCGGTTCTCGTCGCGCCTCACCCGCGGCGCGTTCTACAGGGTGAAGGTCAGCCAGGCGCCCGAGGGAGAGGCTTGTTCCATCGCGCGCGCCTCCGGCATGGTCGGCAATGTCGACGTCACCGACGTCACCGTGAGGTGCGTGCCGTCCCGCGCGTAGACGTGCGCACGAAATCATCGCTCGCGAGCGAAGCTGGCTCTACGATCGGGTTTCCATGCGCTTGCGCTTCGTTGCACCTTCGATCGTTCTCTCGATGCTCGCGATGTCTCTGAGCTCCTTCGCGCGCGCGCAGGATCTCCCGCCGCCGCCACCTCCGCCGCCTGGGGACACGCCAGCGCTTCCCCCGTCGCCGGCACCTTCGCCGGCACCAGCGCCTGCGCCTGCGCCTGCGCCTCACGCAGGCAGGGCCGCTCCGGTTCGACCCGCGCCTGCCGAGTATCCTCCGGCCGATGCGGCTCCGCCCGCCGCCTTTCGCCCGATGCTGCGTCCGGGCGCGGGCGCGGAGATGTACGCGTTCAGCGCGAAGCATTTCGGCGCCAATTTCCCGGTCATTCCGTACGGGATCTTCGAGCTGTCGGAGACGCTGCTCTTCGACTTCCACGTGCCGATCGCGCTCGCGAGCAACGTCCGAGGATTCTCGAACGGGGCCGCCAAGGCGGGGGTCGGGCTCGGCAACCCGACGATCGGGCTCATGTACGTCTCGACCGCGGGCCGCACGAGCTGGCACTTCGGCGGCCGCATCGGCCTTCCGCTCGCGGGCGCGAGCGACACCGAGGCCTGGCAGGGCGCGAACGCGCTGGCCGCGTACTCCATGGCGCTCTGGGACCTCCAGTACTGGGCCTACAAGTACATCCCGATCGGTGTTCGCTTCGGCGTCGAGCACGAGGCCACCTCGCGTCTCTTCCTACGCGCGGATCTCGAGCCGACGCTCTTCGCGCCGCTCGATACGTCGAAGGCCCAGCTCGCCGCGGCGCGGAAGACGGTCCTCCTCTATCAGCTGCGGCTCGAGCTCGAGGGACGCTCCGAGTCCGGCTGGGGCGGCGGCCTCGGGCTCCAGGTCGTGCACGCGATCAGCGAGGGCGACGCATTCGGCGACAAGGACAACGCGCAGGGCGCGCTCGAGCCGTTCGTCTCCTACGACAGCGCGACGACGTTCGCGCGCTTCGGTCTCCTCATCGCGATGGATTCGCCGCTCGGTCCCGGATTCGATCAGGACAAGGTCGCGGCGTTGCGCGTGAACGTCGGCTCGCACTTCTGAGCCTTCGCGCAGCGGCGACCGCGATCGCCGCGAGCACGCACGCTGCGAGCGAAGCAAACGACGTGCGATCGCCGGCGGCAAAGCCCACCGCGCAGCCGCTCTTCGACGGGCTCGCGACCGGCGTGGGCGGTGGTCGCGGCGGCTCGGGCTGGCCTTCGCTCCACACCTGCTCGCCGGCGGCGCTGAAGGCAGCGTCGATCACGTCCTTGAAGCCCGACGGCAAGGCATACACGTTCTTGCTGTTCCTGCACGGTGACGCGGTGTCGGGCGCGCCGACTCCGCTCCGCGTTGCGACGCCGATCACCGCGCCGGTCGTGACGTCCAGCGCGGGGCCGCCGCTGTCGCCGGAGCAGTCCGCTTCGCCGGCGAGGATCTCGTTGTCTCCGATCGCGACGCGGTGACCCGTCGAAAGATCGACCTGCGTCGGACCGAGGTCTTCGACGAGGACGCCGGCGCGCTGCTGGCGCGTCGCCGGCAAGACGCTCGCGCCGTTCGTACCCCAGCCGACCGCCGTGAAGCGGTCGTTCACCATGACCGACGTTGCGAGCCGAATGGGCGCGATCGGCGTGGCGAGCCTTCGATCGAGGATCAAGAGCGCGAGGTCGTGTCCGCAGAGGTTCGTGCCGGAGTCGTGGAAGATTTTCGCGCCGACGGCGTCGGTCTGCGTCGCGGACGGCATCAGCCCCGTGACGACCTGGATGTTTGCGGGATCGTGATCCTCGAAGATGTCGCCGCCGACGAGCGCCCCGTCGACGACGAGACACGTCACCGACTCCTGCGCACGCGAGACGCAGTGACGCGCGGTGAGGACGATGTCCGACGCCACCAGCGTGCCGGTGCAGACCGTGTCCTTGGCGCTGTTCGTGGGATCGACGACGACCAGGCGAACGACCGCGTCTTGGGAAGCATCGGACGGTGTCCCGTCGACGATGGCGGCGCTGACGCGACCGACGCGCTCGACGCGATCGACTCCCTGCGATCCGCCCGAGCAGGCCGTTGCGCACGTGACACATGCGAACGCGAGCACGAAGAATGATCGGCCGAGGAGCTCCTGCATCGCTCGTCCATCTTACGCCCCTACGCCTACGTCCTCGCTCACTTCTCGAAGCAATAGAGGTGGTACGTCGAATCGCACGTGCGGATCGTCGCGTACGTCCAGAGCGTGCCGGACACGCCGCTCGAGCCGATCTCTCCCGACACGCCGGACGAGATGGTCGTCCAGTCCGAGCACGTCCCGCCGACGTTCTCGTTGCCGTCGCCCTCGGTTCCCGTCCACACGCCGAGCGGCGTCGGCACTGCGTTGCCGTCCGGGCCCTTGTTCAACGCGGTCTTCAGCGTGCCGGTGGTCAGCTCGGTGATCCCGCCGAGCAACGTCGCGCCGACGTACCACTGCGCTCCCGCAGTGAGCCTCGCCTTCGCGGGCGTCACGGACGTGGAGAGCCACGCCACGAACGAGCGGCCCGGGAACATCGCCTGCGCCGCTTCGTTGCATCGCGCATCGCCGGCCGCGAAGCCGCCCGCGCCGGCGACGCCGTTCGCATCGAGCCGGCCGTTGAACGTGAGCGGCGTTTCGAAGGCTTGCTTCGTCGTGCCACCCTCGTTCGCTGCGTCGAGGCCGGCGTCGCTCGCGTCGCCCGCGTCGCTCGCGTCGGCGCCGGCCCCGTCACCTCCGGCGAGCGCGTCCGTCTGCGTCGCGGCGTCTCCGCCCCCCGCATCGATCCCCGGACCTCCGGGCCCGTCCGACCCGCCTTCCGATCCGGTCCCCGGCCGCGCGCCGCCACCGTCGGTCACCAGCGAGCCGTCCTCGAAGCCGAGGATCGATGCGCACGAAGCCGTCGCCGTGCCACAAAGGACGACGCCGGCAAGCATCCGCGCGAGGCGCGCAGGAGCAACCGCCGGCCGACGTGTCCACTCTCGGTGCAGATCGCTCTTCATCCTGCGATGAACGAGCGTAGCTCGATCACTTGGGAGTGCAGCTGCTGTTGTTGCTGAAGTCGATCGACTTCTGGGTGTTGTTCGTCGTGTTGCTCTCGACGACCGTGTTGGTGACGTTCGCAGTCGCCTCGAGGTAGTCGGCGCCCGCCTTCGCGGCGGTCAGGTTGAGGACCGTGGAGCTGCCCTTGCCGATGGCCGGCGTTGCCGCGTCCGCCGCGGAGACCTGCGTCGAGAAGCACTTCATGCGCTGGAGGCGCAGCGTCGAGGCGCCGGCATCACGCCACGGGCTCGTGTTGGTGACCGTGACCGACGCCGCGGTGTCGCTCGTCCACTTCACGTTGGTGACGACGAGGTCGACGTTCGGGGGAATGAAACTGGCCGTGCAGGTGTAGCCGTTCGTCTGACCGGGCTCGATGACCGACACCGACGCGTTCGGCGCGAGGTCGCTCGAGAGCGTGACGTGGCCGCTGCCCTTGTTGCTCGCCGTCCACGAGAGGACCGTGCCCTTCGGGATGGGATGGCCCGCGGTGTTGGTGATGCTGTGGTTGCGCGACGTGACGTCGGACGAGCCCGCGCCCGAGCAGCCGAGCGGGATGTTCAAGAGATAGAGGCCGGCGATGCCGCTCGACGGCTGCGCGACGGTCGCGGTGGGCGCAACGCCGGGCTTCGGAAGCTCGGCGGACGCGGCGCCGGGGACGAGAGCAGCGACGCCTGCGAGGATGGCGAATGCGAGAGCCGACGACGATGCGATCTTCATGGGAACGAATCTCCTGAGCGCCGCGGTTGCGGGCCTGGGTGTTGATCTGGATACCCAGGTTCTGACGCAGGTGCCGCGTCATGATTCATGAACGATGCCTGAGCCTTCGATGAGCGCAGATTCACCGTCTGCTCATGCAGCGCTCACGGTCGGAAGACCGCAAACGATGACAGAATCAACCTTTGGCGAGGAATGTGGCGAGGCGTGCGCGGCGCTTCTCGTCGGGGCGCTGCGCAAACGCGAACGCCTCGAGACCGCGCTTCGCATAGCTCGCGGCGGCAGCAGGATCGCCTGCTGCAACGGCGAGCTCCGCGGCGCGTAGCGAGCAATCGGCGGCGCGATCGACGTCGCCCGCGGCGGCCGCCTCGACGAGGTGATGAGCGACCTCGGCGACGCGACGATGATCGCGCTCGTCGCCGAGATGCTCTTCGAGAGCCGTC
>OUNM010825419.1_pt1 | contig 30060 bp, 23 predicted proteins | sample 1769961 | NCBI WGS metagenome assembly OUNM01 (sample SAMEA3914820, study PRJEB12502) | metagenome | biome: forest; material: soil | place: USA | collected 2012-03-12 | depth 0.3 m | reverse complement strand
GTTGCCAAGCACGGTGACCGTAGAATTATAATTATAAGGTGATGATCCATCTGTGGGAGCAGTGCCACCGGAGTTGCCGTTCCCATTGTAAGTCACCGTATAGGTATTGATCGTCGCGCTAAATGTAACGGTGCAGTCGGCGATTACCGCCCCGGTAGTATAAGTGCTGCCACTCCAACTTCCGGCTGCGCAAGTTCCACCCACAGCGGGCGATACAGAGTAGCCCGTGCTCGGAGTCACGATTATGGAAAGGGTGGAGCCGCTACTGATCGTCTGAACCGAACTCGGGTTGAGAGTGACGTTCGTCCCTGACGGAGTTACCGTAAAAGTGGGACCGCTTGGAACAACCTGAACTGTAGGTAAAGCGCTTGAAATTTCCTGGCCGTTCACGGTCGCATGGAGAGTGGTCGCAGTGCCGGCTGTAATGCCTGTAAAGTTGGCCGAGTATGAGCCGTCAAAATTGTTTGTGATCGCGCCGATCGACCCAGTGCTCGTACCCCCACTTGCCGAAAACTCGACCACCGGCAGCGTTGAAATATAGGCGACGTTATGACTATCCCGAAGGCGAAGGGTGACTGTTGCCGCGCCTCCAGAGACGACCTGAGGGGTTGAAACCGATAGCTCAGAATAGATCGGCGAGATGGTGATCCCCGCAACCCAGTTCTTGCCGATCCTAGTTTGAGTCGACGGCAGGCAGCTCGAAAGCAACAGGACGCTCAAGACGCCAAGCGCGCTTGAAAAAAGAGAGTAGCCTACTTGGCTCCCTTTCAAGAAACGCATTGGGCTTAATTGCCTCCTTCAGCGTTACGTCCTACGGGAAGATAAAACTTCAAACTCAGACTCAGATCCGTCTGGGTTTGACTCGTTAAGCTCGTACTTTGAGCGCGCTGTAAAATTCCAAGCTCTGCATCAAATTGGCTTACCCACCGCGCTCGCTTATTGAGTCTAAGATAGATTATACCTCCGTACAACGCACCGAGTCTAACATCATAACTGTCTGTACTAGCGGGCATTTTCGCAGAAACCAAACCTGACACACCCAGCGTAAAAGGGTCTTGTTGCAAAAGATCATAGGAAAGCTTCACGCCTAGAGACGGAACGGCCACTGTGTCGATCGTGTCTGATTGGGTTGAAGTTGCCCGAGCAAAGACCTCGTATTGGTAATCAGCCATCACACCGAGATTCCACTTGGGAGAAAGCTCGATGCTAGTCCCTGCTCCAATGCCTGGTAGAAATGCGCTCGTGTGCTCCAAAGATTGCGAGTCGCTCGCCGGCGGGGTGAAGGAGACATAACCGAGCTTAAGACCAAGAAAGCTCGAAACCTTAGGGTTCCACTGCTGAATGTAGGCGAGATGAACGCCGGTATTGGCGTGGATCGCAAGGGTCGACTCGGTTCCACTGGTTAGATCCGTCACCGAAAGGCTTGAGAGCCCATAATAAGGACTGAGCGAAAAGTAGGCGCCGCTTTCGGGAATAGGAGTCGGTAAAATCGACTGAGCTGGTGCTCGTTCTTTTGGATCCTCGACCTTCGTTACCGCCACAGGCTGGGGCGCGACAGGCTTCTCTATTTTCTCCGGCTGAACAGAGGCCAGTTTCCGAGTGACTTGTCTTTGATCAAAGGCCAGGCTGTCTTTGTTGCTCTCAGTGACTCGAACGATCTCGCGGCCAAGCGTCGCTCGGTAATTTTCCACCTGCGCAGGCAGACTCGTTATGGGGAGCACGAGCTGGGAGTATTGATAGACCTGATTGGCGGCGCTGTGAACTTCCGCAGGGTTGAGGTCCACCACCTTTTGAATGACTTTTTCGCAGCCCTGATTCTTCATCGAGCACAGGCCAAGACGCGCGACGATCCGGCTGATCGTTTCGCCTGGTAAGACGCGATACCACAGGTATTTCTCACGGGGAGGCTGCGGCAAGTTTTCACCCCGAGCGGCGGCAACGACCGCGCCCATGGCGAAAATTGGTAAAAGAAAAACCCCTGTTCTCACGTCTTCCGTTTCGAAAGAATTTCGGAAGAACTTAAAGATCTTGAGTGTCAAAAAACTGACTGGTTTCGCCGTTCGCCTGCCCGGTGTTCACACTTAAGTCGCTCGACGTAATTTATCCATTCAAGACGCTGGCATTTCTAATGCACCCTCTTCGTATTTTGAAAATAGGAGACTCCGATGAAAATCCTACTCGTACTGACTTCACACGACCAATTTGGCAACACCGGCCGAAAAACCGGCCTTTGGCTCGAGGAGTTTTCGTCGCCCTACTACGTCTTCAAGGACGCCGGCGTCGACCTGACGATCGCGTCACCCAAAGGCGGGCAAGCCCCGATTGATCCCAAAAGCGATCAGCCAGAGAATCAGACCCCGTCCATGACGAGATTCAAGAAAGACCCGGTCGCCCAAAAGGATCTCGCGAACACCGCCAAGCTCGCTGATATGAAGGCCAAGGATTTTGACACGGTTTTCTACGCCGGCGGACATGGCCCGATGTGGGACTTGGCCGAAGATCCCGTCTCTATCAAGCTCCTCGAGTCATTCTATGATTCCGGCAAGACCATCGCGCTCGTTTGTCACGGCCCGGGTGTGCTTCGCCACGTGAAGTACCAGGGTGAGCCTCTCGTCAAAGGCAAGCATGTGACCGGTTTTACGAACAGCGAGGATGATGACGCCCAAGCCACAAAGTTCCTCCCGTTCCTCGTCGAGGATGAGATGCTGAAGCTCGGAGCTGTCTTTGAGAAGGTACGCAACTGGCAGCCCTTCTATGTGATCGATGGCCGCCTAATGACCGGCCAGAATCCGGCCTCAGCGACTTCCCTGGCGCAGGCGCTGCTGAAGGCCTTGGGCCAGGCGAGAGCCGCGTGACCCAGACCTTTCAGGCATGTTTCACGAACTGGATGTCCAAGGTGATGCTGACGTCGTCGCCGACGAGAACACCGCCGGCTTCGATAGCCGCATTCCACGTGAGACCGAACTCCTTGCGTTGAATCCGGGTCGTGGCCGAGACACCGATCCTGATATTTCCGTAGGGATCCCTCAGTTCTTGCGAAGGACCCTCGACGGCCAGGGAAACCTCCTTCGTGATTCCGCGAATGCTCAGATTTCCAACGACGTTCAATCCATCTTCGCTTTTCTCGACTCGAATCGACTTGAAAGCCAGAGCCGGATACTTCGCGACATCGAAGAAATCGGCACTCTTCAAGTGCTCATCCCTCCGTGGTTCGCGAGTATTGATGCTCGTGGCATCGATAGCGACTACTACCTCGGACTTTAAGGGCGCGAACGGGTCGTAGACGAGCCGACCGCTCAATTTTTCGAAACCGCCGTGAACCTTAGCGATCATCATATGTTTGATGCTGAAGTTGGCGCTCGAGTGGGCTCAGTCAATTTCGTAGATGCTCATTTTCTTTCTCCTGGTTCGTTTGTGAGACGATGTCTCGATACAAACAACCTATCGAAAGCGGTACGGTTTGATTAGATGGCATAATTAGAACTATCTGTGCCATTACAGCAACACTCTGATCTCAAAGCGCCAGGTGCTTGCTCGTGTAATCGATGAAGGCGCGCATTTTCGGCGACAAAAACTTTTGACCGGGAAAAACCAAGTGTACCGCGTCCCCCTTCGCGTACCAGTCCTTGAAAACTACGACGAGCGACTTATCAGCGATCTCCTCACCGATCAGGAAGGTCGGAATCAGGGCGAGACCCAGGCCATGCAAGGCCGCTTCTTTGAGGGTCAGAGGCTGATTGGCAAGTAAGCGACCCTTCGGAACGAATTCCTTCTTACCGTTCGGACCTCGAAGGTTCCATTTCATGACCGTTCCATCGGGAGTGAATCCGATGCACTCGTGCCGATCGAGATCCGCGACCGTTTTGGGCATTCCCCGCGCTTTGATGTACTGAGGACTCGCCACGACTTGAGCCTCAACGGCCTTCAGCTTCCTGGCGAGAAGGGTCGAGTCGTCAAGCTCCCCCATCCGAAAGGCCAGATCAAAACCCTCCCCGATCAAGTCCACGACTCTCTCGGTCAGGAGCAAATCGATCTTCACCTGAGGGTGGTCCCGCAGAAAGGAGGCGATCAACAAATTAAAAGGTCCGGTTGAAAACCCCACCGGTCCGGTGATCCGAAGGGTTCCCTCAATGGCATCGCGGGCGCTGTCGAGTTCGTCTTCAGCGACGTTGAGCTCCTTCAAGGCAATCGCGGATCGCTCGAAAAACTGGCGACCCGCATCGGTCAGATTCAACGCGCGGGTCGTGCGGACGATCAAAGTGACCCCCAGACGGCTCTCCAGGCTTTTGATTTTCCGGCTCACGCTCGACTTCGGCAGTCCCAACGCCTTGGCCGCCGCCGTCAGGCTCTTCATTTCAATCGCTTTTACGAAGCATTGGATTTCATTGAGATCGCGCATTGTTGCCCCTATGGAACAGAATGTATCAATTATGCCATCTAATCAATCCCAATCAAGAGGCGTAGAGTTCATCTATATGAACCAGCCCATCTCAAACCAAGCGATCAAGCAGCTCTTCACCGAAGCAAGAAGCCATCACGCATGGCTCGACCGACCCGTCGCGGACGAAACGCTGCGGTCCGTTTATGACCTGACCAAATGGGGTCCGACAAGCGTGAACTCCGGCCCGCTCCGAATCGTGTTCGTCAAGTCGCCGGGCGAGAAAGCGAGGCTGCTCCCGAGCCTCTGGGGGTCGAACGTGGATCAGGTGAAAGCGGCTCCCGTAACCGCGATCATCGCTCACGACGTGAAGTTCTACGATCAGCTGCCCAAGCTCTTTCCGGCCTTTGATGCGAAATCATTGTTCACGTCCGACCCGGCCACGAGCGAATCCACGATGTTCAGAAACAGCTCGCTCCAAGGGGCCTATTTCATGCTCGCTGCTCGCGCCTTGGGTCTCGATATCGGTCCCATGTCGGGATTCGATAATGCGAGGGCGGATCAAGCGTTTTTCGAGGGTACCACTTGGAAATCGAACTTTCTTTGCAACGTCGGATATGGCGATTCCGCGAAACTCTACCCTAGAGGTCCTCGCCTTGAATTCGAAGAGACTTGCAGAATCGTTTAAATACTGAGGCCCACTATGAACAAGACGCGTTTTGTTTCGCTCTTTCTGCTCTTCGGCTAGGTTTTAGGCGCGAAAGTTCTGCCGGAAATGCCCGTGAATGCTTCTTCGAAAAGAAGCATTTTAGAAAAAGAAGTAAAAACTTTTCCTCAATATTCACCGCTTAGAGACCAGACCCAAGCACCGATGGGAACTGGAAATCAAACCGCGTCTCCCAGTCCAAAGTTAGAGCTATTTAGAAAGAACCTTGTCGAGCTCAGCGAAAGCCATGCGCCAAGCATTCTCCTGCCATTTTCTCGCTTGGATCCAACGGTCTGACGAGCCCCAGCCGGAATGTCGGAAGTGAACCATCGTTTCATTCTCGCCGATGGGTTCGAAACTGACCGAAGCCCAGGTCGGCAATGGCGCAACGTTCATGATATCTGCGAAAGGAACCGGACCCTTCCATTCGAAGGCGAGGAGTTTTCCAGGAACAATCGAGGTAATCTTGCAACCCTTCGTACTTTTCTGATCAGGCGTGCTCGGGTCCCAGAACAATTCGAAATCGCCACCCAGTACCGGATTGACGTTCGCCTTCGTGGTGAGCCAGCTCTCAACTTGTGAGGCTTCGGTCCAAAGAGCCCATGCCTTTGAAGGAGCAACATTCAGTTTCAGATCAATCACAATATCCCTAGAGCTCATTTCATCTCCAAATGCTTGCGTTCCCAAGAGAGCAAAACCCACGAGACAAATGCGCAGAATAGATCTCACCGAAACCTCCTCAGGTTAGCGGGCAATCCTTAGCTCGATGCGTCCAGAATGTAAATGCCCGTACCTTGGCCTTTCAATACCCGTGAATGCTTCTTCGAAAAGAAGCATTTTGGAAGCATCAGAAGAAGGCGTTCTCGGCCCTCTGGTTGCGAGTCCGGCGAGACGATCTACCTAACGGCTGTCGGCTATAAAGACGTGCTAGAAAAGGGGTCGGTCACCCAGGTCTTGGCCTGGGACTTGGCACGGTGGAATGTGATTCCGAAACTACGGCTCGCCTAAGCCGCAAACGCCTGGCGCAGTTTCATCAATAATTTATCGGAAAATCGCCCATATTTGATGCCACCTTCATCAAAAATAGTACCAAGAACCTTTAAGGGGTCAGGCCTTGGCTTTCCGAGCCGGAGGACGGTTCTGTGGTCGAACTCTTGACTGAACTGAATGAGCTGCGAAGCTTCCGGGACCTGGTAGCCATAATGACGCCTCGGAAAACCGTTTCCGTCGACTCTTTCGTGGATCGATAAAATGATATGCCTGGTTTTCTCGTCGATCGATAGCTTTCGGTCGAGTAGCACGGCCAGGCTTTGATCGAGATATTGTGAATAAACAGAGAATTCATCTGCATTCATTTCGTGAGAACGATCTTCGCGCAGTTTTCGAGTGATCGCGGGGGGAAGGAAGACCAGCCCGAGACCCGACAAAAGAGCTGCGAGCATCAGGTCATCGATCTTGTCAATGCCCGCGCTCAGTGCAAACAAGGCCGTATAGGACGCTATTGCCGGCGCTCGTTCGACTGAGCCGGCGTCTCCGATCGTCGAAAGACTGATGAGCTCCCATGCATTGCCGAATTTCCCGAAAGTTGCCAGAAGCTCCTGGATCAAGCCGCGGCAACGCGCGAGGAGGTTGCTTCCGTCTCCGAGGGACGCCAGTTCAGATTGGTCCGTCAGCAGAAAAACGAGACTAGCGAAGCCAGAATACAAAGCGAGATACTGTGCCCTTAATCGCTTAACGGTCCCCTCAGGCGAATCGTCTTGCGTCTCACGGACGTACTGATTAAACGAATCGGCCGCTTTCCGGCTGATATAGACTTCGCCCACCTCGGAGACTTTCCTGATCCGAGCTTCATCTGGAATGTCCCCTTGGAACAGAAATTTTATGAATTTCTTTCTTTGAGGAAGCAAATGGTAAATGTCAAACGTCAGTGCCTTATCCGGAACTATGTCGCCCGATTTGATGGGAAGAAAGGACGCGCGAAGGACCTGGGTCAACATGAATTCCAGTTTGCTGGTCTCGAAAAGCTCATCTTCCAGAACGATGAGATCGGCGCCCGACTTTCTGGCAAATGAAGCCGTCTCTTTTGGGAGGCCTCTCTCGACACAACAAATCACGAATGCGTCTGCGCAGACCATTCGTGCAGTTTGGGCCATCTCGGCCGCCAACCTCGGATTCTTCTCGTTCCGAACAAACGCGATAATCAATCTTAAATCGCACTTCGCGCTCAAAAACTCGCTCAGGTCAGAGAACTCCTTGAGTGTATATCCGAACTCGCCCGCGATCGCCCTCACTCGGTCGATCAGACGAAGATCCGACGTGACGATGCCTATGTCGAATCTGCATTCGGCCATCAGGCCGCCAAACCCGCAGAAGCCGTTTCTTGCGGGATCCTTGATTCAGCCGTCCAGATGAAGGGAACGTCGATCACGAAGTGCGCGCCTTTTCCGAGCTCCGAGTACGCGCGCACGGTGCCTCCCAGCCGCTCGACTTCCTCTTTCAGCGCGGACAGACCGACGCCACGCCCCGCGATGTCACTGACCTTCTCGCTCGTGGAAAGTCCGTCATCGAAAACGTGCTGAATCAATTCTTCGTCGGGAACGTGGGCTTCCTCAACCTTGCCCATGAGCCTGAGCTTCTCTCGGATGCGGTCCGGGTCGATGCCGCGGCCATCATCCCGGATTTCGAACCGCAGTACGCGCCGCATCTCCGCCTCGAGGCACTCAACAGAGATACGGATGGATCCCTCCTCGGGTTTCCCGGCGGATTTTCTCTCTTCCGGAGCCTCGATGCCGTGGGCCATTGCATTGGTGAATAGATGGATCCAGCTCGCGAACATCTCTTCGTAAGGTTGATACATGATCCGGGTTTCGCCGCCAAGAATTTCCAGCTTCGCGCGCTTCCGCATTCGGGTGGCGACTTCCTGGATAACCGAATTGAACTGACTGAGAATCTGGCTGGCTGAGACCGCGACCAGTGACTCGAGAAAGCGCTTGGCGATCAACTCCGAATCTCGCGTGTGCTTGATCGAATCGAGGAACCCGTAAAGATCCTGGACCGGGATTTCTTTTACTTGGCCCGCCTTTTCGAAATTACTGCCCAGGATGGCTTGCCGCAGGCCCAGCTGCTTGTCGAGCTCCGCCTCCAGAGAACGACCGCACTCGTGAATTTTCTGAGTCAGCTGCGACAACTCCGTCCGAGTCAGCTCGCTTTCAAATTCATGAGCCATTTCCTTGATAGTGACCAAGGAGAACGAGGCCGCGCCGCCTTTGATCGTGTGGAGCACCCGCGCCGCCGCCTTGAGATCTCCAACCGCGGAGTCGAAGCTCTTGAGCGTTTTGATGAACTCGCGCATGCTCTTGACGAAGCTGAAGAAGCGATTGCGTTCCGTGGAGAGTTTCACGATCATTTCCGCGAACTGATGCTTTTCTTCGGCCTGTAGCTGAGCCAGGCGCTGCTCCGTTTTATCCGTAGCAACCAGAACCACCAAGACGATCGCGCCGGAAGCGTTTCGCACGGGCTTGAATGCGAGCTCGATATAGCGGCCTCCCGAATGGGCGAAGGTCGAAGGGCCGAGTGCGGCTAGATCGTCAAAATCGATCACTTCGCTGAAAAACAGGCCTAGCCAGCCTTGAAAATCAGCCACCTCAGCCTCAGGGATTTTCAGAACCTGAGCCACGGGAAGTCCCGCCGGAACACACTGGAGGATTTCCTCGCAAGCCTTCGAATAAGTGGGGAGACAAACACCGTCCTGACCGAAGAGCACGAAACCCTGGCCGAGGCTGTTAAGCATCGTCTGGATCTGCAGATTGAGAGATTCCAGATGACTGTTGACCTCGCTCAGCTCCCGGGAGCTGATTTCCAGGCTCCGATTAGCGAGCTCCACCATCTTCTCGTTTTGAGCGTAAGACGCCTCCACTCCGTCCAAAAACGCGGGGAAGCCGCTCAAAATCCCTATTGAGGCTTTGACCGGCTCCGGAAGCGTAAGTCCGTTTTCCTCCTGACCCTTGATCCAGGCGCCGAGTTCGCTCAGCACCGTCTCTGGGCTCTCGCAGTCGAGCGACTTCTTGAGTTGTCGGAGGACCTTCTTTCCCCGCATAATGCCCTTACTCGTGGATGTAGGTGATAGTCATCGTCTGATTGTGGAGTTTGCAATCCGCGACTTTGCCCAGCGGGCAGATTTCGCCATAGGAATAGAATCCGGTCAGCACCGTATTGTTTCCATAGACATTACGGACCGCATCGATCTCTTCTTCGACATCGTCCCCGAGCACGATTTTTCGGCCGACGCAGCTCACGAGAACCGCAAGCCCGGCTTCCGTATTGCCCCCGGCAGCCTCGGCTGCGTGCTTGGCGCCAGAGATGAGCCCGTCGGACTTCGCATGCATCAGGCGAGTGAGACTGCCCTGAGGCATGTCGCCGGCGAGAGTCAAGCTACCGGCTTTCTCATCGATTCCGAGAATCGTGCGAATCAGGCCGTTCGTGTCGCGGTCGTCCTTGAGAAGCGCGAACGGGAACAGAAGACCCGAGGCCGGGAGATCTTTGGCCTGTTCGCCCAGATACTCTTTGTAAATCGCGAGCGCGGGCTTGCCATCGAGCTCGTAAAGCACGTTATTGACGGACTTGGTCACCTTGCGAACCGGGCCGAACGGCTCCCAGCCCCCCATGGATCCGAAATGCACCCGAGTCGAGTCGCCGTAGAACCCAACAGCGACAATCCGGTTGTCGGAGATTTCGCCATCCAGGATAGTGAAGGTCCTTTGGAACTTTCCGCCGTCGCCGGCCAGCCCCCCGGTGAGGATCACGTTTTTGCCCACGGCCTCATGAACGCCTTCGACGAGCGCGCTTCCGTTGACCCCGTGGCCCACGCTGAAAAGCAGTACCGCCTTCAGATCGTTGGCCATGAGGGCTTTACCGAGCTCCAAGCCCGTTTCGCGCGATTGTTCCATGGACTTCAATGTGGCGCTTGCCTTGCGGATGTTGGACTTCTGAAACTGGACTCCCGTGACGACGGAACCATGGTCGCTCACGCCGTCGTTGGTGATTTCCCCTGCAGTCGTGCAGCCCAGGACGATCGATGAGGGGAATGCGGTCTTCAGTGACTGACCGATCTTCGCGAAGCTATCGACAGAGCCGAAGGCCAGCACGAGATTAGGCTTGATGTCGGAGACGGGTTTCAAAGCGACGGTATCGGCGGCGTTTTTCAGATAGACTTGTTTGGCGATCATACGGCGAGTTTTCCTGTGGTTTTTTCGATTCGATAACAATTTGATTCAATTGGAAATTAAGCCTGCTGGAGCGCGATCTCTACGTGAAAGGAGCTGCCCTGCATAACGAATGGAATGACGAGGGTCTTGCCTTGATGCAAGTTAATGATGGAATGGCCTCGCCCAAGCACGATGGTCGGAATCGCCATCCTGAATTGATATCCTCTGTCGTTCAGGCTTTTCTTGATCATGGAGTAGATGATGTTCGTCAGCTCTCCGACTCCCTGCCGGACCGAGCTATCGATGTCCGTAAATTTTTTTCCGTAAATGCGCTCCATCAGGCTGAAAATCGCTTCCCTGCTGAATGAAACAATCAGGTTTCCTTCGGTCTGCTCCTGAGCCATTCCGATGATTCCGGAGATATCCCCCGTGCTCGTGAATTCCTCCACGAACCTATGATCCTCGGGCTTGACGATCGTGCCAAACATGGTGGCAAACGCCTTCTGGAAGCAATCGATGGCCGTCTTGGCGATTTCCTCGTCGAGGACAAACGCATGAGTCTTTTTTGCAGTTGAATCCGACATAGTTGTTTCCTCTTGATTAGGCCGCAGCTTTCCCGAGGCGCTGCGTGAGTTTTTCGATCTTGTTGCGCAAGGTTTCCGCAGAGAACGGCTTCACGATATAATCAGCGGCTCCCCCCTGCAGCGCCTTCACGACGTACTTCCGTTCCGCCTCAGCCGTGATCACCACGAAGGGAATTGATTTGAGTAGCGAACTCGCTCGACAGGCCTCAAGCAGCGCGAGCCCATCCATGTTCGGCATGTTCAGGTCGGAGAAAATCGCATCGAACCGATTGCCTTGGCCAAACTCGCTCTCAAGCAAGGTCAGCGCCTCCTTGCCGTCGGTGGCCTCAAAAACTTTCTCGTAACCGAGCTCGGCGAGACAGCGTCGCAGCATCACCCGGATCATTTCAAAATCATCCACGATCAGTATTCGCGAATCTTTGTTCAACATCTTCACACTCTCGTTGCACGCATAACTCAATTAAGCGCACGTGAATTTTGTTTATGCTTGTGCTTGCACTGAACACTTCGGATTAAATCTGTAGTAACTTGAGGGCAAAATCCCCCTTTTGGGTGTGTCCCGCCTGACACTCAGAAGAAGCAAATTCACGAAATTTCGTGACGTTTCACGAAAGATTCAAGTGACGGATGCCAAGCTCTACTATGTGATCTTAAGTATTTTCGCGGATTGAGCTTTTGCTCTCAAGCTCTTGCGGAATCGAAATGGAAGGGCTGGGGAACACAGGATCTCGAACCTAACCTCCCTACGGTCGGATCATTGCCCAAGAATGGACTTAGGCTCGAGATAACTCTCTAGTCCGAAGACACCAAACTCGCGCCCTATCCCTGACTGTTTGAAACCTCCAAACGGCACCTGTGCATCGTTGGACGGACTGTTGATCAGCACGCGACCCGTTTGCAGACGGCGCGCAATGGCTTGTGCTTTCTCGGGAACACGGGTTGTGATGTAGGACTGCAACCCGTAATCGGTATCATTGGCAATCTCGACGGCATGATCCACATCTTCATAAGTCAGTACGGATAGAACAGGACCAAAAATCTCTTCTCGCGCGATGGTCATGTTGTTGGTCACGTTTACGAACACGGTGGGACGCGTATAGTAACCGCCCTCAAGGCCTTCGGGTCGTCCCAGCCCGCCGGTAAGCAGTTCGGCTCCCTCTTCGATTCCTTTGCGGATATACGACTGCACTCGTTCAAACTGCTTTTCGTTCACGAGGGGACCCACGGTCACCTTCGCGTCTTTCGAGGGATCTCCGACCTTCACCTGGGCGACTGCTTCGCGCAGAAGCCGCTTCACTTCATCTAGGCGCGAGCGCGGCACCAAAAGCCGCGTGGCAGCGATACAGGCCTGGCCGTTATTCATAAACGCCACGCCGACGGCTTGAGGAATCGCCGTTGTCAGGTCGGCATCGTCTAACAATAGGTTTGGCGATTTGCCGCCAAGCTCAAGGGTCACTCGCTTCAGTGTCGCCGCGGCATCGCGAGCGATGGTCTTGCCAACGGCAGTTGATCCGGTAAATGAGATCTTTGCGATATCTCGATTTCGAGTAATTTCGGCGCCCACGATGTCGCCTCGCCCATTCACGACGTTGAATACTCCCGGCGGCAGGCCGGCTGAATGGATAGCCTCGATGACGATCTGGGTTTGAGTGGCGCTCATTTCGCTTGGTTTTATGACGGCCGTGCAGCCCGCAGCCAGAGCGGTTGAAAACTTACTCGTGATAAAACCGGCGTTGGAATTCCAGGGCGTGATGAGTCCGACGACGCCGACCGGTTCCATGGCTACGTGGGACTGGTTGATTTTGCGCACGAACTGATAGCTATTCAAAACCGTACGCATCTCTAGCGGATTGTTGATTGCCATCTGCACGGCAGCTTCGACGAATGCGCGGGACGCGCCGTATTCTTCAAGCATCGCAAGAATCAGGTCTTCCTTGCGGACGGCCAATGCTTCGCTGATTCGAGAAAGATAAGTGGCGCGCTCCGCGCTAGTCGTCTGAGAGAACGATGGAAAAGCTGCCTTTGCCGCTGCAATGGCTTCCCTGGCATCGACTTCATCGCCCAAAAGGACATATCCGCGAAGTCGGCCGGTGACCGGACTGATCAGCTCGAAGCGTTCTTGCCCATGGGATTTCTTGAAAGCGCCGTTGATGTAGACTTGGTCGATTGTTTTCATATGTTTCTCCTGATGCTGTCCATTCTAGAGAATACCGAGAAAACAACTAGGCCGCTTTCTGTAGACTTTTAGCCTAATTCTGCAAAACTGATTCCACTTGGCGGAGTCGGCGCAGATCCTTGGTAGGAGGCTGGCCAAACAGACGGCGGTACTCACGCGTAAATTGAGATTGGCTAGCGTATCCAACCTCGCCAGCCGCAGCTGCGACGTTGAAGCTACCGGTTAGCAAGAGCTGCCGCGCCTGCAGCAAACGCAGCTGTTTTTGATACTGCAGCGGCCCCTGAGTGGTGATGGCTTTGAACTTGTGGTGCAGGCTCGAAACGCTCATCCCGGCAACTTTCGCGAGCTCAGTCATCTTGAGGGGCTGATCGAGGTTGGTTTTTATCCATTGAATCACGCGTGCGATTCCGGCTTCGCTCTGCCGGGTAACGACATTTTGGTAGAAAAGACCTCCATCGGGTCCCGTCAGCAAATGGTAAAGAATCTCGCGTTTAATCTGTTCGGCCAAAAATTTTGAGGGCCGCGGCTTCATCAGCAATTGAATGAGACGCCAACAAGCCTCGCGAATCTCCCGATCGGACTGAGCGACGAATGCAGCAGGCGCAATGTTTCGAGCTGCACGCGGAAGTTCAATCTCTGCATCAGAAACGAGGGCAGTAATTTCTATTGGATCAATCTGCAGCGAAAGTCCCAGGTACGGCGATTTCGGGGTAGCACCACGGATGCGTCCTCGGGTTGGCATCTCAACGGTCGAGATCAGATAATCACCGGGGCCATATTTGATCGTTTTTGCGCCAATCTGGATCTGCTTTTCGCCCCCAAGAATAAGACAAAATGAAGGTTGCAGTACTCCAAAACTAAGCGGAGTCGGGCGCGACGCGTGCATGAGCCTTAGTGAAGTGATTGACGTCTCTGTCAGCTGGTCGGGCTTGGCAAACGCTTGGGCGATCTTGAAAATCTGGGCAACAGTCCTCATATCATCACCGTACCTCTACGGAGATGACAAAGTTAATAGGATTATGCAAAACTTTAGCCTAATCCTGCAGTACTCATATCCGCTAGGTAGCTGGGATTTTCGACTGTGGAACGCCCGGGGACTAGGTGGCCGTACATACCGATTCGTTCAAGCTGCAGTTTTTCGCGCTGAAGTACCCGCCCCTTTTGTGAGAGCCGAAGCGATCTGGCCAACAAGTACCGCAAATGGCATATCAAGCGCAGCGTAAACATCGGCAACAAGCGGATCGGCATTGTCGGCGAGGATCTCGATCATGGCGGTCGCGTAGTCGATCGGTACGACGCCGGCCTGTAGCATTCGAAGCAGGCCCGCCTCGCGCTTGGCTTTCCAGAAGGTGCCCGATGCGTCGATGGCGGCGTAGGTGACGTATCCCTCAGCGGTCGCGCTGATGGCCGGGAAGGCCAGACACACTTCCGTTGAGATGCCTGCAATGATCAGCTTTTTACGCCCGGTGGCCTCGACCGTTGCCTTTACCCGCGGCTCGTCCCAAGCGTTCACGGTCGAGCGGTCAATGATCTTGAGGTCGGAGGGTAGCGCATTGGCCAGTTCGGGAATGGTCGGCCCCCACATGCTGTCAGCAGCAGTCGTGGTCACAATGAGCGGCAGGCCGAGCACTCGAGCGGCCTTAGCCAAGCCCACGACGTTGTGCTTGAGCTCACCTACGGGAATATCGCGCACACCACTATAAAGACCGACCTGGTGGTCGACGAGCAACACGGCCGCGTTTTCACGGGTGAGACGGTCGGTAAATTGATTCGTAGGCATCGCGTTTCCTCCATTGAATTGAGAATTTGCAAGTGACAGAGCCGTCAATCATTCTCATGCCACCTTCAACACAACCTTCCCGTGAACGTGCCCGCCCTTCACCTTCTCCATCGCTTGACGGAAATCGGTGAGCGAATACACTTGATCGATCACGACGCGCAATTTCCCCTCGTCAACGAATCGCGCGATCTCCTCTAGCTCTTTCCCATCGGCTTCGACTGCAAGGAACCCGCCCCGTACGTCTGGGCGTTTCAGATCCTCAAATTCTTCGACAATGGTGACGAAAACCCCGCCTGTCTTCAGGCAGGCCATCGCTTTGGCAATAGTGCCGTGCCTTTCGGGAAACCCCTCGCCGACGTCGTCGAAGACGCAATCCACTCCGTTCGGAAAGAGTTTCTGGATCTCCGATACGAAATTCCCGTGATAATCGAACGCTCCTTCCGCGCCGAGCTCACGCAGAAGTGGATGATTCGCCGAGCCAGCCAAGGCCAGGACCCGGACTTCCATGATCTTGGCCAGCTGGATGGCGCAGGTTCCGACGCCCCCGGCGCCGCTGCAGATCAGGAGTGATTGGCCGGACTTGAGACTCAGCCCCCTCTTCAGCGCTTGATACGCAGTTAGAGCGATAATGGGAAACCCACCTGCCTCGACCATGCTCAGGGATGCCGGTTTGTGACCCACACAGCGCTCGGCCACCAAGGTCTCCTCCGCCCATGCGCCATCGAAGTCGTCCCCGGGATAAGAAAGGAAGAAAACCTCGTCGCCCGGTTTGAAGCGGGTGACACCCGGTCCTACGGCGGAGATCACTCCAGCGCCTTCCCAGCCAGGAATCGCGGGAAATTTGCGCGGGGACAGCTGTGGGATCTCGCCATGGATAAAGGTCTCGTCCCAGATACCGACTCCCGCCGCCTTAATCTGAATCCGAACCTGACCGGATTGGGGCTCGGGTCTCGGGATGTCGATGAGGCGAAGTCTTTCGGTTCCACCTAGACGGTCGGTTGCGATCGCTTTCATATAATTGGGAGCTTGCAGAATTCATACTTTGGACCGCGCTTCAGGCGCTATGCACCGGGCGATCAGGCGGCCGGATGCCTAAGCTGGACCGTGAAGCCCGAAGGCCAGAAGGGCTCGAGCGGAACACCAGCGCGAATGGGTTGGGCTCCATTCCTACATGAAGCATGTAAAAGTCAGCGCCCTACTCTATTTGCAGTTAGGGCGAAGTAGCCTCTGCTTCGACAACGCTCAAACTCGTTACGGATGAATTCCGCTAGATTAAAAAAAACCCACGGCCGCGAAGCTCGCAACCGTGGGAAATGAGTTCAGGAGCCCAGGCCCCACCCCGTCGATCAGAGGTGATACGTCGCGCCTAGGTGAAATGAGATGACGTGAGCGGAGAAATCACCCGGCACCGTTGGAGAAATCGCCTGCTCCGCAGTGACGCTGCCACTCGCCCAAGAGTACTCGAACGCGCCATCGACACTGAGAGCGTTGCCGAGCAGAGACTTGCCTGCGCCGACCGTTACCCCGTGAGCCAGGCCAGGAGGCGCATTGCCCGCGGTGGCATGTTCGGCCGGAAGGTCCGGCGTCGTCAGGTTATAACCCGCGCGAAGCGCCCAACTCTCGATACCAGTGTACTCGCCGCCAAGGCGGAAGCTCCAATTGTTCTTCCAGCCCAGGTTCGTCTCGAACGCGCTCAGGCCAGTCGGAAGCTGCCCAGAAACGGATAGGTACTGATCCCTATGGTACTCAGTCCAGATCACATCGCTCGCAAGCATCCAATGATCAGCGGGCGCGAGATTGCCGCCGACTTGAATGCGCGTCGGCAGACTCAGAGACACGTAGGTATCGCCGCCGCCAGAGACGTCAGTGACAGCGCCGCCGCCGAAAGCCTGCATCTTCCCGCTGCTCGTTCCCTTGCCGGTGATGTCCAGAGGGGTCCGCATCGAAGCGCCCAAGCCCCAACGCTTATCTTCGGACGTGTACTGCGCGCCGAAGCGAAATCCGTTGTACTGGGTCTTCTTGATGTCATCAATAGCGATCTCGCCGAAGCCCGTCGGATAGAGCTTGGGGATGACGTATTTGCCGTTCAGAAAGCTGATCCGCCAGTCAGCGCCGATCTTGAGGCCTGGAAGGATCTCATACGCCGATCCGACGTTGAGCTCCAGAATCGCCAGATTGGCGATGTAATCCGGAGTATAATTGACCCCGAAGGCGTCCAGGCCAGCAGGAGTCGGCAGTCCCAAGAACTCGGCTTTGGATCCGCCCATCGTGCCGAAACCTAAGCCGACGGCCCACTGCTTGGTGATGCCGTAGGCCGCGCTCATGGACCCGAGCGGAACGAACTGCGACCCCGTGCTGTTGTTCACGTTAGCGACAGTCACCGGTCCGCCGAACTCGATGATGCTCGGTGAAAAATTGCTGGTCAACTCCAACCCCTCGGAGCCCGCCATGCCGGCTGGGTTGAAGAACAGCGACTGAGATCCCTGCACGATCGAGGTCGTCACGCCGCCTTCGCCCCCGTATTTGCCCGAGAACGGGATGGTCTTTTCCAGGCTCGCGAACGCGGGACCGGCGCTCATGAACGCGACCGTCCCCGCCGCGAGCGCGACTTGGTTGAAACGAATTCCTTTTCGCATTTCCTCTCCTCAGAGTTGGCACTTCTGCCGTTGCTGTTAATTCTTCAAACGGTATCTCAATCAATTCTATAGCAATGACCCGTACGAGCTATATGAAAATGATAAAATCCGTTCTCATCGAGGAGAAAAAGGAGCGGGAGCCCTTATTTTCTGGAGAGGAAAGCGAAATACTGGGCAGGAATCGCGTCGAGGTTCATTGGTTTGCCGCATTTCGGGCACTTGAACTCGGGCCCGGCGCCCTGGAACGCCGTGCCCTTCACAAGGACTGCCTTTTCCATCTCGCAAGGCTCGCAGAAGTAAGGAGCATAGAAGCTCGCAACCTTTGCCCTGCCCTGGAAGTCCGGGACGGCATTGAGCTGCTTGACCACCACGGCGGGGCATTCGAGATACTCGATCTCGGTCGCAGGGATCTTGGCCAGGGCGTTTACCCACTCGCGGATGCCGCAGGAATTGACCCTGGTGACACCCTTGAAATCCACCTCGAGCTTGCCGGTTGCGCCTGACAAGACCGAGAAGTCAGCAGTCTCGTCGATGTAGCCGGAAAGCTTTGCCGTTCCATTGCTGAAGTCGATAGTTAGATTGCTCATTGTGGTTGTTTGCCCGATCCGTTCCGGATCATTCTAGCGACCGCCGAAAAAACTGAAAGATCTTCCCGCTTGTTGGTATTTGAGATGCGAAGGCGATCTGCGGATCAGGCAGATCACCTCGGTCATCTTGCCCGGCTGCACGTTGAAGATCGTCGAATTGCTCGAATCGAAGAGTGTGTACAGGCCGAGCCCTGCTCCCCTCGGCTTTGTATCGATCTGGTCATGGTTGCGGGCATACGACTTGACCAGGTAGGCCACCAGCCCCTCGTGACTCAAGCTGCCGAAAGGGTCGCGCACAGAGATCGCGATGAACGCGTCGTCGACGGAGTACCGAAGCAGCGAGACTTCCTCCTCCCCTAGCACCAGCGGATGGTTGCGAGGAAGATCCTGGTACTTGCGATTTCCCTTGGCGTCCACGGGGGCATTGAAAAGCGCGTTCATGATCAGCTCATCGGCGATCAGGGCCGCGATCTGCGGGCATCCCGAGAAAACCCCGAGGCTCGCGACGAATTCGGAAAGCTCGTCCAGGAGCGCGGCCTTGTCCGCGTAGGCCCGGATCATCCGCTCCCGGACGGGGGTCCCCGGGCAAAGGAAGGATTCGATCCCCTTGAACTTTTCGGGCATGGCGATCCCGCGTCCGATCACGTCCAGGTACGAAGCCGATTGCGGCAAATCCTCGTGCACGAAGTGGCGGAGACCGACTCCTGACATTCCCATCCCGACCGCCTCGTGGGCATTGAACCGGCCGATGCAGATCGAGCGGTCCGGGCGAACGGCTGCAGCCTCGAAACTATCGGCAAGCAGTATGGTGGGCGAGTCCTTGTCCCGCCCGCTCCCGCCGAGCTGCTTGGGCAGATTGAGCGCCACCTTCCAGCGGATTTCGTTCTTCGGATTTCGAAATGAATATTCGTAGACGGGACGCCCTTGAGCGAAGCAGGCGTCGAGAGGGACTCGTAAGCTGATTCGCGTGCCTTGGCCTTGCTCGCTCGAGACGCTGGCTTTGCCGGCCAGCTCACCCTCGATCGCTTCCTTGACGATGGCGAGACCAACGCCGCGACCGGCGAGTTCGTCCGCTTCGTCGCGCATGGTGAAGCCGGGGTCGAAAATCCGCTGACAGACCTCATCGTCCCTCATGCTGAGCAGCTCGGCCTTTGAGTGGCGACCGTTCAGGACGAGGCGATCACGCATCTTGGCCACGTCGATGCCCTGGCCGTCGTCACTGACCTCGACCACGAGCTCGGCATCCCGGCTGATCCAAGCGGCGAAGCCGATGCGCAGCGCCTCGGGCTTGCCAGCCTCCGTCCTCGTTCGCGCATCCTGAGCTCCATGGCTCACGCAGTTGCGAACCGCATGCAGCAAAACCTCGTAAAACAGGTTGACCATGCGCGGGTCAATCTCCACGTCGTCGCCGCGCCGTTCGATGAGCAGGGGGCACGGCGAATCCTTCCTGAGCGAATTCGCAACGGCCTCGAGGCGATCAAAGAGGCTCGCAATTCGCGTATAGCCGAGCGAAGACGCAAGCAACAGCGCCATCTGCGGCGGAATGGCTTCAGTGCCTCGAAGCTGAAGGAAGTTGCCCACCCCCCGCAAGCGATCTTCCATCCGGCAAATCGAAGCAGCACGGGCCGCACCTTCGTCTCCCTGGCTCGATCGAGTGCGCTCGAGGAAGAGCTGGATCTTATCGAAATGCCGCTTGATCTTCTGAAATATCTCGACCAACCGCTCGGCGGAGGGCGGCGACTCCTGTTTCTGGGCGATCAGGGACTCGATCTCTTGCGCGACCTCCTCGATCCCGCGGACGCCGAGTTGCGCGCTCGTGCCCTTGATCGTGTGCATGACCCTCATCAGCCGATCCAGTTCGATCCGGGAAGAGCCGCTCCTGCGATCGAGCAGCTTGGCCGCCTCGGCAACCAAGCCCGACATGCCGCCGGCGAAAGTCTCGACCGCGCCGGGCGGCTGGGCGATGAGGTGCGAGAGCAGCTCGAGCTCGTCGTTATGCTCCTTTTCATTGATCTCGATCTGCCTGCGCAGCCGGTTCTCCTCGGTCATGTCATGGCAGATGACCATGATCTTGACGAGCGTCTCGCCCGCGAAGACCGGGAACCAATCGAACGTGAGCTCGCGCATGTCCATCGCCCCGCCCGCCGCGGGCTTCTGGAAAATGAGCTCGCGCGGCGCAAGCGCCTTCATGTCTTCCCAAAGCTCCGACCGATCAAACACGACCTTGGCCCACTTCCGGAGCGTCGCCGCAGGCTGGCTGTCTTTGGCGCAGCCCTCGAAAAGAAAGTCCACGACGTCCACCCCAGCCACTTCCTTCTGGCCGAAGACCTCACGCACGAACGCCGAATGCTGCGGATTGATCTTGCCGTCGGGACCGATCGTGAAGATTGCCTGGCGAATCGTCGCCATGATGTCGTCGATCTCGCGCTTCTGGGCGGTGATGAGCTCATGGCTTTTGAGGAGCTCCTCGTGGGCGGTCGCGAGCTCACGTGTCCTCGCCTTGACTCTATCCTCGAGCTCGGCATTCAAGGTCTCGAGCTCGTTCAGGTACCGCTTGGCCGCTTCCTCGGCCCTGACCCGCGCGGAAATGTCCGTCATCGCGCAGATGATGATCCGCTCAGCCCCGATCTCGAGAATCGAGGTCCTGATTTCGACGATGAGCTTGCGGCCGTTCTTGCGCCTGAGATGGCGAAACGGGTCGATGCCCGATTGCCATTGGAGCGTCGATGTGATGAGGGTGTCCATCGCGCCCTGGTCTTCCGGCGTGAACAGGTCCCGAAACTTCATCCCCTCGAGCTCGGCGATCTCGTAGTTAGTGACTTCCTCCGACTTCGGGTTCGCCAGCAGGATCACGCCCTGCGCCGAGATAAAATAGTCCGCTTCGCTTGAATACCGAAAGAGCTCGCGAAAGCGATCAATCTCGCTCGGTGCGTTTCCGATAGCTATTGCCAGTTTTGCCGTCATCTGAAGGTCACTCCTGCCGTGCCCTACTCTTCGGCAAGAATCGCGAAGATCCTGATTGAATTTTCCGCATCCGACTCAGCCCCCGGCCAGCTTCTGATAGACGGCCTCGAGCTTGGTTTTGACCGTTTCGACCGAGTAAGGCTTGACGATGTAGTTGCTGACTCCGGCCTCGGCCGCCTCGAGGATCGCGCCCCTTTCGCTTTCGGTCGTGACCAGAACGAACGGCAACTTGGCGAAGCGGCTCTCCGACCTCACCCGCTTGAGCAGATCGACGCCGCTCGATCCGGGCATGTTCCAGTCCGAGAGCACGAGACCGACGGGCGGATTGGCGTTGGATAGCACATCCCAGGCCTTGCGCCCATCTTCAGCCTCCAGAATATCAGTAAAACCTAGCATCCCGAGAGTCGTCCTGAGAGTTGTCCGCAGGAACAGGAAATCATCAACGATGAGAATCCGGGTCTTTGGGTCGAACACGTCAACTACTCCTTTGAACTTGAGTTTAATTCAACACGACAACCAATTACTTACTGCGGGAATAGAGCCACGACTTTATTCAGCACGACCGGATCGAGCGTCATGCGTCCCGGGTCCCGAGCGGCCTCCTGCCGGAGCTTGTTGATAGCTTCGAAAGGCGACATCAATGCGCGCCCTGTCTGAACGACCGTCAGCTCGTCAAAGCGGTCGGCCACGGCGAGAATCCTCGCCTCCATACAGATCTGCGACCCGCTGATCTTCTTCGGGAAACCAGAACCGTTGAAACACTCGTGGTGCTGCATGATGATCTTGTGGACCTTGTCGCTGACAGGAAACCTCTTTTCCTGCATGATTTTGACCGAGAGCATGGGATGGGTCTCATATAGGGCGAGCTCCTCCGGCGTGAGCTGGACCTCGGCCGCTTCTTGGAGCCTGGGTGACAGCCCCTGCAGCCCGACGTCATGGAAGAGCGCTGCCATCGCCAGCTCCTGCACGTCCTTCATGCCCAAACCCACAGCGAAAAGAGTGGCGTAAGCGGCGACATTGGCAAGATGGGAGTAGCTGCTGTCCTGTCCGCCCATGATGGCTCCGAGCCTCTCGATGAACTCCCTTCCCCCCGGCTGCGATGAGACAAGTGCCTTGACGATCTCGCGGCAGGACGCCACGAGCTCCTGGCCCTCGGAGAAACCTCCGGAACCCTTGATCTGGTAGACTCCTTTGAGGAGCTCGCAGACCGATTCGCGCGCGCGCTCCTGCCTCTCGGTCTCGCTGATGCCATCTCCATTGAGCAGCGCCTTGAGCGTCTTGGCGCTGTAGGCGTAGAACTTGTCTATCTGGCTTTTGGGCACTAGCAGCGTGCTGAAGTTGTGGGCCTTAAGGTTGTCGATGCGCGACTGGCCCATCGCCTCGCCACCTTTGGAAAACTGGATCCGCTTGTCATTGATCGGGAAGTAAAGGTAAGTGTCGAAATCCAGCGCGACATCGCCACTCAGGTCGATGACCTTGACAGGCTTGAGCTTCATGGCTCCGATTCCGAGGCCTGCTATCACGTCAGTCAAAGTCTCCCTCAGGAGCTCGGACTCCTGAGGCAGCAGAAACGCATCGCTCGCGCCGTTCTTGACGAAACCGCGCCGATCGAACTCGCCCATCGAATCTTTGAAGATCAGCAGAATGATGCTTCCCGGATGATTCATTCGGAGAAGCTGCGCCATCTCGAACGGCGAGATGCCCGAGGAGCCGGGCGAACATACAATCAAGGCTGGAGCCGGATCCATGGGCGATGAGAGCGATTCGAGACTAGCCGTAATCTCGCGGATCTCAGCACCTTTCAGAATCGGCCGGAAATGCTGGATAGCGTCTGGGTCCAGACCCATCAGAACGGCCCGCACTTGTGGAGTATCGCTCATATGACAATTCGCTCTTATCTTAGGATTTCTATAGTTTCCCTTGATTGATGCCGTTTGTCACCGAATTTCACCCCCTAAAAGGGTCAAGATCCGAGCCTAGTGCGCCGAAACAAAATTAGACGCCCTACTTATCGCCGCCAACTATTGAGGACTCTCCCGTGAAGATTCAAAGCTACCAGATCGACAAAGAGCTGGGAAAAGGCGCAACCGGCGTCGTCTACCAAGCCATGCGCGACAACAAACCCTGCGCGATCAAGATCATGCGTCAAGATCTTGGCGATCGCGCACTGGACATTTCGCTCCGCTTCCGCAAGGAGGCTTCTTCGCTCGCGCGCCTCAATCACCCGGCACTCGTCAAAGTCCTCGAGGTCGGAGAAGCGGAGGGGCTGCCCTATTTCGCGATGGAGATCGTCGCCGGCCAAAGTTTGCGCGATCAGCTCATCGAGAAGGATTCGCTGAACGAGACCTCCCTCATCGAGCTGTCCAAGACCCTTGCTTCGGCGCTCGCCGAGATCCATCGCCACGGCCTGATTCACCGCGACCTCAAGCCCGAGAACGTGGTTCTCGACGGACTGCTTCAGCCCAAGATCGTCGATTTCGGGTTTGTCATCGGCGCTGCCGAGGCGCAGACCAGCGAGGAGGTCGTCGGGACGGTCGCGTACATGGCACCCGAGCAATCGCGGATGGTCAAGCGCCCCGTCGACGGGCGCTCGGACCTCTACAGCTTGGGCGTGCTTTTCTACGAATGCGCCACGGGCAAGCTGCCCTACTCAGCTTCCGACATGGGCGAGCTCATGCGTCTACACCTGATCGCGCCGACTCCGGATGTCCGCGCGCTCAATCCCTCGATCCGTCCCGTGCTCGCGAGGATCATCGCCAAACTCATGGCCAAGGATCCGGACGAACGCTACCAGACCGCGCAGGGTCTCCAGGCCGACCTCGAGAGCCTGAATGAGCTCGACGCGCTCGAACGCTCCGGGCAGGAGTATGTCCTTGGCGCCAAGGACTTCTCCGTTCGCCAATCGCACGAAGTTCCGTTGACCGGCCGCAAGGAAGAGCTCGCGCGAATGGCAAAGCTCTGGGACGCGGCAACCAAGGACAAGAAAGGCGGCATCCTCCTCGTCGAGGGCGAAAGCGGCAGCGGGAAGAGCCGCCTCGTAAGCGAGCTCCTGCTCAAGGCCCAGGAGAGCGGCGCGCTCACGCTTACCGGAAAATGCGAAGAGCATCAGCAACTCCCGTTCGTCCCTTTGCGCCAGGCCATTGAACAATACCTCTCTCAGGTGCAGCGTTTGCCGGAGCAGCAGCGGAAGACGGCCCACGAACGCATTCGCCAGGCCGCCCGCGAGTTCGCCCCGATCGTAAAGCTGCTCTCCAAAAGTCTCGAGCGCATCCTGGGCGAATCGGGCCAGAAGGCGATCACCGGAGACGTCGATCCCGAGCGCATCGCCACGGCGGCAGCGGTCTTCTTCGCAGGTCTGGCGCAATCGTGCGGCCCCATGATCCTGGTCGTGGATGACGTGCAGTGGCTCGACGCCCCCTCGCGCCGCGTCCTCACCGCCCTCCAAGAGCAGGTCTCATCGGTCCCCCTGCTTTTCATCTGCACCGCGCGGAGCGAGGGCCGCTACCGCAACGCCGTGGAGGCGTTCTCGGGGACGATCAACCCGCGCGCCCTCGAGCTCATCCAACTCAAGCTGCTCGAAACAGAGCAGATTGACCAGCTCGTTTCGCATTTCCTCGGCGGAGCCAAGCTCGACGGCACGATCGTCGATCGTCTTTCGACCCGCACCAAGGGTAATCCCTTCGCGATCGCGCAGTACCTGCGGGCCCTGCTGGAAGGCGGGATCCTGCGCCCCAAGGGCCAGGGATGGGAAGTCGACGCCGACCGCTTCGACGAGCTGACTCTCTCTTCAGGCCTCACGTCCATCATCACGAGCCGGGTCTCGCAGCTCGACGAAGCGAGCGCCGCCGTCCTGAGCGTGGCCGCGATCATCGGGACCCGCTTCGACCGAGATTTGCTCGGGCAGATTTGCCGGAGATCCGCGGTCCAGATCGACTCCGCCCTGGCTGAGGCCGCGCGTGCCGGATTACTCGAGCGTACAGGCGCCAGTTCTTACCAGTTCGTGCATGACTCCGTCCGCGACTCTCTTGCGGCCAAGCTGGACGACGAAGAACGGAAGGATGCCCACCAGAGCATTGCCGAGCACATCGACGCGCGCGCCCACGGAGGAATCGAACACAGCGCCGACGAGATTTATGCGCTCGCCCATCACTTCGCCCTGGGCCGCCCCGAGAAGAATCCGAAACGAATCTACGAAGCGGTGCTCGCCGCGGGTTTTGAGTCCATGCGCGCGTTCGCGCTCAACGAGGCGGTGGACTTCCTGACCCGAGCGCTCGCGCTCGCCGGCTCGCTGCAGGCGCCCGTGCCCAAGCTCTATGAGCTCAGAAAGACGCTCGCGACCGCGCATATGTACAATGGCATGTGCCACGAGGCGATCGAGCACTTCACCTCGGCGCTCCCACTCGCTCCGTCGGCGAAGGAAAAGGCGTGGATCCACTATCTGCGCGGCCGCGCCTACTTCAATCTCATGACGCCGTTCGAGGGCCTCGACGAAGGAATCCTGGGACTTCAGGCTCTCGGCGAACCCGCCATCAAGAACCCGGCATTGCTTCTCGCGCACAGTTTCTGGACCCTTTTCAAGTACCTCGTCCTCAAATCGACGGGCATCGGCTTTGGCAGCGCGCGGAAGAACCCGGAGCGCCTCGAGCGTCGCAAGCTCATTCAGGAAATCCATGAGCTAAATGCCATCCTTGCTTCCTTGACCGGCAAATCTACCGAGGCCCTGGCCGGTCTCTTCAATCTGATGCTCGATGTGCACTACCTCGGCGACTGCGCGCAAGCTGTCGAGCCCATCGGCTTCCTCAGCTTCAGCTTCGCCGCGATGGGCCTACGTGGCCTCGCGATCAAAGCGATGAATCGCGCAAGCGCTATCGCGCAGAGGACGGGCGATCGAGCCGTCATCGCGATGGCCGACAATACCAGCTCATATACAATGCATTGGATCGGCGACCCCACGGGATCCGAGAAATTCATGAGGCCCAGGCTGCAGGACTTCGAGCGCTGGCTCCCGCCCGGATTCTATGTCGGCCTGATGATCGACCTAGCACGGACTAATCTCCAAGTCCGCGGCTACTCGCGCGAATCGCTCGAGGTAGCGCGCGCTCTCCAGAAATACTCCGTCAAGCGCAACTACCTCACGGGGATCATGATGGCGCCATCTAGCATCTCCATCTCGCTCGCGATCCTGGGAGAGAGCGCCGAAGCTTTCAAGGAAGCGAGCGCCAGCGCCGAGCTCATGACCAAGAACCCGCGCGCGCAGAGCGCGATCAAGTTCAACAAAATCAACCAGCTTCTCGCGAACATTGAAAGCGAGGAGTCGAGCGCCGCCAGCGAGAAGCTCGTGGCCGACCTCATGGCCTACAATGACAACCCGAGATACGCGTATTTCGTGTACCGCCCCTTTTACATCTTCCTCTCGTACCTGCGGTACCAGCAATACCTCAAGGCTCCGGCGGACGCCAAGCCCGCCGCCCTCCAGAAACTCAAGTCCGCGCTTCGCGACCAGGCTGTGAGCCACAACAACCTCAAGCATTTCACCGCGCATCTCAAGACTCTGCAAGCCGCTGTCGCGCGGGTTGAGGGCCGCCCAGAAATCGCGAAAAAGCTCCTTCAGCAAGCCGAAGACGACGCCGTCCAATCAGACGCCCCCTGGGCGCTGTACGAAGTCGCCCGCGAGCGCGCGCGCCTCTATCAGGACGGCCAGAATCCGAGCGCCGCTCATTACGAAGCCAAACTTGCCTACGGCATCGCGCTCGAGCACGGCTGGGTCAATCGCGCCAAGTGGGCGCGCACCGAGTTCAAACTTTCCGACGCACTCACGTCAGTCTCCTTCGTTTCGCACGCCAATCCGGCGGTTCGCCAGTCCGGAGCCGGGCCAAGCCCGATATCGACCGGACACCTGAGCTCCACCACGAGCGGAACCATGATGTCTTCCGAGATCAACGCGGCCAAGCTCAAGCGTCACTTGGAAGCCATGCTCGAGGTCAGCCTGGTCTGCTCCTCCGCGCTCAATCCAGCCGAGCAGGCCAAGCGCGCGCTCGACAAGATCGTCGCGATCCTTGGCGGCGAGCGCGGCTTCCTCTTTCTGATCGACGAGGAGAGCAAGAGGCTCGAGTTCCGCGCCGGACGCGACTGCAACGGCCAGGATCTGGACGAAAAGACGAGCTACAGCACGACGGTCATCCGCAAAGTCCGGGAGTCCGGCCAATCCATCGTCGTCACCGGGACCGAGGACGGCGAAGTCCTCGGATCCGAGAGCGTCGTAGCCCACAATCTGCGAAGCATCATCGCGGCTCCTCTCATGCTCAAGGAAAAGCTCCTGGGAGTGGTTTATCTCGACAATACGCAGGCCAAGGGCGTTTTCCAGCTGGATGACGTCGAGATCCTCCTCGCGATGGCCAACCACGTGGCCATCGCGATCGAGGCGGTACGAGCCGCCAACCAGCTCGTATCGGAGACCGCCGAAAAGGTACGAATGGAGAAGGAGCTCGAAACGGCCAAGACCGTGCAAGAGACCCTCTTCCCTTCTCCCGTTTTCCAGTATGGCCCCTACCGGATTGCGGGCTATTACGAGCCTGCGAGCGAATGCGGGGGAGATTGGTGGCACTACTGCCAGATCGGCGACAAGGTCTTACTCTGGGTGGGAGACGCCACAGGGCACGGCGCGCCTGCCGCGCTCATCACGAGCGCCGCAAAGTCCGCATCAAGCATCGTCGAACGGCTCGCTCTCGCGAGCCCGGCCCGAATCATGGAGCTCCTGAACCGCGCTATCTTCGACACATCCAAAGGACGCATGCAGATGACTTTCTTCATCGCATGCCTGGACAAGACAAACGGTATGCTGACCTATACCAGCGCGAGCCACGACGCCCCCTACCTGCTCAAAGACTCGGGAGAACCGATCACGAACGAGAGCTTCGTGCCGCTGATCGAGGCCACGGGCTCACGGCTAGGCCAGAATCCCGACTCGAAGTACACTGAAGCCACCGTCAACCTCAAGCCCGGTGACACGCTCCTCTTCTACACGGACGGCCTGATCGACCTAAAGAGCCCGGACGAAAAGACCTGGGGCGTTCGCAATTTCATCAAGTGCGTCTCGGAGACGATCGGCGGTGGAAAGTCCGTGACACCTGAAACGGCGATTGCCGGGATCCGCGACCGCTTCCAGCGTTTCCGAAGCGGCGCGCCTCTCGAGGACGACGTGACGATCTTCATGTGTCGATACGATGAGGACTCCGATTCCAAGGCGGCTTAAACTGGCCCTTAGCTCCCGGCGCTGACGAGAAACCCCCAACTCTCTTCCGGGAACACCGAAATCGGTCTCCAGTCGACGCATAAACATCTTGAGACGCCTTCTCAATGCGCGCCAGACACGCCCGCTACTTGCAATAGCGGAAGATCGAACGCGTAATTCCAAGCTGAACCAAAGCTGCCAAAAGCCCATTCCTAATTAATAATTCAGAAAAATTGAGGCATTAAGCCCGGCCTCAACGAGCTATAACCACCGTAGCTCATTAGGAGATAACTATGACTAAACACCGCAAGGTTATCGTGCTTTCTCTGCTCGTTACCTTTTTCCAGTTTTTATCCGCGCCCTCATTTGCCGATGGAGGCAAGTTGGATGTCGGCAAGATAGAGAAAATCACTGGCATGAAGGGCGACCTGAACGAAAAGGAAGGCGTATATAAGCTGAGCCTTCCCAGAAAGGATCTGAGCATCACTACCGCAGGCGTTAAGATGACGCCTCCCATGGGACTCACCGCCTGGGCGGCTTTCATCAAGCCAGCAGATCACGTCATGGTCATGGGCGATATCGTGATGACGGAGGGGCAAGTCAATCACGTTATGTCGGCAGCCTTGGAGAATGGCCTTGAAGTCACGGCCCTTCATAATCACTTCTTCGGCGACTCCCCCAAGATCATGTTCATGCACGTGGGCGGAATGGGCGACGAGGGGGCTCTCGCAAAGGGCGTCTCGGCGGTATTTTCGGCCTTGAAAGAGTCGACCAAGATGACTTTCCCTCAAATCTCGCTCGATCCCGCCAAAACGACGCTGGATCCGAAGCCGATCGAGAAGGTGCTAGGCTATTCCGGAACATTGAAAGACGGCGTATATAAAGTCACCATCGGCCGGAAAACCGAGATGAACGGCCACGAGATGGGAAATGCCATGGGCGTCAACACCTGGGCTGCTTTTGTCGGAAGCGACAAGCAAGCTATAGTTGACGGGGATTTCGCGATGCTAGAGAGCGAGATTCAAAACGTTCTTAAAGCACTCCGCAAAGCGAAGATCAACGTCGTCGCCATTCACAATCATATGACGATGGAGAATCCACGGATCATCTTTCTTCATTTCTGGGGCATCGGTCCTACGGAAGAACTCGCGGCAGGACTTAAGGCCGCTTTGAACCAGCAGAACCTTAAGTGAGCGAATACAACCTTAAGTGATCCACTTCGTCTCAGGCTATTCCTTTTTATCGGTGCCTTTTTCGTGATGCTCGGCCTCTTCAGACTCGCTCTTACCAGAGGACTTCTCGAAGGCTTCGTGCGCCTCATAGCAAGCGGATGAGAAGCCGTCGTTCGCCGCACCATGCTTCTCATGCTTTTCAAGACATTCGTGAATCGCCTGTTCGGCCTTGCCTTTACATCCATACTTTTTAACTTCTGATTTACAGACCTGGGACATTTTCGAAGCGGCGTAAACGGAAGAAACTCCTACAGAGCTTCCAACAGCCAATAGGCTGAGGCAAAGGGAAGTGCTGATTTTGGTTTTCATGTGTTCTCCAATTTGAGTTTTTTCGTCCTGAACAAGGATTACTTTACAGGGACTCCTCAGACCAAAACAGCTTTGCGACGATACCTGAAGAAAACTTCAGTCATCGACGCGGTGTCACAGCGAAGAAGCCGGAGGGAGAGACGCGATTTTTTCAGGGGATGTTTGAATGGCTGGGGAACCAGGATTCGCCTACTACGCTCAGGACTCCTGTCCTTCGCTGCGTAGGCTCACCTCGGTCCGCTCGTCACGCCATCCTGTCGTGCCGCCCGGCGG
>OUNM010191219.1_pt1 | contig 30076 bp, 24 predicted proteins | sample 1769961 | NCBI WGS metagenome assembly OUNM01 (sample SAMEA3914820, study PRJEB12502) | metagenome | biome: forest; material: soil | place: USA | collected 2012-03-12 | depth 0.3 m | reverse complement strand
CGGCAAGAACGTGCACCTGTCCGGCGGCGTGGGCATCGGCGGCGTGCTGGAGCCGCTGCAGGCCAACCCGACCATCATCGAGGACAACTGCTTCATCGGGGCGCGCTCCGAGGTGGTGGAAGGCGTCATCGTCGAGGAGAACTCGGTGATCTCGATGGGCGTGTTTATCGGCCAGAGCACCAAGATCTACGACCGCGCCACCGGCGAGGTGCACTACGGCCGCGTGCCGGCCGGCTCGGTGGTGGTCAGCGGGTCGCTGCCGGCCGCCGACGGCTCGCACAGCCTGTACTGCGCGGTCATCGTCAAGAAGGTCGACGCGCAGACCCGCGCCAAGACGTCCCTGAACGAGTTGCTGCGCGCCTGACCGCGCGACGCGCCACCGCGCGGCAACGATCCCCGTTCGAATCCCACGATCCCAGACATTCACACCGAGGAGGCAGGCGATGGAAGGCGGCAACATGGAGCGGGTGCTCCACTTGATGGCGGAAAAGGCCGCGTCGGACGTCTACCTCACGGCCAACGCGCCGATCCAGCTCAAGGTCAACGGCCAGCTGGTGCCGGTGTCCGACCAGATCCTGACGCCGGGGCAGCCGCGGCAACTCATCGCCGAGCTGCTCACGCCCGTGCAGCTGGACGAGCTGGACAAGACCGGCGAGCTGAACCTGGGCATCGGCATGAAGGGCGTCGGCAGCTTCCGGCTGTCGGCGTTCAAGCAGCGCGCGTCGATCGCGGCGGTGATCCGCTGCATCCCGCACAAGATCCCCACGATGGACACGCTCAACCTGCCGCCGGTGCTGGCGTCGCTGGCGCTGGAGCGCCGCGGGCTGGTGCTGATGGTGGGCGCCACGGGCAACGGCAAGAGCACGTCGCTCGCGTCGATGATCGAGTGGCGCAACCAGCAGCTCTCCGGTCACATCCTCACGATCGAGGAGCCGATCGAGTTCCTGTTCTCCAACAAGCGCTCGATCATCAACCAGCGCGAGGTGGGCCGGGACACGGCGTCGCTGCAGATCGGCCTGAAGAACGCGCTGCGCCAGGCCCCCGACCTGATCATGATCGGCGAGATCCGCGACCGCGAGACGATGTCGATGGCCATCTCGTACGCGCTGTCGGGCCACCTGGTGCTGGCCACGCTGCACGCCAACAACAGCTCGCATACCCTGGGCCGTATCCTCTCGTTCTACACGCCCGAGGCGCGGCCCGCGCTGCTGGGCGACCTGTCGGCGGCGCTCAAGGCCATCGTGTCGCAGCGCCTGGTGCGCGCCACCAACGGCAGCCGCGTGCCGGCCGTGGAGGTGCTGCTGAACAGCCGCTACATCTCCGAGCTGATCGAGGGCGGCGACATCCCCGGCGTGCACGAGGCGATGGAGAAGTCGATGGCCGAGGGCTCGCAGACGTTCGAGGCCGACCTGGCCCGGCTGATCCGCGAAGGCCACGTCACGCAGGAGGAAGGCCTGCTGGCCTCCGACTCGCCCACCAACCTGCTGTGGCGCCTGCAGAACGAGCAGTCGCCCACCTCGCGCGTGGCCGCGCCCAAGCCCGAGCCGGAAAGCCCGTCGTTCACCGAGATCACGCTGGACGTGGTGCCCGAGCCCCCGCCCTCCCCGCTGCGCAACCGCATGCCGGGCATGGGGCCCGTGGACCCGCTGCAGCGGCGCTGAGGCGCGCGCCACACATCACGCGCTCCGACACGCTCCTCCTCCATGGATCCCACGCTCCCGCTCCTCGAGCAGCTCATCGCCCGCGCCTCGGTCACGCCCGACGACGCCGGGTGCCAGGCGCTGCTGGCCGCGCGGCTGCTGCCGCTGGGTTTCCTGTGCGAGGCGATGCCGCACGGCCCCGACGGCGCGCGCGTCAGCAACCTGTGGGCCGTGCGCACCGGCACGCGGCCCGGCCCGACGCTGGTGCTGGCCGGCCACACGGACGTGGTGCCCACCGGCCCGCTGGAGCGCTGGCAGAGCGCGCCCTTCGTGCCCACCTATCGCGGCGACCATCTGCACGGACGCGGCACGGCTGACATGAAGACGTCGCTCGCCGCGATGGTCGTGGCGGTGGAGGAGTTCGTGGCCGCGCATCCGGGCCACGCCGGCCGCATCGCGTTCCTGCTCACGAGCGACGAGGAAGGCCCCTCGGTGGACGGCACCGTCCAGGTGGTGGAGGCGCTGCGCGCGCGCGGCGAGAAGCTGGACTGCTGCATCGTGGGCGAGCCCACGTCGGTGGAGCGCCTGGGCGACATGATCAAGAACGGCCGCCGCGGCACGCTGTCGGCGCGGCTGCGGGTGATCGGCAAGCAGGGCCACGTGGCCTACCCGCACCTGGCGCGCAACCCGATCCACCTGGCCGCGCCGTTCCTGGCCGAGCTGGTGGCCACCGCGTGGGACGACGGCAACGACCACTTCCCGCCCACCAGCTGCCAGGTGTCCAACCTGCACGCGGGCACCGGTGCCACCAACGTGGTGCCGGGCGACGCGGTGGTGGACTTCAACTTCCGCTTCTCCACCGAGAGCACGCCCGAATCGCTGCAGGCCCGCGTGGCCGACCTGCTGGCCCGCCACGCGGTGCCGCACGAGATCACGTGGACGCTGGGCGGCTCACCCTTCCTCACCCGCCCCGGAACGCTCAGCCAGGCCCTGGTGGCCGCCATCCAGGACGAGACCGCCGCGCTGCCGGGCGGCCCCGTCACGCCCGAGCTCTCCACCACGGGCGGCACGTCCGACGGCCGCTTCATCGCCCGCATCTGCCCGCAGGTGGTGGAATTCGGCCCCTGCAACGCCACCATCCACCAGGTGGACGAGCACGTGCGCGTGGACGACGTGCCAATCCTCAAGAACATCTACCGCCGCACGCTGGAACGCCTGCTGGCATAGGGTCAGGTCTTGCCCCTTGCCCCTCGGGACTGGCCCTCGCGGCAACATGCCAGGGGGCAAGGGGCAAGACCTGCCCCTCCCTCGCACATGACCCTCATCGACTACCTCCACCAGGCCGAACAGCGCCTCACCCAGGCCGGCGTCTCCTACGGCCACGGCACCACCAACGCCTTCGACGAGGCCGCGTGGCTGGTGCTGTGGCGCCTGGGCCTGCCCCTCGACGACCTGGACGGCGTGGCCGCGCGCGTGCTCACCGCCGACGAGACCGCGCAGCTCGACGCGCTCGTCCAGCAACGCATCACCACGCGCCGCCCCGCCGCGTACCTCACGGGCGAGGCCTGGCTGCAAGGCGTGCCCTTCTTCGTCGACGAGCGCGTCATCGTGCCGCGCTCGCTGATCGCCGAGGTGCTGGCCGACGGCCTGATCGACGACTGGCTGCCCGAGCCCACGCGCCACGTGCTGGACCTGTGCACCGGCAATGGCAGCCTGGCCGTGCTGGCCGCGATGGCCTGGCCCGACGTCACGGTGGATGCGGCCGATCTCAGCACCGACGCCCTGGCCGTGGCCAAGCGCAACGTCGAGCGCCATGGCCTGGCGGGCCGCATCGCGCTGCACGCGGGCGACGGCCTGGCCGCCGTGGCGGGCCACCGCTACGACCTGGTCCTGTGCAACCCGCCGTACGTCAACGCCGCGTCGATGGCCGCGCTGCCGGCCGAGTTCCGCGCCGAGCCCGAGCTGGCGCTGGCCGGCGGCGCCGACGGCATGGACTTCATCCGCGCGCTGCTGGCCGCCGCGCCCGACGCCCTGACCGACGACGGGGTGCTGGTGCTGGAGATCGGCCACGAGCGCGCGCACTTCGAGGCCGCGTTCCCCGGCCTGGTGGACGCCGTCACCTGGATGCCCACCACGCTGCAGGAGGACGGCGTGCTGCTGGTCACCCGCGACGCGCTGGTGCTGCCCGGGAGCGCCGCATGATCACGCTGCGCAACGTCCAGCTGCGCCGCGGCGTCAAGATCGTCCTGGACCAGGCGAGCGTCACGCTCAATCCCGGCGAGAAGGTGGGCCTGGTGGGCCGCAACGGCGCCGGCAAGTCCAGCCTGTTCGCGCTGTTGGGCGGGCGCCTGCAGGCCGACGCCGGCGACTTCGAGATGCCCCCGCGCTGGCGCCTGGGCGAGGTCGCGCAGAACATGCCCGAGACCGACCAGCCTGCCACCGACTTCGTGCTGGACGGCGACATCCCGCTGGCCGAGGCGCGCGCCAAGCTGGCCGCGGCCGAGGCCGCCGACGACGGCCACGCGATCGGCGACGCGCACATGGCGCTGGACGAGGCCGGCGGCTTCGACGCCCGCGCCCGCGCGCAGGCGCTGTTGCTGGGCCTGGGCTTCCGCAGCGAGCAGCTCGATGCCCCGGTAGACAGCTTCTCGGGCGGCTGGCGCATGCGCCTGCAGCTGGCGCGCGCGCTGATGTGCCCGGCCGACCTGCTGCTGCTGGACGAGCCCACCAACCACCTGGACCTGGACGCCCTGGTCTGGCTGGAAGCCTGGCTGCAGCGCTTTCCCGGCACCCTGGTGGTGATCAGCCACGACCGCGAGTTCCTGGACGCCATCACGCGCGTGACGCTGCACCTGGAGGACGCCACGCTCACGCGCTACGGCGGCAACTACAGCACCTTCGAGGAGATGCGCGCCGAGCGCATGTCGCAGCAGAGCGCCGCGTTCGCGCGCCAGGGCGAGAAGATCGCCCAGCTGCAGCGCTTCATCGACCGCTTCAAGGCCAAGGCCAGCAAGGCCAAGCAGGCGCAGAGCCGCGTGAAGGCGCTGGCGCGCATGGAGAAGATCGCGCCGGTGCTCACATCGGCCGACTTCGCGTTCGAGTTCAAGGAGCCGGCCAACCTGCCCAACCCCATGTTGGCGCTTCGCGACGTCGCGTGTGGGTACGGTGAAACGGTCATCGTCCGCAACATCAACAAGACCGTGCTGGCCGGCCAGCGCATCGGCATCCTCGGCGCCAACGGCCAGGGCAAGTCCACGCTGGTGAAGACCATCTCGCGCAGCCTGCCCGCGCTGGGTGGCGAGATCACCGAAGGCAAGGGCCTGGCGATCGGCTACTTCGCGCAGCAGGAGATGGACGTGGTGCAGGCCGACGACACCCCGCTGCAGCACATGGTGCGGCTGGCGCGCACCGTGGGCCCCGAGGGCCGAGAGCAGGAACTGCGCGACTTCCTCGGCAAGTTCCGCTTCGTGGGCGACATGGTGCACCAGGTGGTGGGTTCGCTGTCGGGCGGCGAGAAGGCGCGCCTCGTGCTGGCGTCGCTGGTGTGGCAGCGCCCCAACCTGCTGCTGCTGGACGAGCCGACCAACCACCTGGACCTCTCCACCCGCGAGGCGCTGTCGATGGCGCTGAACGAGTTCGAGGGCACCGTGATGCTGGTCTCCCACGACCGCGCGCTGCTGCGCGAGGTGTGCGACGAGTTCTGGCTGGTGGCCGCGCACGGCGTGCGCGATTTCGACGGCGACCTGGACGACTACCAGAAGTGGCTGCTGGAGGTGTCGCGGGCGGCCGCCAAGGGCCTGCCGCCGCCGGCGCTGCCGGGCGGCACGGTGGGAGCGCCGGCGCCGGCGCCGGCGCCGTCGTCGTCGCCCGCGGCGAACGCCAGGCCCGCGCCCCCGCCGCCACCGGCCAGCCGCGAGGACCGCAAGCAGGCCTCCCGGGACCGCGCCGCCGTTGCCGCCCAGACCCGTCCGCTGCGCGCCGAGGTGCAGCAGATCGATGCCCGCCTGGCCAAGCTGGGCGGCGAGAAGGCCGCGCTGGAGGCGCAGCTGGCCACCGGCACGATGTCGGGCCCGGACATCGCCGAGGCCGGCCGCCGCCTGAACCACGCGGCCGCCGAGATGGCGATGCTGGAGGAGCGCTGGCTCGAGCTGAGCGAGCAGATCGAGGCGATGCAGTCGGGCGGCTGAGCGCTCGGCGGGCCACCCTGGGCGCCGGGTCCTGAGACTCGGGACCCCGCGCCCCGCGCCTCGCCACGGGCCCTGCGCCTCGCCCTTGCGCCTACGCCAGCACGCCCGCCGCCATCGTCTCCTCCTCCCCCGCCCGCGCCAGCGCACCCGAGGCCGCCAGCGCCGCCGCGGGCCCGCGCAGGCCCCCGCCCGCGCGCAGCGCGCGATGGCACGCCACCGTGCGCAGGCACGCGCGCGCCACCTCCACGCCCTTCTCCACGAAGTGCGCGTGGAAGAAGCGCTGGTGCGCCTCGTGCTCATGGAAGTCGCGCGGCGTCAGCACGGCGGAGAACACCGGCACGCCGGTGTCCAGCTGAACGCGCATCAGCCCGTCGATGACTGCCGCGGCCACGAACTCGTGGCGATAGATGCCGCCGTTCACCACCAGCGCGCACGCCACCACGGCGTCCACGCCGCCCGACTTCGCCAGCGCCTGCGCCAGCAGCGGCAGCTCGAAGGCGCCGGGCACGTCGTGCAGCGCCACTTCCACGGGCGGGGACGCGCTGCGCGCAAACTCGGCCAGCAGGGCGTCGCGCGCCTGCTCGACGATGTCGCGGTGCCAGGAGGCGGCGATCACGCCGACACGGATGGGCGGGTGGTTCGAAGGCGTGTTCGGGTGGGACATGGCAGGCTCCGGTGTCGATGGGGATGCGGCGCGATGCTAGCCACGCCGGCGCGTGTTGACCAGAGTACCCCTCCAGAGTGACACTCCAGCCATGCCCCTTCCCGACACCCGGCAGGCCATCCTCGACGCCGCGCAGGCCGTGCTGCTCGAGCGCGGCTTCGATGACGGCGCGATGGAGGCCACGCGCCGCCAGGCCGCCGTCAGCAACGGCAGCCTGTACCACCACTTCCCCAGCAAGGCCCACCTCGCGCAGGCGCTCTACGAGGCAGCGCTGTCCGACTACCACGCGGCGCTGCTGGCAGCCGTGGCCGGCGACGCCCCGGCGGCGCTGGCCGTGCCCGCGCTCGTGCAGGCGCACGTCGCCTGGGTGCTGCGCCGCCCGCTGCGCGCCCGCGTGCTGCACGAGCTGCGCCGCGCCGCCGTGATCGAGGGCGCCGACGAGCCCTGGCGCGATCCCCACGCCACCGCGCTGGGACAGCTGCGCCGCTGGTCCGAGCGCGAGATGGCGGCCGGACGCCTGCGCGCCATGTCCTTCCCGGTGTGGATGGCGCTGGTGTTCGCGCCCGTGGTGCAGCTCACGCCCACCTGGCTGCGCAGCCGCCGCCCGGCCGTGCCGGCGGAAGTGCGCCACCTGCTGGCAGAGGCGGCCTGGGGCGCCGTGGCGCCCTGACCGGACGGGCGCCGCCACGGTGCGGCGGTGCAGCGGCGTCCAAAGACCATTTGTATTGTGTGCAATTGAATTGCGCGCTAGAGTTCATCCCATGCCGCGCCGCCCCGCCACCCCCACCGATGCAGATGCCTGGCTGGCGCTCGACCGGCAACTCTGCTTTGCGCTCTACAGCACGTCGCTGGCCATGACGCGCCTCTACAAGCCGCTGCTCGCCCCGCTGGGCCTCACGTACCCGCAGTACCTGGTGATGCTGGCGCTGTGGGAGCAGGACGGCGTCACGGTGGGCGCGCTGGGCGACCGCATCGCGCTGGATTCGGGCACCCTCACCCCGCTGCTGAAGCGCCTGGAGGCGCAGGGCATCGTCACGCGTGAACGCGACGCCGCCGACGAACGCCGCGTCGTCGTGGCCCTCACCCCCGCGGGCCGCAAGCTCAAGGCCCCGGCCCGCGGCATCCCGCGCGCCATCGGCCGGGCCAGCGGCTGCCAGCTCGACGAGATCGTCACCCTCACCCAGCGCCTCGCGGCGCTGCGCGGCGCACTGGTCGCCGCCGAGCCGGCGCTGGCCGGCGCGGCGGCGTGACCCCACCCGCCATTTCCCTCACCCTCCCCTTTCACCCACGACCCCACCAGGAGCACGCATGGCCCTCGACAAAGTCCTCTACACCGCCCACGCCACCGCCACGGGCGGCCGCACCGGCACCGCCAAGTCCTCCGACGGCGCGCTGGAAGTCAACCTGTCCACCCCGCGCGAGCTGGGCGGCGCGGGCGGCAACGGCACCAACCCCGAGCAGCTGTTCGCGGCCGGCTACTCGGCCTGCTTCATCGGCGCGATGAAGGCCGTGGCCGCGGGCCAGAAGATCAAGCTGCCGGACGACGTGTCCATCACGTCCGACGTCGGCATCGGCCCGATCACGGGCGGCTTCGGCATCCAGGTGGCGATGGCCATCACCATCCCCGGCATGGACCGTGACGCGGCCCGGAAGCTGGTGGACGCGGCGCACCAGGTGTGCCCGTACTCCAACGCCACGCGCGGCAACATCGACGTGACGCTGACGGTGGTCTGAGAAGGTGTGAACGAAACCCCCACGCCCGTTCATCCCGCCCAGGCGGCCGCGCTCGTCGTTGCAAATGCTCGCCATAGCTCGAGCTATGGCTGCGCTTTGCGCCTAGATCGCGACGCGCCCGGACGGTCTGCTCGGTCGCGCGGGTTTCATTCACACCTTCTGAGCGTCCGCTGCAACGGGGTGTCAGGCCGCCGGCCCGGCACCCTCCGCCAGCAGGCGCAGCAGCAGTTCCACCCGCGCCTGCGGCGCGCTCAGCTCGCCGGCCGCGTCCTCCGCCGCCTCGCCCTCGCGCGCCAGCACCGGCCCGAACGCGCACCGGCTGGCGCGCAACGTGCGCACGCCCTGCGCCCGCGCGCGCTCGAGCGCCGCGTCCAGGCGCGCGCTGGTGGTGCCGTGCCCCGTGCCCGCCACCACGATGCCGCGCGCCCCGGCCGCCACGGCGGCGTCCACCAGCCCGCCATCCGCGCCGGCATGGTTCATCACGATGTCCACGCGCGGCCAGTCGGACGGATCCGCCGCCAGCACGGCCTGTCCCATCGCGGCGCCCGCGGAGGGCCCCCGCCCATCGCCCGCCGACGGCCACTCGCGGAACCGGCGCACCTGGCCGGCCTCGAGGCGCGCCACGGGCCCCGTGTCGCTGCCGGTGAACGCCTGCGTCGCCAGCGTGTGCACCTTGCGCAGCCCCACCGCCGCCCAGGCCGCCCCGCCGAACGCCAGCAGCACGCCGCGCGCACCCGGCGCCTCGGCCAGCGTCACCGCGTCCAGCAGGTTGGCCGGCCCGTCCGCCGAGATGGCCGTGGCCGGCCGCATCGCGGCCGTCAGCACCACCGGCCTGGCCGGCGCCAGCACCCGGTGCAGCAGGTAGGCGGTTTCCTCCAGGGTGTCCGTGCCGTGCGTGATGACGATGCCCGCCACCTCCGGGCGCGCCAGGTGCCCGGCCACCCGCGCCGCCAAGTGCTGCCACGTGCCGAAGTCCATGTCCTTGGAGTCGATCGCCGCCACCGACTCGTGCTCCAGCCGGTGCGCGGCCAGCTCGGGCACACCGGCCACCAGGGCGTCGATGCCCACCGCGCCGGCCCGGTAGCCGGTGGTGTCGGTGCGGCTGGCGGCGCTGCCGGCGATGGTGCCGCCTGTGGCGAGAATCACCACGAGGGGCTTGGCGCTTTGCATTCTGGGCATCCTTGGATAAAAATACAGACCTGTACAAACAACCAGATGCCTTTCGCGCGGCCCCGTCCTGTTGTGGCGCCGCGCCGGGCACCGCCCCGCCAGCATGGACGAGTCGCCGAAGCTTACCGCCCGCCAGCAGCAGATCCTCGACCTGGTGCAGAGCGCGATCGAGCGCACGGGCGCGCCCCCCACGCGCGCGGAGATCGCCGCGGAGCTGGGCTTTCGCTCCGCCAACGCGGCGGAGGAGCACCTGCAGGCCCTCGCCCGCAAGGGCGTGATCGAGCTGGTGGGCGGCACGTCGCGCGGCATCCGCCTGCGCTCCGACACGCTGCGGGCGCTCAACGAGGCCCGCGGCAAGCAATACTCGCTGCCCCTGCCCAGCCTGTCCCAGCTCACGCTGCCGCTGGTGGGCCGCGTGGCCGCCGGCACGCCCATCCTGGCGCAGGAACACGTGGAGCAGACCTACCTGGTCGAGGCCAGCCTGTTCCCCCGCCGCCCCGACTACCTGCTGAAGGTCAAGGGCATGAGCATGCGCGACGTCGGCATCATGGACGGCGACCTGCTGGCCGTGCAGAAGAGCCGCGAGGCCAAGAACGGCCAGATCGTCGTGGCCCGCATCGGCGATGAAGTCACGGTCAAGCGCTTCCGCCGCACCCGCACCACCATCGAGCTGCTGCCCGAGAACCCGGAGTTCCAGCCCATCGTCATCCCCTTTGGCGATGTCGATTTCGAGCTGGAGGGCATCGCCGTGGGCCTGCTGCGCAACAACATGATGATGTGAGGCGCGGCATGCCGGTCAGCGCCATCAAGGCACCGAAGGCGGCCACGGCGGCCGAATGCCACACCTTGCTGCAGCTGCCCAACGTCGGCCCGGCCATGGCCCGCGACCTGCAGCTGATCGGCATCCCCACGCCCCAGGCCCTCGTCGGCCAGGACGGCTTCGCGCTCTACCGCCAGCTGTGCCGCGCCACGGGCGTGCGCCATGACCCGTGCGTGCTCGATACGATGCTCGCGGTCGTCGATTTCATGAACGGCGCCCCGCCGCGGCCGTGGTGGGCGTACACGGCGCAGCGCAAGCGTGATCATGGCCAGGTCCCCGACCCCGAGGTCAGCGCCGAGGTCCACGCCGGGCGCTGATGGCGCTGCGGGCGCGCAGGAGATTCCGCTACCCGTCCGCTTCCCCCCACGCTTGCCCCGTCACCCCGGCCCGACCTGCCGGCGCTGGATCAAGTCCGCCAGGATGTCCGGCGCGACCGGCTTGATGAGGTGCTCGTCGAAGCCGGACTGCAGCGCGTGGAACCGGTCCTGCTCCTGGCCCCAGCCCGTGAGCGCGATCAGCTGGGTGCCATGGCCCCAGGCCTCCTTGCGCACGCGTTCGGCCACCTCGTAGCCCGTGAGGTCGGGCATGCCGATGTCCAGCACCATCGTGTCGGGCTTGAACAGCGCGGCCAGCGTCAGGGCGGCTTCGCCGGAATGGGCCACCTTCACGTCGTGCCCCTCCATCTCCAGCAGCCAGCGCAGCGTCTCGGCGGCATCCTGGTTGTCGTCGGCGATGAGGATGCGGCTGCGCACGCCTGCCTCCGCGGCCGGGGTGGGGACGTCGGTCGTGCCTGCGGGGGACGCCTCGACGACGGGCAGCACGACCACGAACTCGCTGCCCTTCTTCAGCCCGTCGCTGCGCGCGACGACGGTGCCGCCATGCAGCGCGACCAGGTTCTTCACCAGCGCGAGCCCGATGCCGAGCCCGCCGTCCGCCATGCCCCTGCCGGCCGTGGCCTGCGTGAACATCTCGAAGATCGCTTCGAGCGACTCGGGCGGGATGCCGATGCCGTGATCCTTCACCGACAACGACAACGTCCGGTCCTCGACGCGCGCCGTCACCTGGATGTGGCCCCCCGGGTCGCTGTACTTGGCCGCGTTCGTCAGCAGGTTCGCCAGCACCTGCGACATGCGCAGCGGGTCGGCCTCGATCGACGCGGAGCCGGCGGGCAGGTCCACCGACAGCCGGTGGCCCTTGGCGTCCAGGATCGGCCGCACCGCCTCCACCGCGGACTCGATCACCTCCGCCAGCGGCACGGACCGCTTGCGCAGGGTGAGCTTGCCCTGCGTGATCCGGGCGATGTCCAGCAGGTCGTCCAGCAGCAGCGACATGTGAGCCACCTGGCGTCGGATGATCTCGTGCGCGCGACGCTGCTGCAAGGGTGGCAGGTCCGGCGTGGCGAGCATCTGGGCCGCGGCGCGGATGGGCGCCATCGGATTCCGCAGCTCATGCGAGAGCGTGGCGATGAACTCGTCCTTGAGCCGGTCCTGCGCGCGCAGCTGGTCGTTCAGCACCGACAGCTTCTGCTGGTCCACCTTCTGGGCCGTCATGTCCACCGTCACGCCGTCGAAGTGCGTGGGGGTGCCGTCCGGGGCGTAGTCGGTGCCGCCGAGCGCGCGGATCCACTTGACGGCGCCACTGTCCGGGTGGACGGTGCGGTACACGATGTCGTAGGGCGTGCGCATGCGCACGGACGTCTCGATCGCCGCGCGCGTGGCGTCCCGGTCTTCCTCGTGGATCCGCCGATAGAAGTCGTCGATCGTGATCCGGTCGGACGGCGCGAAGAAGAAGTGCTCCTTCACCCGGTCGTCCCATTCCAGCACGTCGAAGGGCAAGTCGCAGTACCAGAAGCCGACGCCCGACAGGCGGGTGGCGTAGTCCAGCCGCGCCCGGTTGAACGCGAGCGCCCGGTCGGAGGCCACGCGGGCGGTGATGTCCACGCAGGCGCCGGTCAGCCAGGCCGGGCGGCCTGCCGCGTCGCGGAAGGTCAGCCCCCGGTCGTAGAGCCAGCGCACGCCGGCGCCGTCGGGCAGGATGACCCGGTATTCCAGGTCGAAGTCGGCGCCGACGTCGCGGCAGCGCTCGCAGGCCTCGATGACCCGCGTCCGATCGTCCGGATGCACGAGCGACAGGAACTGGTCCAGCGAGCGGACGTCGCTGTCGGGCGACAACCCGAACAGCCGGTGGAGCTCGTCGTCCCACGTCAGCGCGTTGGTGAGGATGTTCCAGTGGAACGTGCCGGTATGGCTCGCGCCGAGCGCGGCGTGGAGGGCCGTGGCGGTCTGCTTCAGCGTCGTGATGTCGCCGATCGTTCCCACCACGCACAGCGGCTGGCCGTCCGCGGCGTAGGAAGCCTGGCCCCGGTTGCTGACCCAGGCCACCTCGCCGTTGGGCCGCACGATCCGGAACTCGCTGATGTAGGGCGTGCGCTCCGAGATCGCCTGGCGGACCGACGCACCCACCCGCTCACGGTCTTCCGGATGGACGAGGGCGAAGAACGCGTCCCCGGTGCCGTCGAACTCGTCGGGCCGCAGGCCGTGGATGCGATAGCACGGGTCCGACCAGGTCACGCGCCCGCTCGGCAAGTCCCAGGTCCAGATGCCCAGTCCCGACGATTCGAGCGCCAGCGACAACCGCTCCTCGGATTCGACGTAGCGCTGCTCGACGCGCCGCTGCTGCGTCACGTCCCGGACCGAGCCGAGCATCCTGGCCGCGCGCCCGTCCGCAGCATGCAGGGTGCGACCGTGGTTGGCCAGCCACCGGACGTCCCCGTCGGGCAGCAGCACGCGGAACGTGTGGTCGAAGTGACTGCCCTCGGCCAGCGACGCGGCAACGGCGGACTGCAACGCGCCGCGGTCGTCCGGGTGCGCGCGGTCGATGAAGTTGGCGAAGGTCAGCGATCCGGCCGCCGGATCGACGCCCAACAGCTCGTAGCAGACCGATGTCCACGTGACCTCGTCGGTGGCCACGTCCCACGTCCACAGGCCCGTGCCGGAGGCCTCCAGCGCCAATCGCTGGAGCTCCGGAAGGTCGACCGGGCCGGGCGGCGGATCGGGCGCGGTCGTGGCGGGCATGGCGGCATCGTCGCACATTGCAGGAGAAAATCATCGGCTCCGCCCCTTGCTGGTGCCGACAGCCCCCCCATGACCGACGCTCGATACACGACCCTCCCGTCGTGGCCCCACGCCTATCCCTCCAGCGGCAGCACCGCCACCCTGAAGACCGTCAACGAGGACTTCACGGTCACCGAATTGCCCCTGCAACTTCCGGGCGGCGAAGGTGAGCACCTCTGGCTGGACGTCGAGAAGAACGGCGCCAACACCGCCTTCGTCGCGCAGCAGCTGGCCGAGGCCGCCGGCGTGCAGGAGCGGGACGTCGGTTATGCCGGCCTGAAGGATCGCTACGCCATCACGCGCCAGTGGTTCAGCATCTACCTGCCCAAGGGCGACACGCCGGACCTGACCGCGCTCCAGCACCCGGAGTTCAAGGTGCTGGGCCAGCGCCGCCACGTGAAGAAGCTGCGACCCGGTGACCTGCAGGGCAACCGCTTCCGCATCGTGCTGCGAGACGTGGCGGGCCAGCGCGACGCCATCGAGGCCAACCTCCAGGCCGTCGCGTCGCAGGGCGTGCCCAACTACTTCGGTGCGCAGCGCTTCGGCCACGACGGCGGCAACGTCGAGCAGGGGCGGGCCATGCTGGCGCGCGAGATCCGCGTGCGCAACCCGAAGAAGAAGGGCCTCTACCTGTCGGCGGTGCGGTCCTTCGTCTTCAATGAAGTGCTGGCGCTGCGCATCCAGCAGGGCCTCTGGGGCGGCACCCTGCCCGGCGACGTGATGGACGAGGCGGGCCGGCCCACGGGGCCGCTGTGGGGGCGCGGCCGCGTGGGCACCAGCGACGCCGCGAAGGACCTGGAAAACGGCGTGGCCGAACGCCACGCCGCCCTGTGCGACGGCATGGAACACGCGGGCCTGGACCAGGAGCGCCGCACACTGGTGGCGAGCCCCGCGGAGATGACCTGGGAATGGCCGCAGGCCGACCAGCTGGTCCTCGCGTTCACCCTGCCCGCCGGCACCTACGCCACGTCCGTGCTGGACGAGATCCTCCGCACCACGGAGCCGGACCGCCATGCGGAGACCGACCCCGCGCCCGTCGAATGACGCGGGTGGATCCCGAGCCCGCGCTACACTCGAACCTTCGGTCGGCAGTTCACCCAGGCGTTGCCGCGCGGTCCTTCGCGAGCTAAACCTGCCCTCTCTCCTCCCTTCGAAGCCGCGCACGCTCCCGCGTCGCCTTCGCCGGAAGCCGGCAACCACTGGCGCCCTGTCGGTCAGGGCCTGCAAGGCGCACGCGAGACGCGAGGTTCTCGATGACGACTCAACGTTCGGTGCCGTTCGCCGCACCCGATCTCTCCCAGTTCGCCCGCGCGCTCGGCCGCGCGCTGCACGACCGCCATGCCCGCACGCCGCAGCCACCGGGCCACGTGGAGCTGCTGAACCTGCTGGCCCGCGCGGCCGGGCACCGCAACGTGCAGAGCCTGCGCGCGGCCATCACGCAGCCGCTGCCGCGATTGCGCCATGCCGACGTGCCGGAGGTGCCGCCGCCACTCACCGACAAGGCCCGCCGTGCGCTGCAGCTGTACGACGCCCAGGGCCGCCTGGTGCGCTGGCCCACCAAGTTCTCCGTGCAGTGCCTCGTGCTGTGGCCACTGTGGATGCAGTTCGACGCGCGGCGCTCCTACCGCGAGCCGGAGGTGAACGCGATCCTCAACGCCTGGCACCACTTCGGCGACCACGCGATCCTGAGACGCGAGTTGATCAACCACCGACTGATGTCGCGCAAGCCCGACTGCTCGGACTACCGCCGCTTGCCCGCAAGGCCCGACACCGAGGCCCGCTGGTTCCTGCACGCCTGGCGCCAGCTCAGCGACTCGAAGAAGAACGTCCGCGAGACCCGCCAGCAGGCCTGACCACCCCTCACGATGCGCAGCGAGCCGCCCGCCGGCCGCAGGCCCATCCCAGCCCCATGCGCGGAGCTGGCTCTGCCAGTCCGCTGCATGAACCCCCTCGGGGGGCAGCGACCGGCGCGGATGAACAGGATGCCGACACGCTTGTTAGGGAGCGTGGGGGCCAACATTCATACGGCGGTCTTGAAGGCCATGACCGCCTGGTTGCGCAGCGTGCGCATCAGGCTCAGCTCCCGCTCGCCCAGCACGATGCCGCCGGCGTCCGCCCGGTCGGCGTAGATCAGTGCGAACGGGGCGCCCTTCATCGTCATCGGCAGCAGCATGAAGCTGCGTGCCTCCTGCTCGCGTTGCAGCCAGGCGGGCAGGCGCGACAGCACGTTGGCCGCGCGCGCATCCGTGATCAGCGTGTCGCTGCCCTTGCGGCAGGCGGCGGTGAGCAGGTCGGGGGTGGCGTGGGGGTTCATGTCCACGCGAAGCTGCGGGCTGAGCGCCGCGGCGGCGTCGCCCAGGCCGAAGCGGCCCGTGATGACGCCGGTCTTCGGGTCGCGCAGGCCGAACACGACGCAGCGGAAGTCGAGCGCGCGGTGCATCGCGTCCAGGATGGTGCGCAACACCTCGTTCAGGCGGAAGGTATCCCCGGCCAGCGAGTCGGTCACCTTGGCGATGCCCTGCTCCAGCGCGAGCGCGCGGCCCGCGTCGGTGGCATCGGCCATGAGACCCCGGTGGGTGACCGCGGGGGCCGCCGCGCCGGCCGCCGCCTTCGCGTCCGCGGCGGTTGCCGCGCCCTTCGCGCCCGCGCCCGCGCCCGCTTTCGCCGCCTCCGGCGGCATCAAGCGTCGCGCCTTCGAATCGGCCTTCAGGTCCAGCCCCAGGTCCTTCGCCATGGCCTGCAGGTGCACCTGCGCGGTCTTCAGCGCGGCCTCGATCTGCGCCTGCGGCACGCCCAGCGCCTTCGAATACCGTTCACCGATGCCGGACAGGCGCGCGGCCACGCTGTCGGCCGGGGCCTGCATCAGCACCTGCGCCATCTCGCCCGCGGCCATCGTGCACCAGCGCAGGCGGTCGGTGGCACCGTCCACCAGGCGCGCGGGCGGCTCGCCGCGCTGCCGCTCGATCGCGCGCTGCAGCGACACCGGCAGGCCCCACACCTTGGCCACGCCGCTGCCCAGCGCCTCGTAGTCGATGCCCAGCACGTCCGACACCACGTGGGCTTCGGCCGCATGCGAGCCCTCGCCCTTCTGCCACTGCGGCTCGACGCGGCGCCGCACCTGCAGCGCCTCCTCGGGAAAGTAGAACTCGCTGATCAGCCGGCCGAGCTGGGACATCATGCCGGCCAGGAAGGGCTCGTCGGCGATCTTGTTGGACGGCGTCAGCTCGTCCACCAGCGTGCCGGTCATCATCGCCAGCAGGAAGGTTTCCTTCAGGCGCTGCGCGTGCTGCTTGTCCTGCATGTGCTCCAGCAGCACCAGCGACAGGGCCATCGTGCGGATGCCCGACAGGCCCACCAGCGCGACGGCGCGCGGCACCGACGCGATGGCGCCGCCGCCCGCGCTGCGAAAGCGCGCGGTGTTGACCAGGCGCAGCAGCTTGTTGGTGAGCGCGACGTCGCGCACGATCTCGGCGGTGACGCCGTTGAGGCTCGCGTTGTCGCTCTGCGTGACGCGCTGGATGCGCACCACGGCGTCGGACATCGCGGGGAAGTCGCTCTTGTGGCGCATCCGCCGCAGCAGGAACTCGAACGTGGCGCTGTCGTGCGCCTCGGCGGACACGGGCGTCGGGTCCAGCCACTGGGCCAGCGCGTCGCGGAAGGCGCGCGCCGATTCCAGGCGCATGGCCGGGTCGCGCGCCACGGCCTGCATCACCAGCGTGCGCAGGGGCGCGTCGATGTCGGTGACCTCCTTCGGCCACGCGACGTCCTCGTCCATGATCCGCTGCAGCGCGCGGTACGGGTCGGGCTCCTGCAGCAGCTGACGGCCCACCAGCAGCTGGCCCAGCAGCATGCCGGCGGCGAACACGTCCATGCCGGGCGCGGGCGGCTGGCCGGCGACGGCCTCGGGCGCGATGTAGCCCGGCGAGCCGACGATGCGGCCGTCGTGGCGGGCATCCACCTTGGCGGCGATGCCGAAGTCCATCACGCGCGGGCGGCCCTGCGCGTCGATCAGGATGTTGGACGGCTTCAGGTCGCGGTGGACGATGCCCTGCGCGTGCGCGGTGGCGAGTGCGTCCAGCACGTCGCGCATCATCTCGGCCGCCTCGCGCTCGGGCAGGCGGCCGCGCTTCTTCAGCAGCTCGGCCAGCGTCGGGCCGTCCACCCACTCGAACACCATGAACGAGACCGGACCGTCCTGGTCGGCCTCGAACACCGGCACGATGTTGGGGTGCGACAGGCGGCTGACCGCGCGGGCCTCGTCCAGCCAGCGCGCCACCGATTCGGCGTCCGCGTCGGGATTGATCACCTTCACCGCCACCTCGCGCTCCAGGCGCGGGTCGTGGCCCAGCCACACCGTGGCCTGCGCGCCCCGGCCAAGCACGCGGCCCAGCTGGAAGCGACCCGCGCGTGGCGCGCCGGTGGGACGCTTGGTGACGGCGGCCGTCATGCGCGCTCCCGCGGCGAGGAGGATCCGGTCGGCACGCCATCGGCGGCGGCGCGGGCGCGCGCCCGCAGGCCGCCCGCGGGTGCGGGAGCGGTCATGCCGGGGCTGGCGGCCCGGTCCGCAGACGCGGCCGGGGCGGACGGCGGCGGCATCTCGGCTCCGGTCAACGTCGCCGGCTCGGCCCCCGGCAGCAGCGCCTCCATCGCCGGCATGCCGCCCAGCGCCTGCACGTTCTCCTGCAGGTCGGGCAGCGTGAAGTCCAGCACGCGGCCGTAGCGCTGCACCACGCGCTGCATCGCGGCCATCACGGTGCGCGCCGGCTGCGCCAGCGCGTCCATCGTCTCGTTGGCACAGCTCGCCACGGTGCGCAGCAGCTCGTCGTCGCCCTCGGGCGCCCGCACGGCGCCGGTCGGCGGCAGGCGGCGCACCAGGTGCTGCACGCTGTCGTCCAGTCCCCAGTGCTTCATCACGGCCGTGCCCAGCGCCTCGATATCCACGCCCAGCACGGCGAAGGACGCGGCCTCCGCGCTCATGCCGGGCTCGTCGGGCTGGCCGGGCTTGGGCGACGGGGCGGGCTGCATCAGGCGGCGGATCTGCGTGGCCTCGTCGGGAAAGTGGTACTGCACCGCCAGCCAGCCCAGGTTCTGCAGGGCGGTCAGCAGGAACACGACCTCGGTGTCGTAGCCCGCGGGCTGCAGGCGGCGCGCCAGGTTGCCGGCGCGCTTCACGCGGGCGATCAGCGCCTCGAGCGCGGCGGCGTTGGCGTCGTTCAGCGGGCCCGGCCAGCCGCGCAGGGAGAGCGCGGCGCGGCGCACGCCATCCAGGCCCAGCATCGCCACGGCGCGGTGCGTGGCCAGCACGGGGCCGTTGCCCGCGTTGCCGGCCTGCGACTGCGCCAGGTTGACGGAGCGCAGCAGCTCGAAGGCGAGGCCGAGGTCCTGCAGGACGATGTCCGACAGCTCGCTGGTGTGGCCCCGCTCCATCATCGCCAGCCGCGCGGCGCGGTCGGCGCCGCCGGGCATCGCGGGCAGCAGCCCCACGGCGCGCATGCGGTCCAGCAGCAGGGAGATCGGGCCCGCGTCCTGCTCGCTGCCGGCCTTCAGCCAGCCCTCGATCGCGCGCTCGAACGTGCGCGCGCTGCGGTAGCGCTGGCGCTCCTGGCGGTCGGTGGCCCGGTTGACGATGGCGCGCAGCGGCTCGGGAATGGGCCGCGGCACGGTGTACGGCAGCCGCACGATCTCGGTGCCGTGCGGGGGCATGCGCGCCATCACGCGCGCGATGTCGGGTTCTTCCAGGGGCGGGGTGCCGGCCAGCAGCTGGTGCGCGACCAGGCCGAACGCGAGGACGTCGGCCTCCGCGGTCTGTCGGTGACGGGTGCGTTCGTCCATGGCGGCCTGGCCGCCGTGGGCGTCGTTTCCGGAGGCGCCCGCGGCAGGGCCTGCGCCCGTCGCCCCGGCACCTGCCGTGGCCCCGGCGGCGGCGCTCGCGGCCGCGGCCGGCGCCAGCGCCAGCGGCACCAGCTCGGCCACTTCCAGCCCCAGCAGCAGCACGCGCCCGGCCTCGTCGGCCAGCAGCGAGAACGGCTGCAGGTCGCGGTGCGCCATGCCGGCTTCGTGCGCGAAGGCCAGGCCCTGCAGCACCTGCACGCACCAGGCGGCCATGTCGGTGGCGGGCAGGCCCTTCCCGCCGATGCGTTCCGGCCAGGTGGCGAAATCGCCGCGCTCGTAGGCCACGAAGGGCCAGTGGTCGTGCTCGCCCACCTCGGCGATGGGGGCCAGGTGCGGATGGCTCAGCCGCGTCGCGCGACGCACGCGCTGCTGCCAGGCGGCCATGGCGCGTTCGTCGTGCAGCTGCACGCGCGGCATCGACAGCATCATCTCGCGGTCGCCGCGGCTGTCCAGCGCCAGCCACAGCATGCTGCGGGCGCTCTTGCCCAGCAGCCTCAGCAGCTGGAAGCGGCCGAACATGCGCACGGCGCCGGCGCTGGCGGCGGGCGCGCGTGCGGCAGGCGGGGCGGACGGGGCGGAAGCGGCCATGCGGGACGAGGACACGAGATGGGGGTGAATGCCCGATTGGACGCCCGCGGCCCCGCGCACGGCGGCCGGATGAGGTGCGGGATTGGTGCGCTTTTCCCGCTCAGGCCGGGCTTGACGCGGGGCGCCCCCACGCCCTGCGGTGGCGATCCTTCTGTGTCAGAATCTTTCGACTCCCCCGAGGATCCCCGCATGAGCAGCGAAGCCATCAAGCACATCTCCGACGCGTCGTTCGAATCCGACGTCCTCCAGTCCGGCACCCCGGTGCTGGTCGATTACTGGGCCGAATGGTGCGGCCCCTGCAAGGCCATCGCGCCCATCCTGGAAGACGTGGCCAAGGACTACGGCAGCCGCCTGCAGATCGCCAAGATGAACGTGGACGACAACCGCGAGGTGCCGGCCAAGTTCGGCATCCGCGGCATCCCCACGCTGATGCTCTTCAAGGGCGGGCAGCTCGCGGCCACCAAGGTCGGCGCGCTTTCCAAGGCCCAATTGACCTCGTTCCTCGACGGTCATCTATAATCTCGCTTCGGCAGTGATGCATCGCGCCGCGCCGGGTGGTCCACCCGGGTCGCGGTGCCGGCGCCGCCACTGACCGAAGGCTTCGCCCCCGCGCCTCCCGTTGCCACTTCCGGCTGCGCGCGGTCTCGGCGACTATCTCCCTTTCCCCGCCTGACCCGACCCTCGACGACGATCCCGGCCTGACCGGTGCCGGCGTCGTCCCCCGCCCCTCCTGGCGCGCCGCCATGCGCCGGGCCCGGCAGGGATTCCCGGGATCCCGGCATTCACCCCTGGGTGATCAATCAATGCATCTTTCCGAACTCAAGGCCATGCACATCGGTGCGCTCATCGAGATGGGCGAGGCGCTCGAGATCGACAACGTCAGCCGCTTGCGCAAGCAGGAGCTGATGTTCGCGATCATGAAGAAGCGCGCCAAGGCTGGCGAGCAGGTGTTCGGCGACGGCGTGCTGGAAGTGCTGCCCGACGGCTTCGGCTTCCTGCGCGCGCCCGACGCCAGCTACATGGCGTCCACCGACGACATCTACCTGAGCCCCAGCCAGATCCGGCGCTTCAACCTGCACACCGGCGACCTGATCGAGGGCGAGGTGCGGGTGCCCAAGGACGGCGAACGCTACTTCGCGCTGGTCAAGGTGGACCGCGTGAACGGCGTGCTGCCCGAGGAGAACAAGCACAAGATCATGTTCGAGAACCTGACGCCACTCTTCCCGAAGGAGTGCTTCAAGCTCGAGCGTGAAGGCATGAAGAAGCCGGACGAGAACATCGTCGGCCGCATCATCGACTTGATCGCGCCCATCGGCAAAGGCCAGCGCGCGCTGCTGGTGGCCCAGCCCAAGACCGGCAAGACGGTGATGATGCAGCACATCGCCCACGCGCTGGTGGCCAACCACCCCGACATCTACCTGATCGTGCTGCTGGTGGACGAGCGTCCGGAAGAAGTGACCGAGATGCAGCGCACCGTGCGCGGCGAGGTCATCAGCTCCACGTTCGACGAGCCGGCCGCGCGCCACGTGCAGGTGGCCGAGATGGTCATCGAGCGCGCCAAGCGCCTGGTGGAGATGAAGAAGGACGTGGTGATCCTGCTGGACTCGATCACCCGCCTGGCCCGCGCGTACAACAACGTGCTGCCGTCCTCCGGCAAGGTGCTGACCGGCGGCGTGGACGCCAACGCCCTGCAGCGGCCCAAGCGCTTCTTCGGCGCGGCCCGCAACGTCGAGGAAGGCGGCTCGCTCACCATCATCGGCACGGCCCTGATCGACACGGGCAGCCGCATGGACGAGGTGATCTACGAGGAATTCAAGGGCACCGGCAACTGCGAGATCCACCTGGACCGCCGCATGGCCGAGAAGCGCGTCTACCCGTCCATCCTGATCAACAAGAGCGGCACGCGGCGCGAGGAGATGCTGCTCAAGCCCGAGATCCTCCAGAAGACCTGGATCCTGCGCAAGCTGATCTATCCGATGGACGAGATCGAGGCGATGGAGTTCATGCTCGACAAGATGAAGGCGTCGAAGACCAACCTCGACTTCTTCGACATGATGCGACGGGGAGGTTGACCCCTACGCTCCCTCCGGTCGCTGCCCCCGAGGGGGCTCATGCAGCGGACTGGCAGAGCCAGCTCCGCGCATGGCCTTGGGTGGGCCTGCGGCCGGCTGGACGGCGATCCCCGGTTGGGCTATGATCGCCGGTTTCCCGCTTTTGGTAAGTGCCCCGGGTACGTGATCGTCACGTCACGCGAGGGTGGCTACCGACACCGCCACAGCGCAGAGGTTTTCATGAAGCAAGGCATCCATCCCAACTACCGCGACATCTGTTTCGTGGACCAGTCCAACGGTTTCAAGTTCGTCACGCGCTCGTGCGCGCAGACGAAGGAAACCATCAAGATGGAAGACGGCCGCGAGCTGCCGCTGTACAAGCTGGAAACCTCCAGCGAAACCCACCCGTTCTACACGGGCACGCAGAAGAGCGTGGACAGCCTGGGCGGCCGCGTCGAGAAGTTCCGCAACAAGTTCGCGCGCCTCGGCGTCAACAAGTAAGCGGCGCACGCGGGCTCGCCCGCGATGCAACGGCAAAGGCAGCTTCGGCTGCCTTTTTCATGTGTGGGCAGCTTCGGCTGCCTTTTCCACGTGTGGGCAGCTTCGGCTGCCCTTTTCGTTTTCCGAGGGCCCTGCTCAGGCCAACCTGGCCGCGTGGGCCAGGACGGTCGTCGACGCTTCGGCGCGACTCTTCGCTCCCCAGAGGTAGTAGGACGGAATTCGAGCCCGGATCCCCGAACGGTAGAGGCCCACCCCTTCTGTCAGGCGGACATCGCCGATGTACGGGTCCTGCAAGGCCTTCGCCTTCAGCAGCAGTTCCTGCTCGCTGAACGACTTGCCGTTGTCGGCCTTCAGCAGCGACGACGACTTGGCGCTGTCTCGCGGGCCGAAGGGCGCGAGATGGATCGAGCCGATCTCGAGCACCGGCGTCGTTCCCAACGCCATCCCGGGCCGCCACGGGTCGTACCACGAGAGATCCTCGCGCCGTGCGAGCGCGAATGGCAGGTCCGGGCGGTGGACGCGTTCCTCCATCTCCGACAAGGGCTCCACCCGAATGAGCCGCGCATGAGCCTCGAAGTAGGCTCGGTGCAGCCGGAAGTACGTGATGTTGCCGCGCAGCGTCGCCATCGACCAGGCCTGCCGGTGCGGCCACCAGACGTCGTACATGACTTCCGCGTGATCGAGGGCGATCACGCGGAGCGGGTTCGGGCACGACTCGATCTCGAAGACGGTGCCGAGCGCGATGGGGCGCGGGGTCATGAACGCGGATGGTAGTCGTCGCCCTGGACGGCCACATCACCCCCCAGCGCCCGCCGCATGGCCACCCACGCGACCGCGTGTGCCCGCCACGCGTCGTCCTCGCGGTTGCGCGCAGCGCGCTCGGCGCGGCGCGCATCGCGCAACTCCTGCGGTGCCGCCACCCCCGCCGCCAGCCGCGCCTCGGCATTCGCCAACGCCCGCGCAGCCTCGGCCACTTGCCCCTGCGCATCGGCCAGCGTGGCCAGCGACAGCGCGAAATCCTCCTGCCGCTGCGCCACGTCGGCCAGCGCCAGCCACAGGGCATCGCGGAACTGCACCGCGGCCATCGCCGCGCGGGTGCCCGCCTGCCACTGGGCGATCCCGCGCGCCCGCCAGTCCACGAAGGGCAGCGCGAGGCTCACGCCCAGGGTCAGGCCGGGGTCGTCCAGCAGGTGGCGCCAGCCCGCCCCGCCCGTCGCGATGCCCGGTGACAGCGTGAGCGTGGGATAGCGGTTGACCTGCGCGATGCGCTGGCCCAGCAGGGCCTGGTCCAGTGCCAGTCGCGCGCGGTGCACGTCGGGGCGGGAATCCAGCACCTGCATGGGCGCCCCCGCGCCGGGCAACGCCACGCGCTCGCGCGGCAAGCGGGCCTGCGGCAGCGCGAAGTCTTGCGGCGGCGCGTCCACGAGGGCCGCCAGCGTACGGCGCGCCGTCTCCAGCGCCAGCGCGTTGGCCTGCCGCTGCAGGGCGAGCGCGCGGGCGTCGGCCACGGCGACGTCCAGGTCGGCGAGGCGCAACGTGCCTTCGTCCAGCTTCAGGCGCTGTGCGGCCAGCGTGTCGGCGGCAGCGCGTTCATCGACGAGCAGCCGCTCGCGTCCCGACTGCAGGCGCGCGATCGTCCAGTACTGCTCCGCCACGCGCGCCTGCAGGTCCCAGCGCAGCGCGCGCACATCGTCCGCGGCCATGGCCGCCGACTGGCCGGCCTGGTCGGCCTGGCCGCGCAGCTGGCCCCACAGGTCGGGGGTCCAGGAGGCGGACAGCGCCGCGCCATCGGAGCGGGACCAGCCCAGCGCCGTGGCGGGGCCTTGCAGCGCCCGCCCCGTCGATGCGCTCAGGTCCAGCCCGAGCTGCGGCGCCAGCGACAGCCCGGCCAGGCGGGCGTCGTCCTCGGCCAGCGACAGGCGTTGCGCGGACAGTCGCAGGTCGCGGTTGGCCGCCTGTGCGCGGGCCAGCAAGGCCTGCAGCACCGGGTCCGCCCACGGGGCCCCGGCATCACCCAGGCCGGCCCGGGATGCCTCCACGGCGGACGCGACCTCCGGGGCGCGCAAGGCCGCCCAGTCCGCAGGCATCGCGGGCGCGGGCGGTGCGGGCACGCCGGGCAGCGCGCAACCGGCCACCAACAGGGCGCACGACGCCAACACGCAGCAGGCCACCTTCAGGCCCCCGACCGTCGCTCCCCGAGCCATCGTCTTCCCCTTGCTCATTCCCGCGCCAACGCCACCACCGGGCTCAGCCGCGACGCCTGCCGCGCCGGGACGAATCCGAACACCACGCCGATCAGCGACGACACGCCGATCGCCGTCAGCACGGCCGCCGGCGACACGTGCAGGGCCAGCTGGTGCTGCACCGCGTTCGCCGCCGCGGCCAGCAGCGCCACCACCGCCACGCCGACGGCGCCCCCCACGCCGCACAGCACGATGGCCTCGCTCAGGAACTGCAGCTGCACGTCGGACGGGCGCGCGCCCACGGCCATGCGGATGCCGATCTCGGGCGTGCGTTCGGTGACGGCCACCAGCATGATGTTCATCACGCCCACCCCACCCACCAGCAGCGAGATGCCCGCGATCACCGACAGCACGGCCTGCAGCATGCGCACGGCGGTGGACGCGTCGCGGTACGAGTCGTCGGAATTCCAGAGGCCGAAATCGTGCTGCCCGTGCTGTCTTTCCAGGGTGCGCTCGATCACGCCGCCGAGCGCGCGCGAGTCGGCCTCCGGCGACACGCGCACGAACAGGGACGCCATCTGCCCGCCCGGATTCACCTTGGCCTGCCAGGTGCGCGCGGACACGAACACGTGGGTGGTGCCGCCGTCGAAGCCGGAGGTGTCGTCGCGGTCCACGATACCCACCACCGTATAGGGCTGGCTGCCCACCAGCACCGTGCGTGACAGCGCCCGGGCGTTGTCGCCGAACAGGCGATCACGCAGCTGGGCGTCGATCAGCGCCACCTGCACGGGGTTGTCCTGCTCCAGGCGCGACAGCTCGCGGCCCTCCACCAGGTGCTCCTGGTAGCCCGGCAGGTCCCCATGGCGCAGGCCCACCACCTGCACGCCCGCGCTGCGGGCGCCCTGCCGCGCGGTGTCGGTGCCCTCCAGGCGCGGCGACACCGAGACGACGCCGGGCAACGTCCGCAGGACGTCCAGGTCCACGGCCTTGAACCCTGGCGCGGGGGTGCCGGGCACCAGTCGCGAGGGATCCGTCCACAGCTCGATCCGCCCTTGCGCGAACTTGGCGAATGCACCCAGCAGGCGCTCGTGCGCGGCGTCGCCCAGCGCCACCGTGCCCACCACCGACGCGATGCCGATGCTGATGCCCAGGATGCTCAGGCCGGTGCGCAGGCGGTGGCCGCGCAGCGCGTCGAACGCCATGCCCACCGCGTCCTTCACCTGCGCGAACGGGGCGACCAGCCGGCCCACGTGCCCGCGCAGCCCGCGCACGCGCGCGGAGGCGGGCGCGTCGGCGGAGCGCGCGAACGCGGCGCGCGGGCGGTCCGCGGGCCAGCCGGTGTCGCGCACCACGCGCCCGTCGCGCATCTCCACGTGGCGCGGCGCGTGCGCGGCCACGCCCGGGTCGTGCGTGACCAGCACCACCGTGTGGCCTGCCGCGTGCAGCTCGTGCAGCACGGTCATCATCTCGGCGCCACTGCGCGAGTCCAGCGCGCCGGTGGGCTCGTCGGCCAGGATCAGCTCGCCGCCGTTCATCAGCGCCCGCGCGATGCTCACGCGTTGCTGCTGCCCGCCGGACAGCGCGTTCGGGCGGTGGTGCGCGCGATCGGCCAGGCCCAGGCGCGCGAGCAGCGCGGCCGCACGCGCGCGGCGCGAGGCCGCGGGCAGGCCGGCGTACAGGGCCGGCATCTCCACGTTGGCACGCGCATCCTGCTGCGCCAGCAGGTGGTAGCGCTGGAAGATGAAGCCGAAGCGTTCTCGCCGCAACGCCGCCAGCTGGTCCGGCGTGAGCGTGGCCACGTCGGTGCCGTCCACGTGGTAGGTGCCCGCATCGGGCCGGTCCAGGCCGCCCAGCACGTTCATCAGCGTGGACTTGCCCGAGCCCGAGCTGCCCACGATCGCGACCATCTCGCCGGGCAGGATGCACAGGTCGACGTCGCGCAGCGCGTGCACGATGCCGCCACCGGTGTCGTAGCGGCGATTCACGCCGTGCAGCGCGACCAGCGGCCGATCCAGGCTCACGACAGGGACCTCACGAGGACGCCGCGGAGGCCGCCGCCGGCGGCGCCAGCAGCACCTTCTCGCCGGCCTTCAGGCCCTTCAGCACCTGCGCGCGGCCGGCGTCGCTCAGGCCGACCGACACGGCGCGGGATTCGGTGTTGCCATCGGCCTTCAGCACCTGCACGGTGTAGCGGCCGTCGGCGTCGCGGTCGCCCAGCGCCGCCATCGGGATCGAGAGCGTACCCGCGGCGCGGCCGGCGGTGAGCGTCACCTGCACCGACATGCCCAGCATCAGCGAGCGGTCGGCGTTGGGCACGTCGAACAGCACGTCGTAGAAGCTCGCCTGGCCCACCTTCTCGGGCTGCGGCTGGATCAGGCGCACGCGCCCCTCGTGCGCGTGCTCGCCGTCGCCCAGCGTGAAGAAGCGCGCCGGCTGGCCCAGGCGCACGTGGCCGATGTCGGCCTCGGCCACCTGCGCCTTGATCGTGACCACGTCCAGGCGCGCCAGGCTCAGCAGCGTGGGCGTCTGCTGCACCGCCAGCACGGTCTGGCCCTCCTGCACGGCGATGTCCACCACGTCGCCGTCCATGGGCGCCACGATGCGCGTGAAGCCCAGGTTCAAGCGCGACTTGTCGAGGTCCGCCTCCGCGGTGCCCGCCTGCGCCTGCTGCAGCTGCAGCGACGCCTCCAGCTTGGCCGCGTCGTTGCGCGCCTTCTCCAGGTCGACGTGCGCGGAAACCTGGCCATCGAACAGCCGCTGCTGCCGCTGCAGCTCCAGCCGGGCCTGCGCCAGGTCCACCTGCGTGCTGCGGATCTGTGCCTGCTGCTGCACCAGCGCGGCCTCGTAGTGCCGCACGTCATTGCGTGCGAGCTCAGGGTCCAGCGTGACCAGGAGGTCGCCCCTGGCCACGTGCTGGCCCAGCGTGACGAACAGCTTCTGCACCTGGCCCGAGGCCTGCGCCCCCACGGTCACCAGCTTCTGCGCCTGCACCAGGCCCACGGCCTGCACGCGCTGCTCGATGTCGCCGGTGGCCACCACCGCGGTGGGCGGCGGCGGCGGCGCAGGCGCATGGCGTGCGCGGTAGACCCCTGCGGCCGCGATGGCGGCCATCACCGCCAGCGCGATGATCGTGCGGCGACGCCAGCGTCCTCGCCATCGCCAGCCACGCGCGCGTGGCGCGGCGGCGCCAGCCGGCGTGTCCTGTTCTGTTGTCATGTCCTCCCCCCGTGCCGCGGAACGGCAGGCCGCGGCGCGGGCCGATTCTATGTGCGACGGCAGGGCGCGAAGCGTGGCGCGGGCCTCCGCCGGAAGCGACCTGCCCCGCGCGCCGCCCTGCGCTTCTGAGGCATGATGCCCCCCGTGAATCTGCCGACCCCCGCCCTCGTCACCCAGCGGGCCGCGCAGCCGCTGCCGCGCTGGGCGCTGCTGCTGCTGTGCGCCGCCTACCTGCTGCCGGGCCAGTTCGGCCGCGCGCCCTGGAAGAACGCCGACATCACCGCGTTCGGCTACATGGCCTCCATCGCCAAGGGCCACAGCAGCTGGTGGGCGCCGGCCATCGCCGGCCTGCCCGCCGACGCCGCGCTGCTGCCCTACTGGCTGGGTGCGCTGGCCATCAAGGCCCTGCCGTGGCTCGATCCCGCGCTGGTGGCGCGCCTGCCCTTCACCGCCCTGCTGGCCGCCACGCTGGCCCTGGTCTGGTACTCCACGCTGCACCTGGCCCGCACCGAGGCCGCGCAACCGGTGGCGTTCGCATTCGGCGGCGAGGCCGACCCGGTGGACTACGCCCGCGCGCTGGCCGATGGCGCCGTGCTGGCCACGATGGCCACGCTGGGCCTGCTGCAACTGGGCCACGAGACCACGCCGGAGCTGGTGCAGCTGAGCGGCGTGGCGCTGCTGCTGTGGGCGCTGGCCGCCGCGCCCTTCAAGGCCTGGCCCGCGCGCGTCGCGGCCGTCATGGCGCTGGCCGTGCTGTCGGCCAGCGGCGCGCCCACGATCGGCCTGGCGCTGGGCGCCTCGGGCCTGCTGATCTGCCAGCTCTCGAAGTACGACGGCGCGCGCCGCATGCGGCCCTGGCTGGTGGTGGGCATGGCGGTGGGCGCGGCCGTGGCGTGGGCCCTGCACGGCTGGGGCTGGCGCGTGGTGGGCCGGCTGGACGCGCCCTGGCAGCTGCTGCGCCTGTCCGCCTGGTTCCTGTGGCCGGGCTGGCTGCTGGGGCTGTGGACGCTGTGGCGCTGGCGCCATCACCTGGGCTACCGCCACATCGCCGTGCCGATGGCCAGCGTGGCGGTGGCGATCGGCGCGTCGCTCACGATGGGCGCCGCCGACCGCGCGCTGATGATGGCGGTGCCCGGCCTGGCCGTGCTGGCGGCGTTCTCGCTGCCCACGCTCAAGCGCGCCACCGGCGCGGCCATCGACTGGTTCAGCGTGTCCTTCTTCAGCCTGCTGGCGCTGGCCATCTGGCTCTACTGGATATCGCTGATGACCGGCACGCCCGAGCGGCTGGGCGCCCGCGTGCTGCGGCTGTTCCCGGGCTTCCAGCCGCACTTCTCGCTGTGGCCGCTGGTGCCGGCCGTGGCGGGCACGGTGGCCTGGCTGGCGCTGGTGCGCTGGCGCACGTCGCGCGCGCAGCACGCCCTCTGGAAGAGCCTGGTGCTGCCGGCCTCGGGCGTGGCTCTCAGCTGGCTGCTGCTGCTCACGCTGGGCCTGCCGGTGATCGACTACGCCCGCAGCATGAAGCCGTGGGTGGACCTGGTGGGGCAGCACCTGCCCGCGCAGGGCTGCGTCGCGGCCCAGCTGCCGCGCTCCGCGCTGGCCGCGCTGGAGGAGGACGGGCGCTGGCAGGTGAATGCCGCGCCCGACGCCGCGTCACGTTCCGCGTGTCCGGTGCTGGTGGTGGCGGAGACGCGCCGCCAGCTGGCGGAGGCCCCGCCGGGGTGGACGCTGGTCGCGCATGTGCGGCGGCCATCCGAGCGGGACGAGTCGACGGCGGTGTTCCGCCGCGGCACGCCCTGACACGGGCCCGCCAGGCCCCCTGCGGGCCCGTGCTCAGGCCGCGGCGCCGTCCGCGCCCTGCAGCCTGAACGTCGCCACCGCGGCCTCCAGGCCCTCGGACTGCTGCTGCAGGCTGCTGGCCGCCGCGGCTGCCTCCTCCACCAGCGCGGCATTGCGCTGGGTCATGTCGTCCAGCTGCCGCACGTCGTCGTTGACGTCGCGGATGCCCGCGCTCTGGTCGGCGGCGGCGTGGGTGATCTTGTCGATGATGTCGGCCACCTGGGCCACCGACTGCACGATCTCGCTCATGGTGGCGCCGGCGGACTGCACGTGCCGCGTGCCGGATTCGACGCGTTCCACCGACGTGCCGATCAGCGTCTTCACCTCCTTGGCCGCCGCGGCGGAGCGTTGCGCCAGGTTGCGCACCTCGCCCGCCACCACCGCGAAGCCGCGGCCCTGCTCGCCGGCGCGCGCCGCCTCCACCGCGGCGTTCAGCGCCAGGATGTTGGTCTGGAACGCGATGCCGTCGATCACGCCGATG
>OUNM010877786.1_pt1 | contig 30169 bp, 20 predicted proteins | sample 1769961 | NCBI WGS metagenome assembly OUNM01 (sample SAMEA3914820, study PRJEB12502) | metagenome | biome: forest; material: soil | place: USA | collected 2012-03-12 | depth 0.3 m | reverse complement strand
GGCGCCGCGGCTGATCTGGTCGATGGCCACCAGGATCTCGCCGGCCGCGCCGGACAGTTCCTGCACCGTGGCCGACAGCTCTTCGGCGGCGGCCGACGCTTCCTCGGCGGCGGCCGAACCGCCCTCGCCGCCGACCAGCATCTCGATCATCTCGGCCAGGGCGTCGGACGCCGTCTGGCTCTGTTCCAGCGACTGCCCCTGCTGCTGAACGGCGCGTTGCGCCTCGGCGGCGGCCGAGGCCTGTTCCTCGGCGGCGCTGGACACGCTTTCGGCCCCGCGCCGCGCCTCGTTGGCGGCGCCCGAGGCCTCGACGGCGGCGATCAGGATCATCTGGCTGTCTTCGCCCAGGATCGTCATTTCGCGACGCACCGCGGCGAGGATCTCACCGACCTTCGCGCCCGCCGCGGCCTCGGATTCGGCCGTGGCCGCCGCTTCGCGCAGCCGGTTGGCGGCGTCGCGCACCGAACCGGCGATGCGATCGGCCAGTTGCTGGACGTCCCGCGAGCGCTTCTCGGCGGTCTCGGCCAAGGCCCGGACCTCGTCGGCGACCACAGCGAAGCCGCGCCCGTCGTCCCCCGCCCGGGCGGCCTCGATCGCCGCGTTCAGCGCCAGCAGATTGGTCTGGTCGGCGATGTCGGCGACGCTCTTGGTGATTTCGCCGATCCGCGCCGCGTGGCGCTCCAGGGCCTCGATCACGGCCACACTCGCCAATTGCCGCTTGGCCGCCAGGTCGACGGCCTTCACCGAGGCGTCGATGGCCGCGCCGGATTCCGCCAACAGGCCCTGAAGCACTTCGGTGCGCTGGCGCGACGTCTCGGCCCGCTCGCGGGCCTGGCCGAAGCTTGCGCTCATGGCGGTGACCGCGGCCAGGGATTCATGGGCCGCCCCGGCCGCCTCCTCGGCGCCGCTGGCGATCTGGGCCAGGGCGCGCCGCAGTTCCTCGACCGCGCTCGACGCCTCGGCCAGGCCGCCGGCCAGTTCGAGGCTCGCCGCCCCGATCCGCTCGCTGGCGTTCTGGCGGCGCGAGACCGTCTTGCGAACCGACGGACGCGCGGCGGCGGCGCTCGACGGCTCGGCGGGATGGGCCTTCGCGGCGGGCGCTTCCCGCGTCTTCGAACGCGAAGCCAAGGTCGATTTCTTCACCAGAGCCATGCCGCCCCCTCCCGGGCGACCAAGGCCGCCGCTTACACACGCCACCAAGCCGCGCCGGAAGCGACCGACCGGCTCGAATACATCACCACGAAGACGCCCAATGTCGCGCCAAGGCAAGCTTGGCGGCAGGTCCGACAAGCTTGAGCATGGTGTCTAACTCGAACCGGCGCTGTTTGTTCCATCGCCGCCGGCTCGCGGCGCGACGGCGAACCCGCGCCGCGCATGACCAGCGCCTAGTCGTTCGGACCCGTGTTGGCGTTGATGCCGTCCAGCACGAAGGCCCCGATCGCCGCCTCGATGTCCGCGTCGCTCGCCAAGCCCGGCGGAAAGAGCCAATCCTTGAAGGTCACGCTGGCCAGGACCGCGGCGAAGGACACCCGGACCATGAGCTTCGGATCGACCTGCGCGCCCGGACCGATCCGACGCGCCATCATGTCCGCGCCGCGATCGAAATAGGCGTTCAGTCCCTCGATCTCGCCAGCGGCCTGGCTGCCGTGGGCGGCGTAGGTCTGGGCGACGACGAAGGAGGTCAGCATGCGCGCATGGTCGCCGATGAACCGCTGAAGCTCGGTGATGTAGTCGGCGGTGACCGCGCGCCGGTCGCGCCTTCCATCCGCCTCGCCGAGATGGCGTGCGCGAAAATCGCAGAAATGCTGGTTCAGCGGCTTGAAGATCGCCTCCCGGAACAGCGCCCCCTTGGAGTCGAAATAGCGGAAGAGCTGGGCCTCGGTGACGTCGGCTTCCCGCGCGATCGCCGCCGTCGTGGCGCCGGTGTAGCCCGAGCGTTCGAACTCGGTCGCGGCCGCCTCCAGGATGCGCGCCAGGATCTCTTCCGCCGACCGCCGCTTGCGTCTGGGCGCTGAACCGGGTGCCGCTGGCATGTCTATCGTCTCGCTCCGGCTGACGTCGCCTGATGGTGGATACTATCGATCGCGGCGTCTCCTCAATGTGTGTGGGCCCGGACAGGCGTCCACCGCAACGGCCGGTCGGCGATTTGCCCTGGCCGATCCAAGATAGATAGTACATGCTATCTACGATGTGAATCCCATCAAGGCCAATCAGCGAGGTCACGCCGTGACGCCCCCACCTTCCCTCCTGGACTGCCTGTCCGGGCTGGACACCGCCATCGCGAACCTGGACGACACCTGGCGTCCCGACGATCCGGCCTATCGGGCCGACGTCTACCGCCAGACCATGACCAGCCTGTCCTACGCCTATTTCGCCTACTTCCACGCCACGCCGGAACATCCCGACTGGGCGCCGTTGTGGAACCCGGTCTACACGCTGCAGCCCAATCCCGACGATCTCTACCTGCAGACCCCGATCCGGGGCGACCTGACCTATCGGGTGTCGGGCAACCGCGGCACCTGCCGAATCCTCAGCTTCACCACCCAGAAGGCGCTGTCGGGCACGGTCGACGAGATGCCGCGTCCCAACGGCCACAACGAGGTGGACGACACCGACCTTGGACTGGAGCCGGGCCAGGACTTCGAGGTGATCTTCAGCGCCGAACGGCCGGCCGGCTACACGGGCAAGTGGGCCAGGATCGATCCCGAGGCGGGCGGCATGATGGTCCGCTATCGCAGCTACGACTGGGCCGGCGAGATCGACCCGCAGCTGTCCATCGAGTGCCTGGACCCCGTCCCGCTCAAGCCCCGCCTGGCTCCGGACGAGATCCTGCATCGCATCCGGGAGATGGCGAAGTTCCCGGGCCGCAAGACCCGCCTCTACTATCCGATGCAGAACGGCGTGAAGGACCGGGTCGGCTTCAACGTGTTCGAGCCGCTGCGCATGCCCGGCGCCTTGGTCAAGCAGGTCTATTGGCCGGCATGCTTCCAGTTCGAGCCCGACGAGGCGCTGATCATCGAGACCGAGATCCCGGTCCGGGCGCCGTATTGGAACATCCAGCTCAACGACCCGTATTTCAACGCGCTGGAATATGTCTATCGGCTCTCCAGCTCCAACGGCTGGTTCGCCAGGCTGAGTTCGGACGGCAGATTCAGGGCGGTGATCGCGCTGGAGGATCCGGGGACGCCCAACTGGCTGGACCCGGCCGGCTACACAGAGGGCGGCATCTACGGCCGCTGGTACGACTGCGACAGCGAGCCGGTCCCGACGATCACCCGGGTCAAGCTGTCGGCCCTGCGCGAGCACCTTCCCGCCGACACGCCCTTCGTCTCACCGGCCGAGCGCACCGAGGAGCTGCGCCGGCGCGTCCGCGCGTGCCAGCGCCGCCGGCGCTGGTGAGGCCTGAACGCCATGGACCTTTCCTACGATCCCCCGCCCCAGTTCCGGACCGCCGCGGACCAGCTGCACGATCTGGTCGCGGCCGAAGTCGGTCACGATGATTTTGGCCCGGACGACTATTTACCCGGCCTGAACGCGCTGCTGCAGTCGATGGACTACGATCCTCACTTCACCCCGCAGGGCCGGCGCATAGCCTGGGGCCACGTCGTGGGCGTGCTCAAGGGGCGGGCCAGCGCCATCGGGTCGATGAAGGCGCATCCGGGTTTCGACGCGCGAGCGATCGTCAGCCCCGTGATCATCACCGGCGTGCCGCGCACCGGCACCACGGCCCTGCACCGGCTGATGGCCGTCGACCCGCGCTTCCAGGGCCTGCAGACCTGGCTGCTGGACTCGCCCATGCCGCGGCCGCCGGTCGAACAGTGGGACACCTATCCGGAGTTTCGCCGGTCGGTCGCGCTGCAGGCGGCGCGCTACGCCGCCGCGCCCCAGAAGCGGGCCGCCCACCACGTGGCGGCCGAGGAGGTGCACGAATGCTGCATGCTGCTGCGCCAGTCCTTCGTCTCCAACATCTGGAGCTGCGCCTGGTCGGCGCCCACCTACGACGCCTGGTGGTCGGGCCGCGGCGAGGCGTCGGCCTATGATCATTACCGTCGCTGCGTGCGGCTGATCGGCGCGAACGACCCGGACAAGCGCTGGCTGCTGAAGAACCCCGGCCATATCGAGAACCTGGACCTGCTGTTCGCGATCTTCCCCGACGCCAAGGTCATCCAGACCCATCGCGATCCGGCCAAGGCGTTGCCGTCCCTGGTCTCCCTGATGATGGGCGCGCACGCGGTCATGGAGGAGGACCGGGGCGACCAGCGCGGCGCCATCATGCTGGCGCGCGAAACCTCCAAGTGGTCGAACGCCGTCCGCAAGGCCCAGGCGGTGGCCGAGCGTCATCCCGGCCAGGTGCTCGACGTGGTGCACGCCGACTTCCACGCTCGGCCGATGACGGTGCTGGAGCGGATCTACGACTTCATCGGCATGGACATTCCCGAGGCGACGCGCGCGGGCTTCGCCCAGCGCATCGAGGACAAGCCCGAACTGCGGCACGGCGCGCACCGCTATGCGATCGCCGACTACGGCATGACCGAAGCCCAGGCGCGCGAGCCGTTCGGCGACTACGTCCAGCGCTTCGACCTCCTGGAGAAACCCCGATGAAGGCGGCGATCTATCCCGGCGGCGGCCAGGCCGTCGTCATCGAGGATCGGCCCGATCCGCGACCGGGGCCCGGCGACCTCCTCATCAAGGTCCATCGCTGCGGGATCTGCGGCACCGACCTGTCCATGACCAAGGGCGGCGCCTGGGACTACGGCCGCAACGTCCAGTTCGGCCACGAATTCGCCGGCGAGGTCGTCGAGGTCGGCCGCGAGGTCCTGGGCTTCAAGGTCGGCGAGCGGGTCGCGGTTCTGCCGTCCGTCGCCTGCGGGCGATGCGAGACGTGCAACGCCCACGGCAACAACGTCCTTTGCCATTCCAGCCCCGCCAAGGTGACCGGGGGCTTCGCCGAGTTCGCCACCCTGCCCGCCGGCGTCGCCACGCGTCTGCCCTCGACCCTGTCCCTGACGGACGGCGCCCTGATCGAGCCGCTGGCCGTCAGCCTCTACGGCGTGAAGTTCGGGCGCATCGCCCCCGGCGACCGGGTCCTGGTGCTGGGCGGCGGCACGGTGGCGCTCTACGCCATCTATTGGGCGCGCAGGCTGGGCGCCCGACGCATCGTGGCGATGTCGCGCTCCGAACGGCGCAGAGACCTGGCCCTGGCCATGGGGGCCGACGCCTTCGTCGCCTACGGCGACAACGAGATCGGCGAGGTTCGCGAGGCCCTGGGCGGAGCGCCGCAGGTCATCCTCGAAGCCGTCGGGGCCGGAGGCATGCTGGCCAAGGCGGTGCAGCACTCGGCCCCGTTCGGTCGGATCGTCTCTCTGGGCTTCTGCACCGCGCCCGATCCCATCGTGCCGGGCGTGGCCTCCTACAAGTGCGTCTCGATGCAGTTCGCCGTCGGCTACACGATGAAGGACTTCACCTACATCGCCGACCAGATGGACAAGGGCCACGTCGATCCCAAGGCGATCATCAGCCGCGAGATCGCCCTGGCCGACCTGCCGGCGATGTTCGCGGCGCTGCGCGCCCCCAATGACGAGACCAAGGTCCACGTCCGCTGCGGCGCGCCATGAACGCGCCGCGAGGGTCGCGCCCTTCGCGGCTCAGAGACGGACCAGGGCGCCCTCCTGGCCGGCCGATCCACGGATCGCGTCGAGGATCTCCATCGCCGCCACGCCGTCGAGAAAGGTCGGCGCCCGCACCCTGGTGGGCTGAGGCCAGCCTTCGATCCCGGCGCGGAAGGTCTCGCACAGCCGGATGAAGGCGGGCAATTCGTACTGGGCCATGGCCTTGCGCGGGTCGTCGGTCCGGAGTTCCGGCAAGGCCAGATCCTCACCGATCGGCAGGTCGGAAACCCCGTCGCGGCGGGCCAGCCTGACCACGCCCTTCTCGAGCCACAGGGAGCCGTGCGTCCCCGCCACGCGGGTGACGGAGTCCGGCGGTCCCCACACCCCGGCGCTCTGCTGCACCACCGCCTCGGCGCCGGACCGCATGCGCAGGCGCACGACATAGCTGTCCTCGGCCAGGTTGTCCGGCCGGTCCGAGACCATCGGAAGGACCGCGCTCAGGCTTTCCACCTCGCCCAGCCAGGTCCGGACCTGGTCGACGACATGGGCGCCCTGGGCGCCCAGCCAGCCGCCGCCGGCCTGCTTGTCGAACCACCAGGCGGGCATGCGCGCGGCGGGATCGGCGACCAGGGGCAGCGTGCTCGACAAGGTCAAGAGGCGCGGCTGGCCGATGACGCCTTCGGCGATCGCGCGCGCGATCGCCGCCCTCGCCGGATCCCAACGAAACTCGTTGGCGATCAGGTGGACCACGCCGGCCTTCTCGGCCGCCGAAAGCATGGCCCGGGCTTCGTCGACGTCGGCGGCCATCGGCTTTTCGCAGAGCACGTGAAGCCCGTGCGACAGGGTCTCCAGCGTCAGCGCCGCATGGGTCGACGGCGGCGTCGCGATGGTCACGGCCGCCGCGCCCGTGCGCTCGATCGCCTCGCTAAGATCGGTGAAGGCCCGCGCGATCCCCGCGGCCTCGGCGCGCCGCCGGGTCCGGTCGGGATCGGAGCCGACCAGTCCGACCACCTGGAAGCCGGCCGCCCGCAGCGCCGGCGCGTGGATGCGACACCCAAAGCCCGTTCCCACGACGAGGACGCGTGGTCCGTCCGGTGCGGTTTCCGTCATGGGTCCTCCTTGGTCTTCCGGCTTGGGGCGATCGATCGGCGAAGACGTGGGCGAAGGCGCTCAGTTCCCGGGAACCGCTTCCAGGAACGCCAGGCCCGCGGGAGACGGGAAGATGTATTCCAGATAGTGGCCGAGCTCCGGGGCCTCGACGAAACAGCTGTCCATGAATCCGGGGCTGTTGCCGACGTGCGGCATCCGATGCCGCTTGGCCTCGATCTGGTTCAGCAGGCCCCGCCACTGGGCGGCGTCGGCGACGAGATAGCCCAGATGATGATGACGGATCTGGAAGGCGTCGCTGTCGTCCAGCCGGTCCATGTAGATCGCCGAGCCCTCGCCCGAGGCGGTCATCAGCTCGTACATGACCGACCCGACCCAGGCCAGCTCGACCCGGATCCGCCCGCCCGCCGCGAGCGGGCCTTCCAGCCGCTGAAACCGCTCGATCCCATAGCGCTCGGCCAGCAGCGCACGGGCCCGGTCGATGTCGTTGGTCGCGTAGGCCACCTGGAAATGCTCGGCGCGCAGCAACCCAGCCGCCGGGTCGAAGGCCGATGACGGCCGCCGCAGAAGCCCGCCCATGCTTTGCCCCTTGGTCCTGAGCGCGTCAATTAGCAGATAGTATGCACTATCTATTGACTTGCAACGCCGCATTTCCGGCGACGCCGTCTTGGATCGGGGACCCGTACCGCAGTGTGAAATCGGCGGGTGTCGGCGCGCGGAACCGCCACCCCTCAATTCAGAGGCAAGACCAGGTTGGTTCGCGGATCGATGAAGGCGTTCAGCACCTCGGCCGTGGGCGTGAACGTGTCCATGTCGGCCACATTGGCGAACTGGATCGTCAACTTGCCGTGCGCGGGGACCGTGACCACGCGAGGCGTGGTCAAGGGCGCGGCGGACACGAAGCGCAGCTGAAACGGCATGAAGGCTTCGTTGACCAGCTCGATCTCGACGATGTCTTTGGTCAGGAAGCTCTCGGCGCGCTTGCGGCTGGCGATGCGCAGGCTGCCGCCGACGATCTCGGACAATTCCCGCTCCCGCCCGTAGAGGCTCTGACGATAGAGCGCCGCCGTCCGCTTCCGGATCAGGGCGTCATGGATCGCCGCCGACGAACCGTCCTTGGCGATGACCAGGGTCGAGGTGCGGTGCTGGCCCTCGGGGATCTGCTTGTCGGCGTCGACCGTGCCGTGGACATCCGAGGCGCCGACGACGGCCAGGCCGTGCTTCAGGGCCATGTCGAAGGCGACGGCCGAGTACTGCGAGCTGTTGGCGATCTCGATGGCGTCGATCAGGCCGTCGGCCAGCAGGCCGCGCTGCTCGGCCGGCATCGGGTCAGCGGCCGGATCCAGGCCCGGCAAGACCCAGGGATGGTTCCAGATCAGGAAGGCGCCCTGGGCGCGGGCGGCCTTCAGGGCCGGACGCGGATCCAGGCTCATCGTCGCGTCGACGGGCAAGGCGTTGGCGTCCTTCAGGAAGAGCGCGTTGAAGTGGCCCCAGGGCGCGCCGCGCGTGATCTCGGCGCCGGCGATCGGCTGGGTCCGGGCCTGGATCCGCTTGGCCTCGGCGAGAGCGATCGCGTAGGCGCGGTTGCGGTCGTCCGTGGCCATGTCCGCCTTGAAGGGGTGAGCCTCCAGATGGTCGGTGACCGCGTAGGCGGCCAGGTGATCCTGCTCGGCCTCCCACACGCGGATGATCGGCCAGACCAGACCGTCGCTGAAGAGGGTGTGGGTGTGGGTGTCGATCGCCAGGACCGCCTCGCCCTTCGCCGTGGCCGGAAAGTCGATACGCCGCGTATCGACGGCGCGGGTCCAGGTTCGCTCATCCAGCAATTGGGCGGCGCTGGGCTGGGCGGCCAGCAGGGCGGCGACGGCGATCGAGGCGGCGAGATATGCTTTCCGCATTGGGGCGCTCCTGGCGGGGTTCGGCGCGACCGTTTAGCGACGACCTGTGACAGGTTCAATACGGATGTACGGAATGATTTCTCTATTTTCTGGTGGATAATGCTGGATGTGAAACTAGTGTACCACCGCCTACAGCAGCCTTGAGTCATCTGAATGGACAACAAGAACGCCGACCTCCAGCCGGTTCTCCGCGCGGCCCTGAAGCTGGTCGCCGCGGAGGGTCTGAAAGGCCTGAGCTTGCGGCCGCTGGCCGAGCTGTTGGACACGACCGCTCCGGCGCTGATCCGTCGATTCGGCAGCAAGGACGAGCTGGTCGCCGCCCTGATCGACATCGCGATCGCCGAGGACGGCGCCTTTCTCGACGGCTGGCTGGCGCGGATCCGGGCGCTGGACGTGCGTAACGGCGCGACGATGGTCGAGGTCGCCGACGCCGTCCTGTCCGACTTGGCGGGCCCCGAGGCCGCGCGCACGCGGTTCTACTGCGAGCTTCTGCAGGCCGCCGCGTCGCGACCCGAGATCGCGGTTCCGGTCGCGGCCTGGTCGACCCGGCGCCGCGCCTTCTGGACCGCCGCGGCCGAGGGGCTGGACCTGGCGGAGGCGGGCGACATCCTGCACGGTTTCAGCATCGGCGAGGCCGCCTACGGCCTGGTGCTCGAGGACGTGGCCGCCTATCGCTGGCTGCGTCGGCTGAACCTGCGTCGCCTGTGCCAGGGCCTGATCCCGCCTCGCGAGGAAGCCGCTCGGGAAATGCGCGAGTACGCGGTCTTTCGCGCCGCGCTTGACGATCTGTTCGGCGACCGGGCCGCAACGCCGCCGATGACCGAATGGCAAGCCAAGGCGGCGGGGCATATCTCCCAGCTGATCATCGCAGAGGGCGCCGACGCCGTGACGCACCGCGCCATCGCCGCCCGCGCGGGCCTGGCCAACTCGACCCTGGCCTATCACTTCCCCAAGCAGGAGGACCTGCTGCGGGCGGGCCTCGACGACATCGTCGCCCGGGTTCGCCGCGCCACCGGCAACACCGCGTCCGACGCACCGCCGGACTTCAACCTGACCGCCGTACAGAGCGGCCGCGCGACCTTCGCCCTGGCCCTGGCGGCCGCCCACATGCCCAGCCTCAAGGCCGTCGCGGCCGACCTGCGCCGTCAGCGCGGCGAGAACTCGGTCCACTACTACGAGCGCCAGTACGGCGAACGGGTGTTCGACGTGCTGGCGTGCCAGGCCTTGTCGCTGACCGCGATGGGGTGGTTCGCGCTGGAGGGTCTTCAGGCGCCGAGCGCCGACGGTGGCCTTGGCTTCAATCTGGCCGCGCGCATGCGCGACGCAGCGATCGCCGGACGGTAAGCCCGGATTTCGTACACGCGTTATCATTGAACGTAATATGCGCCCGCAAAATCCGTACATCCGTTATTCAAACGTCATCGAGCGTTGGTAGTGGTCTCCGTGAGTTCGAAATCTCGGGGATAAAACCAATGTTCACGCCAAGGCACCTTCGCATCGCGCTGCTCGCCAGCGCGGCCACCGCCAGCCTTTCATCCGTACAAGCGTTCGCCGCGGACGCCGCGCCAGCGTCACCCGCCCCTTCGGCCGACGCCGAGCTGGAGCCGATCGTCGTCACCGCCCAGCGCCGCGCCGAGCGCCTGCAGGACGTGCCGATCTCGATCACCTCGGTCAGCGCCAAGGCGCTGGAGCAGTCCAACTTCCGCTCGATCACCGACCTGCCGTACCTGGTGCCGGGCGTGCAGTTCGAGACCACCAACGGCACGGCCTTCAACATCCGCGGCGTCGGCAGCACCTCGTGGGACTTCTCGAACGAGAAGTCGGTGGCCCTGGTCGTCGACGACGTCGTGATGGACGCCCAGCGCGACAATGGTCTGACCGGCCTCTCCGACCTTCAGCAGATCGACGTGCTGATGGGGCCGCAGGGCACGCTGTTCGGCAAGAACGCCACCTCGGGCGTCATCTCGATCACCACCGGCAAGCCGGTGCTGGGCCAGTTCTCGGGCAAGGGCGACGCGTCCTACGGCGAGCGTGAGGACCGCGCCGCGAACCTGACGGTCAACATCCCGCTGGGCGAGAAGGTCGCTCTACGCGTCACGGGTTTCGCCCAGGGCCAGGACGGTCCTGGCCAGTACACCGTGCTGAACCAGTCGCTGAACGCCTACAAGGAGCACGGCTACCGCGCCAAGCTGCTGTTCGCTCCCAACGACCGCGTCGAACTGGCCTATTCCAGCGACTACGCCCGCCACTGGGACAACAACAACCGCACCACGGTCGGCGGCGGCTCGGCCTTCTTCACGAACCTGCAGATCGCCAACGGCGTGACGCCCAGCCTGAAGAACGACAGCAACGCCGACAGCAAGATGGGCGTGCTGAAGAACACCAGCTGGGGCCAGTCGCTGCGCGGTCAGGTCCAGGTCGGGCGCGACACCCTGACCTCGATCACCGCGTATCGCGACACCCGCTCCCTCGGTTCCGGGCCGGGCGATTTCACTCCGGTCGACAAGTGGGCCTTCGTGCCGTTCAACCAGGGCACGGTGAAAACCTGGAAGTTCAGCCAGGAACTGCGCTGGGCCTCGCCGACCGGCGGCTTCTTCGAATATCTGGCCGGCCTCTACTACGACCGCCTGAGCCAGGACGCGACCCAGGCCCAGTGGGCGACCTTCGGCGCGCCGCTGCCGCTGACCAACATCACCACCACGACCGGCGTGATCGGGGATCCGGGCAACGCCCAGCGCTTCCGCACCACCAACACCAACGAGGCCGCCTTCGGCCAACTGAAGTTCAATATCTCGCCCAAGTTCAGCATCTCGGTCGGCGGTCGCTACACCAAGGACGAGAACAGCCAGACTGAAACCTTCTTCTATCTGGATCCCGTGAAGGCGCTGGGCCTGCCCCTGACCTTCACCCCCAGCGGCAAGGCGCCCAACCAGCCCTATGGCGAGGTGAAGAGCGACAATTTCTCTTATCGCTTGGCCGGCCAGTACAGGTTCAGCGGCGACGCCATGGTCTATGTATCCTACGCCACCGGCTACAAGCCCGGCGGGACGGCCTTCGTCGGCAACAACTATTCGCCATACGAGGACGAAACGGTCAAAAGCGTCGAAGCCGGGATCAAGTCCGAGTTCTTCGACCACCGGCTGCGCCTGAACGCCGACGTGTTCAACTCGGACTTCACCGACTTCCAGACCTCGATCCTGACCTTCGTGCCGGGCAATCCGGTGGCGGTGATCGCGACCGGCAACGCCGGCGGCCTGCGCAGCCGCGGCTTTGAAACCACCTTCGCCTGGCGCGCCGCCGAAGGCCTGACCTTGAACGGCGGCGTGACCTACGCCGACGCCGAGTTCACCGACTTCCAGTACAACGCCACGACCAACTACAAGGGCACCAGCCTGACCAACGCGCCCAAATGGCAAGGCTCGTTCAGCGCCGACTACGACCGCGAGATCGGCGCCTATCGCCTGAAGGCCAACCTGGACTACGCCTACCGCACCAAGACCTGGAGCGCGATCGGCGAGGTCGCCAACACCGAACTGCCCGGCTACGGCATCGCCAACGGCCGCATCAGCGTGTCGCCGGAGAACAGCACGGTCGAGGTCGGGATCTACGGCCGCAACCTGCTGGACAAGTACTTCTCCACCGCCTTCGAGCAGTACAGCACCATGAGCCTGACCCACCGCGTCTCGCGCGACGCGCACCGCACGCTCGGGGTCTTCGCCAAGTACGCCTTCTAGAAGCTCCCCTGCGCGCGGAGCCTTCTTGCAGCCGCGCGACACTGTCCCGCCCGCGCCACGGAGGCAGGGCGGGACCTTTTTTCGATGACCGCACGAGACCCCTGAACATGGATCGTCGCCTGTTCCTGACCGCCGCCGGGGCCATGGCCCTGACGGCGGCCGACCGCGTCGCAGCGCCGCTGGACGCCAAGATCGCCCGCACCGCCCCCGGAACCGTCCGCCTGGACTGGACCGGCGCGCGGGCCGTCTCGGTGCTCATCTCGGCCGATCCGGACGCCGGGAAGCCGGCCATGCGCCCGCTGGGGACCCTATCCGAGCACCCCGCGGACCTGGCCGCGCCGATCTCTCCCCGCCCCTATTTCCTGGTCGTCGCCGCCGACGGCCGCCAGACCCGCGTCGCCGAGCGCCTGCTGCCGCTGGAAGGCGGCCGGAACTTCCGCGACCTGGGCGGCTGGCGCGCCGCCGACGGCCGCCAGGTCAGATGGGGCAAGATCTATCGCTCGGGCGTGATGAGCGACCTGACCCTGGCCGACATGACCTATCTCTCGAAGCTGGGCGTCACCGTCATCTGCGACCTGCGCAGCCCGGCCGAGCGCGAGGCCGGGCCGAACCCGTTCCTGAAGGCGGGCGGCCCCAGGGTCGTGGCCAAGAACTACGACCGGACGGCGGCGGTGAGCGGACTGATGAAGATGACGACGCGCGAGCTCGCCATCCAAGGCTTCGCCGACGCCTATGTCGACTTCCTGGACTTGCTGGCGCCGCACTACACCGACCTCTTCGCGCGCCTTGCCGCGAACGAAGGCCCGCTGGCGTTCAACTGCAGCGCCGGCAAGGACCGCTCGGGCATGGCCTCGGCCCTGATCCTCTCGGTGCTTGGCGTTCCGCGCGAGACGGTGATCGCCGACTACGCCCTCAGCGAGACCTACGCCCCGCCGTCCCGCTACCTGGCGCAGATGGCGCGCGACGAAGCCTTCGGCGGCTTCTCGCTTGCCCAGTCGCGGGCCCTCGCCACGCTGCCGACCGAGGCGCTGAAGGTGATCCTGGGCTCGAACCCCGAGGTCATGCGCCGCGCCCTCGCCACGATCGACACCCGGTTCGGCGGTCCGATAAACGTCGCCAAGACACGGTTCGGGCTGACCGACAGCAAAATCCTGGCGCTACGCAGCGCCTATCTCTCTTGAACGCGGTCGCGGTCTGGCCGTGACAAACATTTGCATTGCAACGACTTTTGGGTCGCGAAAGCCAGTGGCGCGCAGCGCTGAACAAAGATGAGTACTATTCCTACGATATACTATTCTAGACTACGATTTTCACTCTTTCTGGTTGGCACCCTTGTGCTCTCTTGTGCAAATTAGACGAAGGATGTGCCTGCTTCCCGCTTCTAACGATCCGCCAAGAGGACGCCTTAGCAGCACACGATTTTGCCCAGCGGCGCGGAAGGGCCAGGAGCTTACATTGACAGCCCTTCAGAAAGGCGACGCGAATCCGCTACCTCAGCTCATAGATGGCGCGTCCAGTGCTCCTCCGACACGATTGAGATCGGCCAACCTTCTTCGCGCCATTCACTGGCCTGCAAGATCTTGTTGCCGAAGGTCGAATGCTTCCAAGAATCGGTCGCGTAGGCGCCGATCACGAGCACCTCGGTCTTGCGGCTAAGCCCGCCGCTTACACCACCACGCTCGACGACAGCACGTTCGCAGGCTTTGCGCTGGCCGTAGATGAAGGTCCCGGTGAAACAATAGGTTCTGCCCGCGAATGACAGCGTGGGCGCTGGGTCGCACAGCGGGAGCGTTGATGACTTCAGAACCTCTCCCAGCTCGAAGTCACGATTGGAGAAGCTGCCCAGCGTCTCCAGCAACGACATCTTTTCCTCATCGTCCAAGACGCCGTCCGCCAGAGCTTCGTTGATACGCTCATAAAGCGTCCGGATGAGCGGCTGCTGGCTGATGACGACGTTGGCTGCGAGCCACTTCTGAAGAAATTCGGCTTCAGCCTGATTGATATCGCCGTCCGCCGCCACGCCGCGCGCGAGACCGACCAGTTCGTCGATCTGACGCGAGGCGATCCGATCACCGCCGAAGCGATTGAGAAGTTCGTCGTCCATCGTCATCCCCCAATTTCCACTGGTTAGTGCGAGAAATGATCCCGAACGTAGGCCGCGACCTGGTCCAGCGGGATTTCCGGCGATGAGGCGCCGGCCCGTACGACCAAACGCTTGGTCGCCGGGCCATTCCCGTCCGACAAAGCGAGGTAGACTGGCGTGCGGGACCGTTTGACATCGATCCGGCAGATCAACTCGCCACCCAGCATCGGATAGCTGACGGAGACACACCCAGCCCTGAAACTCTCAGAGAAGCGATCCTTGATCAGATTGGTCAGGTGCAGCTCAAACCGGTCGCGGATACCGCCGAAGCAGGCCACGTCTTGACCGATTCCTCGAACGGTTCCGTCATCCCGAACCCCGATCAGTAGAACCCCGCCGCTATGATTGCTGAAGGCGGCGATCGCCTTCATGGCGCTGTCCTCCAGCTTCTTGTTCACAAGACCCTGACGGAGATCCCAGCGCAGCGTCTCTTTGAACTCAAGCCGTTCGCCTTCGCCTTCCGCGATCAGCGTTTCCAGCGCGGGCCTTTCAGGCTCCCGCTTCGGCTGAGGCGCATTGGGACCGACCTCGATCAGCGTATCCCTTCGCGCGAGAACGCCCTTTTCAACGGCGCGCTCGACCACGACGCCGAGCACGTCACGCAGCTGGGTGCTGGTCGCCTTGAAACCGAAAGCTCGCGAGACAGCCTGAATGGCCTGCTCCTCGGTGGCCCCGAAGTTTCGGGACACCACATCGACCAAGGCCGCTTCGATCTCGGCGGGCGGCAGCATGTCAGGCCGACGCAGTGTCGACGAGGCGGCTTCGCCACGGTCGCGCACAAGGATATCGGCGCCCGGCGTCGAGAAGAACTCCCCTTCCGCCACGATCCGGCCCATGCGGGTCGAGATGTCGACGGCGCGGCGTATCGCATCGCGAATTCGACCGCCCGCCCTGCCGGCGCCCCAAGCGGTGCGCATGCGGACGACGATTTCGTCGAAGTGGATCGGCCCTTCGCCTTGAACGACGAATTCCGCCAATTGCGATAGTACCCCCGTGGGCGTCTCGTGGATATCGCCGAAGACATGGGCTGGGCGCGTCACGACCGTCTCGACATAGGGCTGCGAAAGATCCGCCCCTTCGGCGACACCTGCCAGCCCCATTTCCGTGACGTCCTCGCGCTCAACGGAAATGATCTCGTAGGGCGCAAGACGCGCCGCGGCCGCGCCATCTCGAGCCAGCTCGACCTTGGCGGCTTCGATGGCCGCAATGGTCCGCTCGAGCTGCTCCTGCGGACGCTTGAACCAGTCACCGCTCCAGATGCGGTGAACGATCCAGCCTTGGCTCTCCAGAACGCTGCGGCGCAAGCGATCGCGGTCACGCGCGGAACGCGCGCCCTTGTAGGACGGCCCGTCACACTCGATGGCCAAAAGATATCGGTCCGGATGATCCGGCGAGGCGACGGCGATATCGATGAACAGGCCCGACACGCCCACGTCCTGGTGAACCTGGTAGCCACGGCTGTGCAGGGCTTGAGCCACCTGGGCCTCGAAGACGGGATGCCTATCACGGCCTATCGACTCGGCCAGAGACATCCTCCCCGTGCGAGCGAAGTGCATGAACAGTTTCAGCGCGAACACGCCTTTGCGTGTCGAAGCGAAGTCAGGGTCGATATCCTCGTCGGTCAGGGAGGCGAAAACCTCGCACCGCCGCTTGGCCCGGCTGATCAACACGTTCAGGCGACGCTCGCCGCCGTCTTGTCCGACAGGCCCAAAGCGCATCGGCGGCTTGGTGCCGAGCGCCGTAGGTCCATAGCCGATCGAGATAAGGATGACGTCGCGTTCGTCCCCCTGAACATTCTCCAGGTTCTTGATGAAGAACGGCTCGGTCGGATGAAGCTGGAAGAAGGCCTCGTCCGCCGGTGCCAGCTGTCGACGCAGGAGCTCCAGCTGCTCCATGACCGCCTTGCGTTGCGCCGCCGAGAAGGCGACCACACCCAGGGATAGTTCTGGCGTGGTGCGGGCGTGATGGACGATGGCCTGGGCGACGGCCTTGGCTTCCACGGGATTGGTGCGAGAGGCGCCGGTCTCGAACACGCCGTCCTTGATATGGTGGAAACGCAGACCCAGTCCCGATTGCGCCGTGAACGGACTGGGAATGATCACCAGCTTGTTCTCATAGAACTGGCGGTTCGAGATCGCGATCAGGGACTCGTGACGGCTGCGGTAGTGCCAGCGCAGCATGCGCATCGGAAGTCCACGTGCCGTGAACAGCCCCAGAATGCTCTCGATATCAGCCACCTTGGCGGCGCTATCGTCGTCGTCTCCGTCGGCCTGCCCCGTCATCTTCGAGAAGAAGGCCGTCGGCGGCAGTTGCTGCGGATCGCCGACCACCACGACTTGCCGGCAGCGCGCAATAGCGCCCAGGGCGTCCACCGGCTGAATCTGGCTGGCCTCGTCCATGACCAGAAGGTCGAACGTCAGCTCACCTGGCGGCAGGAATTGCGCCACGGAAAGCGGGCTCATCATGAAGACGGGCTTCAACGCCTGCACCGCGGGGGCGGCCTTCTGCATCAGCTGGCGGATCGGCATGTGCCCCCGCCTACGCGCCATTTCACCTTTCAGGACGCCCAGCGGGCCGACCGCGCCGCCGACCAAAGGGGGAATCTTTCGATGGTGCGCCCGCGCGACCTGCATGGCCGCCAGGCGAATGCGCTGCTGGTCTAGATCGACGAACTCACGAACGCGGCGGCCTTGGATCTCCCCGTCGAACACCGCCAGTTCGGGATCTGCCTCGACCTGCTGCTCCAGCACCGCTTCGAAGAAGGCCTGCTCGAAGTCGTCATGGACGGCGATCGGCGCAAGCCGGCCGTCATGCAGGCGCTCGACGATATCATTCAAGCCGAGCGCGGCGGCCTGTTTGGCACGCGCGCGATAGTTCACCCAGGAAGTCAGCCGCTCGCCGCCGTCTCGCCAAGCCGCCAGATGGGCGCCCAAGATAGCGACCGGCGCCGTCAACAGATGTTCCGCCACGACGGCAGCCTCGGCGCCAGCCTTAAGATCGCCGAGCAAGGCGCCGACGTCAGCCGCCCAGACGTCCCGCGCCGCCAGACTTGCTTCCCAACGGCTCGCCAGTCCAGTCCGGTCGGCGATCCGCGACGCCAGCGCCCGGATGTCGCCGTTGGCTTCCAGCCACGACGTCGCCTGCGACAGCTCGGTCCAGTCCGACGCATCGGCGCGCCATCGGGACCCGAATGCCGCCCGCCCCTGCGCGTCAGCAGAGACTAGAGCCGCGCGGCGGCCCTGACCTTTCGACAGGTCCTCCAGATCACGCAAGCGGACGACCAGCGAAGGTTCATCCTGAAGGCGCAGCGCCAGCAAAGCCCGGTGCGCGCTGCCGACGACATCGCAAGCCTGCGCCAAGGAGGCAAGGTCAGCCAGGGCCGGCTCTTCTGCAGAGCCGAACATCTCGCGACGACCGTTCCCGGCCTCATCCCAGAACCGGTTGACCTCGGTCCGGAGCGTGTCCAGGTCACGCGCCAGCACCACCGTGAGATCAGCGATGCGCCGGCGGTCCGGGCTGGCGCTGACGATGAGACGGGGCTCCGCGCCTAGACCGCGCAGGCTGCGCATCCACTCCACCAACGCCGTCAGCGGGGCGGCGGCCGACCGCTCTCCGCGCCAGTCGCCGGCAAACGCGCTACGGCCGAACTCGGCGTCGTCTCGGATTAGCTTCAGGGCCGCCTGCCCGCGCGCCACGGTGTCCAGAAGCGCCAATTGCCGCGCCAGCGGTGTCTTCGGGTCGGTCAGGAACGACCGGACCAGCCGATCTGCTGCCCGCCATTCGCCGCTGAACAGCCTGAAAAACGACGACCCATGGGCCGCGAGTACGCCGCGCGCCGCTGCCAGATCGGCCGACCAGCCAGCATCGCTGAGGGCCGAACCGATCTCGCGACGCGCTTCTTCCAACGCTTGAACCGCGCTTGCGAGGTCTGCCGCTCTCTCTACGCCGCTGTTCCAAAGTTCCTGAGCGAAAGCGGCGGGATCCGCGTCCGGCGCCGCGCCCACCCGCTCGCCGATCTGGGCTAGGTCCGCCAATCGCCTGATGTCCGTCGGTGGTGCCTGACGTCCCAGCGCCTCAGCAAGCCGACGGCCATGCTCGAGCAGAGCCGGGACACGGGTGACGATCTCGGCGGCCCGGTCGAAAGCTTCGTTCGACATTGTCGGGTCGAGCGATGCAAGCGCTGTCCGCAGCGGCTCCAGATCTACCGACCAGGCCTCGCTCGAGAAGATTGGAGCCAGCTGAGTTGTCAGCGCCGTATGCTCGACACCGTTGGCGAGCAGATCGCGCACCACGCTCGGCGTGTCCCAGATCTCGGACGCCAAGGCCTCGGCGTCGAGCGAAGGCGCTTCGGCGAGACGGCGCGCCAGGGTCGCCAGGGGTTCAAGTCCGGTCAGCGTCTCCGGCTCGCCCGCCTCAAGCAGGCTCGCGGCAGCGACATTCTCTTCGCGCATGGAGACAAGGCGCAGGTACAGCGCCGCCAGCCGCTCTTCGAGCCGGGCAATGTCGGTCGGCATCGCCCTGTCTAGTTCCACGCCGCGCCACAGATGTTCGCCTGGCGCGCCGATGTCGAGAACGCGTTCGGCCAATTCCCCCAGCAGCCGTGAACGCTCCTCGAACGCCGCCTTGGTCCAGGCTTCCACGCCGTCGAGACGCAGATAGCCCGGCTTGACTCCCGCCTGTCGCAGACGAACGAGATGGCCTATCACCTCATAAGGCGTCAGTTGCGACGCGCCCAGCGGCGTATGCAGCCGCTCCGCGTGCGTGTTCAGTTGATCCCGAGCGTCCGTCAGGCGCGCGTTCAGCGCATCCAGATTTTCGGCCTTCGGCGCGCCCAGTTCCCAGGTCCGACGAAGTTCTTCGAGGACGGCGCGCTTGTTGGCCTTGTTGCTGTGCAGTTCGAGGCAGGCATCGCCGACGCCCGTGGAGTCCAAGCGGCGCTTGACTACCTCCAACGCGGCCATTTTTTCCGCGACGAACAGGACCGTCTTACCATCGGCGATCGCTGAGGCGATGACATTAGCGATGGTCTGGGACTTGCCGGTGCCCGGCGGCCCCTGGATCACTAGGTCGCGACCGCGACGCACTTCTTCCACCGCCAAAGTCTGAGAACTGTCGCTGTCGACGATATGGATCATCTCCGACGGCGAGATATGAGCGTCGATCGGCTCGTCTTCAGACAAGAGAGCTTCACCTTCGGGGAAGCCATCAGACACCAGAGGACGGATCAGCGCGTGATCGGCCAGCTTCGCGCCCGCCGGCCAGGTAGCCGGGTCTAGGTCGCGGTACATTAGGAACTTGGCGAAGGAGAAGAAGCCCAGGACGATATCGTCCGAGTCGACGGACCACCCTTCCTTCGAGGAGATGGCGTCGGCGACCGCTGCAGCGTAGGCAGACGGGTCGAAGTCGTCGCTCGCCTCGAACGTCGGCAACTTCAGGCCGTGGACACGCTCCAAATAGGCTTCCAGAGACAGGTTCGCGGCGAAGTCCTCCAGCCGCGCTCGCAGCTTGAATTTCTCGGCCGCATTGCCGCGCTCCAGTTCGACCGGAACCAGAATGAGCGGCGCATACCGGACGGCGGTCGCGTTGTTCGGATCAACCCACTTCAATGTTCCCAGCGCCAGGAAGAGGATGTTGACGCCCTGCTCCTCCTCCAAGGTTCTGGCGTCGTAATAGAGGTCCAGTAGCTTCTTCTGCAGGCCTGCGGGAGTCAGCCGGGTTTGGAGCCGCGTGTCCGCATGACGGTTGGCGACGCCGCGCGCATCGACCCCGTCGTCCTCGGGCTGTGCCAACTCCGCGATCTCGATTTCATCATCGTCCTGCTCGGTCGTCGCGCCTTTGCCGGCCAGGAAGGTGAAGGCCTTGCCATCCTTAACCAGCAGTCGGAAGACCTCGGCCGTGCGCTCGTCGATCACCTCGAGCGTCTTGGCGCTTTTTGCCGAACGCGGGATGTTCAGAAGTCGGTTGCGGGCTGAGAGATCCAGCAGCTCCGTCCTGGCGCGCTCCAGCTTCGCATCCAGCGGAAGATCGCTTTCGAACACCGATTGGCGCTCGCCCGCAGCAGTTGCAGCAACATCAGTCATATTCGCCCCCGTTGAGCGCACTCTAAGAGGGAGACATGCATCGTCTAGAGGGTTTAACCGCAAATTGAGCATGGCCGAGCCTAACCCCACTCACCTTTGAGCGGCACAATTCGATCAGTTCGGCGACGCTGCGCCAGGTCAAGTCGCCGCACTTGACGATTTGGGGCATTTGGCATGACCCTTTGGGACCTTCTGGCAGGCCAAGGTCATGGGTAGTACAGCTGGAAGATATCCACACAATGGCGCCAACGACAGCCTCAGCGCCAAGGTAGAGGCGTTGATCGTGGAGCTACTATATTCAGGCGCCTGCACCGAATCTGAGGTCGCACGGCGCTTTTCCATAAATCGACGCACACTTCATCGACGGCTCCTGAATGAAGAGGCGACCTATTCGGAGATTTTGAATCGCGTTCGACTTGGGATGATGTGAAATTGGTATGTTGCGCCCATCATGGCGCTCACCGAGCTTGCTTCGCGGATGGGATTTGGAAGTCTTTCCGCGCTGTCTCGATGGCGGAAAATGAATGAAAGACATGCCTGGAAAAGGGCGACGCTGAAATCTGGCGAAACCTATTGGACCGACGGCGACGCCTATTCTTTCGTTATCGAACTTGAGTCTGCTCCCCCGGCGGCGCAAACAAAGCGGCTGACGCGATACGGCGACACAGCTGAACGACGACGGCCGAGCATCCAGGACGCCTGGCTCGAACGATTTCGCGCCAGGTCTCAAGTGTCTCAAAGTGTCAAAACGCCCGGCAAATACGAGCGAACGCACGCCGTCATCGCACAAACTTAACGGCAATGCCCATGCTGGATTCGAACCGCGTTTAGTTTTGAAATTACACAGACTTAGCGAAGTCGCGCCACGATCAATCTTCACAACAAAGGCAGCACCAGAGCCGTCAAGCTTTTGAACTATAAAGGCTTTTCGTTCAAAAGCGCCGTTGGCGCGCCATGCCGAATGAGACAGAGAACTACGCCTTCGCCATATCACTCTAAACTACGATTTTCCATCATTTTGGCGGTCATAATTTCCCTTTCGAAGGAGATTTTGCTTCCAGACGCTTTCAATCGCAATCAAAACAACTTGCCTCTGGACCGAAACGCACACGTCTTAGCCGCAAAATCCATTAATTTACTTACTCACCAAAGCCGCCAGCCTCACGCAGCCTAGGCCGCTTGCTTTAAGCGTTCGGGCTTGACGGCAGCCGGGCAGATAAAGCGCCCGGCTAGGCCGCCATCCCTAATGCGGACTTCGAGCAGGCAGTCCCGACCCGCTTGGCTCAATTGCTCGGCCAGGCTTCGCGCGGTTGCTTCGGCGCGTGCGCCGCTTTTGAAGATCATGGCGTTATCAAACAGCGCCGGGCAGCACACCGCCCAGGCCAGACCTTCCGGGGCGACCGAAATCACCGTCGGCATTTCAGACTCCAACACGACAGAAAAGGGCGACCGGCCCTGACCAGCCGCCCTTGAAAACTAGGACAGGCTCATGGCGTCGAGCCGGCGTAGCGCGGCGAGAACCTCGCTCACCGGAACCGGCGCCTGGGTTCCAAGCAGCCACCGCTGGGTGGGTCGATCCTCCACCGCGCTGGCGTCCGAAGCCCAGGCCGCGAGGATCTCGCGTTTGGCCGCAGTGTCCAGATCAGCGTCCTTGACGACCTCCAGCGGATGAAGGAACCCCACGGCGGGCCGGCAGGGCCATGGGCCCGGACGTTTCGGCGCCTCTAGTTCGGCGAACATCACAGCGCTCCGCCTTAAGCCACCTTGCGGGGCTTTTCGGGTCCCGCCAGGCGTTGGGGCGCGGCTCGTCCGATCTCGATGCGGCGCGGCTTCAGGGCCTCAGGAACTTCCCGCTCCAGTTCAATGGTCAGCAGACCGTCGGCATGACTGGCGGACCGGACCACCACGTGGTCGGCCAGTTCGAACCGCCGCTCGAACCCTCGCATGGCCACACCCCTGTGCAGGAAGTTGCGAGCGCCCTCCTCGGCCTTGGCCTTCTTGCCGGAGATCACCAGCAGATTGGGCTGGGCGGTCACCTCCAGTTCGGCCGGCGAAAAGCCGGCGGCGGCCAGGGTGACGCGGTAGCTGTCCTGGCCGGTCTTCTCGACGTCGAACGGCGGATAGCTGGCGTCGGCGTTGCTGCTCAGGGCGGCCTCGAAGAGGTCCGCCATGCGATCGACGCCGATCATCGAACGATAAAGGGGGGAAAGGTCAAACGCTGTGCTCATTTCCATCTCCTCGCAAGCAAGTTGGACATGAGGGGCGCCCGAAGCGTCCGGCGCCCCAGAGCCGAACCCCGCAGGCATTCGGCGCAAGGAAATTTAATACACGGCAAGAACGCGTCAAGCACCTCCGAGCACATTTTCCCCATGTTGCTTGTCCTGCGACCCCTGCAGTCTAGGAACTTCGGGCATAGGCCCCAAGGGGCTATTCGTCTCCAGGCAGGAACGCTTGCGGCGCTGAGGTCACCTCTTGGATCGTCGCCAAAAGAGCTGAAGGCGGATAAGGCTTGGCGAGGAACCGAGCATTGGGCGGCAGATCACCAGGCGCCACCGCCGACGCTCCCGTCGTGACGATGATCGGCAATTGCGGAAATCGCAGGGTCGCCAATCGCGCCAGGCCAAGGCCATTGATCTCGCCAGGCATGTCGACATCGGTGAACATCACCGCGATATCAGGGCGGGCCTGCAAAAGGATCAGCGCTTCCTGCGCATCGACGGCCTCGATCGCGTGATGGCCGCCGTCCGTCAGGATGTCGCAAGCCAGCATCCTGACCAGCACATCGTCCTCGACCACGAGGATGATCAGCGGCGCGGCCGGGCCGCCCTCGCCGTTCGTCAATTCAGCGCCTGCCATTGTATTGCCCCGGACCGGCGATCACCCGTCCAAAGGCTGGCGGATCCGTCGGCTTCCCGACTAATTCCCGGGCAGGGTCTTTTGTTGCTCGGAGAGCGTCGATGGTCGTGGGCTGTCGCGGTTTGGACACACACTCTCGCTCAGGCTTCCGCGGCGCCAAACTCCGAAGCGTTGCGACGCGGCTGACCTTCCCCGTGCCGCTCAAGCGCCTGCCGCACCCGATCGATCAGCTCGGCCCGACGATAGGGCTTGCCGATCACGTCCATCGCCGGGCGCGAGGGCCCGTCAATGACCAACTCCTCGTTATAGCCGGTGGTCAGAAGGACGGGGATCTCCGGCCGTCGCCGGTTGATCTCGGCCGCCAAGCTGATGCCGTTCATGCCGCCCGGCATGACCAGATCGCTGAACAACAGGTCGAAAGCCTTGGGGCTCTGCTCGAACACCGACAGCCCCTCGTCCCCGGATGTCGCGGTCGTCACCTGATAGCCAACGCCGGTGAGGATCTCGCGGGCCAGTTCGAGGACCTCGAGATTGTCTTCCACGACCAGGATGTGCGCCGTGGTCGGCTGGGCTCTGTGACGGTCCTCGGTCGGTGAAGCGATTGGCGCTGGCTTAACCTCGCCGCGCGCGGCGGGGAACAGCAGGCGGATCGTGGTCCCCTGCCCCGGCGCGCTGTCGATCTCCAGGCGCCCGCGCGACTGCTGGACGAAGCCATGGGCCATGGCCAGGCCCAGGCCCGTGCCCTTGCCCACGCCCTTGGTGGTGAAGAACGGCTCGATGGCGCGTTCGACGACATAGGCGGGCATCCCCTCGCCTTCGTCACGCACCTCGACGACGACATAGTCGCCGCTGGGCAGGTTGCGCGCGGCCGCGTCTCCGTTCAGATGCAGTGATGATGTTGTGATCGTCACCAAGCCCCCGCCGGGCATGGCGTCGCGCGCATTGATGACGATGTTGAGCAGCGCCATCTCGAAATTGTCGGCGTCGAGCATCACCGGCGGCAGGCGCCGGCGCAGGCTGAGCTGCAGATCGACCTGCGAGCCCAACGTGCTCTCGATGATCTCGCCAAACTCGGCAATCAACGCTGAAATATCGACCACCTGGGGCTCAAGTCGGGTCTTGCGGGCGAAGGCCAGCAACTGGCGGGTCAGTTTCGCGCCGCGCTCGGCGGCCGAGCGGGCCGCGTCGACATAGCGAATGCTTCGCTCGTCCAGCGGACGCGACGCCAGGAGCTCCAGGTTGCCGTTCACGACCTGCAACAGGTTGTTGAAGTCATGCGCCAGGCCGGCCGTCAGCTGGCCAATGGCTTCCATCTTCTGGCTCTGACGCTGGGCTTGCTCGCTGTTGCGCCGGCGGCTGACGTCCAGCTGACTGGCGAAGAAGTAGAGCAGCTTGCCGGCGGTGTCGTAGACAGGCCCGATGAACACCGCGTTCCAGAACGGCGTGCCGTCACGCTTGTAGTTGATGATCTCCAGCGAGATCGCCTCGGCGCGGGCGATGTGGTCGCGCATCTCGGCGACGGATTCGCGATCGCTCATGGCGCCTTGCAGGAACCGGCAGTTGCGGCCGACGACTTCGGCTTCTTCATAGCCGGTGAGGTCCAGGAAGGCCTTGTTGGCGAAGACGATCGGATTGTCGGCCTGATTGGGGTCGGTGAGAATCATCGGCATGCGGGTCATTTCGACCGCCGCGAAGAACACGTTGCCGCGATTGTCCAGGCCCGGTTCGGTGATGGTGCTTTCGCGCCAGTGGCGCAGGCCCGGGGCGCCGAGCGGTTCCGGGGCGCCCTTATCCAAGGTTCCGGCGGCCGGCACGCCGCTGCTCTGCCCCTCGCCCTCGACATCGCGGACGGGTGGGGCGCTGTGGTCGCTGGAACTCAAAAGGACGGTCTCCGACAAGCTTGGCTGCTTCCCCGACAGAGCAACGCGCGACGGCTCGTCAGGTTCTGGGGTGAGGATCGCCTCAAGCCGAAAGCGCTGACGGTCGCGTTGCCGACGTAATTTCGACTGTCACAGAACCGATCCGTGCACTTGGCGTTGATGAGGCGCCCCGCTCATAAGCTTCACAAACAGGCGGGGGTCGTGGGGACTTGAAGCGATGCCGGACGGCGTGGAACGACGCGAACGCGATCCGACCTTCCTGGAAGGCGACGGTGAACTGGCGCGCCTGATCGCCACGTTCGATTGGACCCGCACGAGCCTGGGTCCGCTGGAGGCCTGGCCGGCTCATCTGAAGACCGTCACCAGCCTGATCCTGCGTTGCCATGTGCCGATCGTCACCCTGTGGGGCGAGGATGGCGTGATGATCTACAACGACGCCTATTCGGTGTTCGCCGGCGGTCGCCATCCCCAGCTCTTGGGTTCGAAGGTCCGCGAAGGCTGGCCCGAGGTCGCCGACTTCAACGACAACGTCATGCGCGTGGGCCTGGCCGGCGGCAATCTCAGTTACCAGGACCAGGAACTGACCCTGCATCGCAGCGGCCGGCCCGAACCGGTCTGGATGGATCTGGATTATTCTCCGGTGCTCGACGAAGCCGGCCGACCAGTCGGGGTGATCGCCATCGTCATCGAAACGACCCAGAAGGTGCTCGCGCGCCAGGTCCTCGGCGAGTCCGAGGCGCAACTGCGGCGCGCCCAGGAGGCGGGCGGGGTCGGCCTGTTCACGATCGACATCCAGCAAAACCAGCTGCGCGGCACCCCGGAGTTCTATCGCCTTTTCGGCCTGCCCCAGGTCGATGTCGCGCCGCCCGAGGACATCCAGCGGCTTGTCCTGGCCGAAGACCGGCTGACCATCTCCGACGCGGGCACCCGGGCCAGCGGCGCGGCTCCGCTCGACGTGGAATACCGCATTCGACGCGCCGACGATGGTCGCGAGCGGATCATCGCGCGGCGCGGCGAATACGAACGCGACGAGGATGGTCGGCCGTTGCGTCTGATCGGCGTGGTGCAGGACGTCACCGACCGGCGGGCCGAGCAACGCGCGCTCGAACAGAGCGAGGCGCAGTTTCGGGCGCTGGCCCAAGCCTTGCCAAACCAGGTCTGGACCGCCACGCCTGCGGGCGAACTGGATTGGTTCAACGCGCGGGTTCTCGACGACAGCGGGATGACCCAGGGCCAACTGCTCGGCGAGGGATGGGCGGTGTTGGTCCATCCCGAAGACCTCCCCGTCACCGGCGAACGCTGGTCCGCGGCCCTGGCGAGCGGCGAGACCTATGAGAACGAATTCCGCCTGCGAAATCGCGAGGGAGACTATCGCTGGCACCTGAGCCGAGCGGTGCCGTTGCGCGACCCAAACGGCGAGGTGGTGCGCTGGGTGGGGACCAACACCGACATCCACGAACAGAAGCTGGCCGAGGCCCAGAGCACGCGCGACCGCGACCGCATGTGGGCGATGTCGCCGGACCTTATGTTGGTCTGTGATTTGGACGGGCTCATCGTCGCCGCCAACCCGACGGCCACACGGTTGCTAGGCTGGACGCTCGACGAGTTCATCGGGCGCCGCATCGCCGATCTGATCCATCCCTCCGACCTGGACTCCACGGCCGCGGAGCTGGACAAGCTGGCGGCCGGCCGCACCACCCTGGCCTTCGAGAACCGCTATCGCACCAAGGATGGCGGCTACCGCCTGCTGGACTGGACGGCCGTCCCAGACGCCGGGCGCATTCACGCTGTGGGCCGCGACATCACCAAGGAGCGCGCGATCGCGCGCGATCAGGAACGCATCTGGACCCTGTCGCCGGTGCTGAAGATCGTCGCCGCGCAAGGTGGTGCAATCTCGGCGATCAATCCGGCCTGGACCCATGTCCTGGGCTGGAATGACGCCGAAACCCTGGGCCGATCGCTGGGCGATTTCCTCGCGCCCGAGGATCGCGACGCCGGCTTGGCGGCGCTCGCGCGCCTGGCGGACGGCGACCGGGTACGCGACGAGCCGATCACCTTGCTGACCCAGGGCGGCGAGCGCCGCCACATCGTCTGGACCTTCGCCGGCGAGGCCGACACCGTCTACGGTTTTGGCCGCGACGTCAGCGAGCAGCGCGTGGCCGAGGAAGCCTTGCGCCAGAGCCAGAAGATGGAGGCGGTCGGCCAGTTGACCGGCGGCATCGCCCACGACTTCAACAATCTGTTGCAGGGGATCACCGGCAGCCTGGACCTGGTCCAGAAGCGTATCAGCCAGGGACGTCTGTCGGAGCTGGACCGTTTCGTCACCGGCGCGATGAACTCGGCCAACCGGGCCTCGGCCCTCACCCACCGGCTCCTGGCCTTCTCCCGCCGCCAGCCGTTGGACCCGCGGCCCGTGCGCGCCAACCCGCTGGTCGCCTCGATGGAGGATCTCCTGCGCCGGACCCTGGGCGAGCGGATCGAGCTGGAACTGGTGCTGGCCGGCGGTCTGTGGACGACGCGCTGCGATCCCAATCAGCTGGAGAGCGCGATCCTGAACCTGGCGATCAACGCCCGCGACGCCATGCCCGACGGCGGCAAGCTGACGATCGAGACCTGCAACGCCCATCTCGACAGCCAGTACGCCGCGCGGCAGCGCGAAGTGGCGCCAGGCCAGTATGTCTGTATCTGCGTGACCGACACGGGCGTGGGCATGGACGAGGCGACCATCGCCCGCGCGTTTGAGCCCTTCTTCACCACCAAGCCGATCGGCCAGGGCACGGGGCTGGGTCTGTCGATGATTTACGGCTTCGCGCGTCAGTCGGAAGGCTACGCCAAGATCTACAGCGAGGTGGGCAAAGGCACGACATTCAAGCTCTACCTGCCCCGCTTTCGGGGCCCGACCGAAGAGGATCACGCCCTGCCGGAGCTTTCCGAAGACCACCGGGCCCATGCCGACGAGACGGTGCTGGTGGTTGAGGACGAGCCGGTCGTGCGGGGCTTGATCGTCGAGGTCCTCAGCGATCTGGGATATCGCGCCATCGAAGCAGCCGACGGCAACCAGGGCCTGGAAATCCTGCAGTCCAGGCGCAAGATCGACCTGATGATCACCGACATGGGCTTGCCGGGGCTAAACGGCCGGCAGATCGCCGACGCCGGACGCCAGCTTCGGCCAAACCTTCGTGTGCTGTTCATGACCGGCTATGCCGAGAATGCGGCGCTCGCCTCAGGCTTCCTGGAACCGGGCATGGCGATGATCACCAAGCCGTTCGCCATGGAGCTCCTGGCCACGCGGGTGCGCGAAATCCTCGGCGAGACTTAACCGCGCTGCCGCTCATCGCGTTCGATGCGGTCGATCGCCTCGTTGTCGCGCCATACCTCGATGGCGTCGGCGCTGGCGTGTTCAGCCAGTAGATGTCGGGCGTGATCCCGGTAGGCGCTCTCAGGCAACATCTGGACGTCGACCGCCGTGGAGGCCTCGTTTTTCTTCAGGCAAACAAAAGTGAAGACGTTCATCCGACGCTCGGATGTCCTGCTTGTGAGTGCCGGTTTTCGCGTGAATTGCGCCCGGCGTCCAGACCGGCTTGAGAGTGCGTCCGGTCAGCGCCATTGGCTGCCTTTGCAGCATCTCCAGATTCCCGACCCTCAGGATCCCAGTCTGACCGCCGCGACAATCTGCCCGCGTTGGACCCAGTCCGGCGGCCTGGAGAGCCGGACGGAAACTCCTATCTAAGGTTCTGAAAAGGCGAAGGAGCTTTGAGACTGATGGCTGGCGGATGGACCCACGACGGGGGCGTTCTGGATCAAATCGAAGACACGGTCACCGACGGGGTTCTCAATGCGCGCGCCCGCCTGCCGGCCGGAGAGAGTCTCATGTTCTGCATCGCGTGCGGCGAAGACATCCCCGAAGCGCGGCGGCGCGCCCTGCCCGGTTGCCGCACGTGCATCGAGTGCCAGACCGGCCGCGACAACCAGGTTGCCTTCAGCACCATCAATCGACGTGGCAGCAAGGACAGCCAACTGCGCTAGCAGCGTCCCTGATCGACGTTTCACGCCGGTTCACAAGCCCTAACGCGCGCCGCGCCAGCTCTTCACCGATGCTCGACGGGTTCGAGCAAAGGAGGGCCCAGCCCATGAAGACCTGGTTCATCACCGGCGCGTCGCGCGGGTTCGGCGCCCGGATCGCCGACCTCGCCCTCAATCGCGGCGACAATGTCATCGCCACCGCCCGCAACCCGGCCGACATCGTGGCGGCGCTGGGCCAGCGCGACAAGCTTCTGGCCCTGGCGCTCGACGTCACCAAGGAGGCCCAGGCCGTGGCGGCCGCCGAGGCCGGCGTGGCTCGCTTCGGCCGCATCGACGTGCTGCTGAACAATGCCGGCTTCGGGCTGGTCGGCGCCGTCGAGGAAGCCACCGCCGCCGAGGTCGAGGCCGTCTATCGGACCAACGTCTTCGGTCTGCTGGCGGTGACCCGGGCGGTGTTGCCGCACATGCGCGCCCGTCGCGCCGGTCGGATCCTGAACATCTCCTCGATCGGCGGCTACCGGGCTGGCCCGGGCTTCGGGGTCTACTCTTCAACCAAGTTCGCGGTCGAGGGCCTGTCGGAAGCGCTGCACCATGAACTCGCGCCGCTCGGGATCCACGTGACCGTCGTCGAGCCGGGCTATTTCCGCACCGACTTCCTCAATTCGAACTCTCTGTCCACGAGCGCTCCGCGCATCGAGGACTATGCCGAAACCGCCGGCGCCACCCGCGCGCGGGCCGCCTCGCTGAACCACCGCCAGCCCGGCGATCCGGAACGACTGGCTCAGGTGCTGGTCGACTTCGCCGACGAGACCGATCCGCCGGTTCGCCTGCCGCTGGGC
>OUNM010098202.1_pt1 | contig 30178 bp, 24 predicted proteins | sample 1769961 | NCBI WGS metagenome assembly OUNM01 (sample SAMEA3914820, study PRJEB12502) | metagenome | biome: forest; material: soil | place: USA | collected 2012-03-12 | depth 0.3 m | reverse complement strand
CGACGGACCTCCATGCAGGCGAACTTGCTCAAGTCCAGCATGGGGAAAACGTCAAAGACAAACTGCTCCAACTTGATGCCGTTGGGCTTGGCCGGCTTGACCGTCTCGCCGGACTCGATGTCAACATAGGGGATCTTCTTGCGGGCCACGTGGTGTGGCAGCGACTTGGCCCACTGCGGGATGCTCTCGAGGAAGCTGAAGGAGTAGTAATGGTTGACAATGTTGGCAGCGCGGAACTTGAGCACCCCCGGTTGCTTCGGGTCCTGCTCAGCGGCGATTTCCGGATCGATCTCGCTGTACTCGACCACGTCTGGCCGGCCATTCTTGGAGACGATCAGGCCGACGCTCTCGGTGGCATTGCGCTTGCGCACAACCTTGGTAGCGATGTCGACCTTGGCAGAGGCCGAGAAGCCAATGAAGACGGGATCGGCCACCTTGACGAGGCAGTTGTCCACGCAATAGGCGTGGATGTGCTCAATGCCACGCGTCTTCATGTCGTCCAGCACCTTGGACTCGACCAGGGCATTGTAAATGCCGCCATTGCCATCGGGGGCCACGGCGACCTTGCCCTTGCTCTCGAGTAGAATCTTACCATCGTTGGAGATGCAAGGGAGGACACCCTGCTCGAATACGATGACATTCTCGGGCTTCAATCCGAAGTAATTCTGGTCCCTGAAGTACTGCTCGGTGGGGCCGCGGGTCGGCCCGGAGGTCATCACGTACCATGGGACGGTGACGTCGGCGCTGGTGCCGGCCTTCTTGGCGGCAAGCTCCTGGACCTTGAGGATGCGCTCGGCCTGTATTTTGAACAGGGACTTGGCGGATGGCAAGCCGATGTCGAAGCAGCCTTTGGGGGCTGAGCTGCCGAGCCGGGTGCCTTGACCACCGGCCATGAGCACCACGCCAACCTTGTTGGCGGCGATCAGGTCGAGACCCTCTGAGTACCAGCGATCAATGTCTGCGGCCTTGGAGTCAAGGATACTCGCGCAGGCCGAGACGGGGAGGGGCTCGAGGGACGGCTGGGCTGCCCCGCCATTCTGGGCCTGGGGAGGGGCAAGGGCTTTGGCAGCGATGGTGTTGATGTAGGTCGGGTCGAACTGGGCCAATTGCTGGTACAGAGACGCCTTCTCGGCGTCAGACAAGTCGTAGAAGAATTTGAACACCTGGGCCTGGCCGGCCAGCGTGTACTTCTCCTTAAGCTCCAACAGCTTCTGGGCTGGCGGGGGCGCGGTGGCCATGGTGGATAAGCTTGGCGTTGGTTTGGGGGAAACGCTGATCTGTGCAGTTGAGTTTTGATGCAGCTTGTTTGGCGACTAGAATTGTCTTGAAAAGAAGAGAAGTAGAAAAAACACGCCGTCAAGAGCGAGAGGGATCACTTTGAGCTCAAGAAAACACCTGGCAGTGCATGCCGTCCGACACGAACCGGGCAACGGCAGCCCAGGAATGCCCCGCAGTCAGCGCCACGGCGCCCCTCTGGATATTCGGCTGCGACTCGCAAGTCGGGACGACGAGCCCACGATGATCCACCGTGTGCGACAGGATCGGCCTCCTATTCGCTGCGGAATGCAGGGGCAGGCTGAACTGCCGGGACTTGCCCAGTGGTTTCCATTTTTGGCGCGGTTTCGTCGCAGTGCTTGCAACTTTGCGAGAATGCTGCAAATTCGCGATGGGCATCCGTTGCGGAGCAAGATGCAAAGTTCAAGATGCAGCCATTCCCGTCAGAAACACATCCTGAGGCATAAGGTCGCGCTGCAGTCGGAAGGACGTTCCTCCGCTAGCGCGCTGCTGCCTTGGGGTGGCTCTTGGGCGGCAGGGATCCCTCAGGGATCTCTCAGGGCAGGCAGATTTCGCCTTCAGCTCATGTTGAGATGACTTTGGCGTTGCACCGTCTATTTAGCCCAGACTGTTCGCCGCCAGACTGACAAAAGCTCAAGCTCCTGTTCCTGTCTCCTATTACTCAGCCAGAAAAGACGGCGAAGCCTGGGGTGTTGAATCAGAATTTCAGACCAGAGACTCTCAGTAAACAGTCGGCGTCCGCTGCAGACCGGCATGTCATCCGAAACGCCAGAGGACACCCGCCCAACACCGACATTTCAAGGCCAGCTCAAGCTCGAAGGCTTCATGTTTAAAGCCGGCGCAACAGCGCAGGGGCCGCGGCGGAGCCCACGTCTCTCCACGGCCTCTCCGACCGCCGATAAGCCCTTCGCGCCATCACCAATCTCAACCCCCCGCTCCCCAGCCAAACGTAAAGCGCTTCCTCCCCCGGACGACGACGCCGTCGGTGACGATGTGTCCTCCCCTTCATCATCCTCCGCAACGGCTCCCAACTCCCAGGCCCGCGCCAAACGTGCCCGCCAAAAGTCCTCGTACGCGCCTCCCTCCACCTACGCGCACCTCTCCCTCCTCCCAGATGCCATCGCCCCCAACCTGCTAGTCCTCTTCATCGGCCTGAACCCGGGCGTCCAGACCGCCCGAACGGGCCACGCCTACGCGCACCCGACCAACCTGTTCTGGCGGCTGCTGTACTCGTCCGGCGTGACACCGCGGCTCTGCTCACCGACCGAGGACCGGCAGATGCCGGCGCTGTACTCTCTCGGCCTGACCAACATCGTGGCGCGCCCGAGCCGCAACGGCGCCGAGCTCAGCAAGGAGGAGATGGACGCCGGGGTCGCCATCCTGGAGGAGAAGTGTCGCCGGTGGCGGCCCGAGGCGGTGTGCGTCGTGGGCAAGAGCATCTGGGAAAGCCTGTGGCGGGTGCGCCACGGGCGGGGGATCAAGGCGAGCGAGTTCAGCTATGGCTGGCAGGACGAGGGGGAGAATATGGGCTTGTTGGAAGGCGGGAGGCAGAGGGAAGAGGAGAAGGAGGAAGGGGTGGTGTACAGCACAGATTGGAAGGGAGCGAGGATCTTTGTGGCAACGAGCACGAGCGGATTGGCGGCCACGTTGAAGCCGAAGGAGAAGGAGGAGATTTGGAGGCAGTTGGGAGAGTGGACTGAGAAGAAGAGAGCAGAGAGGCTTGCTGCTGCGCCAGTTGTCACTGTCACCACTGCGGAAGCGACTTAACAACGGGCACATTGGCTGAGCCTGCGGATAGCTGCCGACCTCTGTTCCTTCAGCGGTCAGTGAAAGGGGCCATGTTGACAACTCCAGCTTACTGCTATTTCACGAGAATACAACTTGAGAAAAGTGGTCTATCACTCGTACCAGCGGACCAGCTCGAGTCAGGTATTGACGTTAGGCTTGATATGTGATGATGCGATGATTATCTGTGTGCTAAGGTACCCCCCTACTGCTACACGCTGCTGTTTCCTGTTCCCGCCTCGCCCCCAAAGATCAAACCGCAAGTTCATCAGTCTGCTCGTGTAAAAGAAACGCCCCCAAGTGTTGATGGGTATAACCGGCTCCAAGAGAAAGAAAACCCAAACCCATATCCAAAACAGGGGCCTCGGCCCAAGTCACAAGAAAGAATGTACAATCCAAAACGGCCAAACGGCATGCATCAAACAGTCAAGACCACGGCGCAAACGGTGGCAACGACGGGCCACCACCCAGCATGCTGCAGCAGAGCGCGCATGCCATCAGCAGCGTTCGGGTTCTCGGTACCGCCCGCCGCAGTCGTGCCGTTGGGAAGGGTGCCGTTGATCAAGAGAGTCGAGGTCCCGTTCACATCACCGACAGTGATCAGCGTCTTGTTGAGCTCGTTATAGGTGCCGTTGCCGACTAACTCGGCCATGAACGTCTGGTCACCGTTCTCGTCGCAGCCGCACTCGCTGTACGGGTCGCAAGCGCAGGTTACGGGCTTAGTCTCGTTCTTCTGGGTGGTGTGATTGTAGTAGTTGTACGGGTGGGTGTAGTGGTACTGATAGGCGCCGTACAGCCACAGGCCAGGCCAGAAGGCGAGGAAGCTTGCGGCGGCGAAAACGGGAAGAATGCCCGATGGGGAGGTGGCGCCGGCCCTGTACGGCGCTGCGGCACCGCCGCCGTAGTATCTTCCGCCGCCGTACGCGGGGGCCGGGCCGCTACCGGTTGTGGTCCTGCCACCAGTGTTCGAGCTGGAAGAACCCCGACCAGCGCTACTGAGATGGACGGTTAGCGACCATCATACCAAATAAGACACGCGGAGTGTGTGACGACGTGACGCACCCGCTCGAGGAGGTTGTCCCACTGGATCCACTGGATCCGCTTCTCGAGCCGGAACTGCTGCTCGAGGAACTAGAAGAACCTCCGCTCGAGCCGGAACTTCCGCTCGAGCTTGAGCTCCCACTACTTCTGTTTCATACTGGTTACTTACCATTGCCCAAGCCAAGGAACATGCCAAAGATCGGTGCGGGGCCGTCATGACAGTGAACAGAGACATAAAAATGGCACTTACGATCCCGATGAGCTTGACGAACCGCCCGATGAACTGCCCGATGAGCCACTCGAGCTTCCCGATGAGCTGCCGGATGACCCTGAACTGCCGGAAGACCCTGAACTGCCGGATGACGAGCTGCCTCCCGAACTGCTTCCGCCACCACGGCCGCCACCTCCGCCGCCGCCTTTACGCTTCCACAGTTTCTCGTATGATGACTCGTCGCGCTTTTCGTTCTGTACGGGCTGGTGTGTTGCGAGCTCCGGGGCAGGGGGTGCAACCAGGGCCTGGACTGCCGCGTCGCCGAGGAGCGTCGACGCGAGGAAAATGGGCGCAAATCGCATGGTGTGTGTTGTTGAACTAGGATTTGGAGAGAGAGGACAACCAAGCGCTGGGGCGCGGATTTGTCTTTCGGCGCAGTGCAGGAATTATTAGGGATTGGGTCGTTGGCGGAAAGTCGCGAGGATGGAGGAGCCCCGAACGGAGACAGCGGGTCGCTTGGTTTTAACCGTTTCTTAGTGCCTGCTTTGACGGAGGGAGGCGCCGGGCTGTTTGCCCTCGGACGGGCTGTGTTGGCGTGTGCCAAGCAAGACCCTGTGTGGTGGCGGAATTCTCTGTCCATGCTGTCATGGGGATTTCGGGACGCAAGTCTACGCCAAGCGCATTCGGGTCAGATTCAGCCCTCTTCCCTTGTGCAGATAAGATGACACCCGGGGCTGTTTAGCTCCTCGGTGCGAAGCCACAGAGTTGACCGCCTGCGCCTTGTCATTTCTCCCGATGCGCTCGCAATTCTTTATTGTTTCTGACGTTGGACTTTGGACGACTGAACATCCGAACATGGGATTCAGGGGAGGCGTATTATTTTTTGGAGGCTGTTCCCACTTAGGCGCAGGGCCCGTACATCTCATGACGTGCACCTGCCTTCTAGAAACCGGGATGAAGTCGCCACAGATGCAGGGCGGTGAAGTGGCTTCTCACATGACTGGGAGGTGCCCTCAGTGCCCTCAGTGCCTTGACGGATACGCTCCGGGGCATTGCTCGGCAAGCAGCGAATGAATTTTCGCCGTTGCGAGCATGGCCCCGCTTGCTCCCCCGGAAAGGCTAAGACCATCAAGCTTGAACCCCGGGTGTGCGTTAATTTGGACGCCGCCTTGCGATCTGCCTTGCTCAAGAGCGTTACTTGGTGCCGTTACTCAAGTTCCTTGCAGCACCGGCGTCGGATTTCGGATTTCGGATATGCGCCCATCACGAATCGAAAGCGGCCCAACACGACAACCAACGCCAGTCTACCACAACCACTCGCGATCCGGCGCCCTCTCCGCTGCCTACCGAACCGCCAGTTGGTGATCAAGTCTGCCCCGCGGCGGCTGTTGTCACACTGATTGCTTCGCGCCAACACCATGCCGGCCACCCCGCAAGATGACCAGTCCTTGTTGGATCGGCTGAACGCCCTCAAATCGACCCAAGTCACGCTCGAAAAGGCAGCAAAGTAATAATGCCCCGTCTTGGAAACGGCGTTCGCCGAATCTACCCCCTTTGTGTTGGACGCGCACAGGGCTAAGAAGACTTGCGCGCAAAGCACCGCGACTCTCCCTGGACCAGAGCCGCAGACAGTGTCGAGGGAAGACGTCTTGGCCGCCCGGCTCCGATCTCTCCGGAGTCAAACGGGGGGAGGTAGTAACCGCGGTGAGGGCGGTCAGCAGAGTGACGACCTCCGCCAACCGCCGGGCATACCAGGCCATGGTGGACCTAGCACATCAGCGCCGCCTTCGGTAAAGGCCACGACCTTGGTCGAGCGACCATCCAAGGCGTTTTCAGAAATTTCCGGAGGTACCAACCAGGACAGGCCATCCTATCATTTCCCCGACTCAGAGGCAGATGATGAAGACGCCGTCAACGAGCTTCTGGAGGCCTTAGGTGACGAGGAATTTGACCTGGCTCCTGAGGGAGATGCGAGGCCAACCCCCTGCCTCGATCCAAGCGGCGAGGCAAAGAAGGTTGCCGACCTTCTCGAATCGCTCCAGAGGGGTTCCGCGTGTCCTGCTGCCAAGGATGATACTATCCCGCCAGACGACGATGATGACTCAGATGGGGAACAGATGTCCCGTGCAGTTGAGAAGCTGCTGTCTCAAATAGGGGACGAGGTCAGTGCCTTGCCCCCACCTTCGGCAGTCGCCATTGAGAGCGACCACCGTGGCGATGAGAAGGCCGAGGGGGACGGCGACGAATCCGCATTCTCCCTTCCAGCGGTGCCCTCGCAACTCGTAGATCCAGTCCTAGGACCATCCGGAGAGGACAACTTCGAGAACGACATCTCGGCCCGCCTGGCATCTCTCAGGGGCCTCGGCTCCCTCGACGCTCTTGGTCTGCCTTCGGCGCCGACTTTTCGCCCTGAGGAGCACAATCCTAGCTCCACCTCGGTCAAGAGGCTGAGGTCCAACAAGTACACAGACGAGGATCAAAAAACGTGGTGCGTGGTCTGTCTTGAGGACGCGACCATCAGGTGCGTGGGGTGTGACAATGATGTGTACTGCGGGCGTTGCTGGAAGGAGATGCATGTTGGGCCTTCGGCTGGCTATGATGAGCGGGGACACCAGTGCGTGAAATTCCCAAGGACTACTCCTCCCCAATAGAGGATGGCGAATGTCTGTAGCTCTACACAGTAGACCAGCGCACGATTAATGCAGAAAATGAGAAAACACATTGATATGACTAAAACACGCTGTAATCATCAGTTTCGAGGTACCACAAAGCTACAAACATATGCGTGCGTTGGACGCGAAAGGCACTCCCTTCCATAACACCTCCGAACCATCCCAGTCTGACCCTGACTAGTGAAAACAGAAGAACCCATTCCGCCCGTCACTTGCATGCGCATGCGAGGGATCCATTGAACTCCGCCACATACCACCCACACACATCCACCCTGGAGTGCTGTTAAGTACCGTTATGCCAAGCCCAATATCCATGCCGAGTAACCCGCCTGTCCCAGTCCGAGCTTAGTTTTGCCATTTCCCCTCTCCCGTCGCTTTCCCATCAAGTCCGGGAGTCCAGGTTGCCCCCGTTCCCTGGCCGAGTCGTCCCATAACTCTCGTGCCCTTGGCCCCGACCACCGGCACCGCCGGAGGCCGTCGTGCCCGCCCGCCCAGTCATGTCCTGCCAAGCGGCACCAAACCTCCTCCCCGTGCTGGCCAGCAGCCCCTCTTCCTCGTCCACCTCGGCCTCCTCGTCCAGCTCGCTGAGATTGAGCCTCGGCGTGCGGAAGAGGCTGGTAATAAAGACAATCAAGAAGATGGCCAAAAAGACAAATTGCGCCCAGAAATCGACGGCGCCAAACACCGGCCAGTTGAGCGTGACCCGGTTGAGGAAGGTCGACATGACGGTGGGGGTGCACACGTCCTTGGCCGCGGGCTCGCTGAACGCCTCGGAGCAGGGACGGACCATGTCCTGGTGCTCGCGGCAGTCGGGCTGCTCACCCGGGTGGCGCGGGGCGTTGACGCAGAATGTCTGGGTACCGTAGATGGCGTACTGCGGGGCTACCACTATGGCGACGGCGTAGTTGATGGCGAGAATCATGAGGGCCAGCAGCACGGTCGCGATGAGGATGCCTTGAGGGGCGGTCCGGCCTTTCTTGATTTGGAAGACGCGCACCCATAGGAAGCGGATGCCGATCGAGGCCAGGCCCGTAATGGAGCTACTGAAGAAGAAAAGCACGAGGAGGGCCATCAAGACGTAGTCGACTGGGAAGACCTTGGCGGACTGGACGAAGATCCAGTTGATGGGCTGGAAAACATTTAGGTGGCCGAGGATGTAGCCGCAATGTCGCTTGCAGACCGAGTTGGCAGCCTTGTCAATTCCGGTGATGAGCATCGATACCCAGATGAGGAGGGCCAAAAGAAGCAGGAAAATGCCACCGAGGAGCTTCAGGGGCCGGAAGACCGTCTGGATCTTTGTCCAGGCGCGGTAGATCCTGGTGCGCCCATCTCCACGCGCCTCGGCTGCCAATCTCTCGCGACGCACGAGGGTACGCTCCTCGCGCAAGAGCGCATCCATCTCCCTCCTGTCCTTCTGCGACATGCCTTCCCTCCGGCCGGCGTTGCGCATCTCCAGTTGCCGCTGGAGCTCGCGGTTATGCTCAAGAGCGGTTGCGGTCGTTGCCGAGAACTGCGGTGCCGAGATGGATGGCGCGGACTTGATGAAGGACACGGGGAGAAGAGCGAGGCCGGCGCTCGTATACAGAACGTAAAGCAATGTGCCGAGGGTCATAAGTAGGCCCACGCCAAAGGTGAGCGCCTTCTCCCCGTTGTTTGCCGCGAGCAGACGCTTGAAGTAGTCGAGGTCCATGTGCCTCCCACGCGAACTTCCAGCAGCCGGAACAAAGAAGCCGATGAGGAAGAGAATCAGCACGAAGAATATGAAGCCTAGGGTGTACTTGAAAGCCTGCCAGAAGCGAGCTCCCTGGCTGCGGGTGCCTTCCTCCTCCTCCTCCACCTCATCGTACTCCTCGTACCAAAAGTAGGTGAACGGTATGACGACTAGGCACAGCAGCGCGTCGAGAGTATAGAGTGTATAGTAGACTATTGTCAGCGTCTGGAGAATCCCGTCGACCCGGGATGGCGTCGCCCAGTCCTTCTTCGCGCCGAGCCGCGTTGACGCGGTCGACGAGACTAGAGCAATGTCGACGGGCAGGAGGAGGACGGTAGCGAGAAGGGCGGTAAGGCTGATGATTGAAACGATGCTGACGGCGATTGATCGTTCGTGGGGCGCCTGCCACGTAAAGGTGGTGATGATGGCGACCAGGAGAACGAGGGCGACGGCCACGCCATATGCGACCCAGATCAGGCTCGCCTGAAGCAACCCTGTGGACGCCATTGCCTTTTGTTTTCGGTTCTAAAACCTCGGAGCGTTGACTATGTCGGTACGCTGTTCGCGGCGCGTGGGTTGTTGCAATGCGGAGGCGACAACTTCATGCCGCGCGTCGTGGATGGGACATGATGCGAACACTTCGGGGTGGGAAGTTGGATCAGGCTGTGACGCAATGCCGCATGAATCAAGCAAGGGAGCGCAACAACTTGCAGGCTGTTCCTGGAGCTTGGATTGTGGGGCTGCCGTGGTGCTAACGCTGTTGCTCCTAGCGCCCTTGGCCCGAGCTTCTCGAGGCTCTGGGCCCGCAATTGTCAAGGGCCGCTTGTTTTGTCGCGTCTCCAAACGACAACCAATCCGCGCCTCCGCAGAGCTTCTTCGAGCTCCAACGCCGCAGACCGCCCACAAACCCACACTACCGACTTCGCCTTCACCCATTCCCTTGCCTGAAGCCGAGATATGCTGCTGGGCCGCAGGCGATGCAGTGCTATACAGAGCTGACGCCGGCAACGGCCGTGACCCATTCTGCGACACTGCAATTCATCCCCGGCCAAGGCACGAACCTCGTTCTCGCAAAGTCATCGCTCCTCCAAATCTTCCGAACAAAGCTTGTTTCGACCGACCTCGAGGCCTCGCCGACCAGTGGGCAAAGGACGCGAAATGCGACGCGGTACGAGAGCCGTCTTGCCAACGACGATGACGGTCTCGAGGCGTCCTTCTTGGGCGGGGACAGCCTCGCCTCGAGGACGGACCGAGCCAACAACACCAGACTGGTCCTCGTCGCCGAGATTCCCCTCGCGGGCACCGTGACTGGGCTCGCTAGAATAAAGACGCCCAATGCGCGCCACGGATGCGACTCGCTTCTTGTGGCCTTTAAAGACGCCAGGCTCAGCCTCGTCGAGTGGGACGCCGAGCGACACACGCTCTCGACCGTGTCGATCCATTACTACGAACAAGACGAGCTCCAGGGGAGTCCGTGGGCCGCCCCCCTGGGCCACTATGTCAATTTCCTGGCGGCAGACCCGGGCAGCCGGTGCGCTGCGCTCAAGTTCGGCGCCAGGAACCTGGCGATCCTGCCTTTCAGGCAGGCCGATGAGGACATTGACATGGGTGACTGGGACGAGGAGCTGGACGGCCCACGGCCGGCCAAAGACCTGTCGAGCGCCGTCATAAATGGAGCTAGCAACATAGAAGACACACCATATTCACCGTCATTTGTCCTCCGACTCTCCAATCTTGACCCAAGCCTGCTCCACCCTGTGCACCTCGCCTTCCTGCATGAGTACCGAGAGCCCACCTTTGGCATTCTTGCCTCGACAGTCGGCGCCTCGAACTCGCTCGGCCGCAAGGATCACTTCGTCTACATGGTCTTCACCCTAGACCTGCAGCAAAAAGCCTCCACCACCATCCTCTCCGTCGCCAACCTGCCCCAGGACCTCTTCCGGGTTGTGCCCCTCCCAGCTCCGGTGGGAGGCGCCCTGCTTGTGGGTGCGAACGAGTTGATTCACATCGATCAATCCGGCAAGCCAAACGGTGTGGCCGTCAACCCCATGACCAAGCAGTGCACCTCCTTTGGTCTCGTTGACCAGTCCGACCTCAACCTGCGCTTGGAAGGCTGCGTCATCGGCGCCCTGGCCGGCGACCTGGGCGAACTTCTCATCATTCTGAACGATGGTCGGATGGTTGTGGTTACTTTCCGCATTGATGGCCGGACTGTCTCCGGGCTAGAGCTGAAGATGCTCCCGCTGTCATCGGGAAGACCTGTTATCCCTGGCCGCGTCACAACGCTCTCGCGGATAGGTCGAAATATCATGTTTGCCGGGCTTGAGGAAGGGGATTCTGTGCTGTTCGGGTGGGCCAAAAAGCAAAGCCAAGCCGGACGGAGAAAGTCGCGGATCCGAGACACTGGCGTGGATATGGATGTCGACGATGAAGATATCGTGGAGGAGGAAGAGGAAGACGAAGACGATTTGTACGGCGAAGAGTCAGCACCCCGTCACCAGCCTGTCTCCGCAGTGAGCAGCCTTCTCAGCGGAGACCTCAGTTTCCGCATCCACGACCGTCTCCTCAACATCGCCCCCATCCAGGCAATGACCTACAGTCAGCCGGTTTGGCTGCCCGGGACCGAGGAAGAGCGAAACTCAGTTGGTGTCCACAGCGATCTGCAGTTGGTCTGCGCCGTGGGCAGAGACAAGTCTGCCTGCCTGACCACCATGAACCTGGCGATTCAACCGAAAGTCATCGGCCGTTTTGAATTCCCTGAGGCGAGGGGGTTCTGGACCATGTGCGCAAAGAAGCCAATCCCCAAAGCGCTGCAGGGCGACAAGGGCGGGAACTCTCTCGGAAAGGATTACGACATGTCAGGCCGGTATGACAAGTTCATGATCGTAGCCAAGGTGGATTTGGATGGCTACGAGAAATCCGATGTCTATGCTCTGACGGCAGCGGGATTCGAGAGTCTCGGCGGCACTGAGTTCGACCCTGCGGCCGGTATCACTATTGAGGCGGGGACTATGGGGCAAGGCAGCAGGATCATCCAGATCCTGAAGTCCGAAGTTCGCTGCTACGACGGAGGTATGTCTGTTTACATACAGTGCCAAATGTAGTCGCGCAAGCTTAGCTAACACCCGGATTCCTTAGATTTCGGACTCAGCCAGATCGTCCCGATGCTCGATGAAGAAACCGGCGCGGAGCCTCGAGCCGTCAGCGCAAGCATTGCTGACCCCTTTTTGCTCATTATTCGGGACGACTCCAGCGCATTTGTCGCCCAGATCGACAGCAGCAACGAACTGGAAGAGCTCGACAAAGACGACCAAACTCTCACTGCCACCAAGTGGCTCACTGGCTGCTTATACGCTGACACTTCTGGTGTATTCGCGGAAGAAGTGTCTGGAAAAGGCGCCAAGCCCACACAGAGCATTCTGATGTTCCTTCTAAGTGCCAGCGGCGCCCTTCATGTGAGTTAGCCCGAACCCGCCTGCAATAATGGGTATTTGGTGCTAACGGGGTTAGATATATCGGCTTCCAGACCTGTCGAGGCCAGTCTATGTCGCTGAAGGCTTGTCATACATTCCCCCAGGTCTCTCGGCTGACTATGCCGCTCGAAAGGGGACAGCGAAGGAAACTTTGACAGAGATTCTTGTTGCTGACCTGGGTGATCCTACCCACAAATCTCCGTACCTCATCGTGAGTCGGCCCTTGTTCGTTTTCCCGGGTCAATGCTAACTAGTCGCAGCTCCGCCACGCGAACGATGACCTGACGCTCTACCAGCCCTTCCGCTACCGGGCGGGCGCTGGTTCAGGATTTTCCAAGACCCTCTTTTTCCAGAAACTGTCCAACACAGCCTTCGCCAAGAGTCCAGTGGAAGCAGATGAGGAGGAGGCATCACACCAGCCTCGGTGCCTGTCCATGCGCAGGTGTCACAACGTCGCAGGATACAGCACTGTCTTCCTTCCTGGCGCGTCACCAAGCTTCATCATCAAATCATCCAAATCGATGCCGAGAGTGTTGCCGTTACAAGGGACAGGTGTCATTGCCATGAGCCCCTTTCACACCGAAGGGTGTGAACAAGGTTTTATCTACGCAGATTCCCAACATATGACGAGGGTGGCTCAACTGCCGCACGACTGGAGCTACGCGGAAACTGGTCTTGCCGTCAAGAAAATCCCCATCGGCGAGGACATTGCCGCCGTCGCATACCATCCGCCAACACAGAGCTACGTTTTGGGCTGCAACACCCTCGAGGCGTTCGAGCTACCAAAGGACGACGACTATCACAAGGAGTGGGCACGAGAGAACTTGGCTTTTAAACCCACTGTAGACCGTGGTATACTCAAGCTCGTGAGCCCAATCACCTGGACCGTCGTGGACTCGGTTCAGATGGAGCCGTGTGAGACGGTCCTCTGCGTCGAAACCCTGAGCCTGGAAGTCTCCGAGTTCACCAACGAACGGAAGCAGCTCATTGCTGTTGGGACGGCCCTCATCAAGGGCGAGGATCTACCCACCAGAGGCCGTGTCTACGTTTATGACATTGCCGATGTCATTCCTGAGCCCGGTCGTCCAGAGACCAGCAAGAAGCTGAAGCTGATTGCGAAGGAGGACATCCCGAGGGGCGCCGTGACGGCCCTGTCCGAGATCGGCACCCAGGGCCTAATGCTCGTCGCACAGGGTCAGAAGTGCATGGTCAGAGGCCTCAAGGAGGATGGGACGTTGCTGCCCGTCGCCTTCATGGACATGAACTGCTACGTCGCTGCCGCCAAGGAGCTTCCAGGGACCGGTTTGTGCCTGATGGCAGACGCTTTCAAAGGCGTGTGGTTTACCGGGTACACCGAGGAGCCATACAAAATGATCCTGTTCGGCAAAAGCTCAACCAAGCTGGAGGTGATGAATGCCGACTTTCTCCCAGACGGTAAAGAACTGTTCATCGTGGCGAGCGACGCCGACGGGCACATGCACATCCTGCAGTTCGATCCGGAGCGTAAGTCTTTCTCTCCGTCCGTCTCGCCGAGTCAACTTCACTAACCCTCCTCCGACCCAGACCCCAAATCCCTCCAAGGCCACCTTCTCCTGCACCGCACGACCTTCAACACAGGCGCCCACCACCCCACAAAATCCCTCCTCCTCCCAGCCGCGACCCTAGCCGACAAAGAAAAAGACCGCAAGCCACAACCCAACAACAGCAACACCCCGGCCCCCGGCCCAGGCCCGAACGAACGCGAGCCCGCCACCCAGCGACCGCACGTCCTGCTCCTCGCTTCGCCGACAGGCGCCCTCGCCGCGCTGCGACCCCTCCCCGAGTCGGCGTACCGCCGCCTCTCGTCGCTCGCCGCGCAGCTGACCAATTCGCTGCCGCACGCCGCAGGGCTCAACCCCAAGAGCTATCGCCTTCCGGGGCCGGACTGCCCGCCGGCTGGCGTGGACGCGGGCATCGGTCGGAGTATTGTGGACGGTGCGGTGCTAGCGCGGTTTAACGAGCTTGGGATGGCGAGGAGGGTGGAGTTGGCCGGGAGGGCGGGGTATGCTGGTGTTGGGGAGGTGAGAGCTGAGTTGGAGGGGGTTTTGGGGTGGGCTGGATTGAGTTATTTCTGAGTTCGTGGTGGGAGAAAGAGCGTGGGCTGGTAAGGTAGGGGATGTGTTGGGGTTTCGTTCTTATGTACTGTAGCTTGAGACAGGTGTTTCGTGGCTCAGGGGTAGTTAATCAGCAGTTGTGGAAAACTTGTTTCTCTCTCCTTTGTGCCCGCCAGCGAGGCTTCAATTGTTCACATTGAGTCTGCCTTGATATGCAGAGTGTGGGTGTTAAAGTGAAAAGGGTCCCTTCGGTGCCAATGTGTGCCAGAATATCATTCACTTCTTACATTAATGCCTTTCCATCTATGACCCGAGGACGTCGAAAGAAAGAAAAGCTGCACAACTTGACAAGATCTCTCCCGCAAAAAGGTACCAGAGGGCTACCCAGTAGAATCGATTCAATATCCTGCTTCATCAGCCACCCTCTTCTTCCGCAGACTCCCAAACCGCCGCTTCAGGCTCTGCGTTAGGCTCTTGCCCGTGGTACTGCTTCTCTGCAACCCGGGTGAGCCGGCCGCGTCATCGCCCATGCCAGGCTGCAGCTGGGCACCGTTGCTGACACTCCGCTGGCGGACCTGAGTCACGCCCTCCTTGTTTTTGCTGCTGTCGCTGTAACCCTGGTCGTGGGACGAGGTCATGGGCAGCATCTCGTAAAAGATGGATCCGTCCTGAGAAGTGGCGAGCTGTTTGCCGTGCGCCTTTCTTTCTCTGTGGGTTTGCTCAAACGAAAATTCGGGCTCGCCTTTGCCTTTGAGGTCATCATCCCGGTAACGCTGGGTGACCTTGTTAGCTCAATACTTCCCAGAGACAAACAGGAGTGGGACAACCGAGTGCATGCACTTACCACGTGGTCCCACTGTTTGTACGGCCCGCCCGGCGCATCCTTCTCACGCATCAAATCTGCTCCCTCCTCGTAGTGCATGGTGCGCCCGTTCATATCCCTCATCCCGGGCGGGATCACAGCCGTTCCCTGGAGAGGAATATGTCTTTCCAGCGCATCCCGCACGAATTCGGGCGGCGTGGCCTTCAGAGCTTCGGTGTTGCTGTCTTTGAGAGCCTCTACCGGGGCATACTTCTTGTTGACGTTGCGCTCCTTCAATGTGGCGTCAAAAGGCCCGCCGTGGTGGTAGGTGGCACCCGGGACAGGCCCGCTGATGTCGAGAGAGTCGATAGTATCGCTGGGTTGCTGGCGGCGGTGGTTGTGAAGATGGGGCGCCCGATCGGCCGCACGGTGTTCTCGGGCGAGTGTCGCCAGCGGCCGGTGGGACATGTCGCCTGGAAATCGCTCCCTGAGCGAACCGCTTCGACGGGGAAAATCGCCGTCTCCTACTTCGCGTGCCTGATGCTCGTGGGCGAGCATCTCCAATGGGCGGTGCGATCGATCGCCGGGAAACCGTTCGGCAAGAGAGCCGCCACGGCGCCGGGTTCTGTTCTCGTCTCCTAATGCAGCCATAGCGTCTGCGCTGGGACGAGGGGTGGACACGCTGTTGGCTCTGGACAGAATGGTGCCTTGATTCCAACGGGTGGGCGGAGGAGTGGCGGTATGAACGGAACGCTTGCGTTCGAGCCCAGAGAGTGGTCTGGCCTTCGGGCGCGGAGGAGAAGGGGGGAGGGGCCTGGTTTTTACGCTGCTTCTGCGACTGAGGACCCGGCGGAGAAAGGGCTGCTCCTCGTCTGAGTTGTCAGCGGTCGCCTTCTGGTGATGTGCCTGGCTGAAATATCCGCGGGTAGGGCTTGAAGATTCCGGAGGTGTCGGAAGGGGCTTAATGCGAGTCGAAAATTCCTGGCTCGGCTCTGGGTCGTAGAGAGGACCAAGAATATATTTGGAGGCCTATATGGAGTTAACAAGAGTCGCACATTCGTGGCTGCTGAAGGGCGACCGATGAAAATGAAACCTTGAAGCTGTGCACGAGGATTTATTCGGGCAATGGGAAGGGGGAGGTCTCGGGAAGGGAGTTGGCAAACAGGTGTCTAGAACCTGGCAAACTGATGCCATAGACGTGGGAACGAGGGTACGAGCTGTGACGCAACCCGCCCTGGCGATCATCGTGATGGTAGCGATCATCCTGGCAGCCGAGACGACAACGTCATTGGCGCTGGGGCAAACGACAAATCCGGCTCCGGGACGCGGGGGTAACGCCCACTCACTCAGACCCCGTGGGACATGGAGTGAAAAAGGGTGATTTCCTATAATCATACAGGGCGACAGAGTGGAAGGAAATTCTTGAATTGAAGCTCACCCATTGCTTGTCGACAACCACGTCGTCGCCGTAATCCCTGTCGCCCATTTTAGTGGTATGCGGCGTAACGGCCACAGGGGCCAGTGGATCCAGATCTTGGTTTGGCGGGGCGTCGGGATGCGCCGCGCGCTGCAGGGATTCCCAGGAACGAACGGGTTCGGTGATCGGTGATGGACTGAAGTCGGGTTTGTTGTTGTGGTTGTTGTTGTTCGGTTGTTGAGGGAAGGTTTCTTTCTGCAATTGTGAAATGGCGAGGACCTGCACGACGGCCGATGGGAGCGACCTTTGTCGCTTGCGCGGCTCGAGTGCCCTTATGATCAGAAACGCCCCAGCAAACTCGGCCTTGACCGGAATGGATGAGAATTGGCGGGGTAGCGGACGCCGCCTCGCCCGTTCGAGACCAATGCCCCGCGTTTCTGCGCGTCCCGTGGCAACGTCAGTTGACGGTGCCTTCTAGCCAGGGGCACTGCAGGCAGCGGGATGAAGGGTCTGCACAAGGGCCCAGGCGAGCCGAGACCCTGCAGTTCCCGTCCCAACCACTATTCCACGGTATCACACACACCATTTGGCATCAGAAGCAAACCGCTGAACGGAACACCACCCACACCATCGCAAATCAGTTCCGTTGCTCGCCGCATCATAGCGGCGTCGGCCGTTTTACTTCGGCCACCATTGGCTGGGCCGCCCGGTGCTGCAATCCTCGGATCGCACGGCTACAACACCAAAACGTGGCCGTGACAGGTCCAGGCCCGAGATCAGCGCCGGCCAGAACCCGGCCTGAGGACCCACATGAGAAACGAAACAAAACGAAACGAAACAACGCAGTCTGGCCACATCCTCCCACCTTTCCGCCTGCCAGCGGCGCTAGTCCAGACTCCCAGAGATGCCGCTTGTAGATTACGCCTCCGATTCGGATAGCTCCGCCCCCGGTTCCGACCCTCCGGACACCCCTGCGAGAAAGAAGCCAAGAACGGCGTCTCCACCCCGAAACGCCGGAGCCGGACCCGGCGCGGGATCCGGATCGACCTCTACCCTCCCCCCTCTCCCGGCCTCCTTCCACGATCTCTACGCATCCACCGTCCGCACCACAACCCGCGACGACCCAACCCTGCACCAGGGCCGCACCCGCCAGAACCCCCACGTCCGCGGCAATTGGCCCAGCCACATCTACATCGAATGGCACCTGACCGCCGCCGTGCACGCCCTGCTCGCCGGGTTGATCTCGTCCCTCCAAGAGTCGGCAAAAACGGCCCTCGACGGCGCAGAAATCACCACTTTTCTGCAGAGCGACCTGGCCACGCCGCAGCCGCTGCACATCAGTCTCTCGCGGCCCATCGTGCTCGCCTCCGAGGAGAAAGATCTGTTCCTCAGCGACGTGGAGAGGGCTATCAACGGTAGCGGGGTCGGCGCGTTTACGCTGCGCTGCAGCAAGGCGGAGTGGCATCGGACCGTGGAGAGCGGCAGGTCGTTTCTCGTGCTGAGGGTGCAGGGCGACCAGGCGGTGCCGGGCGATGATGCAGATCCTCCCCGAAATGATACCAACAGGAACCCACAGCTGACCGAGCTGCTGAGGCGGTGCAACTCAGTGGTGGCGAATTACCGGCAGCCGGAGCTCTATCAGTGGGCCGAGGATGCCGGAGAGAGGCGACTTGGCGACGCGTTCCATGTGTCGGTGGCCTGGTCGTTTGCCGAGCCCACCGAGGAATTGGTGAAAGCCACTGAAAAGGCGTTTGACGGGCGCGAGGTTAAGCAAAGACTACAGGAGGTTCAAGTTCCAGTTGACGGAGTCAAAATCAAGATAGGGAACGTTGTAACACACGCCGAGCTTCGACAGCCAGGAACAAGGACAGGCGGCAAAGGGAGGAATGTACTGGGCTTGTGACGCACACAAGTAGACAACAGCCGAGTTCTACCCCGTGGTCCAGGGCGTGCGTGGTATGTGTAAATTCTCGGCAGCGACCGAAGGCCGATGCGTGGTCATATATCTCTAGACGTACGTACCGGAGCGGTAACTATGCTAGGAATATACAGTACCTGTATGTATCCAAAACGCATACCCAAGAGTGCTGCGATCGGAGATAGAGAAGAAAGGACTTTTTCCTGCAACGCCCAACTCCGTCCCAAGCCTTTGTGATAGAGGCCGTGATGCAATGCTAACCAATAAACCGGTCTACGCAATGAGATTAAAGTTCATCCACCCTCGCCGCCCCAAAAGTCCATGACCTTGGAGAAACGGGCAGGCCGATGTAGAACTGCCATAAACGGTGCAGTTCTGAGGTGATGATGTGCCACCTGAACAAAGTGTCAGCAAAGCGTACTGTAGCGAATTCATGAGACCAGGATGAAGGAGACCTACATCATTGATGGGAACCGAATCCAACCCGTGATCACGAACTTGAGCGCATCCATGACATTGTTCAGCTCCGCATCAAACTCGTCCTTGATGGTCCGTTCCTGGTACTCTGATGCTTGGGGCTCCTCGTGCGTTTTGTCAACCGCCTCAGACGGCGCAGGTTCTGGAACAACGGCATGGCGCGGCTTCTTGGCCCAATCAGGGATGACTTCGGCCTGTTCCGCCTCCTGGCGGCGCCGTTCAGCCTCGTGAGCAGCCTCGGCCTGCTGCACCATGCCCCGAAACTTCTGGATCGCGTTCAGACTGCTGCCCAGCCGCGCGTACGTGTTGAACAGTGCGACCAGCTCGGTGCGCTTCAGAATGGGCACTTCGGGCTTGTCATTGTTATCCAGCTCAAAAAGAACCTTGAGCGCGGTTCCGTAGCCGGCCGTCTGGAGCTTGCCCCAAAGACGGCACTTGTCGCAGCCGACACAGTCCATCAGGCGGCTGACGTTGCGGAAGCGGTTTCGGAAGTCCTCTTTTAGAGAGGGGCCCTCGCCGTTTTTGAACATCAGACTCTCGTCAAAGATCTCGGGCACGCTCGCGGCCCCGTCCGTGACGGCCATAACCTTGGCGCGTGTCACGGCGTCCTGCTCCATATCGCCGAGGCAGAAGGTGTAGTCCTGGCGCCGTGAGAGGTACGGGCCAATCTTGGCAATGGCGCGGGTGAGGAGAGCGTAGTTGAAGTACAGGTTGCTGATGCGATCCGGGAACCCGTGTAGACGGCTGACATAGCAACCGACGTTGGGCTGCCACTTGCCGGTCGTCTGATTGAGGAAATCCCAGCACAAGTGTGTCGATATGCTCGCGTGCATGCCGGAAATGACCCTGTAAAACACGCGCTTCTCAAGACACTCGTCTTCGTGCTCCAGCCCCGTCTTGGCCACAAAAGGGGTCAGCGGGTTGTGTTGCCGTTCCTCCTCCAGGACCTGTTGTCGACCGGCGGCTTCGATTACAGCCTTGAAGTCCATTGCCGCAGGTCCTTTGGCGGATGGGTCTTTGCCGAGCGCCGCCGAGTGCGGGAATGAGCTCCGCTGGAAACAATTCTCCCGGTAGATGGCGTCCCAGACCTGCTTCGCCCCGTCGCCGGCGTAGCCTGTAAAGCGCTCTGGGTTGCGTAACAAGCTCACATAGTCCCCCTTGGAAGCCGCGCTCTCGTCTTCGGGCACGCAGTAATCCCGGTCGTCGCACTCATCGTCGTACTCAACCACGCAGCTCTCCCCGACGTTCTCCCCCAGCCCGCCTTGCAGCGGCCGCCTAGGCTCTTCCTTCTGCATGCTCTTGCCCGGGTGCCTCGCGTGGGGGCCTTCCAGCTTGCCCAGCTCGCTCGCACGCCACACCAGCGGGATGTCCTCCTCGTTGTCGAGCGTCTCGACGGCGCAGGCAATGTTGCCACACATGCCATTCTCGTCGTTCCAGAAAGGACACTTTTTGTGAAAGAGGTTCACCCGGTAATGGGAGAAGAAGTCGGTCGTCTGTGTCAGGTCGTCAAGGGCCGGCTTGACGTTGCGGTTGAGCCGCTCGAGGGTCGCGTAGGAAGCGCATGCATCGTTGACAATGGCTTTGGGCGAGATCTGCCAGAGGGTGCGGTTAGAACGGAATGTAAGAATCTCGGCCGCCGACGCAGTATCGCGAGAGCCGAGCACGGCACACAAGCCAAAGAAAGCGTACCGCGCATGCATCCTGGGAAGATGCAGCCGAGTCCTGGCACTGCACCTGGGGTCCCCAGAGGGCGAACACCGACAGGTAAAAGAGGCGAGCGGCCGGCTTCATGATTGCGCTCGGCGCAACTTTGCGGTCGTGAGGCACAGGGCCGGGTTTGCTCGTTCGTACGTCGAGGTTTTTGGTGCTGGTTTTGGTCTGGGGCGATTCCCGAGACCTGGCCTGAAACGTCGAGGTCAAAAGACGTGGTCTGATGTCAGTGCCAGCACTAAGACACCCTGCTGCTTATCGGGGTCTTTTATTGTCGAGGCCACTTCAGGGATCAGAGACCTGCAGGAAAGCTTGGCGGTTCTGGAAACGCAGGGTGGCCAAAGGGAACAGAAAAAGCAGAGGGAGGGCCGAGGGTCAAAGAAAAACAACGTCTTTTTGTTCCGCCAGCTTCATGGTCCTTCATGGTCAAACCAATCCTCGTCGGCATGGTCCCGGGGTTATTATTAACACGTCAAGGCGAGGCGAGGGGGTATAGTTCGTGAAGAAAGAGGAAATGTGGCCAGAACGCAAGATCAGCAGATGCTGAATTGCCGACCGAACGACCTGCCGCACGCTGATTGCTTAGAAATATGGAACCGGCCGACATGCCCATGTTCCTGGCAGGAGTGGCGTTGCATTTGCCCCATCCAGGGCCCGATCTAGAGATCGCTCGGAAGCATCAGGTCCCTTGAACCGGAGCCGCGGACAAGGTTCGTCTGCACAACCTGCGGCGTCGGCGTGGGCACGGGGCGCCAGTGTCTCTGTGGCCTGGTATGCCGCCGAGACAACCCCGCGTTACCTCGACTTGGTGTTGCCTACATGCCGAACGAAGGCTCGAGTTTCTTTCCGTCACGCCCATGCTGCTCCAGCCCACCAATTCGCATACGGATGCAGTTCATACCGCCCCGACTTGGTCAAACTGGTGGTCGTATTATTTGCTGCTAATCCAGTACATTAACCAACAACGCAACACCACGGAACGGCGGGGAACCTGGCCCGTCCTGTGTTTAGATGCAATTACTTCTTCATCGCTTCGTAGCATTGGTCGGGCACTCGCATCGGCCCTCCGATCCATCGCACGGCCCCGCTCCCATCTCCTGTAGTTCGCCGCTTAGTTCGCCGCTTACTTGTGCACCAACGCCGCCAGACCCTCCGAAAACGCGGACCGGCTGTAGCCTCGTGTGGTGGCCGAGGCTGGAGGCCGAATGATGCCGAGAGGCTAGTGACGCGCGCGATGCCCGCCGCATCGTGCGTCGTAGTCATACAATAAGTGACGGTCGCTCTCGGTCGTGATTGTCATGATAATGCAGAATACGGTCGAGACTCGGACTCCAGTTTCCTCTTTCCTCCTCCCCTCTCTGCCTCACTGCGGTGGTTGGTAATTCAAGGGGCGCCTGTCAACCGTCAGTCGTCCGTATCGTGCCTTAACGGGGTTCACGATGGTGCTGCTTACTTGAAGAGGAGGATATGGGGCTCCGGCTCATGAACCTCGTAATGTTCCCAGCCGAGACTCTGCCGAGCGATTAGCTGTCCAGCCGAACACGGATTTGCAACGCGACGGAGCGCACCTGTGTGATTCCCATCCCCCGCCACTCCTCCTCCCACAGGAGCTTCAGCGTGCCTTTGGTCTTATCGTGGTACTCGGAGGGGATTGCTTTGAGCATGGCCTTGGGCAGCTGCACGTGGCGATACTCGAATTCGTTATCGGAGTATCTAGCGCGCGCGTCAGTCTCAAGTAGCACCAAGCCACGCCGATCTCAAGCGCGAGGAGCCCACCTGGTGGAATAATGTATCGAGTCGATAAACTCATCCAGACGCGCGCGCTCGTCGTCGGTCAGCGACCTAGGGATCCGGTTGCGGCGGGTAGAATCGATGCCCATCTGCTCTGTGGACGCCATGTCGTCGGTATTGGCTGCCGCTTCAATGCAACGTGCGAGAGGTCGTGTGCGCAACGGGGCGCGATGCCCTGGGAGATTTCCACGTAGATGCAAGGGCGGAATATCCAGGTCCGCCAAAACTTGTTTGGTGCCGCGCGCAAATACCTTGTCTCAAGGCTGGGTCGCGTGGCGAAGGTCGTGGGGTGGGGTAAAGCTCGATGAGGGCGGTCGGTTTGCGTCCCAAGCTCTCCGTTGGAGGCGAGAGGTCTTGATGCAAATTGGCGATGCGGCAGGTAAACAGCTTGCGTCCTTAGCGAGGGGTTGTTTTGCAGAAGGGCTCCGACGCTGGGTCCCGCGCGCGGCTTGTTGGCGTGTTGGGTGGAAATTCACTGGCCGAGGAGGGATGGAGAGTGAGCAGAACCTTGGAAGGTAAACAACAAATCGGCGGTTTGCTGTGGAGGGCCCTGCCGCACTGGTTTGGCGCTAAAATTTTGACCCCTCCGAGGCTCCGCCAACCGAGCACGAGCCGCCTGGCAGAGGCGGGAGCCCAGACCACCAAACAGTGCTAGCAAACAGTCTTTGTACGCGTTCCGCACTGTCTCCTGGCGACCCAAAATCGCATGCAGTCAAGTCCGATTCAATTCAATTCACCCACCCTTGATCCGGTCGGTGCAGAGATGATGCCGGTAGCCATCTCCTAACCCGGCCACATCGCCTTTCGCACATGACATTTTCTTGTGCGATCTGCTCCTCACCCGGTGTTAAGGATCCTTGACCCGCTCTCTTTTACGACCCGCGTGCCTGGATGCGTTGTTGAACCAAGCTTTCCGGCCGACTCCAGAACTTTGAGGGAGCTTCTTTGCGCCTCTGCGACGGAATCCATCGCCGACGCGTCTCGACCCGCCCGTTACTTAGCCGGGTTCAACGACAACCCCCCTATTCACGCCTCGAATCGTCCCAGACGCCGGCTCTTGACATCTTTCCGGGTCAACATTACCGCGTAATAAACCGCGACTGGCTGGCGTTGGCGCGTGATGGACCACAAACGGAAGGCAAGCTCGTCAGGAGCTGGCATCGCGGATGGCGATGACCGTGCTTCCAAGCGACAAAAGACACCGGGTGTAAGTTTCTGTTACGGTTTTCCCCCCCTCCCCCCCTCAACCTCTTTTCCTCGACGCGCGACCGCCGTCCGCAACGTGGAATGCGATTGGAAGCAGCCCTTGGCAGCGTAGATTGCCGATCTCTGAGGCCATTGCCAAATGCTAGCAAGCCTGTCGATTGTTGGCGCAGGCGATCAAGCTAACTCTGCGTAGCAACCGTCGGATTACAATCTGTTGCACGGCGAAACCTCCGAGTCCACGTCGGCCTACGGTCTACACTTCCTCGAGACGATTCGAAGGACGAAAGACAAGAGGTGCGTCGTCGTGCTTGTCTCCTACGCATGCCTTTCTGGGAACTGTATGCTGATATCAGGACACAGCGGCCGACTTGTCGCAAGCTACTTCGAAAGCCTCATCCCGCGAGAGTCCAATCAGGAATACTACGATCGCATCCGCATGCCAATTTCGCTGAAAATCATCGAGCGGAAACTCCACAATCAAGACTTCAGGAATCTCTCGGAGCTCGAGAGTTACTTCAAGCGCATGGTGACCAACGCGAAGGAATTTTACTCCAAGAATTCCGATGTGTTTGAGGATGCTGAGCGGGTACGCAAGGCACTGAGCAACTACATGACCAAAACCAATCCCGCGTACAAGCTCATCCCGGGCTATAGCTGTCAAGCGACACCAATTCCTTCCGACCTCCAACCTGAATCGGAGGAACTCTCCGCTAGTCGGGCCACGGTGGTGGAAGAACCTGAGGAGGAAGACGAGGATGCTGAAGGCGATGAGGACGCCGAGGGCGACGATGAAGAGGATGCTGAGGGTGAGGAAGACGAAGAAGACGAGGAAGAAGACGGCAATCCGAGGAAGATCGTCCTGAAGAGAAAGGGGCCTGGCAGGCCCCCAAGGGCTGACTTGGAGCAAGCCAGGAAGTTGGACAGGAGTGGACGGGTCAAAGCAGACCACGAGTACGAAGGTGTGCCCTACAAGGGGCTCTCCTTCCAACAGGCCCAAGAGAAGATTGTCGAGGAGCTGATCCGGAAGCCGGATGGATCGTGAGTTTTCTCCCTGGTTGTTATCCACGTTCGGTCAAGCTAACAATGCCAGGGACCCGTACTTTCTGGACTTCATCAACCTCCCCCCCCGCACCTACAAAGACTACTTCGCCGTCATCACGTCTCCGCTCTCCTTGAAAGGTTTGCAGAAGCTTGTCAAGGGCATCCACGGCCGACAGCCTGCAACGGGCATCAGCGACTTCAAAAACTGGGCAGTCTTTGAGGATAAGGCGAGCCTTCTCTGGACCAATGCCCACTTCTACAACGAAGAGGGGAGTGACATCCACTCCCTGGCAACGGATCTCAAGGTAAATGGTTCTGTCTCGTGGGTAACACCGTGTGGCTGACAGTGGTTGAACTAGAAATGTTTCGAGAAAGAGCTCAGCGAGGCAAGAATCGTAGTTCAGGAACCGCCCCAGCCAAAAATCAGGCTGAAGATGACCCCTGGTCAGGAGACGCCAGTCTTGGGGCCAAAGAAGATCACCATCCATGTCGGTGGTTCAAGAAGCAGTACCGCGGCCTCACCCGCGCCGCAGATCGGTCAGTCTGGTGATTTGGGTCGTCCTGGTGGGGCTACGGACGGCAGCCGCAATGTCCCCCCTCCCCTCACGAACACGACCGCCGCCAGCTTTCAGGTGGACCACACCAGGACTCTACCCGGAGTAGCGCCGTCTCCGCGCTCTTCAATCGTCGGTCCGATGTCTGGCATTAGTGGCCAGCAGATTCCGGGGGTTTTCCCGCGACCCAACGGCAATGCACCAGGCGTTGTGGGTGCCCCGAACGGATTGCCAGCTGCCGCCCATAACTTTCAACAGCCCCCCCCTGCACATCAGCTGCAAAATGGCCATCCCGCTCCCGCGCCGCTGGTCGCGCCGCCGATCTACGACTACAAGTATCGCGCTCCTGGTAGAGGTACGTTTTATTTCCCGTCGCCCTTGGCCCTCTGGCCTTCGCGCACGCACGTGTCTTATTGACGACGCCGACAGGCTATGCCGATTCCCTTTTACCGAGCGTTCTGATCCGAACCCACCCCAGTGTGGCTATGGACCACAGGTTCAGACTCGAAATCCCGGCGGATGCGAAGGAAGCGCACCAGAACCTCACGGTGCATGTTCCGGGCAATCACGGGCGGTTGCAAGTCATTCCTCGGTTGGCACCGTTCGAGCATCAAGGCCGGGCGTACCGGATGTTCGTGAGCATCAACGGTCAAACAGTGGGACGGGCCACTCCGCTCCCCGTCCCGGACGATCCGCTCCCTCAAAACGCGATCGTCTTCGACCTGAATTTGCAGTACACTACGAATATCGTCATCATCACGGTGATTGCGGCGCTTCCGAAAGGGCAGAAGCTACCCAACGGTGCGGATTGCGAGGTCGAGAGGCTTGTTCTCAATGCCCAGCTTCTGCGGGTGTATTAGAGCCCGTGGTGGAGGAAGTCTTAATACCGGCGTACCGCTCCGGGCCGTGGGCGGGGCGCTTTGCGATGTCTGGGCGAGCTGGGTGGCTCGGTTTGATCCGGTCGTCAAACTGTACGAAGGGTTATGAAAACTGGGGCCTCCTACTGTGGCAAAGGTGGCTATTTGGCGTTTGATATCAGGGAGGACGGACTCAGTTCACGTTCCATTTGGGTCCTTGACGGTCGAGTTCCGGTTTCTGTTGGGGGTTTACTCTGTAGTTTTACATCCATGTACCACAATGAGAGCGAGCTTATTTTTAACTGCTTTGAGGCTGTGTAGAACAGGACAGTAGCTTGGGATGCATTCCTCGGGAATGTGCTGTGGCCCCATCCTGTTGCTTTCTCCGGATGCGGTCTCTGTCGATTGTCCTTTGTTTGGACAAATCCATGCATGCTTTGCCCATCCCCGTTTGCTAGCCCGCTGTCTTTGTGAGCTGTTGACTATTACACCAAGAGACTGTCCCATCCATCTGGTTTTTCTCCTCCGCAAAATACGACATTGACAAATTTTAGGTACGCTGCGAAAGGTCGACGATTAAGCCTTCCCGGCGAACCGAGCAGAGGAAAGAAACATCACTGATCAACTGAGCAACCAATACCAACCCTATTGCAACACAATGGCGTCCCCCTTCGATGATCCCACCCTCGGCAATCCCATCATACCTGTGGAGCCCGAGGAGCGAGAGGAGCCTGCTACACTTGACGGGGTGATGGACAACGATCGTGGGGAGTGGTTTGGGTGGAACTTTTGGAACGGAGGTGGCCAGCCGCGTCAGCTACGGGAATTGACGAAGGGCGACTGGCGGCCCACGAGAATGACATTCGCGGGGCGCTGGATGGAGAAGGAGCTCAGCACCGAATGGTATGAAACCCTGTACAGGGATTTGTTTCGGCAGACGAGGAAGTTTGTGATGGAGTATTTTGGCTACGGGGACCTGCCGACGACCCTCGCTGCCGGTGAAGGGGGTTCGGGCTCTGTCTGGTTGGAGGGGGGGTCGTCGAAGCACTTTAGGTGCTTTGTCAAGAAGGTTGCGAAGCAAGACAACAACGCTGGTGGGTGGGATGCGTTGCTCGTCGACCGGCGGAAGCGGGAGTGGCTGCTTACGGGAGTTGTCGGCAAGGCATTGGAAACGTGTGTGTTTGAGGATTTGCTTTTCGGGGCAGATGAGGGACAAAAGAAGATGCTGGAGGCACAAGATGAGTGCACCCTCGACCTTGAAGGTGAGAAGTTCTGCTCTGTTGAGAGGCGAAACATTATCTCGACATGAAATCTGGATTGTCAACTAACGCAGCGCAGGATACCGGCGCGCCACGCTGCGCTCTCAAAGCATCCGCGGCATCTTGGCCGACAATACGTTGCCTCCGGACTTTTGGCCTCGGGTCGACGAGCGCGCCCTGCAGCTCACGGCACTGCTGCTCCCCATGCTCCGCATGATGGACAAGTACTTCGACGCGACCAAATCGTTGCGGAACGTCTACCAGGATCTCCACAATATTGTCGCTGAAGCAGGATGCCTCTCCATCGGCATTCGTTGGTCGGGCGACATCTTTCACTTCTCGTCGCCGTTCCTGGGCGAAGTGTGGAATCTTGACCAGGAACAGGTTGACCATATCATCTACACCGCCTCAGTGCAAGCAAACAAGACCGCTGATGCCACTGCTGGAGCAAAGCGGATGGCCGAACAGAGTCGCAAGCAACAGGAAGAAAATGCTCGATCCAACCATTCGGCTCTGAGAAACCGAGGAACGGCGATCATCTCCTCTGCACTGGACCACGTTAAAGCAGCCCGAAGACGCCTCACAGGGGACGAGGTCAATCCTTGGGTGGTTTCACCTGCGGTAAACCGGCTGGGCAAAGTCCAAATGGTCGTTTGGCCCTCGCTCCAGCGGTTCGCAACAACCGGGGGAATCGATCCAGAAACAGGCGGTGCGGATGGGCAGAACGTTACTACCATCCTCAAGTCCCAAGTTCTTTACTGCTACGGCCGCGACCACGAGTGGGGGGGAGGGAGCGAGTACTGGCCCAGTCTGGAGGAGTGGGTGCATCAAAACCAGCGCAAGCGCCTGTGGAATTCCTTCTTGTCGCTGCGCTGGCTCACGTATGCTGTCGGTGGTTTGTTGCTGCTCGGCTGTGCAACACAATACAGTTTGGTCACCGGCAATGTCCTGCAGATTGTGAGGGATGGGCTGGTCAAGGGAGCCCGGCACGCCGTGAAGGAGACGGTTATTTTCATGTTGGACGTGGCGATTACAACCACTGCGATGGCCATCGGCGCTGTCAAGGCCATGCTGTTCTTGGTGTCTCTTGTGAGGGACTCTATCCCTCGTGTGTTGAGACTCGGCTTGGGATTTTAGACCCAAGGCGTAGCCCTTGGGGTCTCGATGGCGGTGTTTGGGACCAAAGGTTTGGTTTGTCTTCTCGGTTGTCTGGCGTCAGGGAGTATCTCTACAAATTAGGCAGGAGACAAGAACTCTATTCAATGCCATCTCCTTCTTCAACCTTCCTAATTTAGAGACATACGAGTAGGCACGCAGTGGTTGTACTGCCTCCATGAATCCAGGACAGTCTGAGAAAGTCCCTGAAGTGTGTTCCAAAGTAAAAACCTAGAAGTGCAGTGAGGCTGATCCTCAAGGATGTCGATGTGGATTGTTGTGGAGCAACCACCAGGAGAGCCTGTTCGAGCCTGGCCTGCATTAGCATGCTTATGTAACCAGAAAGGATGGATGCTTCCCCACATCAGACATCAGATCCCTGTCGCAGCGGCCAAAATTTTGTGTCTGCACTTCCAGGTTGATTCACGTCCTCAGATACCTCTACCTACGAGCCTATCTACCTATCCCGCAATGTCGTTGCCTGCCAGGTAGCCCAGCTCACGCCCTACGGCGAAACTCGAAAACAAAATTCAACCCGACGATCCACAGTTCCCAACCACCGCCATGGACGCGGCCGCACTTCTCCAGTCCCAAGGGTGGCGGGGCAAAGGCTTCTCCCTCCATCCCACGAACAACACGATTGGCCTGTCGAAACCTCTCCTCATCTCCCGAAACACAGACGGCCGCGGAATCGGCCAGAAAACACACTACACGAGCGACCAATGGTGGTTGCACGCCTTTGATCAGAAACTCAAGGGTCTCGACACGTCCAAGAAAGGGACCGTGGTGCAGTCGGTAACACAGGGAAAGCTGGACATCATCGCGAGCTGCCAGCCGAACGGGAAATACACAGGCGTGAGCGGCCTCTACGCATCCTTTGTGCGGGGAGGCATGCTGGATGGCACAATGAAGGTGGAGCTTGTCCGGGGCGAATCGACGGACGCGACACCCGTGACTTCCGACGATAGCGAAGGGTCTGTCTCGAGAAAAGAGAAGCGGGGCGAGAGCAAGGCCGAGAGGCATGCTAGGAGGGCAGCGAGGAGGTTGCACAAGGCGGATAAGGCGTCAAGGAAGGCTGCCGAGGCGAAGGCCGTTCGAAAGGCTAGTGAGAAGGCGGCAAAGAAAGCGGCAAAGAAGGAGCTGAAGCAGGCGACAAGGACGAACGAGACAAAGGAGGAGAGACGCGCCAGGAGGACCGAGAGGAGGGCACGAAAGGAGGCAAAGAGGAGGAAACGGGAGGTCAGCGCGCTGCAAAAGTCTGACCAAGGGTGAAGGGCTCTACGCAATTGTGTTGGGTATATTGCTCCGTTTCGCATGCGTCACAAGGTGCCCACAGGACATCTTGCGCAGGGAATTCCAGACCATCAGAGGCGCACAAGCAGCGGTGCCGGCTTCAACGCAAGCCACGCACTGTTGCGAACGCGCTGGGGTTTGCGGTCCGCAGACAGGAGAGGGACCCGCCGTCACGGCGAGCAAATTGCTTGCCATGTGGCAGCCTGTGCTCATAGACCGGGCCCCGGCCCGGTCTTCAGGGCTCTTTTGGGACCTTGCCCGGTTTGTTTGAGAGTAGCCAGGGCCGCCGGTCCCAGAAGTCGTCCTTGATAATGTCAAGGTGTTCCACCACAATCCGTGCCTTTGCTCGTCGCTTCTTGTCGTTTTCGGCTTGTGTTTTTGATTGCTGGACCGGCTCGGCCAAGTTGTCCGCTTCG
>OUNM010831029.1_pt1 | contig 30198 bp, 23 predicted proteins | sample 1769961 | NCBI WGS metagenome assembly OUNM01 (sample SAMEA3914820, study PRJEB12502) | metagenome | biome: forest; material: soil | place: USA | collected 2012-03-12 | depth 0.3 m | reverse complement strand
CGACCGCGGCGCAGGGCGTGTGGCAGTACTCGACCGACGGCGGCGCGCATTGGACGGATATTCCGACCACGGTCTCCGACACGGCCGCGATCGTCATCCCGACGACGGCGACCCTCCGTTTCGATCCGGCGGCCAACTGGAACGGCACGCCGGGCAGCCTGACAGCGCGCATCTCCGACGGCGACACCGGCCTGCCCTCGACGGGCTCGCACGACCTCACGGGCACCGTCGGTGGCACCGGTCAGTGGTCGTCCGGCACGATCACGATCGGCGAGACGGTCACGCCGTTCAACGACGCCCCGGTCGCCACCGGCACCGCGACGCTCACGACGGACACCGAAGACACCTCGACTCCGAACACCAACACGATCTCGAGCCTGTTCGGCGGCAACTTCGCCGATGGCACCGACACGGTCGTCGGCGGTTCGACCGCCAACACTCTGGCGGGCGTCGCGATCACCGCCGATGCCGCGACCGCGGCACAGGGCGCGTGGAAATACTCGCTCGACGGCGGCACGACCTGGGTGGACGTCCCGACCGGCGTTTCCAACACCTCGGCGCTCGTGCTGCCGCAGACGGCCAAGCTCGAGTTCGTGCCGGCGGCGAACTTCAACGGCACGCCGGGCGGCCTCACGATCCGCCTGATCGACACCTCGACCGACGTCGCGATCCCCGGCGTGGGCACCGGCTCCTTCCTGGCGGGAGACAATCACGCCTATACGGGCATTGATGTCAGCACCAACGGCGGTACCACGGCGATTAGTGCGGCGACAGTCCCGCTCGGCACCTTCGTGGATCCGGTGAACGACGCGCCGATCGCGAGCGGCTCGGTCACGCTTGTGACCCAGGGCAGCAGCGTGGTCTCGCTGTTCACCCCGTCCTTCTCCGACACGGCCGACCAGCAGCGCGGCGTCAACAGCACCGACGGCTCGGATGCCAACACGCTGGCCGGCATCGCGATCACCGGCAATGCCGCCAATCCCGCGACCCAGGGCATCTGGCAGTACTCGGTCGACGGCGGCACTACCTACACCACGATTCCGACGACGGTGTCGGACGGTGCGGCGATCGTCCTGCCCGACAACGCGAAGATCCAGTTCGTCGGCGTTCCGGGCTACACCGGCACGCCGGGCGGCCTGACCGTCCGCCTGATCGACACCTCGACCGACGTCGTAATCCCGGGCGTCGGTACCGGCAGCTTCCTCTCGACGGACAACCACGCCTACACCGGCGTCGATGTCAGCGGCCTGAACGACGGCGGCAAGACCGCGGTCAGCGCCGCGACCGTGCCGTTCAACACGATCGTCGCGGGCTCGGTCGCCGGCAGCTATGTCGAGCCGAACGACAGCGTGCCGACCGGTACCAACATCGACGCGGAGATCGCGGCCCAGGTCGCGGTCAACGACACCGTCATCCTCGACCAGAGCCCGACCAACGTCTATTCGTCGGCGACCTTCAAGGTCACGGGCAACTTCCAAGCTGGCGAAGACGTGCTGGCCTTCCTCGGCACCGCTTCGACGTCCGGAAACATCACGACCTACACGGGCGGTTCCCCGGTCGGCGACATCACCGCGTCGTACGACAAGTCGACCGGTACGCTGACCCTTTCCGGCACGACCGCCACGAACGCCCAGTGGCAGACGGCGCTGCGCTCGATCACCTACTACGACTCGAGCGACACGCCGAGCTCGGCGACCCGCACCGTGACGATGAGCATCGTCAACAACAGCGTTTCTCAGGCACTCGGCACCTCGTCGGTGACCGTGACGCCGGTGAACGATTCACCGGTCCTCGACACCGGCATTACGCTCACCGTGCCCGACCAGATCGAGGACAATTCCGGCGCGCCCACGGGCGCCGTCGGCTTCCTCGCCTCGAGCCTGGTCAACCGGACCTCGGGCCCGAACAACGTCACCGATCCGGACGGTCCGGGCACCACGGCCACGACGACGGGTATCGCGGTCACCGGCATCGATACGACCGAGGGCACCTGGTACTACTCGACCGACAACGGCGCGCACTGGACCTCGTTCACGCTGACGGGCACCCAGGCGCTGCACCTGACGGCCGACAGCAACGCACGGCTCTACTTCCAGCCGACCAAGCTCGACTGGAACGGCACGCTTCCCAACGCGATCACCTTCCGCGCCTGGGACGGCTTCGACGGCGCCGCCACCGGCACGATCAGCTCGATCGGCAGCACGGGCTTTGGCACCGGCGTCAACACCGCGGCGAGCGCCTACTCCTCGGCGCAGGAGTCGCTGCCGCTGACCGTCGACCCGGTCAACGACGCGCCGGTCGCCAGCGGCACCGTCGCGCTGCCGCCGATCACCGCTGGCGATTCGCCCGCCACGGGCACGGTGACGACGCTGTTCACGCCGGCCTTCAACGATTCGCGCGACACGGTCCCCGGCGGTTCTTCGGCCAACGACCTGGCCGGCATCGCGATCACCGGAAACGCGGCTACGCCCGGCGAGGGCACGTGGCGTTACTCGGTCGACGGCGGAACCACCTGGGTCGACATCCCGACCACGGGCCTGTCGGACACCCATGCGCTGGTGCTGTCCAAGACCGCGATGATCGAATTCGCGGGCAATGGCAGCTTCGTCGGCACCCCAGGTGCGTTGACGACCCGCCTGATCGACACCTCCACGACCGCGATCGCGGGCGTCGGCACCGGCGCTTCGCTGGCGACTGCGGGGACGGCGTTCACCGACATCGACGTCTCGGCCAACGGCGGCACGACGGCGATCAGCGCCAACACTGTGCCGCTCGACACCGTGATCAACCCGGTGCAGTCCTTGCGTCCGCCGATCCCGCCGAACGACTTCCTGACCCAGGAGCGCGACTCCATCTTCGGCAACGCGGGCCAGCTGGGCAGCCATATCTTCACCGGCGGCCTCAACACCGACTGGCTGCTCGGCGAGAACGTCTTCCGTGTCATGGAAGTCGGCATCCCGGGCGTGGCCAACGTCTCGGCCGACGTGTTCTACGGCACGGTGCCGAAGCAGAACCTGTACTTCGAGGCGGTCAATCTGTCGGGCGGCTCGCTGCCGCCATGGCTGTTCTTCGACTCCTCGACGCTGCGCTTCACCGGCACGCCGCCGGAAGGCTCCGAAGGCACGATCGACGCCCGCGTCATCGCGCGCGACTTCCACGGCCGCGAGGCGGTGGCCGATGTTCACATCGTGATCGTGCGCGAGCAGACCGAGATACTCGGTCTGCTGCGCACCAGCAGCAACGACCGGCCGCCGATCACGGTGCCCAACCCGCCGCAGGGTGCCCCCCAGGGCAGCCCGCCGCCGGATGCCGGCAACGGCACGCCGATCATTCTCGACAACCGCCCGAACGGGAACGCACCGCAACCCTCCGGCAACACGCCGCCGGCGGGCGACGGCGGGGCGCCGCAGGGCAACGGCAACGATGCTCCCTCCGGCAATGGGCCGACGGGCAGCAATGGCGCCGACGGACGTCAGGGCTTCGGCCTCTCGCCGCAGCTCCGCGAATTTTCACAGGCCGGACGGCTGGCTCGCGCACGCAGCCTGCTGACGGCGCTCTCGGCAGGTCCTGCCGCGCTTTAGCAGTAGTTGGATAGTGGAGACGACGGCCGCGGGCAGCGGCCGTGACAGGATTTTGGGGGACGAGATGTTACTCAAGGCTTTTGTGCTGCCGCCGGTGATGGCCGTGGCGTTTCTGGCTCTTGCCGGCTGCGGAAGCATGCGGCCGCAGCCGCTCACCATGGAGGAGACCACCGAGCGCGCGGTCTCCGACAAGAAGTTCATCGACGATCATTACGTGCCGCTCAACGGGCCGCTCAGCCTCTCCGAGGCGATCGCGCGCTCGTTGAAGTACAACTACGATGCCCAGCTGTCGAAGACCGAGGCCAACCTGCAGGAGCGCCAGCTCGATCTGGCGTTCTCCCAGATGCTGCCGCGGCTTGCCGCGGGCGCGGGCTACGACGGCCGCAACAACTACAACGCGTCGCAGAGCATCGACGTCAAGACGCAGTCGCAGAGCCTGCAGTATTCTTACTCGCAGCAGCCGCAATACACGTCGGCCGACCTGACGCTCACCTGGAACGCGCTCGATCTCGGCATCAGCTACTTCGGCGCCAAGCAGCAGGGCTTCCGCGCCCTGATCGCCGTCGAGCGCCGCCGCAAGGTGATCGACAACATCGCGCGCACCACCGCCAACGCCTACTGGCGCGCGGCGTCGGCCGCCCAGCTGCTGCCCAAGATCGACCCGATGCTGAGGACGGCGCGCGAGATCCTCTCGGTGTCGCGCAAGGTCAGCACGCAGAACCTGCAGTCGCCACTGGCGTTGCTCGACTTCCAGCAGAACATGGTGATCGTGCTCTCCGAGCTCGAGCGCATCCACAACGACCTCACGGCCGCGCACATCGAGCTCGCAAGCCTGATCAATATTCCCTCTGAGTCGGATGTGATCTTCACGACCGCGCCCGACACGCTCGAGCCCCAGCAGGGCATCGACAATCACCGGCTTGAGATGATCGGTCTCGCGCTCCGGCCCGAGCTGCGCATCGAGCAGTACCAGCAGAAGATCGACCAGCAGGACGTCTACAAGGAAATCCTGAAGATGCTGCCGGGCGTCGGCCTCGTCTCGGGCCTGAACTATAACTCCAACAATCTGCTGTACCAGAGTACCTGGGCCGAGGTCGGCGTCCGCGCGACGTTCAATCTCTTCAACCTGATCCAGGGTCCGCTGGCGATCAAGGTCGCGCAGGGCGCGGTCGACCTCTCCGAGCAGCGCCGCCTCGCGCTCTCCGTCGCGGTGCTGAGCCAGGTCAACCTCGCGGTCCAGGACTACGCCAACTCGCTCAACAGCTACAAGACCGCCCAGGAAGTCGACCGCGTGGGCGAGCAGATCGGCCGCGTCGCCAACGACGTGTCGCTCGCCGGCGCGCAGTCGGAGGCCGACCGCATCCGCCGCCAGCTCACGGTGCTGACGACCCGCATCCAGCGCGACAAGGCGCAGATCAAGGTGCTGGGCTCGCTGGCCTCGATTTATTCGGCGACCGGCATGGACCTAGTGCCGGCCGGCGCCGAGATGCAAGACCTGCCGACGCTGACCGCCCAGGTCGAGCGCGCGGTATCCCGCTGGCAGAACGGCCAGCTGCCGGAATTGTCGCCGTCGCCGTAGAACCATGACCCAGCGCTTTGTCTCCGGTGTTTGTCTGATGGTCGCCGCCGCGCTGGCGGCGACGGGAGCGGCTGCCCAGTCTCCCGACGTCTCGCAGCTGCCGTTCGGACCTTCTTCGATGCCCGCGAGGTCGATCGGCGTGCCGAACGGACCGGATGCCGCCTTGCCGATGGGCAGCCTCGCGTCGCCCCAGAGCTCGGCTTCGGCGTTGCCGGCCAATTCGCCGATCGGCGTGCAGGTGACCGCCCGCACGACGGCGATGATCTCCGCGCCGATGTCGGGCCAGCTGATCGAGTTTCCCGCCAACGACGGCGATTCGATCAAGGAGGGCCAAGTGGTTGCGCGCTTCAACTGCGCCCAGCAGGAAGCCACCCAGGGCCGCGCCAAGGCCGAGCTCGTGAAGCGCCAGGACATCCTCAACACGCAGAAGTCGCTGCGGGCGCTCAACGCCTATTCCAAGGCCGATTTCGTGACCGCGTCGAACGACGTCGAGGTGGCCAAGGCCGATCTCGCGCTCACCCAGACGGCGGTCGACAATTGCGAGGTCAAGGCGCCGTTCGCCGGCCGCGTGGCCAACGTGCCGGTGCGCAACTACCAGTTCGTCCAGGTCGGCGCGCCGCTGCTCGACCTCGTGAACGACCAGGATCTCGAGCTCGAGTTCATCGTGCCGTCGATCTGGCTGACCTGGCTGAAGATCGGCACCGACGCGCGCGTCCAGGTGACGGAGACCGGGCTCAACTACGATTCGCGGATCACACGCATCTCGGGCAAGGTCGATGCGGCGAGCCAGACCATCAAGATCTACGGCCACATCGGCGGGGGAGATCTCTCGACCCTGCTGCCGGGCATGAGCGGGGTTGCCCACTTCGCCGGGGCGACGCGCTAAAGCCTGATATGTCGGACGGTCTGAACCAGCAGCTTTTGCGCCTGGCCGAGCTGCTGCAGCTCGGCCAGCGCGCGCGCGAGGCGGGCCGCGACGAGCTGCCCTTCGTGATCGTGAACGAATCGATCCGCGCCGTGCGCTACGATCAGGCCGTGCTGTGGGACGCGCGCAGCGAGAAGGTCGTGGCGCTGTCGGGCGGCGGCCGCGCCGAGCCGGGCGCGCCCTACGTGCTGTTCCTGAACCGCCTTTACCGGGCTGCGGTTGCAAGCGGCAAGCGCGACGAGCCGCATGGACCCGCGCCCGAGACGCTCGCGCGGGCGACGGCAAACGACGAAAGCTGGCTGGCGCCGCAGCTCCTGTGGTGGCCGCTGCGGCTACGCGGCCAGACTGTGGCCGTGCTGCTGCTCGGTCGGCGCGAGCCCTGGCCGGAGGCTGAATATCCGGTGCTCGAGAATCTTTGCGGCAGCTACGCCCAGGCCTGGGAGCTGGCGCGCGTCCGCGTGGCGCCGGCGCGCGCGGGCGGGGCACACCGCCTGCGCCGCACCGCGATCGTCGCGGCCGCCGTCGTCGTCGTGGCGCTGGGTTTTTTGCCGGTCCGCACCAGCGCGATCGCGCCGGCCGAGGTCGTGGCGCGGGCGCCCGCCTTCGTGCGCGCGCCGTTCGCCGGCGTCGTCGATTCGATCGAGGTGCCGCCCAACGGGCCGGTCAAGGCGGGGCAGGTGCTGGTCAAGCTCGAGCGCCGCCAGCTCGAGGCCGAGTTCCGGGTCGCCGCGAAGTCCTACGAGGTGGCCTCCACCCAGTATCGCCAGATCACGCAGGAGGCGATCGCCGATCCCCGTTCGCGCGAGAAGCTCGGCGAGCTGCGCGGCAAGCTCGAGGAGGCGCGCTCGGACTACGAGTTTCGCAAGACCCGGCTCGACCGCTCCGATCTCACCGCGCCCGTCGATGGCATCGCCGTGTTCAACGACCCGGCCGAATGGATCGGCAAGCCCGTAGAGGTCGGCGAACGCATCATGCAGGTCTCGCCGCCGACCTCGACGCGCATCGAGATCGAGTTGCCGGTCACCGAGGACGCCAATTTCGACAACGGCGCGGAAGTGTCGTTCTTCAACAACCTCAATCCCGACCGGCCGTCCGACGGGCAGCTGGTCTTCATGAGCTACGCCACGACGATCACGCCGGCGGGCGTGCTGAGCTATGTCGCGCGCGCCGACCTCAAGGACGAGCAGGGGTTGCGGCTGGGGCTTAAGGGCACGGCCAAGATCTTCGGACCGCGCCGGCCGCTGGCACTGTGGCTGCTGCGCCGGCCGATCGCCTTCCTGCGCCAGATCCTGGCATGACCGGCGCGGTCGTGCTGCCGCCGATGCGCGAGGACCTCTCGCTGTCGCGCGGGCCGCTCTCGGACGGTGCGCCGACCTGGTCGGTCTACGATCCCGCGCGTCATCGCTTCATCCGGCTGGGCTGGCTCGATTTCGAGATCCTGAGCCGCTGGCGGCTACGTTCGCCCGACGCGATCCTGCGTTCGCTGGGCGAGGAGACGACGCTCAAGGCGACCGGCGACGACGTCACCCGCTTCGCGAAGTTCGCGCAGACCGCGGGCCTGCTGCAGCCCAGCGCCGCCGCCGACAGCCAGCGCATGGCGCTGGAGCAGGCCGCGCGGCGCCGCTCGCCCGTGTCGTGGCTGATCCACAACTATCTCTTCCTGCGCATCCGGCTGATCGATCCCGACCGCTTCCTGATCGCCGCCGCGCCGCTGGTCAGGGGCCTGTTCACTCGGGGCGGGCTGGTGTTCGTGGGCCTGCTCGGCCTGTTCGCGCTCTACCTGATCTCGCGCGACTGGGAGACCTACACCCACAGCCTGGTCGAGCAGACTACCGTGCAGGGGCTGCTCGAGATGGGCATCGCTTTATCGTTCGCGAAGGTGTTCCACGAGCTGGGGCACGGCATCGCCGCGCGGCGTTTCGGTTGCCGCGTGCCCTCGATGGGCATCGCCTTCCTGGTGCTGATGCCAGTGCTGTGGACCGACACGACCGACGCCTGGCGACTCAGCGACCGCCGCCAGCGGCTGATGATCGACACCGCGGGCATGGCGACGGAGATCCTGATCGCCGCCTTTGCCTCGATCGCCTGGGCGGTCCTGCCCGACGGGCCCGCGCGCAACGCGATGTTCGTGCTCTCGAGCTCGACCTGGCTGCTCACCCTGCTGGTCAACCTCAGCCCGCTGATGCGGTTCGACGGCTATTACATCCTGTCGGACCTGCTCGATTTCCCGAACCTGCAGGGGCGCGGCTTCGCCTACACCCGCTGGTTCCTGCGCGAGCTGATGTTCCGGCCGCGCCTGGCGCCGCCCGAGGAGCTGTCGCCGCGCATGGCCCGCATCATCGTGGTCTATTCGATCATCAGCTGGGTCTACCGCTTCTTCCTGTTCACCGGCATCGCCGTGCTGGTCTATCACTTCGCCTTCAAGCTGCTAGGACTGTTCCTGATGGGCATCGAGCTCTGGTACTTCGTGACCAAGCCGATCGTGGGCGAGGTGATGGCCTGGGTGAAGCTGTCGCGCACGCAGCGCGTGAACCGCCACATGGTCGTCACCCTCACAGTCTTCGCGCTGCTGATCGTGGCGCTGGCCGTGCCGTGGCGCGGCAAGGTCGAGGCGCCGGGCCTGCGGCGGGCCGAGCGGCAGGCGACGGTTCTGTCGTCGGAGCCGGGCCGGCTCACCTGGCGGGTCGCAGACAATGCGGTGGTCAAGGAAGGCGATGTGATGTTCCGCCTCGAATCGATGGAGATCGATCACGCCATCCGCACGGCGCGCGCCCAATACGACCAGGCGCAGTCGGACCAGACCGCCGGCGTCTTCAATCCCGGCCGGCGCGGCGACACGCAGACAGCCGGCGCGCGGGTGGCCGAGGCGGCGGCGGCCTTCGTGCGCGCCCAGGCGCGGGCGCAGAGCCTGCAGATCGTGGCGCCGTTCTCCGGCATGGTGCGTGACGTTCCCGCGGGCCTTCGCCCGGGCGACGATATCCGCCGCCTTGAACGGCTGGGCGTGCTGGTCACGGGCGGCGCCTCGGTGGTCGAAGCCTATGTCGCGGAGGCTGATCTCGATCGCGTGGTGCCCGGCGCGCGCGCCGTCTTCATTCCCGTCGACGGTCAGACGGTGGCGCTCAAGGTCGCGGAGATGGCGCACGTCTCGACGCAGACGCTCGACGTGCAGGAGCTCGCGTCGAACCACGGTGGGCCGGTGCCGGTGCGGCGCAAGGAAGGCGGCGCCCTGATCCCGGACGGCGCGATCTATCGCATCGTGCTGGTGGGCCAGACGCCGCTGCCCGGCACCCCGGAGCGGATCGTCGGCAGCGTCGTGATCGACGCGCCCGCCCGCAGCGTGCTGAGCGTCGTCTACCATCGCGCCGTTGCCGTCCTGATGCGCGAGGCCTCGCCCTAGCGTGGTTTGGTGCTTATGACCGGCATGGAGCCTACGACTTTAGTCGTAGATGAGCTTGTGAACGGCCGCCAGACGGAGCGAGGGGAGGGGCGCGACGATTCGCGCGCCACCCGGTGCAATCCCGGTTGTTCGTTTTTGCTGATAATGTGCACGCATAAATTGAGCCCCTTCGGGCTTTAGAAACGACGGGAGAAGACGCCATGACCAAGTCACTCAGCCATTCCACGCGCCGCGACTTTTTGCGCAATACCGCGTTGGCCGGCGCGCTCGCCGCGGGCGGCTCGCGCCTGTTCATGCCGGGCGTGGCCCAGGCCGCCGACTATCCGGCGATCGGCACGTTCCCGGCGGGCTCGAGCGGCAACTCGGTGTTCGTCGGTCTCACCATGCCGCGCACCGGAACCTACGCGGTCCAGGGCGAGGACGAGCTTAAGGGCTGCCAGCTCGCGATCGAGCACATCAACTCGGGCCATCCGCTGATCAAGGCGATCTCGCCCAAGACGACCAAGGGCGTGCTCGGCAAGGAAGTGAAGTACGGCGTCGCCGACGACGAAGCCAAGCCGAACTCGGGCGTGCAGAACATTTCGCGCTTCATCACCGAGAACAAGGCGGTGGTGATGATGGGCGGCACCTCGAGCGCCGTCGCCGTCGCCCTGAACAAGCTGGCCCAGCGCGAGAAAGTGATCTTTCTCAGCGCCGTTTCGGGCTCGAACGACACGACCGGCAAGGACTGCGTGCGCTACGGCTTCCGCGAGTGCTCCTACGGCCAGACCGCCGCGGCGGGCCTCGGTCCCGTCCTGCTGAAGGAATTTGGCAAGGGCAAGAAGGCCGCCTATCTGACGCCCGATTACACCTACGGTCACACCGTGCAGAAGTCGATGTCGGAGTACCTCAACAAGGAAGGCGGCTGGACCACGGTCACCAACCAGGTCTGCCCGCTGGGCGCGCCCGACTACAGCTCGTTCCTGCTGAACATCGCCAACTCCGGCGCCGACGTCTTCCTCAACATCAACTGGGGCCACGACGCGGTGCTGTCGATCCAGCAGGCCAAGCAGTTCGGCGTGCTCGACAAGCAGAAGTTGGTCGTCCCCTACCAGGTGCCGTTCCTCGCGCGCGAAGTCGGCGGCGACTTGATGGGCGGCGTCCTGGCGTCGACCAGCTACTGGTGGCAGATCGAGGACAAGTACCCGCTCGCCAAGATGTTCAACGAGGAGTTCAACAAGAAGTACGGCTACATGCCGGAGTGGAGCGCGCAGACCTGCTACCTGCAGCTCGCGATGTGGGCCAACGCCGTCGAAGCGGCCGGCACCTTCTACCCGCCTGAGGTCATCAAGGCCTACGAGAAGGGCACCAAGATGCAGTCGATGGTCGGCGAGGTTGCCTTCCGTCCCGAGGACCATCAGCTCATCCGTCCCGTCATCATCGTGCGCGGCAAGAAGAAGGCCGACATGAAGGGCAAGGAAGACTACTGGGACGTCCAGGAAATCCTCCCCGGCGCACCGCTGATGCAGAAGCCCGACGCGTTCGGCTGCAAGCTCGGCGACTACACCTGATCGGGGGACGAGGTGGTTTGGGGCGTATAGGCGTTGTTCACCTGGGCTAACCTCATCTCGCAGATGTTCAACGGCCTGGTGCTGGGGGCGCTTCTCGCGCTCATCAGCTCCGGGCTGACGATCATCTATGGCACCTTGGGCGTCCTGAACCTGGCGCACGGCGCCATGTTCATGATGGGTGGTTACGCGGGCTTCTTCGCGTTCCAGGCGACGGGCTCCTACGTCGTGGCCGTGGCCAGCGGTGCCCTCTTCGTGATGATCGTCGGCGTGATCATCGAGCGCGTGATCATCCGCCACTTCTACGGCCGGCCGAACGAGGACCAGCTGCTGGTCACCTTCGGCCTGTCGATCGTCTTCGTCGAACTGGTGCGCTTCTGCTTCGGCAGCCTGTCGCGGTCCGTGCCGCCGCCGATGTGGGCGACCGGCGTGACGCCGCTGGGCTTCATGCTCTATCCGACCTACCGCCTCGTCGTCGTCGGCATCGTCGCCGTGGCACTGCTGGTGCTCTACGTCGTGCTCTACCGCACGCGGCTGGGCATGATCGTGCGCGCCGGCATCGAGGATTCGACCATGGTCGATTCGCTCGGCATCAACGTCTTCCGGGTCTTCATGATCGTGTTCGGCATCGGCGCCATGGCGGCGGGCTTCGCCGGCATCGTCAACGCCCCGGTCGTGTCGCTGACGCCGGAGGTCGGCGAGATGATCCTGGTCCAGACCTTCGTCGTCGTGGTGATCGGCGGCGTGGGCTCCTTCCCCGGCGCCATCCTCGGCGGGCTGATCGCGGGCCAAATCCTCAGCATCACCTCGATGATCAATCCCGGCTATGCCTACGTCATGCTGTTCGCGGCCATGACGCTGGTCCTCGTGCTCCGGCCGCGCGGCCTGATGGGCCTGCGGAGCCGCGATTGAGTGCTCCCGCTGCCAAGACGCGTCGTATCCCGTTCCTGGTCGAGGGCCTGACGGCGCTCGGCCTGCTCGCCGGTCCGTTCGTGCTGCCCGCGCTGGGCTTCGCGCCCAACACGGTGAACCAGATCCTGATCTGGGCCCTGTTCGGGCTGGGCTTCGACATCCTGTTCGGCTTCACGGGCCTGCTCTCGTTCGGCCAGTCGGCGTTCTTCGGCACTGGCGGCTTCATCGCGGCCTATCTGCTGACCCAGGACCTCGTCGAGAGCGTGCCGCTGGCGCTGCTGATCGGCACGGTGGGGGCCATGGTCGTGGGCGTGCTGGTCGGACTGATTGCGCTGCGCCGCACCGGCATCTACTTCGCCATGATCACCGTGGCGATCGCGGAGATGTTCTACTTCCTCGAGAACTCGCCGCTCTCGGCCTGGACCGGCGGCGAGAACGGCATCCCGGGCGTGCCGACGCCGCGCATCGAGATTTTCGGCTGGACCTGGAAGGTCGGCACCGGCTGGTCGATGTACGACTTCCTGGCGGTCTGCTATTTCGCGGGCGTCGTCGTGGCGCTGCGCATCGTGCGCTCGCCGGTCGGCAAGATCCTGAGCGCGATCCGCGACAACCCGCTGCGCGCCGAAGCGCTCGGCCACTGGGTCGGCGCCTACAAGCTCACCGCCTTCGTGATCGCCGCGACCTTCGCCGGCCTCGCCGGCGGGCTGCTGGGCGTGCTGCAGGGCTTCATGCCTCCGGATGCGTTCTCCTTCGACACCTCGGGCCAGCTCGTGATGCAGACGGCGATCGGCGGCGTCGGCACGCTGTTCGGCCCGCTGGTGGGCGCCACCGTCTGGCTGTTCCTGCGCGACTTCCTGCAGAGCGCCGTGGGCCTCGGCAGCGCCTGGAAGCTGGTGCTGGGCCTGGTCTTCGTGCTGCTGGTCTGCTTCCTGCGTCACGGCCTGATCGGCGGCCTCAAGGACCTCTGGCGGCTGATGTTCCATCGCGCTGCGGTCGAGGTCGAGGCACCGGAAGAGGCGCCGGTGCCGATCACGGTGGCCGATGTCGTCCTGCCGGCGCGTCATCGCGAGGGCGACGTCGAGGCGGGCGTTCTGCTGAAGGCGACCGGCCTCACCAAGCGCTATGGCGGCCTGCTGGCCAACAGCGACATCGACTTCACCGTGAAGGTGGGCGAGTTGCGCGGCATCATCGGGCCGAACGGCGCGGGCAAGAGCACCTTCTTCAAGATGCTGACCTGCGAAGTGCCGCCGACCTCGGGCACCATCGTGTTCGAGGGCCGCGACATCACCGGCAAGGGCGTGACCGAGGTCTGCCAGCTCGGCCTCACCAAGAGCTATCAGGTCAACCAGCTGTTCACGCGCCTGACGGTGCGCGAGAACCTGACGATCGCGGCCCTGGCCGAGCTGCGCGGCAAGTTCCGCCTCGACCTGTTCCGCAATCCGCTGAAGATCAAGGGCCTGCAGGAGCAGGTCGACAAGACGCTCGACCTGGTCAGCCTCACCGCGCGCGCCGACACGACGGTCTCCTCGCTGGCCTATGGCGAGAAGCGCCGGCTCGAGATCGGCCTGGCGCTCGCCACCTCGCCGAGCCTCCTGCTGCTCGACGAGCCGCTGGCCGGCATGAGCCCGAGCGAGCGGGTGGCGACGGTGAAGCTGCTGAAGTCGATCGCCAGGGGCCGCACCATGGTCGTGATAGACCACGACATGGACTCGCTGTTCGAGCTGGTCGACTGGATCACCGTGCTGCAGGAAGGCAAGGTCCTGACCGAAGGCACGCCCGATCAGATCAAGAACGACCCCGTCGTCAAGGAAGCCTATCTGGGAGGGCTGCACGAATGAGCCTTCTCGAGGTCGAGGGCCTGAATTCCTATTACGGCGATTCGCACATCCTGTTCGACGTCGCGCTGAAGGTCGAGCGCAGCGAGGTTGTGGCGCTGCTGGGCCGCAACGGCGCGGGCAAGAGCACGACCCTCAAGAGCCTGATGGGCGTGGTGACGCCGCGCACCGGCAAGGTGATGTTCGACGGAAGGAACGTGGCGGGCCAGAAGAGCCACACGATCGCCCAGGCGGGCATGCAGCTGGTCCACGAGGATCGCCGCATCTTCGGCAGCCTGAACGTCGAGGAGAACCTGGTGCTGGCGGGACTGACCGCACCCAACCGCTGGCCGCTCGACCGTATCTACGAGATGTTCCCGCGCCTCAAGGAGAGGCGCACCAGCCGCGGCACCGACCTGTCGGGCGGCGAGCAGCAGATGCTGGCGATCGCCCGCGCCCTGATCCGCGATCCCAAGATCGTCCTGCTCGACGAGCCGTTCGAGGGCCTGGCCCCGGTCATCGTGCAGGACCTGCTGGCGACCTGCCGCAAGCTCGCCGAAGCGGGCCAGACGATCGTTGTGGTCGAGCAGAACATCCAGGCCGCGCTCACGCTCGCCGACCGTGTCTACATCATCAACAACGGCCACATCGTCGAGTCGCTGACCAAGCAGGCCGTCCGGGACCAGCCCGACATCCTGCATCGACACCTCGGCGTCTGATCGTTCCGATTCAAGCCGGCGTGCATTTTATCGGATATAACGACCGTAATTGGTGATTCGCACGGACGGGTTTAGAGTCGCTCGCATGCCGGGCACCGCCAATACCCTGTCATCGTCTACCGGCCGTTTATTAAACGGGGAAGGTCCTGAACCGGACCTTTCCCCATTATTTTTCCATTTATTTAATGGACCGGCTCAATTGCGCGGCACGAGCCTTCGGTAGAGGTGCCAGGTAGCGTGGCCGAGCACGGGGATCACGATGGCGTAGCCCAGCAGCAGGGGGATTGCGCCGATCACCAGGCCGGCCGCGACGATAAGGCCCCAGGCGGCCATCGGGCCCGGGTTGTTGCGCACCGCGCGCACCGAGGTCACCACCGCGGTGGTCACGCCGACATGACGGTCGAGCAGCAGCGGGAAGGAGATCACGCTGATGGCGAGCACGACGGCGGCGAACAGGAAGCCCACGCCGCAGCCCACGACGATCAACGTCCAGCCCGCCGGCGTGGTGAAGACGTCGGCGATGAAGCCTTCGAGCGAGGTGGGCATCTGCGGCCCAAGGGTCACGTTGTAGATCGCGAAGGCCGCGACCTGCCATAGCGCGAAGAGTGCCAGCAGCAGCAGGCCCAGCATCAGCATGCCGCCGAACGCGGGCGAGCGGATCACGCCGAAGGCACTGGCCCAGGTCGGCTTCCCGCCGTTCTCGAGCTGGCGGCTCATCTCGTAGAGGCCGATCGCGACCGCGGGTCCCAGCAGGGCAAAGCCCGAGGCGAGCGGGAAGATCAGCGGCAGCATGCCGTGGCCGAAGGCGACGCGCGACAGCACGAGGCCGACGATCGGATAGAGCAGGCAGAGCAGGATGACGTCGGTGCGGAAGGCGCCGAAGTCGGCAAAGCCCTTGGTCAGCGCCTCGCGCAGATCGGAGAGGCCGATGCGGTTGATGGCGGGCGGCGCCTGTTCGTGTTCGTCGATCGCGTCGTCGAGCGCATGCGCGGCCGAGCCGAACGCCTGCGAGGTGAACTTGAGCTGGTCCCAACCCCATTCGATGGGATTGCGGATGTGGGTACTGGCCATGGTCGTCTCCTCCTGAACGAAGTTCGAAGGTTGCGGACCGAGCGGAACCGGAAGCCAAGTCTGATAGTCGGTCCCGAACGCACGCGAACCGCCACTGACGCGTCCAGAGTCTACGCCTCGTCCCGGGATTTACAAATGCCCGGTGCGATTTTTTGATCCCTGAACCTAGGATCGCAGTCTGGCTGTCGTGGCGTCCCACACGCCGATCATGCCCTTGGGGAACAGCAACAGGATCGCAGCCAGCACGGCGCCCAGCACGATCTTGTCGCCGTCGCCGCCGATCGAGAAGAAGGTCTGCTGGACGATGATCAGGCTGGTGCCGATCAGCGGCCCGAGCAGCAGACGGCGGCCGACGATCACGATGGCCGTCAGCATCAGCACGAGGAAGTAGCTTTCGAACATGTCCGGCCCGACATAGGCGCGCTGGTAGGCATAGAGCCAGCCGGCCAGCGCGGAGATCGGCGCGGAGGCCACGAACACCAGGAAGCGCACCGCGCGCGCATCGACGCCCAGCGCCTGGGCGAGGTCGGGATTCATCTGCACCATCAGCGCGCTGGTGCCGAGCCGCGAGCGGCGGAAGCGGTGGATGAACAGCAAGGTCAGCATCAGCAGGCCCCAGGCGACGGGCCAGAGATCGGTGTTGGCCGATCCGGTGATGCCCACGCCGAACAAAGTGAGCTGGAGCGGCGGCACGCCCACGATGCCGTCCGAGCCGCCGAGGAAGGACCAGTTGAAGGCGATCTCCATGGCGACGACGGCAGCAGCGTACGTCACCAGCGAGAACACGAACTCGCGGGTGCGCAGGGTGGCCAGACCGAGGACGCCGGCCAGCACGATCGACACGGCGACGGCGGCCGCCGCGGTCTGCCAGCCGTTCCAGCCGGCGTTCACCGCCAGCATCGAGGCCGCGTAGCCGCCGGCGGCCCAGAAGATCGTGTGTCCCAGGCTCACCTCGCCGAGATAGGACAGGATCAGGTCGGCGCCGTAAGACATCACCGCCAGGATGGCGATGGTCGTGCAGGCGGCATAGATCACCGGCGCACCGCCCGATAAAGCCGGCACGAAGTAGGCGAGTGCCGCGAGAACCAGGGCGGCGGGCGTGGCTAAGTTCCTCATCTTGCACCGAGCCCGCGCGGACGCATGACCAGCACGGCAAGGAGCAGGGCGAAGGCGGCCGCCGTCGTGTAAGCGGGCGAGACCAGCGCACCGAACAGCGCGGTGAACATGCCCAGGCCAAAGCCCGCCAGCAGGCTGCCGCCGACTGAGCCGATGCCGCCCAGCACGACCACCACGAAGGTCAGGATCACCTCGTCGAAGCCCATGCTGGTCAGGATCGGGCTGCGCGGCGCCACCAGGCCGGCGCCCAGCGCCACGGCGGCGCATTCGAAGACGAAGACGCCGATGTAGACGAGTGAGGCGTTGATGCCGAAGAGCTGGGCGAGCTTGGGGTCCTCGGCGACCGAGCGCACGAGCGCGCCCATGCGCGTGCGGTTCAGCACCAGCCAGAGGAGAGCAAACAGGAGCAGGGTGCCGACCAGGGTCAGCACGTCCTGCCACGTGAACCAGATGTCGCCGAAGCGGATGTTGGCGGTCTGGATAGGGCTGACGAAAGGCTCGGGATCGCCGCCGAAGATGCGCGCGGCGCCACCCTGGAAGACATAGCCGAAGCCCAGGGTCACGATCATCAGGCTGGTGAGGTTCTGCTGCATGACCAGCCGCAGCATCATGCCCTGCAGCAGCACACCCAGCAGGCCCAGCACCAGGACCGCGATCGGCACGGCCACGAAGTAGCTGACGCCGAGCTTCTGGATCGCTGCCCAGGCGACGAACGCGCCCAGCATGTAGAGCTGGCCGTGCGCGAAATTGACCAGCCGCGCGGCGCCCAGCAGTACCGTCCAGCCAATCGCGATCAGCGCATAGCCGGAGCCCAGCACCAGGCCGTTGATGATCTGCTGCGCGATGTTCATGCCGTGAGCGTTCCGAGATAGGCTTCGAGGATGCGTGGATCGTCCTTCATCGCCGAGGCCGGGCCCTTGCCCACGACCCTTCCACGCTCCAGCAAATAGAGTTCGTCGACCAGTTCCAAAGTCGCCCGCACGTTCTGCTCGACCAGCAGGAGCGAGAGCCCGCCGTCGACCAGCTTGCGCATGGTCGCCAGCAGTTCGTAGACGAGGCGCGGCGCCAGGCCGGCGGACGGCTCGTCGAGCAACAGCACGCTGGGCGCGGCGCGCAAGGCACGGCTCACCGCTACCATCTGCCGCTCACCGCCCGACAGCATGCCGCCCTTGTGGCCGCGCCGCTCGGCCAGCCGCGGGAAGAGGCCGTAGATATCGTCCATCGTGAAGACATGCCGTCCAGTGGTGTCCGCGGGCGGCTTCACCAGCGCCAGGTTCTCGGTGACGGTGAGGTCGGCAAAGATGCCTTTGCCTTCGGGCACCAGGACCAGCCCGCGCTCGGCGCGGCGATAAGGCGGCAGCGCATCCATCGATTGGCCGCTCAGGCGCACCGTACCGCGCACCGTGGGCGTACCGCGCGACCATCCGGCCAAAGCGTTGATCAGGGTGCTCTTGCCCGCGCCGTTGGCCCCTACCATGCCCACCATCTTGCCGGCGGGCACGACGAGGTCGACGCCGTCGACAGCGAGGTTGCCGCCGTAGCGCACGCTGAGGCCCGAGGCTTCCAGCGCCGCGGTCATGCGGCGCGCCCGAGATAGGCCTCGAGGACCGCTTCGTTGCGCTGGATCTCGGCCGGCGTTCCTTCGGCCAGCTTGCGGCCCTGCTCGATCACCACGATACGGTCGGCGATCGTCATGATGAGGTCCATGTGATGCTCGATCACCACGACGGCGACGCCGCGCTTGCGCAGGTTCACGAGAAGATCGGCCAGCCGCTGCATGTCGGCGCCGCCGGTGCCGGCGGCGGGCTCGTCGATCAGCAGGGCGCGCGCGCCGGCGCCATAGGCCAGCACGACCGAGAGCAGGCGCTGCGTGCCGTAGGCGATGTCGCCCGGGCGCTTGCCGTGATCGGACGCCGCGATGCCGAAGGAGGAGAGCAGCTCCGCCGCCGCGGCCTCGGCGTTGCGCCGCGTCGCTGCCTCGCGCCACGGCAGCACGATCGACTGCGGCAGCGAGGTCGAATGCTCGCGCAGCATCGCGGCCATGGCGTTCTCGAGCAGGGTGAGCTCGCCGAAGAAGGCGTTCTGCTGGAACGTCCGGCGCAGCCCCAGGCGGGCAAGTTGCCAGGTCGGCAGGTGTGTGACCTGCTCGTTGCCCAGCCAGACCGCGCCCGTGCGCTGGACCGCATGGGTGACGGCTGCGAAGCATGAACTCTTGCCCGCGCCGTTCGGCCCGATGATGCCCAGGATCTCCCCGGCCGAGACCTGCCACGACATGTCGCTCAGCGCCGTAAGCGCACCGTAGCAGACGGTGAGGTCCTCGACCCGCAGCAGCGGCGCGGAAACGCCGGTCAAGCTACTTCAAGACCTCGATCTTGGAGGTCTTGCCGTCCGCGACCTTGAAGATCGAGTGCTTGTGCTTGGCCTGTCCGTTCGCTTCGAAGGCGAGGTCGCCCAGGATCGTGCCCTTGACCGTCTGGCCGCGGATGGCGCCTGCGACCGTCTTGCGGTCGAGGCTCTTGGTCGCGTTTGCAGCCGACGCCCAGACCTCGAGCGACGCAGCACCCAGCGCCGCGCCCTTGTCCGGCACCTCGTTGTGCGCCTTCTTGAAGCCCGCGATGAACTCCTGGTTCTCCTTGATGCCGTCGAACGGCGGCAGGTCGGGGAAGTAGACGTCGGCCGAGACCACGCCGGTCATCGCCTCGCCCGCGATCCTGAACACGGTCGGCAGGATGGTGCCGACGGCGCCCACGAAGGTGCCTTCGACGCCGGCCTGGCGATATTGCTGGATCAGCGCCGGCATGCCCGACGATTCGGCGGAGTTGATCGCCACCACCGCGTCGGGCTTGGCCTGCTTCACGTTGGCCAGGCTCACGCGGAAGTCGGTCTGCTTGAAGGGGAACTGCTCGACGACGACCTTCTCCCACGGCTTGCCGAGCGCCTTCAGCTCCGCCTCGATGACCTGCTGTGCGCCGTTGCCGTAGGCGTCGTTCTGGCTGAGGAAGCCGATGCGCTTGGCCTTGAGGTGGTTCATCAGGATGTCGGCGATCACCGCGCCGTCCTGGCCGTTCGAGCTGTTGAGCCGGACGGCGAAGGGATTGGCGGTGCCGGCCAGGATCGGATCGGCCTTGGAGACGGCGGTGATGTCGAGCACGTCGGCGCGCGCCAGCACGGGCTGCATGGCGAGCGTCACCGGGCTGTTCCAGCCTTCGATCACGACGGCGACCTTCTCTGCCACCATCTCGTTGGCGCGGGTGACGCCGACCGCGGGCGTGCTCTCGTCGTCCTTGGAGACGACCACCAGCTTGCGGCCCATCACGCCGCCCTTGGCATTGACCATCTCGGCCGCGACCTGAACCGCATGCAGCACGGCCTGGCCGTTCGGGCCGGCCGGGCCCGACAGGGGGACGATCACGCCGACCTTGATCGGCTCGCCCTGGGCCAATGCCGGAAAGGCGAAGGAAGCAGCGCCGACGGCGGCGGCCGTGGTGAACCGGCGGCGGCTCAGCGTAATGCGTGTCATGGCGTTTCTCCCCAAGGTAAACGATCGTTTATTAGGGTAAATCTTCGCGACCGCTCCGCCTCAAGTCAACGATCGCTACCGGCCGCTTTTTCGCCTCGCGCGATGGTGACCTCGCGCAGCACGAGCCGGTCGCGCTCGAGACCGAGGCGAATGTCGGCGCGGCCGGCGGTCGGGCAGCAGTTGCCGTCGCTGCCCTGCCATAGCGGCGTCGATGCGGTGAATTTCCTGTAGTCGGGATAGATGCCCTTCCAGGCGCCCCAGCCTTTGGGCACGCGCTTCTGCAGGTCGTCGAGCCACGAGGTGACGTCGACCTCGACGAGCCGCTCCTTGTCGTAGCGGAAGACGTGCTCGGCATTAAAGTTGCCGGTGCCGCTCATATATCCGGCAAGCCAGAGCAGCCGGCCGAACGGCGTGTCGATCGCTTCGGGCGCTTCGAAATGCGAATCGGTGCCGCCGATCGCGATGACCGGCGTGAGCTTGTCCGCCGACGGCCGGAAGACCACGACCCCTGTTGCGAGCTGCAGCTCGCCATCCTTGTAGGCCTGCAGCTGGTAGCGTAGGGCGGGGTCTCCGGCGACGGTGTCGAACGCCGTGACGGTGCAGGGGGTGTCGGCTTCGGACTCGGGCGACAGCACGCAGGCCTTCTTTGCCTGCTCGGATGGCACGTCCTGGCGCGCGGTGCGCCAGGAGGCGACGTGCTTGTCGAGGGCGTCGTTGCGGATCCGATAACTCTCCCGCAGTTTCTTGACGTCGGTTTCCTTGTCGCGCTCGCGCAGCCACTCGGCCTGTTCGGCGCGCAGCGCAAGCGGCGAAAGGGAGGCGGTCGTGGCGCCGGCGAAGGCGGCAGCCAGGCGTTCGTCCGCCTTGGACAGTTCCGGGTCGCCGCAGATCGTTTTTTCGATCCGCGAGGCGGCCTTCTTGCAATCGAAGCTTGCGGCCTCCGCGGAGGCCGGCGGCAGGGCGAGAAATACGGCGAGAAGAGGGAGGGCACGCATGCAGATAAGAGTGATCCGATTGTGATTTTCCGACAAGCCCCGGGCACGCGGCGATGTGCTAGATTCGATGTGAAAGCGAGGCATCCATGACCGTCACGAAAGCGTCGCCGCGCAGGCTCGGCAGCAGTTCCCTCAGCGTCTTCCCGATCGGCCTGGGCTGCATGTCCCTGTCCGGCGCCTACGGGAAGAGCGACGATGCCGAAGGCATCAAGGTGATCCATCATGCGATCGACCGCGGCATCACCCTTCTCGACAGTTCCGACATGTATGGCTGGGGCCACAACGAGACCTTGCTGGGCAAGGCGCTGGCCGGCGGCAGGCGCGACAAGGTCGTGCTCATGACCAAGTTCGGCCAGACCCAGAATCCGGGCGGCGCCAACGGCGTCGATGGCCGCCCGGCCTATGTGAAGGCCGCCTGCGAGGCGAGTCTCACGCGGCTCGGCGTCGAGGTGATCGACCTCTATTACCAGCATCGCGTCGACCCCACCGTGCCGATCGAGGACACGGTGGGCGCGATGGCCGAGCTGGTGAAGGCAGGCAAGGTGAAGGCACTCGGCTTGAGCGAGGCGAAGCCCGAGACCATCCGGCGCGCGCACAAGACCCATCCGATCGCCGCGGTGCAGAGCGAGTATTCGCTGCTCTATCGCAAGGACGCCGAGGAAACCCTGGAGACCACGCGCGCTTTAGGCATCTCCTTCGTGGCCTACTCGCCGCTCGGGCGCAGCCTGCTGACCGGCGCGGTCAAGCAGGTCGCCGACATTCCCGAGGGCGACGGCCGCAGCCGCCATCCGCGCTTCTCGGCCGACAATCTCTCGCGCAATCTCGGACTGGTCGCCGCGATCGAGGCGATGGCCAAGGCGAAGGGCTGCACGGCGGCCCAGGTGGCGCTGGCCTGGCTGCTGGCTCAGGGCCCGGACATCGTGCCGATCCCCGGCACCAAGCGGATCGACCGCGTCGACCAGAATCTCGCGGCCTTGAACGTCGCGCTCTCCGCCGCCGAGGTCGCCAGCCTTTCGTCGGCGATCCCGCCCGGCGCGGCGGCCGGCGGGCGTTATGCCGATGCACAGATGAAAGCCGTCTATCTCTAGGCATGCCGATTCGCTGTACGATTTCCCACCTCGATCGCATGGTCGTGGGTGTTTGCGAAGGCGTCGTCACGTTGCAGGATATCGCCGGCTTCCTCGACGCGGTGGTGCAAGCGGGTGCGCAGCCCTATCCGAAGCTGTTCGACGCGTTGTACGGAGTGTCGGGGCTGAGCGAAGCCGATCTCAAGGCCCTGTCGGCGCGGCTGTTCGCGCCGCCGGGACCGGCCAAGCGACTCGGCCCGTTTGCCGTGGCGCGTTCGGACCGGTCGGAGCTGGCGCGCGTGCTGCGGCCGTTCTCGTTGATGAAACGGCCGATGCGGGTGTTTCGCGACATCCACAGCGCGCGCAGGTGGCTGGGCTATCAGCCCATCGTCATGTAACGCAGGAGCGAATCGATGAGCGACGATATTCTCTTCTATCACAATCCCCAATCGCGCTCGCAGATGGTGCATTGGATGCTCGAGGAGACGGGCGCATCCTACAAGATCGCTCCGATCGATTTCGCGAAGAACGAGCACAAGGCGCCGGCGTTTGTGAAGATCAATCCGATGGGCAAGCTGCCGACGATCGTGCACCGCGGCACGGTGGTGACGGAGACCGCTGCGATCATCACCTATCTCGCCGACGCCTTTCCCAAGGCAGGACTTGCGCCCGCGGTCGACGATCCACGGCGCGGCGCCTATTATCGCTGGCTGTTCTTCGGCGCGGGCTGTTTCGAGCCGGCGCTGCTCGACACGATGATGAAGCGTCCGCCGGTGGAGCGCAAAAGCGCGGTCGGCTGGGGCAGCTACGAGGATGTGCTGTCGACGCTGAAGACGGCGCTCGCGCCTGGCCCCTATCTGTTGGGCGACGCCTTCACGGCCGCCGACGTCTATATTGGTTCGGAGATCAACTTCGCCATGATGTTCGGCGGCCCGGGCTTGAAGGGCGAGAAGCTGTTCGAGGACTATGTCGCGCGGCTCGTCGCGCGGCCGGCCTACAAGCGCGCGGCGCCAGGGTGACGTCGACAGCCGACCCCGGCGGCAACCGCCGCCTTGCCACGATCCTGTTCGCCGACGTGGCGGGCTACTCGCGGCTGATGCGCGCCGACGAAGAGCAGACGCTCGTCGACCTTCGCGCGCACCTGGCCGAGCTGGTGGCGCCGATCGTCGGCCGCTTCCACGGGCGGATCGTCAAGACCGTGGGCGATGGCGTGCTGGTCGAGTTCGGCAGCGCGGTCGAGGCGATGCGCTCGGCGATCGAGCTGCAGCGCGGCATGATCGAGCGCAATGCGGGCATGCCGGCGAACCGTCGCCAGACCTTCCGGATCGGCCTGCATCTGGGCGACATCATCGTGACCGAGACCGACGGCGACGTGTTCGGCGATACGGTCAACATCGCATCCCGCCTGCAGGGGCTGGCCGCGCCAGGATCGATCGTGCTGTCCGCCGGCGTCTATGATCAGGTGCGCGACAAGCTCTCGCTGCCGTTCCGTGCCCTCGGTCGACGCACGCTGAAGAACATCGACCGGCCGGTCGGCGCCTATTCGCTCGACGTGACGGCGGCCCTCGATTCTCGGGTGTTGCCGCGCAAACGCCTGATGGCGTTCGGCGCCGTCGTGCTCGCGGCCCTCGGCATCGCGGGCGGCGGCCTGCTGCTGTTCGACGAGCGGGCCACGTCGTCGGAGCCCGCGCCCGTCGCGACGGTGAAGCCTGTCACCGACAGCGGTCAATCCGTCGCCGTGCTGCTCTTCACCAACCAGAGCGGCGACCCCACGCAGGACTATTTTTCCGACGGCCTCACCGAGGACATCACGCGCTCGCTCGGCCGCTTCAAGCAACTCACCGTCCTGGCCTACGGCGCGGTGCTGCCCTATCGCAACAAGCAGCTGCCGCCGATGGAAGTCGGCCGCATGCTCAATGCCAGCTATCTCGTGGGTGGCAGCGTGCGCCGCGAGGGGAAGCGGGTGCGGGTCACCGCGCAGCTCACCGATGCCGGCAACGGCACCCAGGTGTGGGCCGATCTCTACGACGACGAACTCACCGATATCTTCGACGTCCAGGAGCGCATCGCCCGGAAGGTCGCCGGGTCGCTGGCGACCAGCCTGCAGCAGATCGCCCTGCAGCAGAGCATGAAGAAGCCGACCGACAACCTCATGGCCTACGACATGGTGCTGCGCGCCCGCTCGATGGGGGGCGAGACAACGCGCTCGGGCAATCGGCAGGCGCGCGAGATGCTGGAGAAGGTCACGCAGATGGCGCCGAACTATGCCGATGCGCTGGCGGAGCTGGGCGACGCCACGTTCCAGCGCGCGACCTACGGCTGGTCGGAGTTCGCGCAACAGGACATCGAGGCGGCGATCAAGTTTGCGCAGAGGGCGCTCGATATCGACGACGAGAACGTGATTGCGCACAGCGTGCTGGCACGCGCCTATACGGCGCAGCAGAAGTACGATCTTGGCCTCGCCGAATCGGAACGTGCGCTGCAGATCAATCCCAGCGATGCCGAGGTGCTGACGGCCCGCGCGGCAGTGCTGCTGTGGACGGGCCGTATCGAGGGCTCGATCGCCTCGGCGGAGCTTGCCGGCCGCATCGGCGGCAGTCTTGGTCCGGAGCCTGCGCTCAATCTCGGGATCGCATATTTGCTGAGCCGGCGCTACGCCGACGCGATCAAGCTGCTCGAGGCTTCGCGCACGCGGTATCCCAACTACCCGCTGCTCGATATCCCGCTGGCCGGCGCTTATGCCGAGGTCGGCCGCGGCGCCGATGCGGCCGCTGCCATGGAGCGGGGCAAGCTCAAGAATCCCTATCTCGATCTTGCAAGCTTCGGCTCGCGCTTCGAGGATCCGGCACTGAAGCGCCGGCTCGGCGACAGCCTGCGCAAGGCCGGCTTCAACTGAGCCTTGCGGGTCGGCCTACTGGGTCGGAACGGGCTTCATCGACTTCCAGTTGGCTGCGGCCTTGGAAGCATTCTCGGCGATGTTCCGCTTGAAACCCTCCAGGCCCTGGGTGCCGGCGAAGACATAGAGATTGCCGTTCACGATCGTCCAATTGTGCGGATCGGACTCGCGGCGCACGCCGGCCGACATGTTCATGGCGCAAGAGCCGCCGAACTGCGGCGCGTACTTGTCGGGATTGGCCTTGAAGAGATCGCGATGCCGGGCGCTGGCGAAGCGGTAGCGTTGGCCGTCCCAGGTGATCTCGAAGTCGGCCTTGCCCTCGACCGGCCTGGCATCCGTGAAATAGGCGACGGGATCGTAGCCGCGCAAGGCCAGGGGCGGGACGGGTTTCGAGGGGTTCTGCGCCCAGGCGCCCTGAGTGCCGAGCAGGGAAACGGCGGCGATGCCGGACAATGTGGTGCGACGAGTAATCATTCAGGCCCCCTTATCCGCTGGGAGAACGCGCCTCAATTGAGGCTGCAAATAGGCAACGTATGAACGCCGGTTCAAGTCGAACTGCCGTCGCGCACGCGCTCCAGCATGCGCTCGGCGATCTCGCGCTCGCCGGAGATCACGAGGGTGGCGCCAAGTCCCTCGAGATAGTCCACGGCCGCGTCCGAATGGGCGCGCGCCAGGATCTCGAGCGACGGATTGGCGGCGCGAGCCTGCTCGACGACTTGGCCTGCCTCGAACGCCTCGGGGACCGTGACGAACAGGCGGCGCGCCTTGGCGAGATTGGCGGCGGCCAGGATGTCGGGGGAGGCCGCGTTGCCGTCGAACACCTCGGCGCCGTCGCGGCGCGCCTGGGCGAGGCCGCTATCGCTGGTCTCGATCACGACCATCTGCGCGCCCTGGCGGGCGAGCGCTGCGCCGATCAGCGAGCCCACGCGGCCGTAGCCGATCAGCACGTCGTGGTCCGTCAAGCTGGTGATAAGAGGCTTGGCCTTGGCTTCGGGCACGGCGGCGTCCGCCCGTCGGCCGCGACCCTCGAGCAGGCCGAACACGAACGGATTGAGCAGGATCGACACGATGGCACCCGCGAGCACGAGGTCGCGCGCCTCGGGCGGCACGATGTTGAGCTCGAGGCCAAGGCCGATCAGGATGAAGGAGAACTCGCCGATCTGCGCCAGGCTCGCTGCCACGGTGAGGGCGGTCCCATTGGGGAACCGGAAGGCCCGCACGATCAGCCAGGCCACGACCGACTTGCCGATCACGATGATCGCCACCGTGGCCAGCACGGCCAGCGGATGGTCGACGAAGACGAGCGGGTTCAGCAGCATGCCGACCGAGACGAAGAACAACACCGCGAAGGCGTCGCGCAGCGGCAGCGCTTCCTCGGTGGCGCGCTGGCTGAGGTCGCTCTCGCCCATCACCATGCCGGCGAAGAAGGCGCCCAGCGCAAACGACACGTCGAACGTCTTGGCGGCGCCGAAGGCCACGCCGAGCGCCACGGCATAGACGGCCAGGCGGAACAGCTCACGCGAGCCGGTGTGCGCCGTGTAGTGCATCAGCCACGGGATGACGCGGCGTCCGACCACCAGCATGACGGTGACGAAGATCGTCACCTTGGCCAAGGTCACCAGCACCGAGAACAAGACGCGGGTTGCCGGCACATGCGCGCTGCCATCGAACAGGGCGATGGTAGGCACCAGCACAAGCGCCAGCACCATCGCCAGATCCTCGACGACCAGCCAGCCCACGGCAATGTGGCCGCGCTCGGTGTCGAGGATGTGCCGATCCTGCAGGGCGCGCACCAGCACGACCGTGCTGGCGACGGAGAGGGCGAGGCCGAAGACGAAGCCCGCCGCCCACGACCAGCCGAGGATGCGCGCGAGGCCCACGCCCATCGCGCTCGCGACGGCGATCTGGACGACGGCGCCCGGGATGGCGATCCGTGCCACCGATGCCAGGTCCTTCAGCGAGAAGTGCAGGCCGACACCGAACATCAGCAGGATGACGCCTATCTCGGCGAGCTCGCTGGCAAGGGGAAGATCGGCGGTGAAGCCCGGGGGGAACGGGCCGACCACGACGCCGGCCAGAAGGTAGCCGACCAGCGGCGGGACGCGCAGGCGATGGGCCATCAGGCCGAAGATGAAGGCCAGGCCGAGGCCCGCGGCGATCGTGGCGATCAGCGGTGTTTGATGTTCAGGTATCGCTCTTTCTCCCCGCGAGCTGTCGTTCTGCTCATCGATGTGGCCTGTTCGGCCCGGAATTTCAATCGTTGACGATGCTTTCCAGCCGTATCGATACTCCGATCGAGAGCGGGAGGAAAACAAATGAACATGGAAAGACGCGCCTTTCTGGGCGCGGGTGCCGCGTCCCTGGCCGTGGCCGGCGCACGATCGCCGGTTCTTGCCGACGCCTATCCCGACAAACCCCTGCGTTGGGTCATTCCTTTCGCCGCGGCCGGCAACTACGACGTCACCTCGCGCATCGTGGGCGAAGCGATGGGTCGGCGGCTCAACCAGACCATCGTGATGGACAACAAGCCGGGCGCCGGCGGCCTGCTCGGTGTCGAGACGGCAATCAATGCGCCGGCCGATGGATATACCCTGGTGATGGCGAGCTTCAGCGTGCTGTTCATCGCCCCGCTGATGGCCGGCAAGCCGTCGCTGATACAGGCAGTGACGCCCGTCAGCATGCTCACCACCGTGCCGATGGTGATCGTCGGCCGACCGGGCGGCCGCTTCGCCGACATGCGCGCGGTGCTGGCGGAAGCCAAGGCCAAACCCGGCACGGTCAGCATCGGTCATGCCGGCAATGGCACCTCGAACCATGTCGACATCCTGCGCATGCAGGTGAGCGAGAAGGTGCAGTTCAACGTCATTCCCTACAAGGGATCGGGCCCGGGTCTCGCCGACCTGATGGGCAGCAGCATCGACCTTTATTGCGATCAGCTTTCGACGTCGCTACCGCATGTGAAGTCCGGCAGGTTGAAGGCGATGCTGGTCGTGGCACCCGAGCGGCTGCCCGAGCTTCCCGACGTGCCGTGCCTCAAGGACATCGGCGCCACGCCGTTCGATGGCGGCACGACGGCGGGCCTATTCGTGAAGACCGGAACGCCGGCACTGCTGATCGCCAGGCTGAACGAAAGCGTGACTGCGGCCCTCAAGGATGAGACCATCGTCAAGCGGCTGGCCGAGCTCGGTGCGGTCACGCGGCCATCGACGCCGGAGCAATATGCCGAGTTCCTCAAGGCCGATGCTGCCAATGTCGAACCGCTGGTGAAATCCGGCCTGCTCAAGTCCGAATAGGAACGAACATGTCCCTGAAACGACGCACTCTCCTCGGGGCGAGCGGGCTCGTGCTCGCCGCGCCATCCATCGTTCGCGCCGACACCTTCCCCTCCAAACAGATCCGTTGGGTGATTCCCTTCGCGCCGGGCGGCAACTACGACGTGACGTCGCGCATCGTGGCCGATCCGATGAGCCGCGAGCTCGGCCAGACGGTGCTGATCGACAACAAGCCCGGCGCCGGCGGAGTCGTCGGGCTCGACGCGGCAGTGCAGGCGCCGGCCGACGGCTACACGATCGTCATGGCGAGCTTCACCGTGGCCTATGTGGCGCCGATCTTCGCGGGCAAGGAGCAGATGGTGAAGGCCCTGGCGCCGATCAGCATCCTCACCACCGCGCCCACCATGATCGTCGCGCGTTCGAATGGCCGCTTCGCCGACATGGGCCAGCTGCTGGCCGAGGCGAAGAGCAAGCCCGGGACGGTGACGATGGGCCATTCCGGCAACGGCACGACCAACCACGTCGGCATCTTGCGGCTTCAGCTCAACGAGAACATCAAGTTCAACATCATCCCCTACAAGGGGTCGGGGCCGGGCATCGCCGACCTGCTGGCGGGCAACATCGACTGTTTCTCCGACCAGCTCCCCAGCTCCATGCCGCACATCAAGGACGGCAAGCTGCGGGCTCTTGTGAATTTCGGGCTGGAGCGCATCCCCGATCTGCCGGACGTGCCGACGCTCAAGGACGTGGGCTGCAAACCGTTCGAAGGCGGCACGACGGCCGGTGTCTTCGTCCGGCTCGACACGCCGCAGCCGCTGGTCGATCGGCTGAACAAGGCAGTGGTCGCGGGGCTCAAGGATCCGGCGGCAAACAAGCGCCTGCGCGAGCTGGGCGCGATCGTGCGGCCGTCGACGCCGCAACAGTTCACCGACGCGCTGAAGGCCGACGAGGCCAACGTCGCCGAGCTGCTCGAGAAGAAGCTGCTGAAGCCGGATTGAGTGATTGCGCGCGAAAGCGCCAAATCACGCGACCGGCATCAGGCCACTTCCTTCATCACCGCCCAGAGATCGGCCTTGCGCTCGAAGCCGATGCCGGGCGCGTCGGGCAGGGAGACCCGTCCGTCGACCACGGGGCAGTCGTCGGCGAAGCCGCCGAACGGCGCGAAGACCTGCGGATAGGATTCGTTGCCGCCGCACTGCAAGCCGACGGCGATGTTGAGCGCGAACTGGTGGCCGCCGTGCGGCACGCAGCGCCGCTGCGACCAGCCATTGGCCTTCAGCATCTCGACGGTGCGCAGATACTCGACGAGTCCGTAGGAAAGGGCGGGATCGAACTGCAGGATGTCGCGGTCGGGGCGCAGGCCGCCGTGTCGGATCAGGTTGCGCGCGTCCTGCATCGAGAACAGGTTCTCGCCCGTGGCCAGCGGCTGGCTATACTCGGTGGCCAGGGCCGCATGCGCCAGGTAATCGAGCGGATCGAGCGGCTCCTCGTACCAGCGCAGGCCGTAGCCCTGGATCGCCTTGCCGAACTCGATCGCAGTGGTGAGATCGAACTTGCCGTTGACGTCGACGGCCAGGCGCTCGCCTGCGCCCACGATCTTCAGCACGGCTTCGATGCGCTTCAGGTCCTCGGCGAGGGGCACGCCGCCCACCTTCATCTTCACGCAGGAATAACCCAGACCGAGATAGTGCTTCATCTCGTCCTGCAAACCCTCAAGGTCCTTGCCGGGATAGTAGTAGCCGCCGGCGGCATAGACCCACGCCTTGTCGTCGTACTGGCCGCCATTG
>OUNM010320347.1_pt1 | contig 30264 bp, 39 predicted proteins | sample 1769961 | NCBI WGS metagenome assembly OUNM01 (sample SAMEA3914820, study PRJEB12502) | metagenome | biome: forest; material: soil | place: USA | collected 2012-03-12 | depth 0.3 m | reverse complement strand
ACACCGCTCTTGGTGGTGACGCTTGGGGCACTCATCAGGTCCACGCCCTTCTTCTGGTCAAGACCGCGGATGACCATCTGGAACTGCGGATCGGTCATCACGCCGCTGATGCCAAAGATGCCAGGGGCTGCGGTGGGGGTGGAGGGGGTGTTGGCTGGGAGGTTGCGCGGGTGGTCCGCGGACGGCGCGAAGTTCGAGGTGCTGTCGAACAGGTTCGAGGTGTTGTCGAAAAGGGTCGGAGGGCGTCGAGGGAGTGACCGGCGAGGTGCCGTTGTGGGAGTCGGGTTATGAGAAGGGCGGGCATTGAGGAGCACGAGAATGCCCTCGACGTTGCCATTGTGTCGGCGGTTGGCCGTGGCCCTTTGTGTGCGGGGTGGGTGTGTTGGTTGGAACCGAGAACCGAGGATCGAGAATCGAGAATCCCAAATTCCAATCGCAAAGCCGAAAGTTGAAAGTTGAAAGTCGGAAACATCCTTCCTGGACTTTTTTTCTTGCCGCTGGAAACAAAGTTACGGGTTAGGGTTAAAGCTTGCCAACTCCCCAAATTTCCACTTCTTTCCAGCTCCAACTCCAAAAGTCCAATCCTCATCCAACAGCGAAACAAACCACAACCACCACCAAACCCACCCACCACCGCCCGAACTTCACAACAACAGCCAAAAAAAGAAAAAAAGCAACCACAATGTCCCTCCGCGCCCTCTACCGCTCCCTCCTCCGCGAACTCCCCCCCCGCCCCCTCCTCGTCACCCCGCGCGCCCCCCTCCACCAGCGCCTGCGCGACACCTTCCAACAGCAGTCCAGCAGCAGTAGCACATCCCCCACAGAGTCAGCACCATCAGGCTCGACAACAGCAGCAGAAGCAGCAGCAGCAGGCGAACAATACCTCGCCTACCTGCGCGCGCAGCGCACCTACGTGGCGCTCATCGAGCGGTACAACCCGGGCATGGGCATGGACGAGGAGGAGAGGGTGCGGTTGTCTGCGAGGAGGGTGGGGATGGATTTGCCGGTGGAGTATCAGACTTGAGCTGGGGGAGGGTATATCTTGAAGGAGGGTTGTTTGGGTGAGGGCGTTTTGGCGATATTGGCTAGGTTTGGATTTGGGTTTTGGAGGGATAGAGGGTGTATAGAGGGCTTTTGGTACGTACATTGCTCTGGGTTGGCCCTCGGCAGGCATTGGGTTGCTGACTGATATCTGTGGCAGAGCTCAGTGTATCATCCGTTGTCTGGGATTTTGTACAATACGGGGAGAAATTGGTCGTTGAACGCTTTGGTCCATGGCCGGGGCGCAAGAATCCAACGAGGCGGGCAGTACAAGTGTATCAATTGGTATCAATGCTGCTCGAGCTTGCTGGTGTTGATCTAGTATCAAGTGTCAAGAGTTGTGGGCTCAAAAGCCCGAGAATATGGTTTCGAAGAGAAGAACTCCTTGCTCCCCCGCTTATACCTGAAAGTGTCCCTCCGTCCATCTCATATCCATCATGTCTCATCCCGTCTTGTCCTGTGCGTGTATAGAAGTGGCGAGACGAGGGGTATCAAGACCGCCAATTCTCAAATAATCGCCCGCGGGTGATCAGTCCGCTCCGTCCAGAGCGCAAACCAATCGCTCCGCCTCCGCAGGGCACAGCCGAATGCAATGTCAAACACCAAACTCCCCCCTTTCTTTTCACACACCACCCACACCACCCTCCTCAAAACTCTCATCCCACCCGCCCGTCTCAAGCAACCACCCCCCAACGCGCTCCTTCACATTCCCCACCGTCTCCCCCAGCGCGCTATTCCACTGCTCCTGCACGACCCTGACCTTCTCCTTCAAATCATCCGTCAGCCTCCTGGCCTCCTCAGCCTTCATCTCCTCGACCTTAGCCGGTCCCCTCCGGTCGTGCTCCATGGCCTTGGCCTTGGCCGATACGCACGCCTCCTTGACCTCGTGCAGCAGGCACAGCAGGTTCGTCTGGCTCTCGATGAACTGGTACGTGCTCTTCTCGGCGTGCAGCAGCAGGCTGAAGAGGTACTGCAGCGGGTGGTCCTGGTAGCTCGGGTTCTCGACGACCTCGCCCGCGGGGATCTGGATGTGGAAGCCGTCGAGCTCACCGCCGGGGATCTTGTCCAGCAGGCGCTTGAGCGGCGGCGCAATGTCCCAGAAGGCGTTGAGCTGCAGGTCGATGCCGCGGACGACCGTCTCCTCGACCACGTCGCGGAACTCCTGCGTGCGGTGGAGCCCCTCCTCGGCAAAGGCCAGCGCGCGCTTGGCGCCGTCCTCGACGAAGAAGGCTTCCGCGGACGCCACCTTATCGTCTTGGCCGGCGAGCCGGTACGGCACGAGCACCATGTCGCGGTAGCGGTCGTTGCGATCCGAGAGCAGGTCGTACAGGCAGCGGTGGAGCGACTCGCGCGCTTCGAAGATCCACTTGAGGAGCGTCAGCTTCTCGAGCAGCTCGGGCTGCTCGTCGCCTTCTTCCTGCGCGAGGTTGGGGTTGGACTCGTGCGTCTCGTCGAAGAGCCGGCTGCGGAGGGACTGGAACAGGTTGGTCGCGCTGGTGATGCGCGTCTGGAGGATCTCATTGACCGGCATCACCACGGCCGCCTGGAACTCGTCAAAGTCTTTCTTCTCGAGCTCCTTGACCTTGGTGTGCTCGTCCGTCTTGGCGTCGGCCTCGATGGCCGCTGCTTCCGCGTAGCCGATGGAGCCCGACGAGATTTGCTCGTGCAGGTGTAGCCGGAGGGCCTGGCGGCGCTTCTTGGCCGTCTCGGCTGCCTCGGTGCGCAGCTTGGCGCTGCCCTGCTTGAACCGCTCCTGGATCTCGTCCACCTCGGTCATGTCGCTGATGGCGCGCACCGAATTCCGTGTCTGGGCGAGCTCAGGGTGGTTGTTGTTGACCGCGGGGTGGTGGCGTGGGTAGGGAGGCGGCAGCGTCACGAGCCGCGATACGTCCAGGTGGTCGGGGTTGGGGGTGTTGGGCGTCGACGAGGACGCGAGCGAGCTGCGGGAGAAGGCCTGGGGCGTGGTGGCGAGGTCCTGGTCGTGCCATCCCGTCTTCTCCGGGGGGTAGGAGCAGCGTTTGCTGGAGCCGGCGGCCGGTGACGGGGTTGGCTCGTCTACCCATTGCAGCGCCTCGCGGGCCTCCTTCGGGACTCCCATGTACTTGGACTCCCTCTTCGACCGCTCGATCCTCGCTCCAGGGGCGCCGGTCGAGTCGGCCTCCCACCAGCGGCTTGCCGGTCGTCCCCGCGAGTCCTCCTCGTCGAGGACATCGCTGATGCTCATGCTCAGGATGGGCGAGAGTGAAGGCATGAAATTTGAGGTCTGCCAGTTCTGGCTCGCCGGCGGCCCGGGCGACGACGGTGGCGCTGCCGCTGCCGCTTGCTGGTTGGCGGTCGGCGTGGTGCCACCCAGCGCAGACCCAATTGACCCGCGATGTGATGTCGGGTGGGACGACTGCGGTGTTAGTTCGACAGTCCCGCTCGTGGCCGAGTTTGTCGATTCGCGCCGCGCAGGCATCGGCCGGAACAGATCCCGCGTCAAGTCGAGAACCTCGGAGCCCATGGCACCGATGGCCGTTCCGTATCGCTCGCGGCGTATCCTCGACTCGCTGACGAAGAACTCGGCAAACAGCCGGACACGCTCGGCATCGCTCACGGCCGTCGCCTCCTTTTGAGCAAACGCCGCGAAGCGTTCGACAGTCCCCCGAGCAAACTGCCCGGTGCTCTGGGTGACGACTATGTGCTTGGTCAGCGGTTGGGAGGGCGATTGCGGGGCGCTCGGCGTAACATCTGACCCCAAGCCACGGTGCGAGGAGGACGATCGGCTGCCAGTCGGTGGTGTTGGGAGGGCCTTGGGCGCATAGACCCTGCGTTCCGGTTGCTTCCCGGCACTTGGCGACAACAACGTAGGCGTCACCTGGCTTTCATCGGCTCGTGGAGTTCGCGCTTCGCCACTGCTTTCGTGCGACTCCCCAGTCCTGGGAGTATCATTCGTTCGCCGCGGCGTCCCGCGGCTGATAGTCAAACGACGTTGTAGTCCCCCTGACGGACCCGGAATCACAATATCAGAGAGGGCTTGAGGTCTCGCTGAAGCATCGATCGAGCCGCGGGTCCCCATTCTTGTCCTGCTCTCGCTCCTCCTCTCCATCAGTGTCTTCTCGCCCCTGACGGCAGGGCTTCTAGTCAAGCCGCTCGAGGGGCTGGCCGCGGATGAGCCAGATTGTGGCTGGGGGCTGGCTGCCTCGGTCCTCGGGGTGGGGTCTGCAGCTTGTACGGGAGATTCCTGGACTGGGGCTTGGACTGGAGCTTGGACCGGAACTTGAACCGGAGCTTGTGCCGGAGATTGCACCGGAGCTTGCGCAGTCGCCGGAATCGGCGCCTCCCTGGCTTGCAGAACCGGCCCCGGCATATTACCGCCGTCCCTCCAATTTGCGGGTGTCAGTGGAACCGGCCCCGGCATATTGCCGCCGTCCCTCCAATTCGCCGGTGTCAGCGGAACCGGCCCCGGCATGCTGTCGCCCTCTCTCCAATTCGCCGGTGTCAGGGGAACAGGTCCCAAGGCAGATATCCCGCCCGGAGGAGGTCTTCGGGTCGGGGGCGAGATGACCGGCTCGGTTCCTGACGGCATCCGCTGGACACTCTGGGACCTCCCCGCCGACGGAGGCGGTCCGGGCGGCGGCGGCGGAACGGGCATCCCAGGGTCCCATCTCACTTGTGAAGAGGACCGCGACCTTGCTGATGTCGGTGTAGAAACGGCCGGGGTGGAGGCCGCTCGTCGCGCGCCCGGCGCCATGTTCTGGGACGAGTCGGAGTCGGTTCTTTGCGGTATCTGCAGTGTCAAAGGCCCGGGGGCAGGCATGGGTCGCGACAACATGCTAAACGACCTGGTGTGCGGAGGCTGCTCTATCGGAGGACTCGTTTGCTCCGACTCGCGTCTCCTGCCCAATGACGGAAGCCCGAATCGTCTCTCACGCGAAGGGCCTCTCACTCCGGGAGGAGGCGGGAAAGACGTCGTTGCAGCAGGGGCAGGCGGTTCCGTCGCCACGCGCTGGATCGGCGGAGGAGGCGCTCTTGCAACAGACACGTTGGCCACTTGTGCCTGGTCGAATACCAAGCTCATCGGACGGCTGCTGCGAGGCGGCGAGTATGGTGGGGGAGGCAGCGGCGACGCTTCGTCCTGTTAGTCGAGCAACGTGCACAGCGTGGGCAGCGTGGTTGGAGACTTACTCTGGGGTTCTTGGAACGACTGGGCAACCTGAACCTGCTGGATACGATCCGGCGGGGGTCCAGAGGCCGGCGAGACGATCCATTCTTGCGGGTTGTACGGCTGGATGGCGCTCAGGGGGGTTTGGCCAGACGAAAAGGCGCCGTGTGAACTCACTGAAATGGCCGACACAGGCGTGCCGGAGTTGTGGCCGTGGTAGCCACCCAGCGACGCGGTCAAGAGGGGATTCAACCCGGCGCGAAGCCGCGCCGTGGTATCTCGTGAGGAGCTCATCATGCTGGGCCGGCGTTGTTGAGGTTGGCGGTTCAAAGAAACGGCTGGGCCAGGTTCCAATTCGTTCCGCCGACTCTAGCGGACCTTGTTGTGATCCCCGAGCTGCCCCAAGCCGACACCAGAGACAACTTGGCGGACTCAGTCACCGCGCCATTCACAGCCGGGCTTCGCCTTGCTGCGGGGTCGTCAGTCAGGTCCTAACCATGACACAAGAACAATGGCAGTCGAGTTCTAGTGCGTGGTGGTGGATAATAGAGCCGGTCGATGCCGTCCTCGAAAGCTGTCGTCCCTACCAAGGCGCGGCTGCGGCGCAAGGTGGTGCAGGCTGCAGCTGGTGTTGAGCGGTGGGTGGGAGCGGTGCAGAAGGTAAAGAGGGATTCCTCCGGACCCGACAGGGAAACCAGACGGAGGCTACTGCGGATGCTGCAACCTATCAGCACCCTGATGTGGGAGTGCTGCCGGTGGATAGATTAACTGTCGAACATGCATTGAAAAGCGGGAGGCCACCCTCCCGTTCTGTGGTGGACTGGGCAGTTGGGGTGGTGGGCGGCCTTGGCGAGTCGAGGTGTCTTCCGAGACGGAGACGGGGGTCTTCTCCAGGAGGGGTTGTGCTCCGAGAGCGAGACCCTGGCTCGCCAGGCCAGGGGCCGGGGCCCTGCAACGGTGCGACCTGCCCGTCTGCAGGCAACGTCCAGTCATTCAAGATGTACAGATGTGTTCTGAATTGTGGCCTTCTCGTCGAGTCACCCACTCTCTCTGGCCGTCCTTCCCAGTAGGCCAGAGCGTGTTCTGATGATCATCAGTGATCATCCCGCGCTCGTCTGAGCACAAAAGCATGTACGGCGGGAGGCCAACCCGGAATCCGTCGTGCTGCAAGACACGGACACGCAGGTGCCACCTCGATCTGCAACGAGGGTCGCGCCGGAACGTGATCACACTTGCAGCCTCGCGGGGGGGCTCTCAGCTCCCCTGTTGCTCAGATTTTGCTCATGAGCACACCGTCAGTCAGTCTCGATGAGCCAAGCGATCCCAACGGCGCAATCCCTGGCCCGTGCTAACAAGGCGATGGTGGCGGCGAGCTTCGACAGGAGGAGAGACCGAAGGGTCGGCCGATGAGGGAAAACGCCATGATTGGGCTGTTCTCTGAGGGTCTGTGCCGGCAATCTATTCTTGGTTCTGGGCAAAATTCAGCGGGTTGGTGATTCGCCAGAAGCTGTGCATTGGCTGTGATGCATGCTGCCGGCGCTTAACCCCTTGCTCGATCCTTGGCGCATGATTCGACCGTTTCTGTCGTTGCATTCGGGGGTGGCAGATGGTCTCCACGACTCCGCTTTTGCTCTTCATGCGAGAGAGACAGGCGAGACAGGTTCGGCTGTGGTTCGTCGGAGCCTTTCCGGACGCTGGTAACACGGCGTGCCTCTCGCCATGAGGAGTTGTGTTAGTGCGCCGGCAGCGAGGCATCAGGGGCCAGCATCTCGACTCCTCCTCTGGCGACCAGCAAACCTCTGAGAGGAGAAACCCGCTCACATGCTCCACGTGCTTGTTCGAGGCTTGCGTCTGTCCGCTTGGATGTTAGCGTCAGCCCAAAATATCAACCATTCACTTTTCGACTTTCGTGCTTCAGACGACCCAGTTCCTTGTCTCTTTCTCTCTAGCCCAACGAGGCGAGATGGGCCAGCTTAGCCGTCCAATTAGAGGCAATATCGCGGCCACCAGTTGTGTTTCGCAAAGGCTTCCCCACAGTTCCAGATCTTGGGGATCGATGTGACGGATATTAATAGCAGGAGCTTCTGCAAGTGCAGTGAGTCGCTAATGTGGGCAAAATTGCTGTCACCGGAACACCCCATTGCCGACAAGAGCTCATATCTCGACATTGCCCTTCCTTGCAAGCCTTGAGCGATTTGAACTCAACCCACCGACCCAAAATAGCTGGGGTTAGCGGTTGATGCCCTTTGCGGATGGATACCCACAGCAGCAGAACCTGCGCATCGAGCCAGCCAGGCCAGGAGATTCCGGATTTTGAAGTGATATCGCTTGGCCACATCCCAGCAGCGGAAGAGGAGACAGCCGGATGCGACCTCGACGCCGATGGCATGTGGGGTGCATGCTGATGGGGATGATGGGACAACGGAGCTCCGGCTCATGGGTAAGACCACCCAGGGAGCCGTTAAATCCGTGGCTTCGGCGTCATGCACATGCCGGCGGTGCCACATCGGAGCAGAACCGGGCCAGAGCTCACAGGTGCCGGGCGCCGTTGAGTCTTGGCAGGCGTCTTCCCAACCGGCCGGGACCAAGGATTTCTTTATTTAGATGCATGCGCGGCGCTTCATGCCGGGCCGGGAAGAGCCCGGGAGGTACAGTATACCGATGAGTCCGGGACTCCCGTCACCGCCGGTCACACTCGGCTTCGGATACAGGCGGGTCAGCCTGCAGCAGGAAGTCGGGGACCGGCGGAGCTGAGTGCGTCAGTCGCCATCACGTCCTCGTGGTTCTTGAAGGATCTCTGGCGGAAGTCAATGCCTCTTTCATCGCACCGATTGTCGAAGCGGATGGTGGAGCTCAGAGGAATTGTTTGGGAGCAAACTCGTCTCCCAAGGCCTCCTCGTCGGCCGCCACACCCGCCGGGGCCGAATCTCGTCGGAACATGGAGGAACGGGACTTGTAGACATCGGCGTTGCTTGATTAAGGATTCCGCAAACTATGGTACAAAAATAATACCACGGAACGGGTCATTATTCTCACAAGTGGTTGCGGGAAGAGACCGAACTGAGGGAGAAGTTGGACTCCAGGTTGGAACCCTTTGGGCGAGGGACCTGAAGCCCGAGGCTGCTGCCCTGGAAGGAATGCCACCCAGGCGAGAACGGTAGAACACGACCCCACTAAAGGCGGTGAGGCTTCCTGCCTGCGCTCCCCGCCCAGAATGGAGCCGCCAGGCTGCCGAGTTTTCTAGAGCTTTCCAAGCAGCTCGAAGCTCTCTCGGCTGACATTTCCCCCATTTCTTCTCCGGGCGCAGCCCAACCTTCCAACATCCCCCATTATATCCAATTTGCCTCCTTTCCCAAACAACATCATCTCGACAGCCGTTACTTGTGGCGAACGATCAGGTACGTACATGAATACTGCTTTTCTTCGCAACGACACCCCCGCGCGACGCGCCAATTGCTCCCTGATGATTGTTCAGCTGGCACCAGTCATAGGGCGACTTGTACTCCCTTCCCTTGATGACAGACGCTGCGGTCCACCAGGCCATCTCTGATCGAGCACCACTCCTTACTTGCCTTTGTTTCGTGTCCCAACTTGGACGAGTCCGTTGCTGACCGGCCTAGATTGACCTTAGGCCCCAGATCCCTTGCGCGCGACGACATCGAACCAACCGCCAACATGGTCCTGCACAACCCCAACAACTGGCACTGGGTCAACAAGGATGCCTCCCCGTGGGCGCGGCAGTGGTTCGATGAGAACCTGACCAAGGTTGAGGCGAAAGAGGGGGACGTGGCGGCCAAGATCACCAAGGTCGTCAGCATGGATGGAGACGTCGATGTCGCGCAGCGCAAGGGCAAGGTCATTACCATTTTTGATGTCAAGTTAACTCTGGAGTTCACAGGTACGTCTTGCCATAGAATACAATCACTTGATCCTCGCGCTGCACCTGTTCCAAGCTCCCATTGTAATCCATCCACCAACCGTGCTAAATTCTGTGCTCTCCAGGCTCTACTGCCGCGGACGATGAGGTTTCGGGCACCATCACCGTGCCCGAGGTCTCCCACGAGCTCACCGAGGACGAGTTTGTGGTATGTTGGGCCTCCCGCAGCCGTCATTGGTAACGGCCAACTAAAAAGGCACTCTCGACAGTTTGACATCGACGTCCATGCCGAGTCCAAGGAGAAGCAGCCCGTCAAGGACCTGGTGCGTTCCAAGCTCGTTTCCCAGCTGCGGAGCGAGTTTGTCAAGCTCGCCCCCGCCCTCGTCGCCGAGCACGGCAAGGACATCCAGCACGCGCCAGGCTCGAACCCCTCGAGCGGCTTCTCCACCCCCAAGCTGCACGCCCCGACCGGCACTGCGGCCAAGCCGGCGGCCACGTCAGGCTCGCAGCCCAAGGCCGGCGCCGTCGTCAACACCACCACGGTGAGCGACAACGAGGAGTTCCGCACGACTGCCGAGGAGCTCTACAAGACCTTCACAGACCCCCAGCGGATCGCCGCCTTCACCCGCGCCCCGCCCAAGGTCTTTGAGGGGGCCAAGAAGGGCGGCAAGTTTGAGATCTTCGACGGCAACGTCACGGGCGAGTACCTGGAGCTGGTGGAGCCCACCAAGATTGTTCAGAGCTGGCGCCTGAACCAGTGGCCCGCCGGCCACTATTCAACCCTGAAGATCGAGTTTGACCAGAACGACGTGGACGCCGTCACGGTCATGCGCGTCGAGTGGACCGGCGTGCCGATTGGCCAGGAGGAGGTGACCAAGCGTAACTGGCTTGAGTACTATGTCCGCAGCATCAAGCGGACTTTTGGGTGAGTGAGAGCCCCGTGTTGGCACGCAGACTCCAGCACTGATATTTCCCAAGCTTCGGCACCATTCTTTGAGCAACGGCATTGCGGGAAGACGGCGTTTGGTGGATGGGATATGACACGATTGCCATGGTATAAGAAGGGGGTGGCTACACTGAACATAGAATGGTCAGAGTCGTGGCTTCAGGTCACGACTGTGGTGGCGGCTGGATACCGGTCCATGAGGATGGCCCGTCAGATACGGCAACGTGGGTTTCGGCCAATGAGAAAATGACAATGGATGCACTGCACTCTGCGTGAGTTCTTCTCAGTCTGCTCTTGCGTGTCAGCCATCTATACAGAGTCCAAGGGCGTCCCTCACTGGGTGCCAAGTTCACCGCGAGTGGGGTACGGTAGATCCGGATGTACGCCGGAAGGAAGCTGACCCGATGACGACCCCTCCACTTTCGGCACCAGCTCTCTCAGACATCTTGCAAACAACATCACTCACAACGTGTTTCCAAGACTGTTGACTTTCAGTATCTTCAAACTGGGCAAACGATACGACCAGCAACACCGCAGCATTCACCACCATGGCGCCGATCTACAAGATTGCCGTCATCCAGTTTTACCCAAAGGTGAGTTGACAGACGTCATCAGTCACACGACAGCCACAGCCAGGATTCCTGGCCCACCTCTTCATCACAACTCACTCCCACAACCCCCAGGACGTCGCGGTCGAAGACAACTTCAACCGAGCCGCCTCCTTCATCCGGCAGGCCGCCGCCGAGGGCGCTGACCTGGCCATCCTGCCAGAGTACCACCTGACGTCCTGGTGTCCTGATCACCCCGACTTCATCTCGGCCTGCGCCGAATCCGCCACCTACCTCCCGCGCTACCAAACCCTCGCCAGCGACCTCAACATCAACATCGTCCCCGGCACAATCTGCGAAGTCCACCCCTCCCCCACCACCGCAGGAGACCAACAACAAGACCAAGAAATCCGCAACATCGCCCACTGGCTCGCCCCAACAGGCCCACTAGCATCCTACCAAAAAAAAAACCTCTGGCACTCCGAGCGCCCGCACCTGACCGCCGGTCCGCAGCCCTCCCAACCCGCCCACCACGCCTTCGACACCCCGCTCACCTGGGGCGCCGCCCACAACCACCGCCCCATCCGCGCGGGCATGCTCATCTGCTGGGACCTGGCCTTCCCCGAGGCCTTCCGCGCGCTGCTGCGCGACGGGTGCGAGCTGGTCGTCATCCCGAGCTTTTGGCTGTGCGACGGGAGTGATTTGGATGAGACACGCAAGGGGATGAATCCTGATTGTGAGGGGTTGTTTATGAATAGTGTGTTGGTGGCGAGGGCGTTTGAGAATGAGTGTGTTGTGGCGTACTGTAATGCCGGGGGGTTGAGTCAGGTTGTGGTGCCGGTTTATGGGCGGGTTGGGGGCATGTTGAAGCAGGGGGAGGAGGGGGTTAGGGTGTGTGAGGTGGATTTTGGGGCTGTGGAGGTGTTGGAGGGGCAGTATAAGGTCAGGAGGGACCTCGGGGGGGAGGGGTGGCATTATGGGTATGAGTTGGGCCGGGAGGGGCCGGTGAAGGGGGAAGGATCTCGCGAGAAGGGGGAGTAATCGTCGGGCGTGGCTGACGGGAGCACAAGGCAGTGACTGGAGGTGAGGCGGCCATTGCAGTCCAGGACCCCGGAAAACGAGGTCTAGGACCCTGGAGAACGGTTAGTCAGGGACCCTGGTGAACGGTTAGTCAGGGACCCTGGAGAACAGGTAGGCCGGGGCCCGAGAGAACGGGTAGGCCGGCCAGGCGCACTGGCGAGCTGGTGCTGGTCTGGGGCATGGTGAACGCCCAGCGTTCCGCCTGGCCATTCTGCAAGGCTACGAGAAGTGCAAATCCAGTCATTTTCCAAGCGTCGGTCAACTTCACCGTCCTGGAGGGCGGCCGAAAGGGCTGGCCTCGTTTGAGTGGGAAGGCTGGTTGTCGTCGACGGCGTCGGCTGATTGGTCCATTCCTTGTCTGGCGGCTCTGTTGGTCACCACTTACACCTCCACGGTCTGCGTGGTTGGGTCATTGTGCCCGCACTCGTGGACTGCCTGGCCGCCGAAAAAGCTCGGGTTGAAATTTCGTACAAAGTCAGCCTTTTCCCTTGGAGATAGTCGTGCTGTCGATCGAGGCGCAGTTGGTCAACCCACACAAAGGCCAAACCCTCAGTCGGCCTCCCATGATGGATGGACTGTACAGCCACGGGATCCTCTGTATAAGATGGTCACGAGTGCGTTGGAAATGGTAGCCAATTTAGATTCTTTATCCAACTTCACCAATCCAGCTTTGCAAGTCCACTGCCAACTCATCACCACCTCGATCAGCACGTCCGTAGCCATCCCCACCACCGCCTTGATCATGAGCGCCACCATGGGTTCACCAACTCTGTCCCAGCTGTCGTTCCTGTCCGACCATCTCGATTCCCCAATGTCTTCTCCGGTCTACCGCAGCCCTGACATTTCGGATGTCGAGGACCTGGAAGGGTATGCACCGGGTGGCTACTGTCCCGTCGAGATCGGTGACGAGTTCGGCAGCAACTTGGAGATATACACGGTCCTCCACAAGCTTGGCTTCGGCGCTTCCTCGACCGTTTGGCTGGTCAGACGCGATGGCATTGAGTCCGCCAAGCCCACCTTCCACGCCCTGAAGATTCTCCGGGCCGACCTCAGCGAGGGCCAGCACCCGGAGCTGAACCTCATCGAGCGTCTTGAGCAAGCGGGCTGGAAATGCAAAGCCCATCCCAATCTCGTTCAGATCCAAAGCTGGTTCATCATCAACAGCACCAACGGCTCCCACCGCTGCTTCGTCCTTCCCCTCCTTGGCCCCAGCCTCTTCGACCCACGAGTCCTCGACGCTCTGGACGGTGACCAACGACGGAGTATGTGTGAGCAGCTGGCCCACGGCGTCAACTATCTCCACACGTTCGAGATCTGCCACTCACGTACTAGTCTTCCTCCCTTTTCCCGTTATGCCCCTCTAACTCTCTCTCCAGACCTCTCTCCACGCCACGTCCTCACCAAACTACCTCCCGACACTCTAGCCACTCAATCCGGCCTCCTTGCCGCCTTGGGCCCCATCGTCAGGGAAAAGGTCTTCCTTGCCAACCCCAAGCTCCCCAATGCAGACTGCCACCACCCGGGAACCATAACGCAAGCCGCCGACTTTACCGCTCTCGCCTTCTCCTCCGTAACGGGCGTCTCTGTCATCGGCCTAGGCAACGCATTTCCCGAGTACCTCCCTCGACCGACCCGTAAGTCAAATTCTCCCACCTTACCCCCCTTCCAGCAATCTTGACATCTTTTTCTCTCCATTACACACCCAACCACCAAATCGCAACTAACACACCGCCCTCCACAGCCCACTGCCCCCTCAGCATGTTCCCCCCCGAACTCCTCTTCCGCCACCGCCCCTCCCGCAAATCCGACATCTACCAGCTCGGCATCCTGCTCTTCAAGATCCACGCCCGCGTCTTCCCCTTCCCCTCCGGCCCGCCCTCGTATGAGCTCCTCCTCTGGCAGGCCACGCGCGTGCTCGGCCCCCTGCCAGAGACGTGGCGCGGCCGGTTCTGCTGGGAGAAGTATCGCACTCTGGTGCCGCCGCCGGTGGCGTTTCCGTCGTCCCTTCTGAGGGGCGGCGCGGTGTTGATGGGACGGGAGGGGGGCGAGGATTTTCCGGGGTGGTTTGATCAGGACCAGCCTACGGCGGGGTTGGGGATGAGGTTGAGGCAGGAGCCGCATTTGGATGGGTGTGAGCGGGAGAGGGAGGGGCTGGTGGCGTTGTTGGGGGAGATGTTGGCGTGGGAGCCTGAGAAGAGGCCGTCGGCTGGGTCTGTGGAGGGGAGGTTATTGCAGTTGCGGCCGGAGGGGGTGGCGGTGGACGGAAAGGATGGGTGGGCTCAGCATCCGCGGACGGAGCGAGCGAGGGTGGAGCAGAGGGAGTGGGAGGAGCGGGAGAGGCGGCGGAGGGTGACGCAGTTGTATGATCACTTCTGAGGGGTTTTATGGCTGTTGTTGTGCTGGTGGTGGCTCGGGGTCTGTTACCGCCCACCCCGGTTGGTCTCCAGAGACTGGGTGGTGGTGTAAGTTGGAGAAGTTGGCGCGTGTTTTCTTGAACTATTGGTTCTTTACTTAGACATATCTTTTGGTTTGGAGAACGGGGTTTAGCAAGCTTGGAACTCGAGGCGAGTAGAACCGCCAGGGAGTTTACATGAATAGGTTCCTAGACAGGAGAGGAACCATCTGGGAGTGGCCTCAAACAATTGCCTAACAATATCGTCATATTATACGGGACCCAAACACTTGCCACGACGTTGCTTTTCTCCAACTCCAGGCCACTGATTCCCCAGCTGTCACTGCGTCCACCCCCTATCCTAGGACGAATCCTCAGTGTCAGGTCCCACCACAACGCAGTTCGTCACACCCGACCCGGCATCGCTCGACAACATTGCGACCCCATTACACTCTAGCAGATACGTCTTGCCAACAGCTGAGAGAGACAGCACGCCAGTCGTCGCATCAACACAGCCGCTGACCTGTTTGAAATTCTCCACTTGGTCTATGCTCCCAATTGAGCCAAGGTAGAGCCGATCCGTGTTTGCCGGAAGGCTCACGTCAATATACGCGTACTCGGCGTGGTCATCATCCACCTGGTAGTCCAGCCTAAGGTAACCGTCATCGTTCAGCATAAAGGTAGTCCGTTCCAGTTCGGTCACGGAGTCAGGGTTCGCGTAGCTATCCCAAGACAGGGAGAATCCGTCGGGACTGCCCAAGTAGAGCGTGTTCCCATTCTCTTGCACAAAGGCGCGGAAAGGCGTGCCAAGGGGCTCGCAGGTCTGTGTGGCGACGACAGTCGGGGTGGTTGTTGTCACGACCGTGAGAGTCGAGGACTCGGTGATGGTCTCGGTGGTAGTGAAGACATCAATGACGGCGATAGTAGGGCTCAAGATGAGCAGGGTTGACGCCGTCACGGGGATCGTGGTGGTTGTGGTGGTAGTGAGGGTGGATACGGTCGTAGTGATGGCGGTGGCAGCAGTCACAGTGACGGTTGTTGTGGTTGGGTGTGCCGTCGAAGTGAAGGGGATGATGCCAAAGCACCGGCACGCGTCAACGTACTGGTTCCAGTTCTGGCACGCGGGCCAAGCATAGTCGGGGATGCCGAATGGGTTCCCGCGCTCGACCAGCGCGCCTCGGTCGACGATTATGGTGGCTGGGGGATTCTCATAAACGGTCGTGGTGCTGGTGACAGGCGCGGCGGTCTGGAGTGTGGTAGTCGTCACGACCGCAGTCGCAGTTTGACTGACGACGTTTGTGGACGGTATCGTAGTGGTTGTGGGAAAGGTGTACACGACTGTGTTGGTTGCAACGGTTGCGGATGTGGTAGCGGTGATCACGACTGTATTGACGGCGCTCACGACAGCAGTCACTGTGCTGGTTGTGGTGCTGCGATGGCGACCTTTGGTTAACACGGAGCCTTCTCTCCCGAGAACAAGAACGAGAAGGACGCCTTACACTGTGGGTGTGACTGTCACTACCAAGTGGCCCAGGCAGTCAAGCAATCCCCCAACAACACCCAGCGCCATGCACAACAGTTGGTCAGCATGGCTCTCCCTCATCTTGAGAGCGACGAGAACTTGCCTCCCCAGCACGGGTTAGTGAGAAGGCAAAGGAGGGCATGAGTGTTTTGCAGCAGGGCAAGCCCAACAGTGCCACGAAACCCAGGTTCTTCATAGCTGGTCAAGGTACTGCTTGGTTGACAAGAAGTTGAAGCAGTCGATCGAAGAGCGGTATCGACTTGCCAGCTCCCGTCTGAAGAGAAGAGAGGGTGAAGATAGCATGATTTCGGAGTATGTTAACAAGCTGATGACGGACCCAGCCTCCTTTATGCGCGTTCCAGCGACCCTACGAGAGTCTCCATCCGCTTTCCGTTCCCCTTGATGTTGGGCACGCCGAGTGCCCAGTGCTTGACGACTTCGTTGTGTGTCTCACTTCTCCTCCAGGCTGACCTGTCAACAACAGCGAGACTTGCTTTTTTATCCCAATACTTAGTCACTTAACCTCCTGATGAGATTGTAGACGCGGTACACAGCTTCACTTGCGATCGGTGCATCTGCATGACGGCACAACTGCAGATGAGGTCGGTCAGAGGCGCAGGGTGCATGACCTCGAAGCAGCCGTCGACCCATCCCGGGTGCTGAACACCCCAGAGCAGCCCCGTGCGGCCGTCGAATAGCAAGTCTCTAGTCCAAGGGACAGAGGCCAGGCGATTCTTTGAAAGGAGTAAGATAGCGGGGGCTTTTCGATGATGCCGTGATGATCCGAGGAAGCATGCAGCCTCCAAGCTGCTCTGAGACATTCATGCAGGTGCTCCAAATCTTGGCTCGATGCTGGGTTCTAGGTTCTGATCACTTCACACAGTACCTCAGAAAGGAAAAAACACGGGCGAGGTTGATGGACTCCTGTTATTCGTCAACCGCAACTGGTTCTTCCAGAGCCCTAGTGTGCCCATCTTGATGATGGATGTATGACCGGTTGGGCTGAGGGTGCGAGGAGCCACCGCCCAGCACCACATCCCACCGCGTTCATCTCCCCACGACGGTAATAATAATCATCCTGCCACCACGGATGCGCCAACACTTGGTCTATTGTCAACCGAGCTCCCGGGTCCATCTTGGTCATCCCAGATATCATATCCAGCGCTGCGGTCCCAAGCCCCGCCCCCCAATCCTCGAACCTCAGATCGGGTTGGTCTTGGACTGCCCGCTCAGATACCTTCGAGGCTGACTTGAGAGCCTCAGCCCAATTCTCATCATTGACATGCTTGAGAAGGCCTTCGGTCACTGGGCCGAAGTACGAAAAGTGGCGGGTCAGAATCTCCTGCTCCGGCATCACGCCGTGCTTGAGAAGCTCTTGACAATCGTGCAAGAGCAAGTACTCTCCGCCCCCAAGAGCGTATATGCACCGTTGATAGGGCTTTAGTACCGCAGGTTCTCGATGAAAACACGGGTCAGTATGTGGATCATGGGTTCAGCCTACCACCAGTCCGAACGAGTACATGTCTGACGCCTTTGTCACACCCCTTCCGGTCTGCCCTTCGGGACTTCGCCACATGGCATTCCCAATGGCGTACGGTTTTTGCCATGGCTTACCGCCCTCTGACTTGAAGGCGATGTCGAAATCGCCGAGAGCTACGTCGGTCACAGTTTTGAGTCCGTCGCTGTCACAAGTCCAGTTGACCAAGATGTTATCAGGTTTGACATCTGTCAAAAATATCAGAATAGTTCGAGTTGGTGAGGTGGCTGAGAAAGGTATCTCATTTGAGGCAGGGACATTACCGATATGAATCCAGTCCTTGCTGTGAAGTTCATGGATTGCCTCTCCAACTTGACGCAGAATCTTCTTGCGTTCCGGAAAAGGCAATTCCGCATCTTTCTGGATCAACCCAAGGAGGGTACCTCTGAAGTAAGGGTATACCAGAATACCTTGCTCTTGGTTGCAATCCGTATGCATCCGAAGTCGACGGGTACCTGCAAATTCGGTAGCGAGGCGTTGAGACAGCTCGTAAAACGGCTTAGATACGCGCTTGAAGACAAAGGAGTTGTTTTCAGACCTGGACGAATGGGTCAGCAATATGCCGTCTGCGCCTTGGACCATAGCCCAAAGGTCAAGACATACTCGGCCTTGAAGATGTTGAGCTCCTCGTCCTCACGACGCGAGAGTACCTCGCCTTGAACATACACGCGGCCATGCTGGCCCACTATGGTAGATGCCCTTCTGAAGCCTGTGCGGTGTACCAGTTGACTGAAGCGAGTGTTGTGGTAGGTTAAACGGTTGAGCCGCATTGGAACGAATGCGGTAAGTTGACTGAGAAGGAACGGGGATCAATGAAAGAAGAAAAGGGGAAAATGGTAGGCTTGTAGTAACGCGGACGCGGGTAGCTTCGTTCAGAAATCGGGCAATCTCTTCCGTTGAATTGTGTGCGCCCAACAGATCGAGTCAGTGTTGACGCTGTGTGTTCTTGTTCCGAGTTCTAGGTTTGTTTGGCGGGAACCTTGTGTTGCTCTTCGCATGTTGGCTGGGTGATGATTATCCCATGGCCCATGCACAACTTAGATCTCCTTGCCCTTGATAATATCCGTGAGAGACGTGCCTAAATCGCCAAACCCCACAATCTTTCCCACCTTATCGACAAGGTACTCGACATCACGAAGCATACTACAAGCGTCGATTAGCATACCTATCGCGGAAGGGAAAGGGTGTCCACGTCCTACCAATCACGACCGGCCTCAGTCTCTGGGTCCGCGTCTTGAAAAACATGACCTAAGAGGTCGTTGTAGCTCCGGAACACTGGCATCATCACCATACAAACCACGTGCTCCGGTAGATACTTGCGAAGTGCTTTATACAGCTTGTCCGTGTCCTTGACCAAATCTTTTGCGTACTTGCGGACGTCCTCGGCGTTTTCTTGGCCCCATTTTGTTTCACGTGCCTTCTTGCAGAGCATGTCCGCGCGTGACGCCATGATCTCTACCAACTTCTGGTAGATGGCTTCCTGATGCTCTTGGAGGGCGTGCCGTACCCTGTCGAGCTCGCTGGAAACATTGGCGCTAGGTCGGCCACCTGCAGCCGGCACGTGGCGCCGGACAAACTCTCGCACATACGGGATGATGGTTGCGATGAACGACAAGGTTTGTAATGTAAGCGCTAGGTGCGCCGTCGTGATGTTCCGAAGGCCGGCCGAGCGCATGGCGCCAGCGCCGAGCATAAGTTGCCGACAGCGGGAGTCGAACATTTGCAGGTAGGACACGAGCGATGTAGCGATATCTAGTGTCGAGGACGGAATGCCGGCTATTAGACGGAGAAAGTGCGATATCCCCTCAAGGCAGAGGATAGCTGAGGAAGGGAGGAGGAACGCCTCCCCTTCGATGACGGCGCCTCTGACCTCATCTTTGGCCCTGCTGCCTTCTGTGCTCTTCATCTCCCTAGCTTTGTCCTGCGAGAGTGGCGCCCATATCTGGCCCGCCTCGGTCCATGCCGGTGGGTCTGAAGTGCTGCACTCAAGAACCTGCTTCAGGATCTCGTTGTCTTTGGCTGTGAAATCCATGACTTGCCAGTTACTGGCATCCATCCCCTGAGCAAGAACCTGTTTTTCCCGATCCCCGTGCAGCTTGATAAAGTCTTGAACGTGGCCATTGACAATGGTTTTGAGCGAGGTCCCTGCTCGACCCGAAATGGCCTCGCATTCGTTGGTGAAGAAGAGGTTGAGAGTAAAGTACCGAAGAAAGCGAGCCACTGGCAAGCTTGTGGTCTGCTCGGATCGAACTTGGAGAATCTTGTTGATCTTCTCATAGCCAACATTCACAGCCTCGCCCAAAAGATTCGGGAGATCAAGTGCCACGTGCATTTCCTCCTGCATGTCGAATCTGGAAGCGTGTGTGGCAGGATCTAGAGGAGATTTGACCACGTCCTCGATGTCGGGATTCCCAATGGCGTGCGCAATATCCAATAGAACACCGGATTGAGTCTTAAATCGCCTCAGTGTCTCGGCGACGCCAATGAACATGGTGGAGAAGAGTCTTTCGGCGTCTTCCGCGTCGAGAGCGCGAATGTTCCGGGCGAGAATGGAAGACTTTTCTTGGTTAGTGCGACTGCGGCCCCCGGCGGTGGTTGATACTGATGTGATGGATTCGGTATCCTCAGTCGAACAAGGGAGCGGTGCACGCACGACGTTTCGGATTTCGCGGAGCACCAATTCGCGATACGCCTGGACGGCCGTCGGAATGGACCTCGATTGATGGAGGCTGGTAACCTGATGGAAAAGAGCCGTACGTAGCTCATCAGTCCCGCTCATATAAGCAGGAAAGGCAGAAAGCTCCCGTGGTTGACCCCCTTTGGCCCGAAGTGACGCGGCCTCCCATCTGAGGAGAACATGCTCCGCTGATACCGACTGGACATGGCGTCGTAGGTCTTCGATGAGTAGGCCGTGGACTTTGGACTCGTACACCTTGCCGATGCGGGACCTCAGACCCGTTAAGTGGCTAACCACCCCTTGCAATGCCGCAGAGGCGCGTATGTCCCGGAGCTGAACATGGGTTGATGGTTCGTCATTGGATGTCTTGTCGCACGCGCCGGCCATCAACAGCTCGACAGCATCAATCTCGACAAGAGCCCTTTCGACATCGCCTTCATCAATCAGTGACTCGATGTGGGCAACTCTGTCCACGATATGCTTCAGCTGAAGAACCACATCGCTCAACTGTTCGATATTGTGGCGTCTTTGCTTTCGTTGCACGAGTTCCAGGCCCCTGGCGCTCACATCGTGATCCAATGAAGCGAGATCCCCACGCAGGGTTCTTATCTTCTCGACCGATTCTACCGCTTCTTGGTGAAGTTCTTTCAGGGAGCCGAGAGCCGAAAAAAAGGTGGTTGAGGCCGTCGAGATGGAGTTCATGAGGTGTACTTCCACCGTATCCATATACCACGAAAGCTTCTCCTGGAGAATGGCATTCGTAGCCAGAGCTTTCCGCGGCGCCGGGGAGTTCCCGCTGCTTGCTTTCCCGGTGGTTGAGGTTGAAGGTCCGACATCAGATCGCTCGCTCACTACATCGAAGGTCCTTGGATTTTCGAGGTGGAAGTCTTCATCAAAATAAACATCCGGAATGGTGGAGAGCGTCGGCGGGCCTTTGCGAGCGGTCGGTGTCTGGTGCGAGCTCAAAGCTGGCGCTGATGTGTTCGGTTGAAGACTAGTTCGCACCGTGACCCGCGGCGGTCGGAGGAGCGTCGCGATTGCTATGGCAGTGTGTTAGCAGAGAGTCGCTCTAGCAGAACGCTGGTCGCTAGTATTATGTATATACCATTTCGGCTCGGCTCAAATACGGCCTCCGACCCGCGGTCCGTCGACATATCGAGGTGACCACTGGTGGAATGGATGTGCTGGGAATGGGATGAAAGTTCACCCCTCCTCATCTTGGCGTCAAGTCGTGGCTCGCAGTTGTCGACACCATCAAGGCATTGGGAAAGCCAGGAAGCTTAATTGGGCGAAGAGTCGCTTCAGGTAAGGTACCTTAGTTGGCTGCGTGGGCGGCGGGATGCGAGCGGCGAGCGTCCCCTGGCGTCTCTGTTGTTCGTAATGAAAGAAAAGCGGTGTCGACGACAGCTGGGTTGGAGGCTGAGGTTCCCGGATAATCATCACGCCGTTTCCGGATGCAGCGACAGCGAGTTCGGCATGACAGAATATCTTGGTCTGGCCAAAATAGCAGAACATCAACAGGTAAGATACCTCAGATCGAATCGTTTGGCAACGGCTGCATGGCAGCAGTCCTGCGGTCACACTAGGTCCATTTGCAGGCCAAACGTCCGAACTTACACCATCTTTCTTCCTTTCGCAGGTCTACTGGACAGGGCTTTCTTCCTACAACCTCGCTTCCTCAACACCACGCAGAACGACGCGCAGTATCACCAGTTGCTCTCTGCGCGGCTTGCGACAGCTACCATGCCCTAAATCTAGAATACCGCAACTTTGAGCCACACATTCCGTTAGATACTGCTCTCGAAAGCGAACCACGTAACCTCAAGCATGCCCAGCGTGCCCACTCCCGCCCACGTCGCAATGTTCCAGTTGAAGCCGTCCGCGTCAACACTGGAGATCTCAACCATCATTCTCGGCACGACAATCTCGCCGCTGTTGTCACTGTAACGGAACCCTTTCAGCCCGAAGAACACCTGGGGAGTGTTCTTGAACTTTCCCCGGCCGAACCTCTGCCGGCCCTGCTCCCCCACGTTCGTCTTGACCAGCTTCGGATTGCGGAACGCGAAGACACCGCCGTCCACGCCCGTCAGGTTCCGCGGGAACGCGAGCCACGAGCCGACCACCAAGGCAGGACGGCTGTTGGCGGCGTCAGACTCCTTAGCCTGCGGGTCTTGCACGCGCCCCAGGTCCGCCACGGTCGGGTAGAACTTGGCGCGCGTGGACTGCAGCGAGGTCAACGAGACCGAGACGTCCCAGGCGGCGGTGGCGGGCCGCTTTGGGAAGAAGCACCAGGAATTGAGCCACTGCAGCACGACCGGCTCGTCCTCAAAAGTCCTGCTGAAATACGCCACATCTGGCTGCTCTAGCGATGCGCGACCGCGCTTCCTGTCGTCCCGGGCAAAGAAGATGCCCGCCGAAATGTCACGGTTGCTCTTGGGGAACAGCAGCCATGGGATTTTGACGCCGAATACTTGCGGGCTCACCGGCGTCGGGGGCTGGCCGTCGCCGGCCGACTTAAGGGCCGGATCGACGTCAAACTGGAGCTTGAGGTACTCGTTATACTGATTCACGCTGCAGAAGTCAGACTGGCCCAACGCCACGTCGAGCCGGTTGAATCCAAAGACGAGGTTGTACAGCGCGGGGCGCTCCTCTGAGATGAGGAGCGACTGCTGCACCGCATTGTGCTCGAGCTCCCAGGTTCCCGTGCTGAAGGAAGATGTGTCGGCGGGCCGCGGAGTAGCTGTGGCCACCTCGGCTGTCGGAAGCAGACCCTTGATAATTTGCGGCCGGATGTAGGGCGGTCCTCGCTTGGACTGGATGGCTGTCGTAGGGTCCTTCTTGACGTCGTCGACCTCCTTGATGATGCGCACCATGAGGAGGCGGCAGATTCGGAGGGCGTAGTCCAGCCCGTCAAAAGTGGGCTCGAAGACGCCAAACGACGCAACCCCTAGGTCTGTCCACGTCTCATCCGACAGCGTCAGTGCCGCGGCGGTGGATTTGCGAAGCACGACCTTCCCTTCCCCAAGATCTTCAATCAAGTTGTGAATGTCCTTCCAGGCGGCCTTGTAGCCCAGATACACGTCTAGCAGCTCGTCGGTGTAGAGCTGGGCAATGTCGTAATCATAAAGCTTGATGCTTTTGGGCGCCGCCCATTCCAGGAACCGACGAAGCGACGTGTACTTGGTCAGGATGGCATGTGTCCGTTGCGGCGTCAGAGCAACCAGGTCGGCAAACTTGGACGCGACGTCCTACACGGTGTCGAGGGCTCTGTTAGCACGGGCTTGCTCAAGCAGAAGGAAACCATGAATACGGGTTCCGAGGGGTAGGCGGGGGATGCTCTCTCACCATCAAAGAGTCGATGGTCCACCTTTCTGTGTCGGGCTTCAGCTGCCCACCTCCAGCCCAGTTAACGGTGATGTTGATCTCAGAGTCCTTCTCCAACTGTTTCTTCGCCATGGATACGTCAGCTTGGGCGCTGATGTCTCCCATCCCGATTTGCAGCGCAATGTTGGCATTCGCCTTGATGTCGGTGATCTTGTTCTGGTCGAAGCTGCGCATGCTGACAATGGCATGAAAGCAGCCTCCCTCCTGAAAGCCGGAGATGAATGAATCTCCGTACACGTCGACAAAGTCATACGGGCTTATTGGTGTTTCGTTCTGGTGGTGCTTGAGGGGGTAAAAGTCCAGCTGATCCTTGACGTTGATCGTCTGATTCAGGACTTTGACCATGATTTGGAAGTTGACATCAGCTGCCTGGAAGGTATCCGAGTCCACCTACAGACATTTACACAGACTTGTCAGCACTTTTCGATATCAAGACAGGCAAAGACAGGATGAGAGGGGGGCTTTCTTACGTAGCTCCCAGCACCACCCCCTGACAGTTCGCCGTACTTGATCGACAGGGAGCCGGACACATTCAGAGAGTTCGCGACATCACTGAGCTTGTTGACATACTTTGACGTGTAGGTTACAATTTGGCTCGGGTAAAGCGTAGTCTCAATTGCCAAAGTGTCAAGAATGTCAACATCCTTAGGGACCGTGGTGACCCCGGTCTCGGCCCCTGTGTCATCATCGGTGGATGGGGTGCCGCCGCCGGGTCTCTTGTCGTCCGACGCGCCGGCAATAGGAATATGAGGCGCAGGGATGATTCTTTGTGAGTCCTCCTTGGAGGAAATGCCAACTACGGCATTGTCGACGCAAATCTCCTGTGTGTACGTGTTGAAACTTGACCGTACAGAGATTCAGGTTAGTCTGGACGAAACGACGGTACGGCATTCGAATATGGTCTTGAGAGAAGGGTGGGATTTACCCCTGGCCTGGCGAAACAGCTGTCAGTTCAACCCCTATTTGAGCCACGCACCCAGATGCATCCACACTGACCGAGCCTCATGGCATTGTTATAAGGAACGACGTGCAGCGCCATGATGCTGAACGGAGTGTTTCGGCGATTCTGACGCGAGCGTACAAGGCAAACGAGGTCAGGTGGAGCGAGTTTCGACAGATCCTTTCCCGGTCCCACACCGTCACAGAGCTCAGCAACGGCAAAGAAAGGAGCAGATTTTGAGATCCGGGATGATATACTACCGCCGTACAGCAGGCGTGACGGTCTGTGGTCGAGGAACGCTGCAGCTTCCCATCTTCGATCAACAAACCGGGCCGTTCTCGGATGTCTCTCGCGGCACTAGCGGATGCATCCTTCAGCCGCACGCAAACCTGGCTGACGGCATGCGTCAGCTATTGTTTATTGTGCATTAGCTTGATCACGCTCCGTCCTGCTTCTGGCAACCCGCTGCTCGCGCCAGAAAAAGTCACCCGCCTAAGGTGCGTCGGTAGGATGGTAGGTGGTTATTGGCGGTTCTGAAACTGCGGTGCAAAGAATGGACTTCAACCCCAAGCTCTCGATCTGAATGTTCTAAAGCGTGACTTTTTATCATACGTGCGGAAACATCTGACTTGGTATCTCCCATCGCCGCGCTTGCTGCTCCAACAATGTCAGTCGAAGAACGGCGGCTCGGGTCTGATCCGTCGCTCATGACGCTGGACCGTCAGATGCTGCGCGGCTATCTCAACCTTCCGGCCCCGTTGCGATACGTTCCGATTTTATCAGGCTTCTCATCCAAAGCAATCAAACAGAACGAGGTGAACCCGTTCATCAACGAGAGCGCATTTGACTTGGCCACGACAGGGAAACAGAAGCTTCGATACAGCTCCATGAATGCCTCGACTGGCAGCTGGTTCCGCAACGAGACCTCACGCAAGTCTAGGAGCTCCGAGCATCTCAGCGTACATCTGGCCGTGAGTCTAGATATGGGGGTCGTCGGCGGCGGGGTTTCGGGGACATACGACAAAAACGTCGTGAACAACTCAGATGTAAGTCACGAAACACCACCAAAGTCCTACCCGCTCAGGCATCGAATGTGCCTCACTGTATACTCAACTAATTCCACGTAGGCTCTCACAATATCCCGGCGCTGCAGCGTGCGGTGTGGTGATGTCCGTCCTGCGGCATCCGTATCGCCCCTGTCAGGAGACGCGAAGGAGCTTCTCCAGAGCCAGGGATTGGAGGCTTTCCAACGCAGGTTCGGGGACTTCTACGTCAGCAGTTTTGCAATCGGCGGGGATTCCGGGGTCTGCTTGAGCATGTCCTCGGCTTCCGACGACCAAGTGGAGGACTTGCTGATCATGGCCGACGTTCACGTCCTCTTCTGGACGGCCGAGGTCGAGATTGCGCACAAACACAAGGAATGGCACATGGAGCAAAGAAGCCTCGCGTTGTTTTCCCACGACACCCTGACGAGCGAGAGTTTCTCTAACCGATGGGCGCGGGGCGTCACGGATGCCGACATGGAGGGTGCGCGGCGGCAGGCCGTGTCATTCGCGGACAAAGTGGACAGCATGCAAGGCCGCATCACAGAGGCGTTGCAGGAGCTTGGCATAAGGGATAGCGCAGATTTTGACTGGCAGCGGGGCCGGGAACTCTGGCGTCGCGGGCTTGTTGCGGAGCTGACGCTTCTGCCTTTTTCCTCCCTGAGAGAGGTTCAGCAGATCGTGGCGTCCAGGTCGGGTTGAGGTTAGATTAGAGTTGGGCAGTGATCAGCGTGAGGGCTGCGGTGGAACCATGCTAGTCTTCAGCTTGCATGTGCCCTGAACTGCTTTCGGTCGGCCCAGCCAGCCACGTCTTACACAGGACACGAGGACTGTGATTCCAGTCCGATTTCCGGAACGCCACAGGGGGTAATTCCTCTGTAGTTGCCCCGCAGACGATAGCGACATGTCAGAAGCCCAAAAGAGAGTTCCCGGGGCGGGAGGGAGGCCTTGGGAGTCCTGGACACCGCGATGTCTGCTCCGTCGTCCCTCATGCCGTCCGCCTGATTGTTCCAGCCCTCAAGCGAGGAATAGTATTCGCATACGACCACCCACCTCCCCATCTTTTCAGCAATCACGGTTGACGCAAGACTTGGTAACTACCAAACTACACACCTCCCAACCATGCGAGACAAAGTGTACTGCGTCATCCCGGCCCAGACCACCGGAGATCTGTGGCACCTGGCTGCCGCCTCGTTTCTCTCACGAGCTTATGGTCGAGACCCAACGAACGTCACTCACCTCGAGCCCGCGGAGTTAGCCCAAGCCACGGCGCTGGCCGGCGATTTTGGCCTGTACTTCGATCTGTGGGTCACTGTCATCTTCCATGGGGGCGTTTTCAAGATCGCAGAGTTGGAAGCCGATCTTGCGGCGAGCAAACGAGCACTCGATGCATTCGAGGCCAGTCTCAAGCGAAGTCCTGGCGGCGGGACTGCAGCTCAGAAAGCAGAGGAAAAGAAGATGGCGGACACCTATGCCAATGACCGCGTCTACCTGGCGGAACTCAAAAAACAGGCCGATTACGGCGCCGTCTTGTACAACTTCCTGCGGCAGGTGGGCGTCAACGTCATGGTTGTCTTCCTCGAGAGCAAGCGGCCGACGCAGGGCGCGCCCAACGCATTAAACCCCAAGCAGACCAGCATGAAAACGTACATGTTGCAGTTGACCGACACTGAGTACGACTATTTTCATTTGCAAAATCAAAACCTGCTCTACGACTCAGAGACTCGTGAAGTCAAGGCGTTCACGCTCGACGATATCATGCGAGAGGCTCGACTGAGGAAGGGATATGGGGGCATCATTGGGGGGGTGGCAACGCCGGACTACTTTGTGCCCTCGAAGTCGGGCTCCAATGATGACAATGTCACCCCGCCGCCGCGGGACTTCAGCCAGTACCGTGTGTTCGGCTACATGGTTGCCACCACCATTGCGATGCAGGCCCTTGAGGACCCCGCTCTCCGCCGCCACAGGGTTGCCGAGCTCAGCAAGCACATGAGCCAGATCAACGAAGCCATGATCTACGATCCTCTCCGAAGACCCAACGCGCCATGGACCTCGGCAGAGCTCGCCCGGATCGAAAAGGAGGCACAAAAGAAGTGGATGGAGCTCGACCGCTTGATCTTTCATCTTCGGGAGAGAAGATCGAACCAAGGCCGACCGCGGTTTATCCTGTACAACCATCGAGTCAACGCGGTGAACGCGGGGACGAATTCGAGCAAACTCATTTTCACAGCGTTCAAGAACATTGTCAAGAAATACAGCAGACAACGCAGATTTGAGACCATGGTCGTGGTTGTCAACTCCAGCAGCGGCTCCTTGGGCCACTGGTTCGACAGCAGCCCCGTGCTGGACTTGTTCAACAAGAACATAAACGCACCGTATCCGGGGCAGGAACCCATCGTCACGAGCCGGTTTTGGAACATTGTGGCGAACCAACGCGACATCTTCGGTGTCTTCAGCGGGCGGACCGGCTCGGTGGACGTGGCCATGTTCAACGGGGTCAACGTCCTCTGGTGGGACGAGCCGTGGCTTTCACTCTCCGCGAGGGAGCCCGACACGATGCGTTGGTACAGCCTCTTTGACCGCGACCCTGACCGCCCCGTCGAGTCCAAAGCATTTCGCAGTTGGACCGTCAGCGAAATAACGAGCAAGAAAGCCCCCGCCGACAGCACTCCGATGGAGCGGGAGGCCCGCCCCTGGCTGTCCGACGACCGAGACCAGGTCGACCAGTGCCTCCGCTGCTTACAGATGGCAGCCATATCATCCGTCTTCCTCGTGAACCCGCGCCACCAGCCCGGGCTCCTTCTTCAGCACATGGAAGAGAGGCTAGCAGTCGACGTTCTGCCGTGGCTGGCGGGGACGCACGATGCAGGCAGAGACGGCTCCCCCGGCATGCCTGCCCAGGACCCGATGCCCGCTCGAGCCTACCGTTGGCCCAACGTGACGGTCCCAGATCGCTATAATTGGATGTGGTGGAACTCAACAGAAGGCGCGAACGCAAGACCGCGGCCGAGGGCCCAGAGAGGCGTTTGTCCTCCCAGCCAAACCCCCCCCCCCCCAAAGAGCCAACCGCTGACCCTAGGTAAACAACAGCGCTCGCCTATTCCGCTAACGGAATTCCGGATGAATATTGAGGCTGGCAAACGGAGGCTGGCGCCCGGAAACCAGGGGGTGCAGTGGGACCCGAACGCGACGTGGAGGGTCCAGTCCTCGATTCTGGCGGCGCTCGCCCGTCCTAGACAACCTTAGAAGCTGAGCTTTGTCTTCATGGCTCGAGGTCAAATGTTTTGTACACAATGATAGGTAGTCTTGAGAAACACAAGTCGAGGTTGGACAAACCCTCAGCAAGTCGGAAGGATTCTTATGACCGGTGAAGGCTGCACCAATCAGTTCTCATGCAACCCGACGCCTCAAGTCGCGGACCAAATAAACCTCACAGTCCCCGCTTTCAGCTTTTTCCGCCCTTCTCGACCACACCACGGTCGGATCGAGGGATCTCCCTTCCGCCTTCTCCAAACCATGGACGGTCGACTACCGTCCGACGAAGACCATGTCGACCCGGTTGGGTTTCTGTCAGTTGCGGACCTGCCAGATCCTCCCATGACTTCGGAAGAACGACGCGACAAACTGGCTGCAGCACAACATCTGATCCAGGCCAAATACGATGCCGGTGTCCCGTTCTTTACCAAAGATCAGTTTCGAGATGTTGTGCGGCAACTTGACGCAATCACGCAGCAACGCGAGCAAGGGAACCATGACGAGACGGCGACCATTTCAATCACTGGCCTTGACGGGCTCGTTGTCCAGTTTCCCATCGACACTGGGAAAGTCTATGTGCATTATAAACCTCGGAATGGTGGCGTCTGTATCATGTATGAACGCTGTCATCCTAAATAACCCGGCTCTGTTCTTACATCTAACAAGTCTTATGGTCAATAGTACAAAACCGCAACTCCTATACCACACTGTCACCGCGCTTCTCTCTGCCCAGTATCAGAATTACGTCTCCGTGCGCCGCGCTTGTCTGACCGTCGAGCTCGCCCATTCTACCGAAGTGCGCACACAAACCAACGAACTTGTATTTCTTCGGCCTACCTCAGACTACACCACCGTCAAGCGGAGATTCGACCAGGCCAAGCAGTCTCTAGAGTGTTTGGTCGCAGAGCTCAAATCTGCTCTCACGCCGGTCGCAGTCCCACCTGGCATCAATAAAATCGTCGCCCTCAGTTGCTCGTCCATGACGTGGGTTAACGACCAGAACGCGGCGACGGTGCCCAGTATCGCCCAGCACATCTTGGCCTTGAAAGTCCGTGACTTCTTGGCCGCCAGCTCTGGCTCAGATGCTCCCGAAATCCAATGCTACGCCCAGGACCCATCATACAAACCAGTCGATCAGCAGGTTCTTACTCGCGAAGGCTTCGTCATCGTTGACGATCCAAGGGCATTTCTTGAGGTCGACGAAGCTAGTGTCGTCATTTGCCTGTCTCCGGACATTCCCGTGCAGCAAATCGTAGCCGATATCGCCCGGCCGGCTATCCTCCTCTGGGACAGGGTCAGCGAGGAGAATGCGGACAGCTCCTGGTAAGTCACGGATTGCATTGTTCATGTGGAAAAATCGTGGATCTAACCCTGTTGCCAGGGCCGACCCTACATCGCCTCGTGTGATGCGGATGATGGAAGAATACGTCGAGGTATCCTTTCCCAAGCGCGAGAGCTTTGGGGAGTTGGCAGTCTACGTCCGAAAGGAACAAGAGGGTGGGAGATGAGAATGTCACACTGATGCGCTGAGTCGGACTGCACGCCGCTGGGTGGTACATTGAGATATTGAGGCTGGCATGCCCCTGAGCAGAGACGAAGGCATGACTGCCCGCTGCGCCGAGAGGGGTGCTGGCCTGCTTCCACAAGCGAGTAGGCATGCCTCTGGCCCAGGACATTGTCAAGATCAAAGTCCTACTAGTTGTAGATGACCAGAGTACGAATGGAGCTGCCAAGATTTCATTTCCTCGCCGACGAAAAATGATCCATCATCCCAAATGGGCAAAAGACGACACGAGCCGGATTTGAACCGACGCCTCCGAAGAGATAAGATTTCGAGTCTTACGCTATAGACCACTCAGCCATCGTGCCTTGGTGATT
>OUNM010040901.1_pt1 | contig 30299 bp, 27 predicted proteins | sample 1769961 | NCBI WGS metagenome assembly OUNM01 (sample SAMEA3914820, study PRJEB12502) | metagenome | biome: forest; material: soil | place: USA | collected 2012-03-12 | depth 0.3 m | reverse complement strand
GACAATCACGCTCCGACCTCATCCTGAGGAGCCGAGCGCAGCGAGACATCTCGGAGGATGGGCACCCGCACCTCGTCTGTGGCCCATCCTTCGAGACGCGGCCCCCCGGGCCGCTCCTCAGGATGAGGAGGTGCGCCGTTAGGCGGCCGCGCGGCGTCGGACATATTTCAGCAGGGCAATGAGGGCGGCTGGGGTGACGCCAGAGATCCGGGCGGCCTGGCCCAGGGTGGCGGGCTTGTGCGTCTGGAGCTTCTGGCGGACTTCGTTCGAAAGACTGCCGACGGCGGCATAGTCGAGGTCGACCGGCAGCTCCAGCGCCTCGTCGCGACGGTAGGCCACGATGTCCTCGCGCTGGCGGCCGAGATAGCCCTCGTACCGGGCATCGATCGTCAGCTGCTCGGCGACATCTCCGGGAATGGTCGCCAGTTCCGGCCAGAGATCCACCAACCGGGACCACGACATATCCGGATAAGCCAGCAATTCCAATGTGTTACGGATGACGCCGTCCTGATTTATGGCGATGCCGCGCTTCGCCAACGCCGACGGGCTCATCCTGAAACTGCGGGCCAGATCGCCGGCAGTCTGGAGGGCCTGTTGTTTCACGTGAAACATCCGGGCGCGCTCCGACCCGACGCAGCCGACCTCGATTCCCCGAGGAGTCAGGCGCTGGTCGGCATTGTCAGCCCGCAGCCACAGGCGATACTCCGCCCGGGAGGTGAACATCCGATAGGGCTCGGTAACGCCCAAGCTGACCAAATCATCTATCAGCACACCGAGATAGCCGTCGGCGCGATCGACCGAGAAGGGCGCCGATCCCGCCGCGGCCCGCGCCGCGTTCAGGCCGGCCATCAGCCCTTGGGCCGCCGCCTCCTCATAACCGGTCGTGCCGTTGATCTGGCCCGCCATGTAGAGCCCCGGCACCCGGCGGGTCTCCAGGGTCGTGTGCAGTTCCCGCGGGTCGATATGATCGTATTCGATGGCATACCCCGGCCGGAGCATGACAGCGCGCTCCAGACCCGGGATGGTCTGCAAAAGCTGCTGCTGCACTTCGCGCGGCAGGGAGGTCGAGATGCCGTTCGGGTAGACCGTCGGGTCGTCGAGCCCTTCCGGCTCGAGGAATATCTGGTGGCGCTCCCGCTGGGCAAAGCGCACGACCTTGTCCTCAATCGACGGGCAATAGCGCGGGCCGACGCTCTCAATCTGCCCGGAATACATCGGCGCGCGATGAAGGTTCGCGCGGATCAGCGCGTGGGTGGCGGGCGTCGTCTCCGTCACGTGGCAGGCGATCTGCGGCGTCGTGATCTCGGCCGTCAGATAGGAGAAGGGCAGCGGCGGGGTGTCGCCGTCCTGGGGGTCGAGTCCGCTGTAGTCGATCGTGCGGCCGTCGAGCCTGGCCGGCGTGCCGGTCTTCAGACGACCCAACGCGAAGCCCAGTATCTGCAACCTTTGCGCGAGTAAGGTCGAGGGTTCTTCGACGGCGTCGCTTGCAAGATCTTCCGGAACGCCGTTGCGCTGGCCGCGCGCGCGCCCGGCCGGGATCTTGATTTCACCCAGGTGAATCAGGCCTCGAAGGAACGTGCCCGTGGTCAACACGACACGGCCCGCGCCGATCTCTGCGCCGCTCTCTGTCAGCACGCCGATACACGCACCGCGTGCATCGACGAGAATATCCGCAACGGCTTCGGCCTTGATGCCGAGGTTCGACTGCTCGGCCAGCAGTGCCTGCATGGCCTGCCGGTAGAGCTTGCGATCGGCCTGCGCGCGCGGTCCGCGCACGGCGGGTCCTTTTGAGAGATTGAGTGTCCGGAACTGGATGCCGGCCCGGTCGATGGCCCGGCCCATGACGCCGTCGAGCGCATCGATCTCGCGCACCAGATGGCCCTTGCCCAACCCACCGATGGCGGGATTGCAGGACATTTCGCCGATCGTATCGAGCCGATGGGTCAGCAGCAGGGTCCGCGCGCCCAGCCGCGCCGACGCAGCCGCGGCCTCGCAGCCGGCATGGCCGCCACCGACGACGATCACGTCATAGGCAAACACAGGTCCCATCGCGCGCCTTTTACGCCCCTCGCAGCCGAACGGTCCAGAGGCGGGCCGTTGTCCCTTCGCGGCGCGCACCAATAATGAGCAACACAATACCGGGAGAGAAACATGAAGAAGTTGATCGCAGTCTTTGGCGTCATGGCCTTCGGCACGGTCGCGACCTCGAGCCACGGACAAGACGCGATGCGCTTCGCGCCCCTCAAGATGGAAGAGCTGACAGCCCCGCAAAAAGCCCTGGCAGACCAGCTCTCGGCGCCGCCCCGCAACAACATCAACAATCCGCCTTTAATCCGCCTTTCCGCGCGTACGCCCGCACCCCCGAGATGGCCCAGCGGCTGATCTCGCTGGCGAAATATCTGCGCTGGAATTCCTCGCTGCCGCCATAGCTCAGCGAGTTCGCGATCTTGATCACGGCTCGGGAATGGACGGCGCAGTACGAGTGGTACGCCCACTATCCACACGCGATCAAAGGCGGCCTCGATCCCAACGTCGCGGCCGATCTCGCGGCCGGCAAACGTTCCCGGGGCATGAAGGATGACGAGACCGCCCTCTACGACTTGGTCACCGCGCTCCATCGCGACAAGAAAGTGTCCGATCCCATCTATAAGGCGGCGGCCGACAAGTTCGGAGAGCGCGGCGTCATGGACGTCATCGGCCTCATTGGCTTCTACGTCATTACGTCGATGACGCTGAACACCATGCAGGCCGGCGTACCCGACGGCAAACCGCTGCCTTTGCCCGTGCTGGCGAAGTAGTCCCGGGAACTAAGCCGCGCGCTTCTTTCCGCCGCCGCCTTTGAGGCTCTTCTTCAGCGCCTCCATCAGGTCGACCACCTTGCCCTCATCCTCGGGCTCTTCTTCCGCGGTGACGGGCTTGCCCTTCTTCTTGCGCGCGATCAGCTCGCGCAGGGCGTCCTCGTAGCGATCCTTGAATTCCGTCGGATCGAACTCGGAGGCTTGCTGCTCGATGATCTTCTCGGCGATCTCGAGCATGCCACGCTCGGGCTTGGGCAGGGTCTTGTCGAAGATCTCGCTCGAGCTCCTGATCTCGTCGTGGCTGCGCAGGGTCGTGAGCAGGATACCGGTGTCGCGCGGCTCGAGCGCGCAGATGCGCTCGCGCGTGTGCAGGACGACGCGGCCCAGCGCCACCTTCTCCTGCTTGGCCATCGCGGCCTGGATCACGGCGAAGGCTTCTATGCCGGTCTTGCCCGCGGGCGCCAGGTAATAGGGCTCGTCCCAGTAGATGCGGTCGATCGTGTCGGCGTCGACGAACTCCTCGATGTCGATGATGCGTGTCGATTCGAGCTTCACCGCGTCGAGCTCTTCTTTCTCGAGCAGGATGTACTTGTTCTTGGAGACCTCGAAGCCGCGCACCAGGTCGGCGCGATCGACCGCCCTGCCGGTGACGGCATCGACCGTCTGCATGCGGATGCGGTTGTGGGTCTTGGGATTGATCATGTTGAAGTGGATCTCGGCCGTACGCTCCGTCGCCGAATAGAGCGCCACCGGACAGGTCACCAGCGAGAGACGGAGATGGCCTTCCCACGTCGGGCGCAGCGACTTGTGCTGCGAGGAGGAGCGGGCGCGCTTGGCGCGCGCCGGGGCCCGTTTCTTCGCCATGGCTACCTCTTGGTCTCGATCAGCGTTTCGATCGCGGCACGCAACGGCTTGGCCGCTTCGTCGTAGTCGCGCCACGGCTTGCTCTTCTTCAGGATCGCGGGCGCCGTGCGCAGGGTGAACTTCAGCGGATCGAGGCCCGCCTTCACCTGGCTCCATTCAATCGGCATCGACACCGCCGCGCCGGCGCGGGCGCGCGGCGACAAGGGCGCCACGGCGGTCGACGTTTTGTCGTTGCGCAGATAGTCGAGGAAGATGCGGCCGGTGCGTTCCTTCTTCGCCATGTTGAGCACATAGCGGTCGGGATCCTTGGCGGCGATCCGGCGGCAGATCTCCTTGGCGAACATCTTGGCCGAGTCCCAGTCGGGGCTCTTCTTGTCGGCGGTCAACGGCACCACGACATGCAGGCCCTTGCCGCCGGTGGTCTTGCAGAAGGTATTTAGGCCCAGCGCCTCCAGCCGTTCGCGCACCTCCTGCGCGGCCTTGATCACCTCGGCGAACTTCACGTCGGGCGCGGGATCGAGATCGAACACCAGCCGGCCCGGCAGCTCGGGCCGGTCGGGCTGGCAGTTCCAGGGATGCAGCTCGGTCGCGCCCATCTGCGCGGCCGCTATCAGACCCTCGACCCGATCGATCTGCAGGTAGGGCTTCTTGTCGCCCTTCACCTTGACCGCCTCGAAGAGATGCGAGCCGCCTGCCATCGCATGGCGCTGGAAGAACTTCTGTTTCCCGTCGATGCCGTCGGGCGTGCGCACGATCGAGCAGGGGCGGCCTTTGAGATGGCCGATCATCCATTCGCCGACCGCCTCGAAATAGCGCGCGAGATCGAGCTTGGTGACCGGCGGATCTTCGTCCGGCCACAGCGGTTTGTCAGGATGGGAGATAGAGACGCCCATCACCATGGCGGCACCGTTGCTCATCCTGGAAGCGGGCGCTTTTGCTGCTGGCTTGGCAACTTTGGTCTTGGCGGGGGAGGCCGCCTTCTCCGCCTCGACCTCGCGGGCGGGCTTGTCCTCGCGCAGGCCCTTGAAGGCGGCTTGGCGGACATTGCCCGCGCCGGTCCAGCCCGCGAACTCGATCTCGGCCACCAGGTCAGGCCGGGCCCAATGCATGTTGCTTTCGCGCGGCGGGGAAGCGGCCTTATCGAACGGCGACGTCTTGCTTTCGACGGCTTTCAGCTTGGGCAGCAGCTTGCGGATCACCGACTCGCCGAAGCCGGTGCCGACGCGGCCGACGTAAACCAGTTTCTTGCCGCGATGCACGCCGGCCAGCAGCGACCTCACTTTGCGGCGTTCACTGGTCCAGCCGCCGATCACCACCTCGTGGCCGGTGCGGCACTTGGCCTTCACCCAGCTGCCGTGGCGCCCCGACTTGTAGGGCGCATCGAGCTCCTTCGAGACGATGCCTTCGAGATGCATCTTGCAAGCCGACAACAGGACTGCGTCGCCGCCGGTCTCGAAGTGGTCGACATAACGGATCGTCTGGTTCTTCGCCTTGACCGAGGCGAGCAGGGTGCGCAGCGCCTCCTTGCGCTCGGACAAGGGCAGGGCGCGCAGGTCGTGGCCGGCGGCAAACAGCAGGTCGAACGCGAAGAAGATCAGGTTCTTCGAATCGTCGTCGGAGAGGGCCGCCTGAAGGGCCGCAAAGTCGGGCGCGCCGTGATGGTCGAGGGCGCAGGCCTCGCCGTCGATGATGCAGTCGGGCAACGCCTCGGCGGCCTCCGCGATAGCGGCAAACTTGCGCGTCCAGTCGAGACCCTTGCGCGTGCGCAGCTCGGCTTCGCCATCCTCGATCCGGAGCTGCAGGCGATAGCCGTCGAACTTCACCTCGTGCGCCCAGCCGCCGCCTTCCGGCGCATGCTTGACCAGCTTGCAGAGCTGAGGCTCGACGAACTCCGGCATGCGCGAGACCTTCTTCGCCGAGACCGCCTTGCTCTTCTTCTTGTTGCTCTTGCCGCTGCCCTTGCTGTTCCAGACCGCGCCTGAGGTGTTCTTGTTCTCGACGCTCATGAAGGGCGTCGGCGCCTTGCCCGTGCCGAGCTCGATCTGCTTCAAGGTGCGGCCCGAGGCGATCGACTTGAGGTCCTGCAGGATCTCATCGCCATTGCCGTCGACGGCGGCCTCGTCGCGATGCTTGATCAGCAGCCAGTTGGTGCGTTTTCCGCCCTTCTTGTCCCAGCGCATGCGCACCAACACCCAGCTGCCCTCCAGCCGTTCGCCCACCAAGGTGAACTTGAGGTCGCCGCGCTTCAGCCCCTCGTGCGGATCGCCCTCGGGAATCCAGTAGCCGCGGTCCCAGAGCTGGACCGTGCCGCCGCCATACTGGCCCTTGGGAATCGTGCCCTCGAAGTCGCCATAGTCGAGCGGATGATCCTCGACCTCCACCGCCAGCCGCTTGTCGTGCGGATCGAGCGAGGGGCCGCGGGTCACCGCCCACGACTTGAACACGCCATCGAGCTCCAGGCGGAAATCGTAGTGCAGCCGCGTCGCGTCATGACGCTGGACCACGAAGCGCAGGCCCGCGCCCGATGCGACGGCCGCCGCACCCGAAGGCTCGGCGGTCTTCTTGAAGTCGCGCTTCGACTGGTAGGTGCTGAGGCTGCCTTTCATGATCAGACGGGCGGTTTCACGAATTTCTCGCGGTCCCAGATACGGTGCTTCTTCGCCGCCGCGATGAAGCCATCGATGCCCTTCTTGTTGCCACCGAGATCGATGACACCGAGATCGACGTCGGGCTCGACCGCGGCCTTATCCAGCAACGGCAACGCTTCCTCGACATAGGCGATTGCCTTGAGATGGCCGAAGGCATCGCGGATCCAGTTGATGGCCGCAGCCATGCCCAGCAGCTCTTGTGCGCCATCTTCCGACGGCAACAGGACGCAGGCATCGAACAGCACCGACGGTCCGCCATCGATGGTCATGTCGGGCTCATGCCTGCCGCCGCTCGCGTCCTTCACAGGCCCGATCTTGGGCGAGACAAGCTTTAGCGCAGCACCTTCGCGCTTCAACGCGGCGGTCAGGCCGGCCAGCAACTTGCCGTCGAACCCGTCGGTGATCATCGCCGCCAGGGTGCGGCCCTTGATGGTGGCCGGCGCCTTGGCGATCAGGCTGAGTGGCGGCGAGGGCGGGAGATCGTCGCGCGGTTCGACGGCGGGCGTGATGTCGTCGGCCTGGCCTTCCATGCCCATGGCGGCCGCAACCCGTTCGCCCAGCTCGGGTTCGATCAGCTCGAGATGGCCCAGCATGCGCGTGCGCACGGCGAGCGTCGTCACCTTGCTCAACTCGAAGGTGAAGGCGGAGACGATGTGCGACTGCTCCGGCGGTGTCATCGAGCGCCAGAACTGGCGCGCCTGCGAGTAATGGTCGGCGAAGGTCTCCGGCCGGATGCGGGTCTTGGGGCCCGACTCGGGATCGGGGAAGCTCGCGAAGCCCTTCACCGGGTTTTCGCGCGGGCTGGCCGGATCGAGCGAGTTGGGCTCGTAGTTCGCGCGGCCTTCCGGGACCAGCATCCGCATATGGCCGTCGCGCTGGAAATTCCGCATCGGGCAGACCGGTCGGTTGATCGGGATCTCGTGGAAGTTCGGACTGCCCAGCCGCGACAGCTGGGTGTCGAGATAGGAGTGCAGGCGGCCCTGCAGCAGCGGATCGGGCGTGAAGTCGATGCCGGGCACGATATGGCCGGGATGGAAGGCGACCTGCTCGGTCTCGGCGAAGAAGTTCACCGGGTTCTGGTCGAGCACCATGCGGCCGATCGGCGTCAGTGGCACGATCTCCTCGGGAATGATCTTGGTCGAATCGAGGATGTCGAAATCCAGCGAGTCCGCCATTTCCTGATCGAACGCCTGCACATTGAGCGTCCATTCAGGGAAGTCGCCATTGTCGATCGACGTCCAGAGGTCGCGGCGGTGGTAATCGGGATCGGCGCCGGCGGTCTTGACCGCCTCGTCCCAGACCTGCGAGGCGGCACCGATGGTGGGCCGCCAATGGAACTTCACGAAAGTCGATTTGCCGGCCGCGTCGACCAGCCGGAAGGTGTGGACGCCGAAGCCTTCAATGTGGCGCAGCGAGCGCGGGATGGCGCGGTCCGACATCGCCCACATCAGCATGTGCATGCTCTCGGGCATCAGCGAGGCGAAGTCCCAGAAGGTGTCGTGCGCCGAGGCAGCCTGCGGGAAGCCGCGGTCGGCCTCCATCTTCACCGAGTGGATGAGATCGGGGAACTTGATGGCGTCCTGGATGAAGAAGACCGGGATGTTGTTGCCCACCAGGTCGAAATTGCCTTCGTCGGTATAGAACTTCACGGCAAAGCCGCGCACGTCGCGCGGCGTGTCGACCGAGCCCGCGCCGCCGGCGACGGTCGAGAAGCGTGCGAACACCTTGGTGCGCTTGCCGGGCTGCAGGAAGGCGGCCTTGCTGAGCTTCGACGCGCCGCGGGCGGCCTCGAAGTAGCCATGCGCGCCCGAGCCGCGGGCATGAACGATGCGCTCGGGAATGCGCTCATGGTCGAAATGGGTGATTTTCTCGCGGAGGATGAAATCCTCCAGCAGGGACGGGCCGCGCGCGCCCGATGTCAGCGAATTCTGGTTGTCGCTGACCGGCGTGCCCTGGTTCGTGGTCAGCGTCTGGTTGTCGGCGGTAGTGGTCTGATGCAACTCGCCACCGTCTGGCCTCGTGGCGGCGGACGCGTTCGGCTTCTTCGATTTGGCCACTGATCAACTCCACGAAACTGCGCAAAACCCGAAATGGGAGGGCGGAATTCCAACGGACCGAAGGTCGCAGAGGTTGCTGCAACGCCTGCTCTGACGGAGTCGTTGTCCCTCCATGTCGAACAAGCCCGTGATCACCCGGCGTCTGCTCGGGACAACCGCCCTCGCCACGGTCGCCGCTGGCACCGTGCGCGCCCAACAGGCCGAGACCCAGACGGCCACTGCAAGGTCTCCCGCCCCCGGTGACATCGAGACGCGGCTCACCGTCAACGGGAAGGAGCACCGGCTCTCGCTCGACCCCCGCACCACGCTCCTCGACGCCTTGCGCGACCATCTGGACCTCACCGGCACCAAGAAGGGCTGTGACCACGGCCAGTGCGGCGCCTGCACGGTGCTGATCAACGGCGTGCGCATGAATTCCTGCCTGTCGCTGGCGGCGGCGCGCGACGGCGACAAGATCACGACGATCGAAGGCCTGGCCGCCAAAGATGATCAGGGAGGCGAGAAGCTGCATCCGATGCAGGCGGCGTTCGTAACGGAAGACGCTTTCCAATGCGGCTTCTGCACGCCGGGCCAGATCTGCTCGGCGGTCGGCATGGCCGCCGAGATGAAGCGCGGCGTGCCGTCATCGGTCGCCGTCGATTTCACCATCGCGCCCGTCAACAGCGTCGAGGAAGTGCGCGAGCGCATGAGCGGCAACATCTGCCGCTGCGCGGCCTACCCCAACATCGTGGCCGCCATCATCGTCGCGTCGGAGAGCACAAAGGCGGAGGGCGTGAAATGAGGGCCTTCACCTACGAGCGCGCCGGCGACATCGATGCCGCCGTGGCGGCGGGCCAAAAGCCCGGCGCGCGCTTCATCGCCGGCGGCACCAACCTGCTCGATCTCATGAAAGTCGACGTCGAGAGGCCCACGCACCTCGTCGACATCTCGCGCCTGCCGCTGCGCGACATCGCCGAGCCGTCGGAAGGCGGCCTCAGGATCGGCGCGATGGTGAGCAATACCGATCTCGCCGCCGACAAGCGGGTGCGCGAGCGCTATCCGATCCTGACGCGCGCCATCGTGAACGGCGCCTCGGCGCAATTGCGCAACCAGGCCACGACCGGCGGCAATCTGCTGCAGCGCACGCGCTGTCCGTATTTCTATGACGTCTCCAAGCCCTGCAACAAACGCACGCCGGGCGCCGGCTGCTCGGCGCTGCAAGGCATCAACCGCATGACCGCGGTACTGGGCAGCAGCGACGCCTGCATAGCCGTGCATCCATCGGACATGGCGGTGGCGATGATGGCGCTCGACGCGCGGATCGAGATCAAGGGCGGCGCCAAGGGTGGCCGCACCGTGGCGATCGCCGAGCTCTACCGCTTGCCCAAGGATGCGCCGGAGCGTGATACCAACCTCGAGCCGGGCGAGCTGATCACCTCGGTGATCCTGCCGCCGCCGCCCGCCGGCAAGCAGACCTATCGCAAGGTGCGCGACCGCGCCTCCTACGCCTTCGCGCTCGTCTCGGTCGCGGCCATCCTCGACATCGACGGCGAGCGCAAGGTGCGCGGCGCGCGCCTGGCGATGGGCGGCGTCGGCACCATGCCTTGGCGCGCGCGCGACGCGGAGCAGGGCATGGCAGGCGCCCTGGTCAACGACAAGACGTTCGAGACCGCGGGCGAAATGGCGGTCGCCGGTGCGCAAGGCCATGGCGGCAACGACTTCAAGATCCCGCTGGCCAAGCGCACCGTCGCGCGGGCCTTCAGCGATCTCGCCACCAAGGCCTGAGGGAACATCATGGCGACCATCATCGGCGAGCCGATCGACCGCATCGACGGACCTGCCAAGGTCACCGGCAAGGCGCTCTATGCCGCCGACGCCAGGGAGCAGAAGCTGGCGTTCGGCGCGATCGCCACGGCGCAGATCGCCTATGGCGAGATCAAGACCATCGATGCTAGCGAAGCGCGCCGCCAGCCGGGCGTGCTGCTGATCATGACGCATGAGAACGCGCCGCCGCAGGCGCCGTGGGTGGCGAAAGCCGAGGATTCGTTCGCGCGGCCCAAGCCCCAGCTCGACAACAGGAAAATCCAGTATTTCGGCCAACCGGTCGCCCTGGTCGTGGCCACCACCTTCGAGGCCGCGCGCGCGGCCGCCTCCCTGATCGACGTCACCTACACCCAGAACAAGGGCTCGTTCGACCTCGAGGCCGAGGACAAGGAAACCAAGAAGCCCAAGCAGGACACTGTCGGCAAGCCGGCCGAGAGCCGGATCGGCGACATCGACAAGGCGATGCAAACGGCGACGGTCAGCATCGACGCCACCTACAGGACGCCGTACCAGAACCACAACATGATGGAGCCGCACGCCAGCACGGCGGTATGGGAGGGCGACAGGCTCACGGTGCGTACGGCCGTCCAGCTCGTGGAGTCGGCGCATCACTGCATTGCCACCACGCTCAAGCTGCCGCTCGACAAGGTCGAGGTGATTGCCGAGTTCATCGGCGGCGGCTTCGGCGGCAAGCTGCCGGTCTATGGCGATGCGATCCTGGCCGCGCTGGCGGCGCGCGAGCTGAAGCGCCCGGTCAAGGTCGTGCTGACGCGCCAGCAGATGTTCCATGTCACGACGCATCGCGGCGCGTCCGTCCAGAGGGTGCGGCTCGCGGCCAACAAGGACGGCACCCTGACCGGCATCGCGCACGAGTCGCTGGCGCAGACCGCGCGGGCCGACGATTTCGTCGAGCCGATCGTGGCGCCGACGCGCTCGCTCTATGCCGCGCCAAATCGGTTGACCGCGCAGCGCACCGCCGTGCTCGACCTGCCGGTCCCCGGCTCGATGCGCGCGCCCGGCGAGGCGATCGGCCTGCTGGCGCTCGAACAGGCGATGGACGAGCTGGCGGTGAAGCTCGACATGGATCCGATCGAGCTCAGGATAAAGAACGAGCCCAAGGAAGATCCCGAGAGGCACGTGCCGTTCTCGACCCGCAATCTGGTGCGGTGCCTGCGGCAGGGCGCCGAACGCTTCGGCTGGAGCAAGCGCCAGTCCAGGCCCGGCGCCACCAAGCAGGGCCAGTGGCTGGTCGGCCTCGGCATGGCAGCGGCGATCCGCGGCAATTTCCTGCGCAAGGCCGAGGCGAAGGTCACGATGACCAGCGCCAGGGCAGCGACCGTCGAGATGGACATGACCGACATCGGCACCGGCTCCTACACGATCTTCGCCCAGATCGCGGCCGAGACGCTCGGCCTGCCGGTCGGAGCCATCGCGGTGAAGCTCGGCCACAGCTCCTATCCCGACACGCCGGGGTCCGGCGGCTCGTTCGGCGCCTCGAGCTGCGGGGCCGCATTGCTCGATGCCTGCCAGAAGCTCAAAGCCAAGCTCGACAAAGGCGAAGGCCCGCAGGGTCTTTCGGCGACGGGCCATGCAGCGCCCGGCGACGAGTACAAGAAGTACGCCCAATTCGCCTACGGCGCGCACTTCGCCGAAGTGGCCGTCGATCGCGACACCGGCGAGGCCCGCCTGCGCCGCATGCTGGGCGTGTTCGATGCCGGCCGCATCCTCAACGCCAAGACCGCGCGCTCGCAGATGATCGGCGGCATGATCTGGGGCGTGAGCTCGGCGCTGCTAGAGGAACAGCCGGTCGATACGCGCTATGGCTCGTTCATGAGTGTCGATCTCGCCAACTATCATGTGCCCGTGCATGCCGACATCCCGGCGGTCGAGGCGATCGCGCTCAAGGAATTCGACAAGCACGCCAACGCGCTGGGCTCCAAGGGCGTGGGCGAACTAGGCATCTGCGGCGCCGGCGCCGCCGTCGCCAACGCGATCTACAACGCCTGCGGCGCCCGCGTGCGCGACTATCCCATCACCCTCGACAAGATCCTGCCGGCGCTGAGTTAATCGTCACTTCCCGATGCAGAAGTCGCGGAAGATGACGTCGAGCATTTCGTCGACCCGCACCGTGCCGGTAATGCGGCCGAGCGCACGCATGGCCAGGCGCAGGTCTTCGGCGGCCAGCGCGATCTCCGGCGCCCCAAGCGCGCGGCCGAGGGCTGCGTGGGCTTCGACCAGCGCCTCACGGTGGCGCGCGCGGGTGAGCGGCGGGGCCGACCCTTCTTCCATGAGCTGCGACGCGGCGCGTTCGAGGCGGTTCAGCAACTCGGGCAGGCCCGCGCCTGACTTGGCCGACACGGTCGCGATGCCGAGGCCTTCGACGGGGGCGAGGTCGGTCTTGTTCACGACGACAACGTCGCGCGCAGAATCCCAGCGCTCGGTCGCCGCCGTCAGCGCCTGCATGTCGGCCTTCCAGTGTGTCGAAGCATCGAGCACCAGCACGCGCAGGTCGGCCGCGGCGGCACGCGCTTTGGCGCGGCGCACGCCTTCTTGCTCGATCGCATCGCTCGACGGGCGCAGGCCCGCCGTGTCGGCCAGCACGACCGGCCAGCCGCCGAGATCGAGGTGGACCTCGATCACGTCGCGCGTGGTGCCGGCGGTCTCCGACACGATGGCGGCGTCGCGGCGCGCCAGAAGATTGAGCAGCGAAGATTTTCCGGCATTGGGCGGGCCGATGATCGCGATGTGCAATCCGTCCCGCAGCCGCTCGCCGCGCCGATCGTCGAGATGCGCCGCCAGCTCGTCGCGGAGCCGCGTAATGCCGCTCGTCACTTCATCGGCGATCCCCGGCGGCAGATCCTCGTCGGGAAAATCGATCGCAGCCTCGAGATGGGCCAAGGCGCGCAGGCCCATGGTGCGCCAATCCTCGTAGAGACGATGCAGCGCACCGTCCATCTGCTGCATTGCCAGCCGCCGCTGCTGGTCGGTCTCGGCCGCGACCAGGTCGGCGATCGCCTCGGCGCGGGTGAGATCGAGCTTGCCGTGCTCGAAGGCGCGGCGCGTGAACTCGCCCGGCTCGGCCAGGCGGCAGAAGCCCAGCTTGGCGATCGCTGCCAAGGCACCGTTCACGACGGCGCGGCCGCCATGGAGATGCAGCTCGACCATCATCTCGCCGGTCTCGCTGTTGGGCGCCTCGAACCAGACGACGAGACCCTGGTCGATTTTCTCCGACGTCTCGGGATCGCGCAAAGTGCGCACCACCATGCGGCGCGGCTCGGGCAGCGAGGGATCGCGCGCCGAGTAACCGCGTGTGAAGGCCAGCGCCTCGGTGAGGAAGATCAGCGCGTCGGGCGCGCGCGGGCCACTCAGGCGAATGACCGACACCGCGCCCGGCGCCGCGCGCGAGGGCGTGGGCGTGCCGAGCGCGTAGATCGTCGCCCCCTCTTTGACCGAAGAGGCCATCAGCGCCGCGGTGCAGCCGGCGTCGGCGTCGGCCGCGGCGCGGACGGCGTCGGCATGACGCGCGCGACCACTTTATCCGCGAGCTTCTCGTAGAGCGCCTCGGGGATCAGCCGGCGCTCGACCAGCTCGGTCTTCACCTTGAAGGGCCGCGACCGGATGATCGCGTCGGCCCGCACCTCGCCGATGCCCTCGAGGGTCATCAGATCGTCGCGGCTCGCGCTGTTGATGTCGATCTGGCCGGCCGTCGACGCCGCGGGCGCGGCGGGGCGCGTTTGGGCGTGAGCGACACCCGACATCAACACGAGGCCGGCACACAGGAGAGGGACGAAACGCATCGGTCGATTATTACGCCACCTGGGGCCGCCACGCGATGATACCTTCGGTCCGCGCCCGCACGTCGGGCGAGGCGAGACAGGTGGCGACCGCCTCATAGCCGGGAGCGCCGGGGTAGGGGGCGACGCGGGTCGGCGGGCTGTGATTGGCGGGGCAAAAGAGGATCGCCTCGTCGGGGCCCACGGCGGCCAGATCCAGGATCGCGGAGGAACGCGTCAGCAGGAAAAGCGGACGACCGCCCGGCCCACGGCGGCGCAGATGCGCGATCAAAGCTTCCTGGGTGGCCTGATCCAGCCCTTGTTCGACCATGTCGACGACCACGACGGCCGCGCCTTCGGATTCCAGTCCGGCGAGGAGCGCAACCAGGGCGTCCGACACCACCGCACCGTCCTCGACCAGCCAGGCGAGCGTTCGTTCGACCCGCGCCGCGGCGGCGTTGTCGGCCGTGCGCTCCAGGCCGAGGAAGACCGCGCCGTCCAATGTCTCGGCCAGACGCCGGGCCAAACGGGTCTTGCCGCTGCCCAGCGGACCGATGATGTAGTTCAGCGCCCGGATGTCGCGCAGTTCGAACCGTTCGCCGCCCCAGGGCCAGGGAAGATCGAAAGCCACCCTGATCTCGGCAGCCGGATGCAAGAGGCGAGCGAGTTCTCCGGTGGCCGGCACTTTGCCCTGGGCGAGATCGGCCCGCAGGTTTCGCACTTTGGCCACGGTGACCGCGAGATCGCGGCTCTGGTCCTCCAGTGCCGCCTGATGCAGGGCCAGAGCCGGCTCCAGGTCCTTCGCCTCGCCAGCCAGCACACGCGCCACCTGGGCGAGGCTGAGGCCGAGCGCGCGCAAGGCTGAGATCTCCGCCGCCCGGGCCATTTCGTCGGGACCATAGGCGCGCCAGCCGGCCGCCGTCCGGCCAGCCTTAGTCCGGATGGGGGCGACCAGGCCGCGCTGTTCGTAAAGCCTCAGGGCTTTGGTGGAAACGCCGAGCCGGCGCGCGGCGTCGGACGGGCTGAGGAAGGGGCCGGAAGAGCTCACGAATCACCTCGTCGGTTGCTGACCGCCGTCCTTATCGGGGCAGCCCCAGGGGCCGGGTCAAGGGAACGCTTGTCGGGAGGCATGTGCCCTATTTTACCCCCTCCCGGCCCTGTAGTATCCGGCCGCCATGGCCACGCCCTACGATTCCATTCCCGACCGCCGCGCCATTATCCGGCGCCGAGCCCTCGAGGAGACGCTGGCCGGGCTGGTCGAAGACCGGCCATCGGGCGACATCCCGCGCGCCGAGGTGCTGGCTTTGTTCCGCGAAGCGCTCGCCGGCGGCCGGACCGAGATCCGCCGCCGTTTCGAGAGGACCGACAGCAAACTCCGCAACGACGGGCCCGCCGTGCTGGCCGCGACCTCGTTCCTGATGGACCAGCTGATCCGCGTGCTGTTCGACTTCGCGGAGAAGTACGCCTATCCCGCCGCCAACCCGAGTGCCGCCGAACGGCTGGGCGTCGTGGCGACCGGCGGCTATGGGCGCGGCGAGCTGGCGCCGCTGTCGGACCTCGATCTGCTGTTCCTGCGCCCCTACAAGCAGACGCCGCGCGGCGAGCAGATCGTCGAGTTCATGCTCTACCTGCTGTGGGACATGGGGCTGAAGGTCGGTCACGCCACGCGCACGGTCGACGAGAGCATCCGCTACGCCGAGCGCGACCAGACGATCCGCACGGCGCTCCTCGAGGCACGCTACATCTGGGGCGACCGCCAGCTGTTCGACGAGCTGATCCGCAGCTTCACTACCAAGTTCCTGGGGGGCGATGGCCGCGACTTCGTCGAGGCCAAGCTCGCCGAGCGCGACCAGCGGCACCAGCGCATGGGCGACTCGCGCTACGTCGTCGAGCCCAATGTGAAGGAAGGCAAGGGCGGGTTGCGCGACCTGCACCTGCTGTTCTGGATCGCCAAGTATCTCTATCGCGTCAACAAGCCCGCGGAGCTGATCGCCAAGGGCGTGCTGACGCAGGAAGAGGCGCGTCACTTCGAGCGCGCCGAACGGTTCCTCACGACCGTGCGCTGCCACATCCACTACCTGACCAACCGCGCCGACGATCGCCTGTCGTTCGATCTCCAGCGCGAGATCGCCCAGCGCCTCGGTTACCAGGATCGCCCGGGCAGCCGCGGCGTCGAGCGCTTCACCAAGCACTATTATCTTCACGCCAAGACGGTCGGCGACCTGACGCGCATCTTCGTGGCGGCACTCGAGGACAGCCATCGCCGTAAGCCCAAGCTCGCAGCACTCTGGCAGTCGTTGCGCCCGCGCCAGCTCGAAGGCTTCCGATTGGACGGCGAGCGCCTCAGCGTCTCCTCGCCCGACATGTTCGAGAAGGATCCGGTGGCGATCCTGCGGCTGTTCCATGTGGCGCAGGAGAATGGGCTCGACGTCCATCCCGGCACCTTGCGGCTGATCACGCAGAACATCCGGCTGGTCGACCGGCTGCGCAACGATGCGGAAGCCAATCGTCTCTTCATGGCGATGCTGACATCGCGGCACGATCCCGAAACGACCTTGCGGCGGCTGAACGAGGCCGGCGTGTTCGGCCGCTTCGTGCCCGACTTCGGCCGCGTCGTGGCACAGACGCAGCACGACATGTACCACACGTACACCGTCGACGAGCACACCATCCGCGCCATCGGCATCCTGGCCAACATCGAGAACGGCACGCACAAGGAAGACCATCCGGTCTCCGCCGATGTCGTGCACAAGATCCTGTCACGGCCGGCGCTCTATCTCGCGGTGCTGCTGCACGACATCGCCAAGGGCCGCGGCGGCGATCACTCGGTGCTGGGCGCGGACGTGGCCATGCAGCTCGGGCCGCGCCTCGGCCTCAGCCCCGCCGAGACCGAAACCGTGGCGTGGCTGGTGCGCCATCACCTCGCCATGTCATCGACCGCATTCCAGCGCGACCTGATGGATCCCAAGACGATCGAGGATTTCGCGTCCCTCGTTCAATCGCCCGAGCGGCTGCGCCTCCTGCTGGTGCTGACCGTTTGCGACATCCGCGCCGTCGGCCCCAACGTGTGGAATGGCTGGAAGGCGGCCCTCCTGCGCCAGCTTTATCATGCGGCCGAGCAGCTGCTGTCCGGCGGCACCCTGGCCGGCGGCCGCGCCGAGCGCATCAAGGCGGTCCAGGCCGAGGTCGCCAGGCGCCTGTCCGGCTGGACGGACGCGGAAAGGGAAGAACATTTCGCGCGCGGCTATGCATCCTACTGGCTGTCGTTCGATCCCGACACGCTGGCGCGCCAGGCCGAGCTGGTGCGCCGCGCCGACCGCGATCGCCAGCCACTCGCTATCGAGCATCGCGTCGACACGCATCGCTCGGTGACCGAGGTCACGATCTACACGCTCGACACGCACGGCCTGTTCGCGCGTCTCGCCGGCGCGATGGCGATCAGCGGCGCCAACATCGTCGACGCCAAGATCTTCACTCTGGCCAACGGCATGGCGCTCGACACGTTCTGGATCCAGGACCTCGAGGGCAAGCCGTTCGACGGGCCGCAGCGCCTGGCGCGACTCTCGGCGCGGGTCGAGCTCTCGCTCTCCAATCGCCTCGACATCCAGCGCGAGCTCGACAGCCAGCGCAGCTCGTGGCCCAGGCGCGACCGCGTCTTCACCGTCGAGCCGCGGGTGCTGGTCGACAACAGCGCGTCCGACACCTTCACCGTGATCGAGGTCAATGGCCGCGACCGGCCAGGCTTCCTGCATGTCGTGACACGCGCCCTGACACGGTGCAGCCTGCAGATCGCCACCGCGCACATTACGACCTACGGCGAGCGCGCGGTCGACGTGTTCTACGTCAAGGACATGTTCGGCCTGAAAGTCGTCAACCAGGCCAAGCTGAAGCAGATCGAGGGGACCGTGGAGCAGGCGATCCGCGACTTCGACGCCCGCTTCGAGCCCGTGTCGAAGGCCGCGGAGTAGCGGAGGCCCATGACAGACCCCGTGCTTCTCGTCATCGTGATCTTCCTCACGGTCGCGGGGATCGCGGGGCTGGTGATCTACCTGCTGTCGCCGGCGCGCGAGAAATTTCTGAGCGACGAGGGGCCGGTCAACGACTCACGCGTCAGCGGCCAATGGGCGGGCGCCGACGATCCTCCGACGCACCATCTGTCGTCGTCTCACAACGTAGTTCACCACGATTTCGGCGGCCACTCTGGTGGTCACGGTGGCTTCGACGGCGGCGGTCACATCGGCTAGGCGGGCGCCAGACCGCCGCCGAGAAAGAGCTGCGCGATGCGCGGATCGGCCAGGATGTTCGCGGCGGTGTCCTCGATGCGCGTCTGGCCCTGCTCCAGCACCAGCCCATAGTCCGATATGCCGAGCGCCTGGCGGGCATTCTGTTCGATCAGCAGGATCGTCACGCCCTGCGCGCGCAGCTCCTTCAGGATCGAGAAGACTTCTTGAACCATCAGCGGCGACAGGCCGATCGATGGTTCGTCGATCAGCATCAGCTTGGGCTCGAGCAGCAGGCCACGCGCCACCTCGAGAAGCTTCTGTTGTCCGCCCGACAGGGTCGAGGCCTGAGCACCGGCCTTCTCCCGCAACATCGGAAAGCGCGCCAGGACCGCGTCCATGCGGCCCACCAGCGCCCCTGGATCGGCAAGCGCCACGCCGCCCAGTTCGAGATTGTGGCGCACCGACAGTTCGGGAAAGAGATTGCGTCCCTGCGGCACGTAGCACACGCCGACATCGAGCATGCGGCGCGGCGCGGCGGACGTAGTGTCCATGCCGTTGAAGCTCACTTTTCCGGAGCGCACACCCAGCAAGCCGAACACCGTCTTGAACAGGGTCGACTTGCCCGCGCCATTGGGGCCGATCACGGTCGTCAACGCGCCGCGGCGGATGTCGGCGGACACGCCGTTCAGGATCGTCATCTTGCCGTAGCCGGCGACGACGTCCTTGAGCGACAGGATGATGTCGGTGGTCACGTTCAGTGCCCGAGATAGGCTTCGATTACCGCCGGATTGAACCGCACCTCAGCGGGCGATCCCTGGGCGATGATGCGGCCCTCGGCGAGCACGATCAGCCGCGTGCAGAGCGACATCACGAATTCCATGTTGTGCTCGATGACGACGAACGTCGCCCGCGCCTCGCGGTTGATCGCCGCCAGCCGGTCGCGCAGGCCCGCCAGCATGGTCGGATTGACGCCGCCCGCCGGCTCGTCGAGCAGCACCAGCCGGGAGCCCGCCATGAAGGCCATCGCGGCATCGAGCAGCTTCTGTTGGCCGTAGGACAGGCTTCCCGCCGTTTCCCCGGCGAGCGCGCTCAGCCGAAAGAAGCCGAGCATGCGGTCAGCCTCGGCACCGAGACCTGCGTCATGAGCACCGAACAGGCGCGCAAGACGCGAGCCGCGATGCTCCTGGCCGGCCAGGATCAGGTTTTCGCGCGCCGTCAGCTGTGGAAACACCTGCAGGAGCTGGAACGTCCGGCTGACGCCCAGCCGGTTGAGGCGCGATGGCCGCATACCGGTGACGTCGCGGCCGTCCACTTTCACGCTGCCCCCGCTCGGCATGAGCTGGCCCAGGATACAGTTGAAGAGCGTCGACTTGCCCGAGCCGTTGGGGCCGATCACGCCCAGGATCTCGCCTTCCTGCACCTCGAAGCTGACGCCGCGCACGGCGTGCACGCCGCCGAACGACTTCTCGATATCGCGCACGTCGAGCAGCGCGCTCATGATCGCGACCGCACCGGCAGGACGAGGGACACCAGGCCGACCAGGCCGCGGGGAAACAACGCCATCATGGCCATCACCAAGACGGCGTAGATCAGGAGGTAATATCCCTCCCAGGCGCGTAGCCACTCCGGCAGCAGCACCGCCACCGCGGCGCCGACGAACGGCCCAGCAAAGGTTCCGGTGCCGCCGATCACCACCATCAGCATGAACAGGAGCGAGGGGCCGAGCGCGAAAGGGCTCGGATCGATGAACTCGACCAACGGCGCATAGAGGCTGCCCGACAGGCCGCCATAGGCCGAGCCCAGCGCGAAGGCGAGCAGGGTGTAAAGACGCACGTCGACGCCGAGACTCTCGGCGCGCAGCGGATTTTCACGCAAGGCGGCGAAGGCGCGGCCCCACGGCGAGCGCACGATCCACCATAATACAAAGGTCAGCACCGCCGCGATCGCCAGCACGAACCAGTAGTAGTGAACGGCCTTGCCGAGCTCGAGGCCGAAGAGGGTCGGGCGCGCGATGTCGCGGATGCCCATGACACCGCCGGTCAGCCACTGCTCGTTGCGGAACACCAGCCAGCAGAGGACGGAAAAGGCCAAGGTGACGAAGGCGAGATAGTGCTTGTGCACGCGCAGCGCCGGAAAGCCGAGGCCAATGCCGATCACGAACGTCAGAACGCCCGAGGCCATGAACGCCGCATAAAACGGCACGCCCGCCTTGGTCGCGATCGCCGTCAGATAGGCGCCGATGCCGACGAACGCTGCCTGTGCGAGCGTTTCCTGGCCGGCGTAGCCCACGATCAGGTTGACGCCCATCGCCGCGATCGAGGTCACCAGCCAGAGCGAGAGGATGTAGGTGCCGTAACGCTTCAGGCCGGGATAGGGCAGGCCGAATCCGGTGAGATCCGCCGGCACGACCGCGAGCACCAGCAACAGGATCGCAGTCACGGCAAGCGCCCGGCGTGTGCTCATACAGCGCGCTCTTCGCGGCGGCCGAGCAGGCCCTGCGGGCGGAACAGGATGATCAGCACCAGCAGGATCAGCGGCACGGCCGATCGGTAGGCGGTCGAGACGTAGGCCGCCGCGAGATTGTCGAGCACGCCGATCAACAGCCCGCCGGCAATCGCGCCGCGCACCTGGTTGAAGCCGCCGACGATCGCGGCGGCAAAGGCCACGAGGCCCAGCGTCTCGCCATTGGAGAATTTGGCGAGATAAATCGGCGAGATCAGGATCGAGGCCATGGCCGCCAGGCCCGCGTTGATCAGGAAGGTGTAGAGGATCATGCGCTCGACCGGCACGCCCAGGATGCGTGCCACCGTCGGGTTTTGCGCCGTCGCCTGCATCTGCCGGCCGGTGCGGGTACCCGCCAGAAACCACTGCAAGGCCGCGATCGTGATCGCCGCCACCGCGAGCACGCCGATCTGAGCCAGCGACACCGCGACGCCCGCCACGGTGACGATCGTATCGGGGAGCAGGGTTGGAAAGGTCTGGGCCTCGGCGCTGAAGAAGTCCTTCACCGTTTCCTTGAGGAGAATGCTGAGCGCGATCGTCGAGATCACCAGCGGCAGCACGCCGCGCCGGATCAGCGGCCCAACGACGATGAAACGGAACGCCACGCCCAGCAGCAGCATCGAGCCCAGCACGGCGAGCAGCAGGGCCAGCGGCATCGGCACGCCGAACCACTTCATCGCCACAAGGGCGATGAAGGCCGGCAGCATGACGAACTCACCCTGGGCGAAGTTGATGGTCTGCGACGTCTGCCACAGGAGCGTAAAGCCGACGGCGGCCAGCGCGTAGACCGCGCCGGTCGCCAGGCCCGAGATCAGCAGTTGCAGGAGATCGGTCACGCCGCGCGGTCTTCGATCGGCGCCTACTTCTTCAGCTTCGGCAGGGTCTCGGTGATGACCTGCTTGCCATCCTTGACCTCGCCCAGGAACGAGATGCGGTCGATCTCGCCGGTCTCGTCCCATGTCGCCTCGATCAGGATGCCCGGCGTCTTGTCGGGTGTGATCGTCATGCCGTGCAGCGCCGCGGCGATCGCCTTGCCGTCGAGCTTGTCGGCCTTCTCCGCCGCCGCCTTGATCATGTAGGGTGCGATGTAGCCCTTCACGCCGTTATGGTCGGGCTTCGACTTGTACTTCGCCTCGTACTTCCTGCCGAACTCCTGGATCGCCGGAACAGGCGCATCGACGCTGAGGCCGACGTGACCCTTCACGCCATTGGCCGCGGCGCCCGCAAGGTCGATCACCTTCTGGCCGAGCAAGGTCGTCTCGCCGATCATCGGCTTGTTCAGTCCCTGCTTCCTGGCCTCGCGCAGGAAGCGCGCGCTTTCCTCTTCGTTGAGATAGACGAACACCGCGTCGGCGTCGGCGCCCTTGGCCTTGATCACGTCTGCCGCGAAGTCGGCCTGACCGGCTTCGGTCGAGATGTCGGCGGTGACCTTGATGTCGCGCTGGGCGAGTTCCTTCACGATCGAATCGTGTCCGCCCTTGCCGAAGTCGTTGTTCACATAGACCACGGCCACGCTCTTGGCCTTCACGCCGTCGCGCAGGTAGTTGGCGATCTTGGGCATCGACACGTTCTGGCCGAACGAGGTGCGGAAGATGTATTTCGAGCCCTGCGCCGTGAGGTTGGCCGCCTCGCCGCCCATCACCTGCGGCACCTCGGCCTCGGCGGTGAGCTTGAGCGTCGAGCTGATGGAGCCGGAATAGATCGGCCCGAAGATCGCGATCGGCTTGTCGTCGAGCGCGCGCTGCATGGCGGCGCGGGCTTTGCCGGGGTCGCTCGCGGTATCGACGAACTCGAGCCGGACCTTGCGTCCGAGGATGCCGCCTGCCGCGTTGATCTCCTCGACGGCCAGGCTGGAACCGTTCTTCCACATCGCGCCCACCGTCGCACCGCCGCCGGAGAGCTCGATGATGCTGGGAATGACGATGTCCTGCGCCTCAGCCGACACCGACCATGAGGCGAGAGCGAGACCCGTGAATGCACCTGCGAATGTGATCGTCCTGCGCAGCATGTTTCCTCCTCCGGTGGGCTCTTGCTTGTTGCCCTATTGATGCCGGATGGCGGAACGAACGTCTACTGCATCGGTGCTAGTGCCCGTACACCAGCTGCGGCAGCCACATGGTGAGCGGCGGCCAGTAGGTGATGATCATCAGCACGATCAGCAGCAGGATCAGGAACGGCAGGATGCCGCGGATGACCTCGCCGATCGGCGCGGTGGAGATGGTCGCCAGCACGTAGAGATTGAGGCCGACCGGCGGGTGGACCAGCGCGATCTCCATGTTGTGCGTGAAGATGATCGAGAAATGCACCGGGTCGACGCCGAGCGGGATCAGCACCGGCGCCAGGATCGGCAGCACCAGCAGCAGGGTGGCCACGACCTCGAGGAAGCAGCCCAGCACCAGCAGCAGCACGTTGATGGCGAGCAGGAACTCCCAGGTCGAGAGATTGTGCTCGAGCACCCACTTCACGAGCTGGGCCGGCACGCCCGAGTCGGTCATCCAGTGGCCGAAGGCGATCGCCGTGGCCACGATCAGCATGATCGTGCCGGCGCTCTTCAGCGCATCGGCGATCACCGACAGCGACTGCTTCCAGTGGAAGCCCTTGTAGAAGCCGAGGCTGATCACCATCGAGGCCGCGGCGGCGATGGCGGCGGCCTCGGTCACGGTGACGAAGCCGCCATAGATTCCGACCAGCACGATGATCGGCAGCAGCAGCGCCGGCAGCGCGCGCCCGGTGACCCGCCAGCGCTCGGCCATCGGCAGGCTGGGCTCGACCGGGAAATTGTTGCGCCGCGCGGTGTACCAGACCCAGATGAAGAAGGCGCTGGCCTGCAGGAGGCCCGGCAGGATGCCGGCAAGGAACAGGCGCGGCACCGACTGCTCGGCCACGATGCCGTAGAGGATCAGGGCGAGACTGGGCGGGATCACGATGCCGATCGTGCCCGAGGCGCCGATCACGCCCAGCGCGAACGACCGCGGATAGCCCTTTTCGATCATCGCCGGCAGCAGGATCGTGCCCATGGCGAGCGCGGTCGCGACCGAGGAGCCGCAGATCGCCGCGAACAAGGTGCAGGCAACGACGGTGACCAGGCCCAGCGAGCCGCGCACGCCGCCGATCCACGCCGTGCAGAGATCGACCAGCGCCTTGGCCACGCCGCCCTGGCGCATGAAGGCCGCCGCCATCACGAACAGCGGCAGCGACATCAGGGTCGAGGAGTTCATCGAATCGATCACGACCTGGGTCATGCCGATCAGCGGCTGGCCCGAGACGAAGAACAGCACCGCCGCGCAGGCGCCCAGCACCAGGAAGATCGGCATGCCCGAGGCGAGCAGGCCGAAGAACATCACGAAGAAGAGGCCCGACCACATCTTCGATCAATCTTTCGGCGTGATCAGTTCATGCTCGGCGGTATGGCCGATCGTCATGGTCTCAGGATCGAAGGCGAAGACGTAGCGATAGAGGCGGATGATGTAGCGCACCGCCATCAGCAGGCCGCCCACGGGAAGCGCGCTGTAGTAGATCCACATCGGGAAGGAGAAGTCGGTCGAGCTGTGCTCGTCGAGCTCGAACGACGACTGCACGATATGGGCGCCATACCACACCATGCCGACGCAGAAGACCAGCGCCACGATGCAGTTGAAGGTCTCCAGCCAGCGCTGGCCGTTGGTGCCGACCAGGCGCAGCACCAAATCGGGCCGGACGTGGCCGTCGGTGCGCACGAGCTGGCTCGAGACGATCATCACGCCCCAGACGACGAGGTAGACGATCACCTCCTCGGCCCACGAGATCGCGTAGGCCGGGAAGAAGTAGCGCCCGACGACCTGGACGACGCCCACGATCATGGCGATCGCACCGAGCAGGCCCACGAGGGTGCGCTCGATGCGATCCCAGAGAGTATCGTGACGAATCAAGAGACGGCGACGCTCAAGCCGACGAACCGACGGCGTCCTTGACCAGACTCACGACCTCCGGCGACAGCTTGGCGTCTTTGATCAACGTCTGCATGTCGGCCATCATGCCCTTGCGGATCGTGGCCGCTTCGTCGGCGCTCGGGTCGTGGAACTTCACGCCGTTCTTCTCGAGGACGCCGCGCGCATTGGACTGGCTCGCCGCCGAGCCCTTGCGGTAGTCGGCGATGTTGGCCTGCCACAGGTCGACGATCAGCTTGCTTTGCGCCGGCGCGAGCTTGGCGGCGAAGGCGTTGCTCATCATCGGCACGTACTGGCTCATGTACTGATGGTCGGCGTAGGAGTATTTCAGGCCGGCTTCCCACAGCTTGGCCGAGTTGCAGCTCTCGTCGGTCGAGACCAGCGCATCGAAGGTGCCCTGGCTGAGCGCGAGCGGAACGTTCGGCCAGGCCGTGGTGTTGGCGATGCCGTTGGCGAACTTGATGCGCCAGGAGATGCCGGCGCCGCCGGGGCTGCGGATCTTCAGCCCCTTGAACGACGCGAAGCTCTCAAGCGGCGTCTTGGTCGAGTACCAGTTCTGATAGCCGAGATCGATCCATGGCCCGAGCACCTTGGTCTTGAGCTTGGCCTCGAGCTCCTTGTTGACGTACTGACCGGCCTTGCCGTCAGTCGCCTTGTAGGTGACCTCGGTCTTCTGGCCGTAGAAGTACGGCAGCTGCACCATGTCGGCGTCAGGCACGAGGCCGGTCAAGGTCCACGTCCCGGGGGCGGCCATCTCGACCTGACCCTGCAGCAGCGCCTTGGAGACGTTGAGATCGGCGAAGAGCTGGCCGGAGTGGAAGACCTCGCCCACGAGCTCGCCCTTCGATTCCTTGGCGACCTTCGCCACGAGGTCGACCATTGCGACGTTGCGCGGATGGCTGGGCGCGGTGTCGAGCGACACGCGATATTTGATCGGCTCCGCGGCCCGCAGCACGGCGGGCGAGGCGAGCATGGCGGTGGCTGCACCTGCAAAGGCGCGCCGAGTGAGGCGGAATGTCATCGTGAATCCTTCCCATCAGCGGCCGGCCTGTTGCCGGCCGATTGGGTCGATCCTAGGCCACGGCCCGAGCCGCTCCAACGGGCATGGCGCATACCGGGCGCAACTGCCGCAGGTACGCTGCACCGAACTTCCACCAGCCCCGCCCGTGATTATGGTCGTGCTTACGGGCGGACCGTCACCGTAGACGCGCAGGCCTTGCCCTGCGTTTCGCAGATCGTATGTCCGACCGTACGGTCTTTGACCTCGCCACACGAAACGCCTATCGCGCGCGACGTATCGAGATGCTGCTTGAGCATCGCCCGCGCACCCGGCGCGATCGGATAGAGAACGCCGTCGCGATAAGCGGATTTCAGTTCCACGATGCGCTGTTGGCCGTCGCCCAAGGCCAGCACGAGATCGACCTGGAGATAGTCGATCGTCTCGGCCGACTTGTTCTCGACCACCAGGCTCGGCACGCAATTGCCGTAGACGACGTTGTCGGGTCCGCGCGCGACCTCGATGCCGTTGGCGGCGAACGCAATTGAAGGAATGAATGCGAACGCTGAAACGAAGAGATGACGAACGTCCATGATCGCCTCCTGCTTTATTTCGGCCCGATCTGCTCCGGTTGAATGGCCTGCAGCCTTTGTTCGCGGCGCGTCGCCAGCATCTGCAGGATGGCGGCCGCGGTCTCCTCGATCGAACGGCGGGTGACGTCGATCGTCATCCACTTGCGGCGCGCATAGAGACGGCGCGCCGCCTGGATCTCGCTCTGGACCTGTTCCATGTCGGTGTATTCCGACTCGGTGTCCTGCTGCAGCAGGCGCAGCCGGTTCACCCGGATCTGCACCAGCCGCTCGGGATCGGTGATCAGCCCGACGATCAGCGGGCGCTTGGCCTGCTCGAGCTCGATCGGCGGCTCGACCATCGGCACCAGCGGAACGTTGGCCGCGCGCACGCCGCGATTGGCGAGATAGACGCAGGTCGGGGTCTTGGAGGTGCGCGACGGCCCGACCAGGATCACGTCGGCATCCTCGATATCGTGCGTCGACTGGCCGTCGTCGTGCGCCAAGGTGTAGTGCATCGCGTCGATGCGATCGAAATAGCCGTCGTCGAGCTGGTGCTGGCGGCCCGGCCACTGCTCGCTCTTGGAATGGAAGTGCACGGCCAGAACGCTCATCGCCTGGTCGAGCACGCCCACGCACGGCAGCTGCAGCTTTCGGCAGTGGTCGCGCACGGCGTCGCGCAGGTCCGGATCGACCAGCGTATAGAGGACGGGACCGCGATCGCGTTCGACCGCCTGCATGACCTTGTCCATCTGCCCGGGGGTGCGGATCAGCGACCAGACATGCTCCTGGACGAAGATGCCCTCGTATTGCACGAGGCACGCGCGGGCTACACTCGACACCGTCTCGCCGGTGGAGTCCGAGACCAGGTGAACGTGGAAATTACGGTTGGCCACGCCCCGTTTTACCCCACAGAACCCCCGGGAGAAACGCTGCATTACTCAAGGGACAACGGGGACAGTGTGGGGATCGGCCGGCGGCGGGCCGATTCAGGACCCGATCCGGCCGGGGCGGTCCACGACGCCGTCCCTGCGGATAGACTCATTTCGGTGGCCTGCGAATCGGGAATCCATCGCTTCGATCGCGTGAATCCGGGCGAGTCTGATCCACAAGCGCTTGGGGAGGAACGTCTAATCAGGCCCATCCCCGTTATCCGCCTGCACTACTACTCCTACTACCTAGAATGAAAGAGTAAGAGGGAGGCATGAGGGAAAGATCATGAGCGGCGGGAAACTGTTGGAGACACTGGCCGGGACGCGCTTTCCGACGCCACCGATCTGGCTGATGCGTCAGGCCGGACGATACCTGCCGGAATATCGCGCCGTCCGTGCCACGACCAGATCCTTCCTCGAATTCTGCTACACGCCGGAGAAGGCTGTCGAGGTCACCTTGCAGCCGATCAAGCGCTTCGGGCTGGATGCCGCCATCATCTTCTCCGACATCCTCGTGATCCCCGATGCCCTCGGCCAAAAAGTCTGGTTCGAGGAGGGCGAGGGGCCGAAGCTCGAGGCGCTGACCGATCCCGCCCAGTTCGGCAAACTCACACGCGCGCGTCTTCCGGAATTCCTGGCGCCGGTCTATCAGGCGATTTCAGAGACCCGAAAGAGGCTTCCCAGGGAGACCGCGCTCCTGGGTTTCGCCGGCGCGCCCTTCACGCTCGCCTGCTACATGATCGAAGGCCAAGGAAGCCGCGACTTCGCCAAGGTCAAGGATTGGGCCTATCGCTGGCCGGACTCGTTCGGTGTGCTGATCGACCTGCTGGTCGACGCCATCGTCGATCATCTCGTGAACCAGATCGATGCTGGCGCCGACGGCGTACAGATCTTCGACTCCTGGGCGGGCGTGCTGCCGGAAGAGCAGCTCTTCCGCTGGTCGTTCGAGCCGATGGTGCGCATCGCCCAGGGCGTGCGCCTGAAGCATCCGGACGTGCCGATCATCGCCTTCCCGCGCGCCATCGGGCCCGCGGCGCTGATGTACCGCCGGCCGGATGTCTTCTCCGCACTATCGATCGACACCGGTATCGGCGCGCATTGGGCCGCGCAGGAGCTGCAGCCGCACATCTGCGTGCAGGGCAATCTCGATCCGCTGATGCTGGTGGTCGGCGGCCGCGCGATGGAGAACGAGGCCAAACGCATCCTCGACAAGCTCGGCAACGGTCCGTTCGTCTTCAATCTCGGTCACGGCGTCGTGCCGCAGACCCCGCCCGACAACGTCGCACGCCTCGTCGAGATCGTGCGCAACTGGAAGCCGGGCGCGTGAAGACGGCCGTCGTCCTCTTCAATCTCGGCGGTCCCGATTCGCTCGACGCGGTGAAGCCGTTCCTGCGCAATCTGTTCAGCGATCCCGCGATCATCGCCCTGCCGGCGATCTTTCGTTTGCCGTTGGCGAGCTTCATTGCCGGCCGGCGCGCATCGAAGGCAAGGAAGATCTACGCGCAGATCGGCGGCGCCTCGCCGATCCTGGGCCAGACCGAGATGCAGGCCCAGGCGTTGCAGGAGGCTCTGTCGACCGGTGGCAACTATTGGGACGACTGGCGCTGCTTCGTCTGCATGCGCTACTGGCATCCGATGACGGAAGAGGTCGTGCAGCAGGTGCGGGCGTTCGCGCCGGAGCAACTCGTGCTGCTGCCGCTCTATCCGCAATTCTCGACGACCACGACGGGTTCGTCGTTCAGCGCATGGGACGAGGCCGTCGCGCGACTGGGCGTCAAGACGCGACGGGTCAAGAGCTACGCCACCCAATCCGGTTTCATCGACGCATCGGTCGAGTTGCTGAAGCAGGGACTGACCGAGGCGGGCCGGCAGCCGGTGCGCGTGCTGTTCTCGGCGCATGGTTTGCCGGAGAAGATCATCAAGGCGGGCGATCCCTATCAGGGCGAAGTCGAACAGACGGCACAGGCGATCATGGCGCAGCTGGACGGCGTCGACTGGTCCGTTTGCTATCAGAGCAGGGTCGGCCCGCTGAAATGGATCGGCCCCTCGACCGAGTCCGAGATCCAGCGCGCCGCGGCCGACAAGAAGGCGATCGTGCTCTATCCGCTCAGCTTCGTATCCGAGCATTCCGAGACCCTGGTCGAGCTCGACATCGAATACCGGCACGTGGCGAAAGAGGCGGGCGTGCCCAAATACATCCGGGTGCCGACGGTCGGCACCCATCCGAAATTCATCGAGGGCCTGGCAAGGCTGGTGCGCGATGCTTTATGAAATCCTGAAGGCGCTCCACATCGTGGCCGTCATCGCCTGGATGGCGGGGTTGCTCTACCTGCCGCGCCTGTTCGTCTATCACGCCGATGCACCGAAGGGCTCGCCGCAAAGCGAGACCTTCAAGGTCATGGAGCGCCGCCTCTATCGCGGCATCATGGATCCGGCCATGGGCATGGTCTGGCTGTTTGGCCTGGCGCTCGCCTGGAAGGGCGAGTGGTGGCACGCCGGCTGGTGGCAGATGAAGATGGGCCTCGTGATCGGTCTCACCATCGTGCACCAGCTCTACGGCCGCTGGCGCAAGGAGTTCGAGGCCGACCGCAACACCCGGCCCGCGCGCTATTATCGCTGGTGGAACGAGGTGCCGACGCTTCTCATGATCGGCATCGTCTTCCTCGCGGTGCTGAAGCCGCTCTGATGGGCGCGCTCGTCCGGTTGCCAGGAGCTGCGCTCGCGACGCTCTTGCTGTCGGCGAGCAGCTTCGCGCAAGACCTCTCATCGCCCGATCCGGCGGGCGCCGGCTTTTCGGCCGACCGCCTGGCGCGCATCGCTCCCTGGCATCAGTCGCGGATCGAGAGGGGTGCGCTGACCGGTGCCGTGGTCGCCATCGCGCGCAACGGCAAGCTTGCGTACCTGCAACCGATCGGCACGCAGGACCGCGCCAAGGCTGTTCCGATGAAGGCCAATTCGATCTTCTGGATCGCGTCGATGACCAAGCCGGTCACCAGCGTGGCGGCGATGATGCTGGTGGAGGAGGGCAAGCTCGAGCTTGAGGCGCCGGTTGCCAAATACCTGCCGGAGCTTGCCGACATGAAGGTCGGCCTCGAGCGCGTGCCGCCCAAGCGGCCGATGCAGGTAATCGACCTGCTGCGGCACACCGCCGGCCTCACCTATCCGGAAGAGGGCAATGACGCGCTGCACGACGCCTACGGTGTCGTT
>OUNM011210798.1_pt1 | contig 30317 bp, 12 predicted proteins | sample 1769961 | NCBI WGS metagenome assembly OUNM01 (sample SAMEA3914820, study PRJEB12502) | metagenome | biome: forest; material: soil | place: USA | collected 2012-03-12 | depth 0.3 m | reverse complement strand
GCCATCGGCAGCGTCTCGGTCACCACCCAGCAGGTGGGCCTCGACGGCAACGTCACCGACGTGATGGACGCGCCGCTGGCCGGCGTGGCCAGCGCCGGCACCACGGTGCTGCGCACGACGGCGGGCAGCCTCACGGTGGACCAGGGCGTCACCGCGGCGTCCAACCTGCTGCTGCAGGCCGGCGGCGGCGCGCTCAACCTGAACGCCAACGTCATCGAGACCGGCGGCGGCCACGTGAGCCTGCTGGCCACCGGCGACGTGAATGTCGGTGGCCCGGGCGCGGCCATCGCGGCCACCTCGCTGGGCGGCACGCTGGATGTCGAGTCGTCGACCGGCAGCGTACGCATGAGCGGCGGCAGCACGCTGGCCAGCGTCAGCGGCGACGTGCGCGTCACGGCGGCCCACGACATCGCCCTGAGCCTGGTCCAGACCGGTGGCAACGTGGCCCTGGCGGCCACGGGCGGCGACATCGTGGAGCAAAGCTTCATCGGCGAGAACGTCATCGCCAGCGGCCTGGCGCTCGTGGCCGGCCACGGCGCGGGCCAGTCGGGCAACGCGCTGCAGACGCAGGTCGGCACGCTGGCGGCCAACGTCGGCACCGGCGGCCTGTTCGTCACCAACGACCAGGCGCTGCACCTGGCCGGCGTCTCGTCGACCGTGCAGCAGGTGGGCGCGGACGGCCAGGCCACGGCCATCGGCAGCACGCTGGCCGGGGCGGTCGCGAGCGGCGGCACGGTGGTGGTGGAAGTGACCACCGGCGACCTCGCGGTCGACGGCGCGCTGGCCTCGGCCGGCGGCAACGTGCTGCTGCAGGCGCGCAACGGCGCGCTGGCGATCGGCGCCAACGTTGGCACCGGCGGCAACGGCGACGTGAGCCTGCTGGCCACGGGCCGTGTCGGCATCGGCGGCGGCGCGGTCGTGGGCACCGCCAGCGGCGGCGTGGCCATCGTCTCGGTGGGCGACAGCGTGGCGATGGACGCCGGCACGGCGATCGTCTCGACCAGCGGCCCGGCGCGCATCGTCGCGGCGCAGGACATCACGCTGGGCCGCATCGTCACCGGCGGCAACGTCGGCCTGACGGCGTCGGCCGGCAGCATCACGGGCACCGGCGCGGCCGTGGACGTGACGGCCAACGGCCTGCGCCTGGATGCGGCACGGGGTATCGCGCTGGCTGTGCAGGTCAACAGCCTGAGCGCGTTCGCGGGCTCCGGCGGCATCACGCTGGCCAGCGACCAGGCGGTCACGGTCGGCAGCGTCTCGGTGAGCGTGGGCATGGTGGACGACACCGGCCTGGCGACCTTCGTGACCGACGGCGCGCAGTCCGGCCTCGTGACCACCGGCAACGGCCACGTGACGCTGACGGCCAGCGCCGGCGACATCACGCTGACCAGCCCGAACGCCGCGCAGGCGGCCGTCTGGGCCGACGGCAGCGGCGACGTGCTGGTGCAGACGACGTCGGCCACCGGCAGCATCGTCGCGCTGGCCAACGTGGCCAGCGGCAGCGGCAACGTCTCGCTGCTGGGCGGCCAGGACGTGGTGCTGTACACGCAGGCCACCGGCACCGCGCAGGTCAGCACCGGCCTGCCGGGCCTGGTGACCGTGCACGCGGCCAACGGCACGGTGGTCTCCGGCGGCACCACGCAACCGGGCCAGACGGTGGACATCAACACCGACCAGCTGACCCTGGGCGCGCCGCTGGTGGGCACCAACAACCAGCTCGACATCTCGCCGGCCGCCACCAACGGCACGCCGGCGCCGGTGACGGTGGGCGGCACGGCGGCCAACGGCGCCGGCACGCTGTACCTCAGCCAGGACCAGACGGGCCTGATCCAGTCCGGCTTCAAGGACGTCCAGATCGGCAGCGCGATGGCCGGCCAGCAGGTCGACGTGGTGGGCCAGGACGCCAACGGCAACGCCTCGGCCAACGTGTTCGTCAACCCGCTGACGTTGCTGGCCAGCGGCGCCGGCAGCACGGTGAGCGTCAGCGGCGGGCTGCAGGCCACGTCGCTGGAGATCCAGGGCTCGGGCGCGGGCACCACGCTCGCGTCGGCGGCGCTGAGCACGGCGGGCGCGATCCAGATCGACGACAACGTCACGGTGGCGGGCGCCACCTCGCTCACCTCGGGCACGGGCGGCGCCTCCAACATCGTCATCAACGGGACGGTCACGGGCACGGGCGCCGGCAGCTCGCTGTCGCTGCGCGCCGGCGGCGGCAACGTCGTCGTCGCGGGCGCGGTGTCGGGACTGTCCGCGCTGGACGTGTCGCAGGCCACGGCGCTCACGTTCGAGTCCACGCTCGACGTCACCGGCAGCGTGGTGATCAACGCCACCGGCACCGTGAACTTCGCGGGCGGCGTGACCATCGCCGCGGGCGGCAGCCTCACCATCGTGGGCGCGAGCCAGGTCAGCTTCGCGGGCTCGGCCGACTTCACGCACGCGGGCAACGTCACGATCGCGTCCAACGCCATCGCCTTCAACGGCGGCGCGGGCTCGGTCACCGGCGCGGGCGTGCTCACGCTGCAGGCCGCCGCGCCCAGCGGCACCATCCACCTCGGCGGCACGGCGGTCAACGGCGCGCTCGACATCGGCGCGTCGTCCATCGCCGCGATCTCCGCGGGCTTCCAGCAGGTGGTGCTCGGCACGGCGGATCCGTCCACCGGCCATGCTGCCGCCAACGCGGGCAGCGTGGACATCGCCGGCTCGACCGACCTGTCGGGCTTCGCGGCGCCGGTGGCGGTCTACGCCAGCACCATCACGGTGGGCGCGGGCGGCTCCGGCGTGCAGGTGGGCGGCGCGCTGACGCTGGATGCCACCGGCCTCATCCAGGTGAGCTCGAACGTGTCCACCACCACCGCGGCCGACGTCACGCTCACCAGCGCGACCGGCGCGGTCACGATGGCGGCGCAGACGCACATCGCCACGCAAGGCGGCGACGTCACGATCGCCGGCGGCCACTCCAGCAACGTCACGGTGTCGACCATCGACACCCGCGCCGCCGGATCGCAGGCCGGCGGCCTCGTGAGCATCGACGCCCAGGCCGGCCGCGTGATCAACGCCAACGCGAACGCCGACGTCAACATCTATGCGGCCGCGGTCTCGATGAACGGCTACGGCGCGCTGCAGGGCAACACCGGCACCGCCGACAGCGTGCTCAAGGTGAGCGCGCCGATGGTGCAGGTGACGGCGCCCAGCGGCGCGGTGGTGGCCGACGCGGGCACCGACGGCATGACCAACTACAACGTGCTCGACAACGGGCACCTGTACCAGGAGCTGATCGTCGTGGGCGACAACACGCGCGTCACGAGCTCGCCGTCGCAGCTGGTCAGCGGCGGCGACTCGGCGCTCGCGGCGCAGGGCGTGGACGCGGCCAGCTTCGTCACGAGCCTGATGCACGCGGCGCTCGCCACCAACCACACCCTGGAGCTGATGGCGCAGCTGACCGGCCACGCCGGCACCGACGCCCAGGCCCTGTCGATCTCGCTGGGCGACCTGCAGGCCGACGCCGGCGACCTGCAGAATTCGTACGTGCTCGGCACGGCGGGCGCGCAGCCGTTCGGCACGGGCGTCGACTCCTGGAGCGAAGGCAACTATGACTACTGGACCGAAACGCTGGTCGCGTGAGGCTCCCGGCTCTCAACACAACGATGGAACTGTGAACGGACTTCCCATGAAAAAGACTATCCAGCTTGTTTGCTCGCTCGTGCCCCTGGGGCTCGCCATGGCCGGTTGCAGCGGCGGCGGCGGGGGCGGCGCGCCGGCGGAGGCGGTGGTCACCGGCGTGTCCGCGGGCGAGGTGCTGCGCAACGCGGCCAACACCTCCACGCTGTCGTTCACCGTGCACCTGAACAAGGCGGTGGTCAACGGCGTGCAGGTGAGCTACTCGACGGCGTCCACCTCCAAGTCCGGCATGACCAGCTACGGCTCGGCCGTGGGCGGCACCTCGTGCAGCGCGGGCGTGGACTACATCACCCCCGACGCCACCGCCGCGCTGAACATCCCGGCCGGCAGCTCGTCGTACCAGATCCCCGTGCAGGTGTGCGCCAACGCGGCCTTCACGCCCGACCTCACGCTCACGCTCAACTGGACGTCCGGCCTGGCCAGCGGCTCGGCGCGCGGCACCATCGTCAACACCAACGCCGGCGGCGTGGGCAGCTCCGGCGCGCCCACGCAGATCGGCGGCGCCGCCTTCGGCCGCGACTCCGACCCGCTCACCGACAACAACGCCGACGGCCACGCCGGCCTGTCGTACCTGGCCACGCCGTCCAACGGCATCCAGCAGTGCGTCACCGACAACGTGACCGGCCTGCTGTGGGAGACCAAGGCCGACGCCAACGCCCAGGCCGCCACCTACACCTGGGACCAGCTGGCCGCGTACGTGGCCTCGGTCAACGCTGCCGGCCGCTGCGGCAAGACCGACTGGCGCGTGCCCACCGTCAACGAGCTGCTGACGGTGGTGGACTTCAGCCTGGCCAGCGGCGCGGCCGCGGACGCCACCGGCTTTCCCAACCAGGTGGCCAACCGCTACTGGACGGCAGATACCGTGGCCGGTACCACCGCCAACGCCTGGTTCGTCGACTTCGGCAACCAGGGCCTGGTGAGCTTCGACAACAAGAACTCCACGACGTACTCCACGTATCGCGTGCTGCTGGTGAGCGGAGCGGCCGACACTGCGACTTCCTGCACGTCCGCCCAGGCCAAGTATGTCGATAATGGCGACGGCACCATCAACGACACCTCGACCGGCCTGATGTGGAAGAAGTGCGAAGAGGGCGCCGACGCGACGACGTGCACGGGCACCAAGACCTCGTACACGTCCGTCAACCAGGTGCTCGCCACGATCTCGGCCGACAACGGGCCGGGCGCGGCGGCGGGCCTCGGCTACAACGACTGGCGCATGCCCACCGTCAAGGAACTGAGCTCGCTCGTCAACCGCAGCTGCACCGGCGCCACGATCAACACCGTTGCCTTCCCCAACGCCGACCAGCTGTCGAACCTCACCGGCAACCTCTTCGCGCCCAACACCGCCTGGCTGTGGGCCGTCGACTTCGCCGACGGTTCGATCTCGCCGGTCGACCCGACGTCCGCCGGCGGCCGTCCCATCCGCCTCGTCCGCGCCGGCCAGTGAGCCGCACGGGATCCCCTTCTTTCAGGAATCGATCATGTTCAAGAACATCGTCCCGCTCAACAAGGACCGCCACGCCAAGACCCGCATCAAGGAGATCACCGACTTCGGCTTCGTCTCGCAATTGCACATCGCCTACGTCACGCTGCACGAGTTCGCCCGCGCGGCCGCGATCTTCCCGATCGTGTTCCTCGAGGACAAGGCCAAGGACGAGTTCCGCCCCGTCGTGCTGATGGGCCTGAACCCCGGCGAGAACCTGTTCGTGTCGGCCGACGGCAAGTGGAACGCGTCGTACGTGCCGGCCATCATCCGCCGCTACCCGTTCGCGCTGGCGCCCAAGCCCGACACGACCGAGTACCTGGTGTGCCTGGACGAGGACAGCCAGCTGCTGAGCCAGACCGAGGGCAACGCGCTGTTCGACGACAAGGGCGAGCCCACGCAGGTCATCGAGAACGTCAAGCGCTACCTGACCGAGCTGCAGCAGATGGACACCATCACGAACCAGTTCTGCAAGTTCCTGGCAGCCAACAACATGTTCACGCCGCTCAACATCAAGGTGCGCGACGACGCCGAGATGAAGAACATCAGCGGCTGCTACGTGATCAACGAGCAGCGCCTGAACAGCCTGTCCGACGAGCGGTTCCTGGAGATCCGGACCAAGCAGTACCTGCCGGCCGTCTACGCGCACCTGGTGTCGCTGGCGCAGACCGAGCGCCTGGTCAAGTTCAAGGACGAGCGCATCGCCAAGAAGTGAGCATGACGGCGGCGGGCACGCGCCCGCCGCGTCGTTTCAAGCATCGATGAGATTCACGAAGACTCCGCGCTGGCATCTCGCCGCCCTGGCCCTCGCGGCCCTGGCGCGTCCGGCGCTGGCCCAAGGCAACGTGCCGGTGACGGCCGGCGTGTTCGTCGACGCCAGGCAGCAGGTGGTGCTCACGCCCGGCGTGTTCGCGCAGCTGCTGGTCAAGCGCAACGCCGAGGTGGCCAGCAGCGCGCTGGCCATCCACGTCAGCGAGAACCTGCTCGACGCCGAGAACGGCCTGTACGAGCCCGTGGCGTTCGGCGACCTGCGCAAGGAACGCCGCCACCGCCTCAACACGGTGGAAGAACAGATCGTCAACTCCGAGCTGCCGTACCTGGACGAGCGGGTCTACAGCGCCGACATGGGCGTCAAGATGCTGCTGCCCACCGGCGGCAACGCCAAGGTGGCGTACTCGGTCGAGGACCGCATCAACAACGTCATCTCCAACCAGACGCACGGCATCTTCGACCACGAGTACACCGGCTCGCTGGGCGTGACCATCGAGCAGCCGCTGTTCCGCGCCGCGGGCAAGAGCGTCACCGAGACGGAGAGCCGCTCGGCGGAGTTCGACTTCCGAATCGCCAAGGAGAAGTTCAAGCTGCAGGTCTACAAGTCGCTCAGCAGCGGCCTGGAGCAGTACTGGCAGCTGTACAAGGCGCAACGCGTGCTGGCGCTGCGCCAGGACGTGATGGACCAGGTGCGGCGCCTGCAGGACACCACCAGGGCGCGCATCGCCGCCGGCAAGGCCGCGCCCGCCGTGGCGACGGAGCTGCAGAGCGCCGCGATCACGCGCGAGATCGAGCTCACGCGCGCCAGGCAGTCGGTGCTGGACGCGTCCACCGGCCTGATGTCGCTGCTGGCCATGAAGCGCGTCTCCGAGCCGCACTTCAAGCTGGTGCCCGAGACCGGCATCAGCAATGCCTTCGTCGACCGCACCGTGCGCAACGACGACGTGGCGGACGACATGACCCGGCGCTGGCCCAGCTATGTGGTGGCCGACCTCGAGATCCAGCAGGCCGAGGTCAAGGCCGCGTACTTCAAGGACCAGGAAAAGCCCGTCTTCAACCTGCTGGTGAACTACCAGAGCACCGGCTTTGCCTACGAGCGCGACCGCATCAACCCGGAACTGCGCCACCACGGCTACCCCGACTTCATGGTGGGCATCAGCGTGGAGCAGCCCGTGGCCGGCAACGTGAAGGCCTCGTCGCAGTTCCTCGCGCAGAAAGACCGCGTCACCCAGCTCGAGCTCGAGAAGGAAGGCATCGCGGTCACGCACCACAACGAGTTCCTGTCGACGCAGGAGCAACTGGACGCCGGCCGCCACATTGTCGAGCAGAGCAAGGCCGACGTCGCGCTGCGCCAGCAGCTGTACGACAACGAGATGGAGCGCTTCCGGCTCGGCAACATCCCCTACGCGGCGCTCGCGCAGAAGGAGACCGACCTGATCGAGGCGCAGGTGCGCGGCATCGAGAACGAGTCGCGGCTGGAGTACGCCAAGTTCCTGTACCTCTACTACCGGGATGTGGCCCTCGAGGCCTACAACATCCACCTGGACGACTGATGACCTCCCTTTTCCACCAGGCGACGTGTGCGCTGGCGCTGGCCGGCGCGTTCGCGACCTCCACGGCGGGCGCCGCGGAGGTCAGCGGCATCGTCTATCCGATGCACGACCTCACGCTGAGCACCGGCGTGGGCGGCGTCGTGCTGTCGAAGGACGCACAGCTGGGCCAGGCCGTCAAGGCGCAGCAGGTGCTGCTGGTGCTCGACGACCGCGAGCAGCAGATCGAGCTGCGCAAGCGCACCATCATCAAGGACGACCACGCGGCGCTCGACGCCGAGAAAAAGCGCACCGAGATCCTCAAGGAGCTCTACGACCAGGCCACCAAGGTGTTCGACAGCACCGGCAGCATCTCCAAGGAGGAACTGCTGCACGCGCGGTCCGACTGGCTCACCGAGCAGGCCAAGGTCGAGCAGCTGCAGGCCGAAAAGGAGCGCGAGACCGCCGAATTCCACGCGGCCGAGCTCGAGCTGAAGCTGCGCAGCGTCACCGCGCCGGTGGGGGGCGTGGTCACGAAGATCTACGTGGAGCCGGGCGAGTGGGCCAAGCCGGGCGACCCGCTGGTGCACCTCGTGGATTCGGCCACCTGCTACCTGAAGATCGCGCTGCCGCTGCAGCAGTCGGCCAAGGTGCGCGTGGGGCAGTCCACCACCATCACGTTCCACGACGGCAGCGCCACCACGCAGCAGAAGGGCACCTTCAGCTTCGTGTCGCCGGCGGCCGATCCGGCCAGCGGCCTGATCGAGGCCCGCATCACCTTCGACAACACCAAGGCCCGCGTGCGTCCCGGCATCAAGGCCAGCGTGGAGATCGACTGACATGGGCGCTGCGATGGCCGACGACGTCAACGCGCTGCTGGGCGGCAAGCAGGAGATGGACGCGCTCACGCTCATCTCGTGGATCCGCAAGATCCTCGCGCAGCCGCACGCCGAGCGCAACCTGGGCGCGTACGTCGAGCTCATCCGCCAGCTGTGCAAGGCGCGCAACGCGGTGCTGGTGCAGGTGGATGGCGAGGCCATCGCGGTGCTGGCCGCGGCGCAGGTCGCCACGCCCTGGGCCCTGCCGCTGGGCAGCGCCGGCGAGGAAGGCACCATCGCCCGCGCGCGCCGCAGCGGCTTCGCGCACGAGATGGTGCGCGACGGCGCCGGCAAGGAGGCGCTGCTGGTGCTCGTGCGCGCGCACGGCATCGAGGGCCTGTTCCTCGCGCTCGACCTGTCGCCGTTCGATCGCAGCCGCGTCAACGAGATCGTGATCCGCTGCATGCTCGTGACCGACCTGGGCGAGCGCGGCGCCGGCGGCCAGACGGAGCAGGCCGACGCGCAGCTGCACGACATGCTGGGCCTGGTGGCCGACGTGGTGCACCACCCCGACTTCACGGCCGCATCGCTGGCGCTGGTCAACGGCCTGGCCGCGCGCTTCGACCTCGCGTTCGCCGCGCTGGTGCGCACCGCCGACGGCCGCGCCACGCTGGGGGCGCTGAGCCACGTCGACCGCTTCGACCGATCGAGCGAATTCGTCGAGCGCGTGGAGAACGCGGCGCTCGAGGTGCTGCGCCACGACCGCCTCGTGAGCTGGAGCGACTTTGCCACGCCGGTGCCGCCCAGCGCGGGCAGCGGCGACACGCTCGCCGTGGCCACCGCCATGAACCGCATGACCGCGGTGCCGCTGCACGACGACGCCGGCAACACCACCTTCGTGATGCTGATGTCGTCCAACCGCGACCCGCTCGAACAGGACGCGCTCGACCGCATCCAGTTCGGCCTGGACATCGTCGAGCCGCGCCTGCTCGACCTGCACCAGCGCGCGCAGAGCCCGCTCGTGCGCGCGCGGGAGCGGGCGCGCGAGGCGCTCGCGCGCGTGCTCGGGCCTGAGCACCTGTGGCTCAAGACCGGCGGGCTCGCCGCCTCGCTGCTGCTGCTGTGCTCGCTGGTGTTCAAGCTGCCGTACCGCGTGGACGCGGCGTGCGAGCTCACCACCGATTCCACGCGCATCGTCTCGGCGCAGTTCGACGGCCACGTCGACAAGGTGTTCGTCACGGCGGGCGACGACGTCGCGCCAGGCCAGCAGCTGGCCACGCTCGACACGCGCGACCTCGTGCAGCAGCGCCTCGAGAACCTGAACGACCTCACGCGCTACGAGGCCGAGGCCAGCAAGGCCCAGGCCGCCGGCGCGCTGGCCGACGCGCAGATCAACCAGGCGCGCGTCGACGAGGCCCGGGCGCGCATCGAGCAGTTCGACTACATGATCGCGCAGGCCGACTGCGTGGCGCCGTTCAAGGGCGTGGTGGTCGAAGGCGAGCGGCGCGACCTGCTCAACGCGCCCATCCGCAAGGGCGAGCGCCTGTTCAAGATCGCCAAGGTGGAGGGGCTGTACCTGATGCTGTCGGTGTCCGAGCGCGACATCCGCGACGTGTCCGTCGGCTCCACCGGCGAGGTGATGCTGCTGAGCCGGCCCGACGAACGCATCCGCTTGCACGTGGTGGCCATCAACCCGGTGGGCCAGGTGCGCGGGCCGGAGGGCAACCAGTTCCTGGTCAGGGCGGCGGTCGACCAGGCGCCCGAGGGCTGGTGGCGCCCCGGCATGACCGGCATGGCCAAGGTGGACGCGGGCCAGCGCCAGGTCTTCTGGATGCTCACGCACCGCCTCGCGGACTTCCTTCGCATGAAGCTGTTCTTCTGACCGGCGCCGCGAACCCGCCATGAGCGCCTCCCTCTTCAACGACTCCTGGTACAAGGTCGCCGAGCTGCGCGTGTCGCTGCTGGCCAGCGTCGTGGTGCAGGAGCAGATCTTCCGCACGAAGAAGTGGATCGTGCTGAAAGACTCCAGCAACGAGTCGTTCTTCCGGGTGTCGGTGGAGACCTTCCAGTTCCTGCAGGCGCTCACCACCGAGCAGACGGTGCAGGAGATCTGGGAGAGCTACGTCGACCGCTTCCCGCGCCAGGCGCCCAGCCGCGAGGAGGTGGTGGGCCTGATCACGCAGCTGCACGCGTCCAACCTGCTGTACTTCAAGAGCGACGCCAACGCGCGCGAGATCTCGCGCCGCGTGGACGAGGCGCGCCGCAGCGAGTGGATGCAGCGCCTCGCTTCGCTGCTGTACTTCAAGCTGCCGCTGGGCAATCCCGACGCGTTCCTCAGCTGGCTGAATGCGCGCATCCCCACGTGGCTGATCCGCGTGTTCCTGCTCGCGTGGGTGGCCGTGGTCGTGCTGGGCGGCATCACCGTGGCGGAGCGCTTCGCGGCGGTGTCCGACCGCACGCAGGCCATCCTGTCGGTGGGCAACATCGGCTGGCTGTACCTGTGCACGGCCGGCATGAAGCTGGTGCACGAGATCTTCCACGGCCTCGTGTGCAAGCGCTACGGCGGCCGGGTGCGCGGCTTCGGCCTGATGTTCCTCATCTTCACGCCGCTGCCCTACGTGGACGTCACGTCGAGCTGGGGCTTCCCGAGCCAGTGGCACCGCATGATGGTGGGCGTGGCCGGCATGTTCGTGGAGCTGTTCATCGCCGCGGCCGCCGCGCTCGTCTGGGCCAACACCGGCGCGGGCACGCTCAACAGCATTTGCTTCAACCTGATGTTCGTGGGCTCGGTCTCGAGCATCGTCTTCAACGGCAACCCGCTGCTGCGCTTCGACGCGTACTACATCCTGAGCGACTGGGTGGGCATCCCCAACCTCTACGCCAAGGCGGTGGCGCAGTGGCAGCACTTCGGCCGCAAGGTCGTCTTCGGGCTGCAGGACGACGTCACCGAGTACGAGGACCCGCGCGCCCAGGCCATCCTCTACACGTACGGCCTGCTGAGCCAGGCCTACCTGCTGATGGTCACGTACTTCGTCACGGTGATGCTGCTGGACCAGTGGTTCATCGTCGGCGTGGTCACGCTCGTGTCGGCCGTGTTCGCCAAGGTCGTGCAGCCGCTGTGGCGCCTGCTGCGCTTCGCGGCCAGCCCGCAGGTGCGCTTCAACCGCCGGCGCGCGCTGGCCATCGGCTACGGGCTGCCGCTGGCGCTCGTGGCCTTCGTCGCCTTCGTGCCGATGCCGTGCTCGCTGAGCGTGCCCGGGGTGCTGGAGTCGCAGCAGTTCGAGGTGGCGCACGCGGACGTCGACGGCCGCCTCGTGCGCCTGGCCAAGAACTCGGGCGACCGCGTGCGGCGCGACGAGGTGATCGCGGTGCTGGAGAACAAGGACCTCGACAGCCGCATCCGCATCAACCGCGACGAGTACGACGCCAACCAGATGGCGCTGCACACGATGCTGTACCAGAGCCAGCCCGACCTCGAGTCCGTGCGGCTGCGCACCCAGGCGCTGGACAACGAATACCGCGACCTCCAGCAGCGCCGCGCCGCGCTCACTGTCAAGGCGCCGTTCGACGGCTTCTGGATGGCGCCCGGCATCCACCAGAGCCTGGGCGGCTGGATCGCGCGCGGCGAGGTGCTGGGCGACCTCGTCGACACCCGCAGCTTCCGCTTCTCCGGCGTCATCTCGCAGGAGCAGGCGCAGGAGATCTTCGCCTCGCGCATCCAGGGCGGCGACGTGGCCGTGGCCGGCCAGGCCGACCACGCGGTTGGCCTGGACGACATCACCGTGATCCCCTACGAATCCACGCACCTGGCGTCGGCGTCGCTCGGCTGGATGGGCGGCGGCGACGTGCCGGTGCGCACCGACGAGAGCACCGGCACGCAGGCGCGCGAGCCGTTCTTCGTGCTGCGCGGCAACCTGCCCGCGAAGCTGCCCGACGGGCTGGTGGCGCTGCACGGGCTGTCGGGCAAGATGAAGATCCGCCTGCGGCCGCAGACGCTGTGGGCCCAGGGCAGCATGGCCTTGCGCCAGCTCGTGCAGAAGCGGTACAGCCTATGACGATGCAGCTGGACGCCGACGCCTGGCACAGCCCGCGCGACCCTGCGCGGCAGGAGTGGGTGAGCCTGCCCGGCGTCGTGCGCTTCTTCGCGCATTTCCTGTTCGGCCGCCGCCAGGCGGAGCGCGCCGCGCCGGCGCCCACGGGCGCGCTCGCGGCGCCCGCGCCCGCGAGCCTCGAGGCCCGCATGGCGCGCTGCCGCCAGCGCCTGCTCGACGCCAACCTGCAGCACGACCTGCCGGCCGACCTGGTGGACGAGGCCGTCACGCTGGTGGCCGCGATCGCCGCGCAGGTGATCGGGCTCACGCCCACGCGCGCGCAGCTCGAGTCGGCGCGCGGCATGCTGGGCCGCAACCTCGTGCAGCTCGCGCCGGGCGAGGGCAAGACGCTGGCCATCGCGATGGTGGGCGTGATCCTCGCGTGGCGCAACCGGCCGTGCCACGTCGTCACCGCCAACGAGTACCTGGCCGAACGCGACGCCCAGCTGATGGCGCCGCTGTACCGCTTTTGTGGGCTGACCGCCTGCTCCATCACGGGCAAGGACGACCCGCGCAGCACCGGCGCGCTGTACCGCGCCAACGTGGTCTACGCCACCGCCAACCAGTTGCTCGCCGATTTCCTGCGCGACGACCTGCTGATCGACGGCGCCGGCAGCGCCGCCGGCCGGCTGCTGTGGAAGTTCCGCCAGCGCGCCCCGGGCCCGCAGCCCGTGATGCCGGGCCTGTGCTCGGCCATCATCGACGAGGCCGACAGCGTGCTGATCGACGAGGCGACCACGCCGCTGATCATCTCGCACCCCGAGCAAGACCGCTCCGACTTCCTCACCGCCATCGGCGTGGGCAACCGCTGCATGTCGCTGATGGCCTCGGGCGTGGACTACGAGCTCGTCGCCGACGCCTCGCAGGCTATCCGCTTCACGCTGGGCGGCCTGCTCAAGATCCGCGAGTTCGCGCAGATGCTCAGCCCGTACTGGCAGCGCGAGGGCCGCGCGCAGGAGCTGTTCAAGACGCTCGTGATGGCGCGCGAGTTCTTCATCCGCGACCGCAACTACATCGTGCGCGACGGCGAGGTCGTGATCATCGACGGCCACACCGGCCGTGCCACGCCGGGCCGCAACTGGAGCAACGGCATCCACCAGGCGGTGGAGGCCAAGGAAGGGCTGGAACTGAGCGAACCCACCAAGACGGTGGCGCGCATGACCTTCCAGACGTTCTTCCGCCACTACCACTTCCTGTGCGGTGCCAGCGGCACGCTGCACGGGCTGGACGTGGAGCTGTGGTTCACCTACGGCCTGAAGATCCGCCGCGTGGCCTCCAACACGCGCAGCCGGCTGCACATCCGCCCGCGCCGCGTGTTCCGCACGGGCGACGAGAAGTTCGCCGGGCTCATCGAGCTGGTGGTGGCGCTGCATCGCCAGCACGTGCCGGTGCTGGTGGGCACGCGCCGCATCGAGGATTCCGAGAAGGTGGCCCAGGCGCTGGCCGTGCGCGGCCTGCAGTGCACCACGCTCAACGCGAAGCTGCACGAGTTCGAGTCGCAGGTGATCGAGCTGGCCGGCCGCATCGACGCCATCACCGTGGCCACCGACATGGCCGGCCGCGGCTCCGACATCCAGGTCGACCCGCACGTGGAGGCGATGGGCGGCCTGCACGTGCTGATGTACGAGTCGCACGAGTCGGCGCGCGTCGACTGGCAGCTGTACGGCCGCGCGGGGCGCCAGGGCGCGCAGGGCGTGGCCTATCCGCTGATCGCGCTCGACGACGAACTCTTCAAGCGCTTCCTGCCGCGCCCGCTCAAGTGGGTGATGCGGGCGGCCTACGAGCGCCTGGCCCTCAACGGCGTGGTCTCGGCCTGCCTGTGGATGGCGCAGCGGCGCGCGCAGCGCCACGCGATGCTGCAGCGCAGGCAGCTCAATTTCGTGCAGGGCGAGCTGCGGCGGCGCCTGAGCTTCGTGAGGGACTGGTGACGGGAACGCCAGCGCAGGGGTAGTTGGAACGGGGTGGATCGGCGGTGCCACGAGCCAGAGGTGGGCTCGCCGCGATCCGGACAAGAGGACAACGGGCACGAGCCCGAAGACAGCAAACAACTTTGCCAAGGACGACATCGTGAGCATCAACAACAAATCGCCGCGCCATCGCATCCCCGAAGCCTTCCGCGTGGAGCGCCTCGAGCCGCGCGTGATGCTGTCGGCCGATCCGCTGCTGGCGCCGCTGTCGCTCGCGCTGCTGCCGCACGCCGCGCTGTTGTCGCACGTCCCGGCCAACCCGGCCGCCGAGTTCGAGCTGGGCCTGCAGGGCACCGCGCATCCGCTGTTCAGCAACGCCACGGTGAGCGCGCACCAGACCGTGCTGCAGCCCACCCAGACGGTCACGCCGCACGCCGCGCAGGACGCCTCGGTGGCGACCACGGTGCACGCCACCGCCACGGCCGCCACCTCCATGGCCGTCGCCACCACCGCGCCGTCGGCGGCGTCCGCGAGCGTCTATTCGATGGCCGGTCGCATGCACGTGATGACCGCCGCGCCCGGCTCGCTGACCACCTGGACCACCGACCAGACCTTCACCACCTACACCAACAGCGGCTCGATCGCGCTCAGCAAGTCGCCCGTGCTCAACGTCAACGTGGGCACCGGCATCTCGCTGGGCGGCACCGGCGACTGGATCTACGGCGTGACGTCCACGCAGGACCTGAACATCCAGCGCACCGGCAGCACCGCGCCGTCGATCGACTTCGGTGCCGCGCTGCCGGCCTACGCCGCCTCCGGCCAGTACGCGCTGCACAACCTCACGCTGGGCACGTCGTCGGCCCCGGTGGGCAACGTCAACTTCCACGACCAGGTCAACCTCACCGGCAACCTCGTCATCTACACCACGGGCACGGTCACGTTCGGCGGCACGCTCACGCTGACCAACAACGCGAGCCTGACGATCGTCGGCGCCACCAACGTCACGTTCGACGGCGCGGTGAGCCTGACCAACCTCGACGGCACCGACGCGTCGGGCACCGCCACGGTGACCGGCACCGCCGGCAACATCTCGATCGCGGCCAACCACATCGTGTTCCCCACCGGCGCGAACGCGTTCTCGGGCTCGGGCACGCTCACGCTGCAGACGGCCACCGCGCACAACCCGATCTTCTTCGCCGACCCGAGCGTGGTCTTCGACCCGACCGCGCTGGTGATCGCCAACGCCGACCTGCGCTACTGGGGCGCCACGTTCTCCAACATCTACATCGGCGCGTCCAACGGCGGCCACGCCGACAGCAGCAACGCCGGCCCGGTCAGCATCGGCGCCACCATGAACGGCGGCCTGGGCGCGGCGCCCACGGTGCTGGACAACATCACGTTCTACGGCACCAGCATCACGGTGACGCCGCCGGTGTCGGTGACCACGCCCGCCTACACGTTCTACGGCGCCGGCAACATCACGTTCGACGCCGTCAACGACATCGTGCTGAACAACACGGTGGTGTCCAACGGGGGCAACGGCGCCATCGTCGCCACGTCCGCCTCGGGCGCGATCACCGAGTCGGGCGCGGCCACGTACCTGAGCGGCGCGAGCCTGGTGGCCACCGCGGTCAACGGCATCACGCTGCCGTCCACGCAGCTGGGCACGCTCACCGCCACCAACAGCGGCGCGGGCAGCAACTCCATCAGCGTCACGCAGAACGCTGCCGGCGGCGCGCTCACCGTGCTGCAGGCCGCGCAGACCAGCGTGGGCTCCAGCGGCAACATCGCGATCAGCACCACCAGCGGCAACCTGCTGGTGTCTGGCAGCGGCACCGGCGTGGCCACCGCGGGCTCGGGCAACGTGAGCCTGGTCGCGCAGGGCACGGGCGCCACGCTCAACGTGGCCGCGGCGGTCACCGCGCACGCCGGCAGCATCACGATGACGGCGCCGGGCCAGGTCACGCTGGGCGCGCTCACCTCCAACGCCACCGGCCAGGTCAACATCACGTCCAGCCTGGGCGTGGTGCAGGTCAACGCCAACGTCACCTCGCTGGGCGGCGCGCTCGCGCTCAACGCGGGCACCGACATCGACATGACGGCCGGCACCCTGCTGTCGTCGGTCAACGGCGGCAACAGCGGCACCATCACGCTGATCGCCGGCGGCAACGACGTGCTGGCCACGCTGGCCGCGGGCGGCTCGATGGCCGTCACGGCCACCACCGGCAGCATCACCAGCGCGATGGCCGAGAGCACCTCGTCCAGCCAGCTCAACTTCACGGGCGCCACCGCACGCACCACGCTGACGGCGGCCACGGGCATCGGCGCGCGCAACCACGACATCCAGACCAAGGTGTCCGAGATCACGCTCGCCAACTCGGTCTCGGGCGACGTGTTCGTCAACCAGACCCAGACCGGCGCGCTGCAGTTGGGCACGGGCAGCGGCGCGGCGGTCACGCTGGGCGGCACCACGGGCACGGCCAGCATCGTCACCACCGACGGCGGAATCACCGTCAACGGCACGGTGAGCAGCACCGCCACCGGCGGCGTCGCGGGCCAGACGGGCCACATCCTGCTGCAGTCGTCGCGCGTGGCGGCCTCGTCGGCCGACATCACGCTGGGCGCGGGCGTGTCCAGCACCAGCGGCAGCATCGAGATCCAGTCGGCCGGCAGCGTCAACGTGGGCAACGGCTCGGCCATCAACGTCGCGGCCAACGCCGCGGGCCAGACGGTGTGGCTGCAGGCCGCGGCCAGCGTGGTGTTCGTGGGAACCTCGCAGGTGAACGCGGGCGGCAACGTGTGGGTGCAGGCCACCGGCGGCAACGTCGCGCTGGGCGAGATCTTCTCGGGCGGCATCGTCGCCGTCGACGCGGGCAACGTCATCACCGACGTGCAGTCCAACGGTTCGCAGACCGTGGCCAACGTCAATGCCGCCAGCGTGCGCCTGGCGTCGGGCTCGGGCATCGGCACGAGTGCCAACGCGGTCGAGGTGGCCAACGGCAGCGGCGGCGTCACGTTCGCGGGCGCCGCCACCACCGGCGGCATCTACCTGCTGTCGAAGTCCAACCTCACCGTCAACGCGGTCGGCGCCACGCCGGTCAACCTCGTCGGCCCGGCCGCCACGCCCACGCAGACCGGCGATGCCGGCACGCTGACGTCGGTGTCGGTGTACGGCGCGTCCAACCTCGTGCTCAAGTCCACGGCCGACCTCACCGTCGGCCACGACATCGGCCTGGCCGGCCCGGTCACGATCGGCTCCACGCCCACCTCGACGCAGGTGCGCCTGGACGCCGGCGGCCATCTCGACATCGAGGGCAACATCGGCAACACCGGCGGCGGCTTCACCAGCTACACCGGCAACATGACGCTGCTCGGCAGCGCGGGCGTCACGCTGGGCGGCGGCTTCACGGTGAGCACGCTGGCCGGCACGCTGGACGTCGAATCGGGCGCGGGCAGCGTCGGGATGGTCGCCGGCAGCCTGCTCAAGAGCAGCAGCGGCGACATTCGCGTGCAGGGCGCGCAGAACGTGGGCGTCGCGCGCGTGCAGACCGGCGGCAACGTGGCGCTCACGGCCACCGCGGGCAGTGTCACCGACGCCACCGGCAACACCACGGGCACGCCGGGCACGATCAACGTCACGGCCGCGACCCTGCGCCTGAAGTCCGGCGCGGACGCCGGCGCTACCGGCGACGAGCTGCAGGTCAGCGTCGGCACGCTGTCGGCCTCGGCCGCCGGCTCGGTGTACGTCATCGACAACCTGGCCGAGACCGTCGGCAGCGTGAGCGTGGCCGTCAACCAGGTGAGCCTGGCCGGCACCACCGCCGTGTCCACCGACGCGGCGCAGGGCGGCGTGTCCAGCGGCGCGACGGGCAACATCGTGCTCGAGAACACCGCCAACGCGATCACGCTGGACACGGCGCTGAACGCCGCGGGCAGCGGCAATGTGCTGGTGCAGACCGACGGCGGCAGCGCCACCATCGACATCGAGGCCACCGTCAGCAGCGGCAGCGGCCATGTCACCGTGGCCGCGCGCGGCGACGTCGACGTGGCGCAGAACGTGACCACGGGCGGCGCCGGCAACGTCGAGATCACCGCTGCAGGCAACGTCGTCATGACCGGCAACACGCTGGTCTCGTCGGGCACGGGCAACGTGCGCCTGGCCGCGCAGTCGATCTCGCTCGCGCGCGTGAGCACGGGCGGCGACGCCTCGCTGGTCGCCGTGGGCAACATCCTCGACGCCAACGGCAACACCGACGCCGCGGGCCTGGGCATCACCAACGTCACGGCCAACCACCTGCGCCTGAACGCCGGCAATGCGGTGGGCACGTCCACCGACGCGCTGCAGACGCAGGTGGCCAACGTCAGCGCGCTCGGCGCGGGCGTGTACCTGCTCAACGACCAGGCCGAGACCATCGGCACCTTCGGCGTCACCACCACCACGGTCACGGCGAGCGGCGGCACGTCGAGCGCCACCGACGCCAGCCAGGTGGGCGTGGCTTCCACGCTCAACGGCAACGTGGTGCTGCAGACGACGGCCGGCAACCTCACGGTGTCCAGCCTCGTCAACGCGAACGGCAGCGGCAACGTGCTGCTGCAGTCCGAAGCCGGCACGCTCGCGCTCAACGCGAACGTCGACAGCAGCGGCAGCAGCACCGGCAATGGCTCGGGCAACATCAGCCTGCTCGGCGCGACCGGCGTCACGGGCGTCACGTCGGTGGCCACCGGCAGCGGCACGATCGACGTCGAGTCGGGCGCGGCCGTCGCCATGGCCGCGGGCAGCGTGCTGCAGTCCACCTCGGGCGCCATCGGCGTGCAGGCGGCCACGTCCATCGCCGTGGGCACCGTGCAGACCAACGTGGGCGCGGCGCTCACCGCGCTCGGCGGCGCGATCACCGACGCCAACGGCGTGGGCGGCGCGGCCAACGTGGTCGCCGCGGCCGCGCGCCTGCAGGCCACCACCGGGATCGGCCAGGCCGCCGACCCGCTGCGCCTGATGGCCGCCAACCTGACCGCGAGCGCCGGCGCGGGCGGCGTCTTCCTCACCGACGGCCAGAGCGCGACCGTGTCGCACGCCACCGTGGTCGTCAACAAGGTGGCGCAGAACGGCGCCGCGGGCACCACGCTCACGCAGGCGCTGCAGAACGGCGTCACCACCAGCGGCGGCGGCGCCATCGTGCTGCAGACGTCCGCGGGCGACCTCACGCTGAGCTCGACGTCCACGACGCTGCCGGCGGTCATCGCCGCTGGCGGCGGCAACGTACTGCTGAAGTCGGCGGCCGGCACGGTCAGCGTCAACGCGAGCGTCTACAGCAACGCCGGCGGCACCGGCGCGGGCCACATCACGGTGTCGGGCGCCACGGGCGTGAGCATCACGCAGGTGGGCACCAACCCGTCCATCGCCACGGGCAGCGGCAGCATCGACGTGGAGTCGGGCGCCGGCATCACCATGGCGGCCAACGCACTCGTGCGCGACGGCACCGGCGCGGTGCGCCTCGCGGCCAGCCAGAACGTCGCGCTCGGCCGCGTCACCACGGGCGGCAACGCGCAGATCGTGTCCCTGCTGGGCGCCGTCACCGACGCCGACGGCAACCTCAGCGCCAACCCGGGCGGCACCATCGACGTGACGGCCGACGGCCTGATCGTGGACGCGTTCAACGGCGCGGGCACCACGACCGACGCGCTGCGCACGCAGGTCAACACGCTCACCTCGCATTCGTCGCACGGCAGCCTGTTCGCGATCAACGACCAGGCCGTGCGCGTGGGCCAGGTGCAGTTCACCGCGCAAGTGGTGGCGGCCGACGGCTCGGCCAGCCCCACGGCGGCGGTCTCCGAGGACTCGCTGGCCACGTCCACGAACGGCAGCGTCGTGCTGCGCGCCACGGCCGGCGACATCGACCTCGAAGGCGTCGGCAGCGACGACACGATCTCCGCGGCCGGCACCGGCAACGTGCTGGTCAAGGCCGACGCGGGCCACGTGGTCGCCGACTTCGCGGTCGAATCGGCGCAGGGCAACGTCACGCTGCAAGGCACGCAAGGCGTCACGCTGAACTCGACGCTGCGCGCCGGCAGCACGGTCGACGTCGAGTCCAGCGCCGGCAGCGTCGCCATGGGCGCGTCGGCCTTCGCGCACGCCGGCGCCGACCTGCACATCAGCGCCGCCCAGGACATCGCGGTGGCGTTCCTCGACGTCGTGCACGACGCGTCGCTCACGGCCATCGCGGGCAGCATCACCGACGCGCTGGGCCAGGTCAACGCCGGCACCGGCGGCGCCACCAACGTGACGGCCGACGGCCTGCGCCTGGCGGCCGGCAACGCCGTGGGCACCGGCACCGACGCCCTGCACGTGCGCGTGAACACCCTCAGCGAGAGCGTGGGCACCGGCGGCGGCTACGTCGCCACCGACCTCGGTACCACCGTGGGCAGCGTCTCGGCCAGCGTCAACAAGACGGGCATGGACGGCGCGACCACGGCCGTCAACGACACCGCGCAGGCCGGCCTGGTGAGCAGCGGCAACGGCAACCTCGTGGTCGACGCGGCGGGCGACCTCACGCTCACCAGCCTGTCGCCCACCATCGCGGCGGTCAACGCCGGCGGCAGCGGCAACGTGATGCTGCAATCGACGAGCGGCGTCGTCAACGTCGATGCGAGCGTCTACAGCGGCGGCGGCACCGGCGCCGGCAACATCGAGCTGCAGGGCAGCGCCGGCGTCAACGTCGGCGCCCCGGGCGTGGTGGCCACGGTGGGCAGCGGCGGCGGCACGGTGGACGTCGAGTCGCTCTCGGGCGACGTCGTCATGAGCGCCCACAGCGTGCTGGCCAGCGGCGGGGCCGACGTGCGCGTGGCGGCCGCCGGCAGCATTGCGGTCGGCCAGATCGAGAGCGGCGGCAACGTGTCGCTGCTGGCCGTCGGCGGCAGCGTCACCGACGCCAACGGCAACGCCAACGGCCAGAGCGGCAACGTCCTCGACGTGCAGGCCACCGGCCTGCGCATCGTGGCCGGCCAGTCGGCGGGCACCGCCACCGACGCGCTGCAGACGCAGGTGGACAGCGTGGCGGCCTCCGTGGGCGACGACCTGTTCCTCGTCAACGACCAGGCCTTCGCGGTCGACACCGTGGCCGCCACGATCCAGCAGGTCGGCGTCGACGGCAGCGCCACCGCCTGGACGGACGCCGCGATCTCCGGCACCGCCGCGGGCAGCGACGGCCACCTGGCGCTGCAGGCGAGCACCGGCGACGTCACCGTCGACCAGGCCGTCTCCAGCACCGGCAACGCCAAGGTGCTGGTGCGCGCCGCCACCGGCGCCGTGCACGTGGACGCTGGCGTGGTCATCGGCGGCGCGGGTGCGGGCGCCATCAGCGTGATCGGCGCCACGGGCGTGGATGTCGCCTCGAACACCAGCGTCGTCGCGTCCGCGGCGGGCACGGTCGACGTCGAGTCGAGCGCCGGCAGCGTGCAGATGGGCGCGGGCAGCGAGATCGATGCCGCCGCGGTGCGCGTCATCGCCGCGCAGGACGTGGGCCTGGGCCGCGTGGTGGCCTCGGGCAACGTGGCCATCACCGCCACCGCCGGCACCATCGGCAACGTCACGGGCGCAGGCAACAACGTCAACGCGAGCGCGCTGTTGCTCAGCGCCGGCACCGCGGCGGGCACGAGCACGACGCCGCTGCAGGTGCAGGTGGCCACGCTCAGCGCGCAGGTGGGCAGCGGCGGCGTGTCGGTGGTCGACGCCCAGGGCTTTGCCACGGGCAGCGTCAGCACCACCGTCTCGCAGGTCGGCCTGGACGGCGGCCTTGCCGGCGTGACCACGGCGACGGCGTCCGACGCCATCGCCAGCGCCGGCGCGGTGACCCTCGAGGCCACCGCGGGCGACATCACGCTGGCCAGCGCCAGCCCGAGCGTCGCGGCCATCAACGCCAACGGCAACGGCAACGTGAGCGTGGCGGCCGACATCGGCTCGATCAACGTGAACGCCAACGTGCTGGACGGCAGCGGCAACACGGCCGGCGGCATCAGCCTGGTCGCCGCGCAGAACGTGCGCATCGGCAGCGCCAACGTGGCGGTGGACGTCGTCGACGGCGCCGGCGTGCTCGACATCGAGGCGCTGCACGGCGACATCGCCATGAGCACGGCCAGCGCGCTGCAGGCCAGCGTGGGCACGGTCAACGTCGTGGCCAACGGCTCGGTCACGCTCGGCCAGGTGCAGGCCACCGGCAACACCTTCGTGCAGGCCGTGCTCGGCGCGCTGGCCGTCAACGGCAACGTGACGGTCGGTGCCGGCACCGCCACCGGCACGGTCTCGCTGCATGCGGCGCAGGACATCACCGTGGCAGCCGGCGTCACCGTCAGCGACGGTGCCGGCGCGATGCTCGTCGCGTCCGCCCTCGGCAACGTGCGGGCCGCCACCTCCAGCCTGCTGCAGAGCGCCAGCGGCACGGTGCGCGTGGCGGCCGGGCAGGCGGTCACGCTGGGCCAGGTCAACGCCACGGGCAACACCGTCCTGCAGGCGCAGGGCGGCGCGCTCACCTTGAACAACACCGTCGCCGACGGCACCGGCGCGCAGGCCGGCGCGCTCACGCTGCTGGCCACCAGCGACATCGTGCTGGCCGCCGGCGTGGCGGTGAGCGACGGCGCGGGCCGCATCGATGCCGAGTCCAGCACGGGCAACGTCGTCATGCACGCCGGCAGTGCGCTGCGGAGCGCGGGCGGCACGGTGGACGTCGTGGCCGCGCAGGGCGTCACGCTGGGCCGCGTGCAGTCCAACGCCAACACGCTGGTGCAGGCGCAGGGCGGCACGGTCGCGGTCGCCGACACCGTGCAGGCCGGCGCCGGCAACCTGAGCATCCTCGCGACGGGCGACATCGACGTGGCCGCGGTCACGGTCGGCAGCGGCGCCGGCTCGCTGGACGTGGAGTCCGGCGGCAGCGTCGCGATGAACGCCGCCGGCGTGCTCTCGAGCACGTCGGGTGCGGTGCTCGTGCACGCGGCGCAGAACGTGGCGGTGGGCGCGATCGCCACCGCCGGCAACGTGTCGGTCGTCGCCACCGCGGGCAGCATCACCGACGCGAGCGGCGGGCTCGACATCGCCGGCAACGGCGTACGCCTGGCCGCCGGCAACGGCGCCGGCTCGGCCGCGCAGCCGCTCGAAGTGCAGGCCGGCACGCTGAGCGCCAGCGCGGGCGCGGGCGGCGTCTCGGTGCAGACCACGCAGGGCGTCACGGTGGGCAGCGTCGGCGTGACCGTCAACCAGGTGCGGGCCGACGGCAGCACCGTCCAGGTGAGCGACGCGGCGCAGGCCGGCATCGTCACCGGCGCCAACGGCAGCGTCTGGCTGCGCGCGGACGCCGGCGACGTCACGCTGACGCCTTCGGGCGGCAACGCGATCGCCGCCAACGGCTCGGGCAGCGTCTACGTGCAGGCGCAGGCAGCCGGCGGCAACGTGGACGCGCTGGCTGGCATCACCAGCGGCACCGGTGCGATCGACGTCGAGGCCGGCAACAACATCGTGCTGTACACGCCGTCCTCGGGCGCGGCGCAACTGAGCACCGCGCTGCCGGGCCTTGTGACCGTGCACGCCGTCAACGGCACGGTGATCTCGGGCGGCAACACGGCCGCCGGCCAGACGGTCAACTTCAACCAGGACCAGCTGACGCTGCAGGCGCCGCTCACCGGCACCAACAACCAGCTCGACATCGGGCCGGCCACCGTGGCCAGCAACCCCGACGCGGTGGTCGTGGGCGGCCCGGCCGCGGGCGGCGCGGGCGCGCTGTACCTGAGCCAGCAGCAGATCGGCCTGATCCAAGGCGGCTTCAAGGACGTGGACATCGGCAGCAGCATCCCCGGCCAGGCTGTGGTGCTGACGGGCCAGGACGCGTCCGGCCAGCCGTCGGCCAACGTGTTCGTCAATCCGCTGACGCTCACCGCCAACGGCGCGGGCGGCACGGTGACGATCAACGGCGGGCTGCAGGCCACGTCGCTGGACGTCGAGGGCTCGCGCACCGGCACCACGCTCGCCTCGGCGGCGGTGGCCACCAGCGGCGCGATCACCGTCAACGACAACGTGATCGTCAGCGGCGCCACCTCGCTCACGTCGGGCACCGGCGGCGCGGCCGACCTCACGGTCAACGGCACGATCACCGGCGCGGGCACGGGCAACACGCTGGCCCTGAGCGCCAACGGCGGCAACATCGTGGTCACGGGCGCGGTCAGCGGCCTCGGCGGCCTGGCGGTGTCGCAGGCGGCCTCGCTCACGTTCCAGTCCACCTTCGCGGTGGTGGGCAACGTCGTCATCGACACCACGGGCACGGTCAACTTCAACGGCGGCGTCACGATCGCCGCCGGCGGCAGCCTCACCATCAACGGCGCCACGCAGGTGACGTTCGCGGCGGGCGCCGACTTCACGCAGGCCGGCAACGTCAAGATCGCCGCCAACGCGCTCAACCTCGACGGCGGCGCGGGCTCGTTCCGCGGCGCCGGCGTGCTGACGCTGACGGCGGCCACCGCCAGCGGCGCCATCCACGTGGGCACGGGCACGACCGCGGGCGCGCTGAACATCGGCGCGCAGACGGTCAGCGCGATCGCCCCGGGCTTCCAGCAGGTGGTGCTCGGCACGGTGGACACGTCCACGGGCCACGCCAGCACGGGCGCCGGCGCGGTGGACATCACCGGCAGCACCGACCTCACCGCCTTCGCCGCGCCGCTGGCGGTCTACGCCAGCACGGTGACGGTGGGCGCGGGCGGCACGGGCGTGCACGTGGGCGGCGCGCTGACGCTGGACGCGGTGGGCCAGGTCTCGCTGGGCTCCGACGTCGTCACCACGGTGGCGGCCAACATCACGCTCACCAGCGCCACAAGCACGGTGTCGCAGGCGGCGCAGACCAAGCTGGGCAGCCTCGGCGGCAACGTGACGCTGGCCACGGGCAACTCGAGCAACGCCTCGCTGTCGGTGATCGACACGCGGGCCAGCGGCTCGGACGTGGGCGCGATCGTCAGCATCGACGCCGGCCACGGCCGCGTGATCGACGTCAACGCGGACGCCAACGTCAACGTCTACGCGGCCGCGGTGTCGATGAAGGGCTACGGCCTGACCGACACGGCGGGCTCCACGCAGGCCCCGGTGCTCAAGGTGCGCGCGCCGGTGATCTACGTGGCGGCGCCCACGGGCGTGGTGGTGGCCGACTCGGGCCAGGACGGCCGCACCAACTACAACGCGCTCGACCATGGCACGATGTACGAGGAACTCATCGCGGTGGGCGCGGCCACGCGCGTGACGCTGCCGGGCGATGCGGTGGCCGGCGGCGGCTCGGAGATGCTGGCGGCGCAGGGCGTCGACGTGTCGCTGATGCACGCGGCGGCGGCCGAGACGTTCATGTCGCGGCTGTTCGCGTCGTCGGTGACCGCCACGTCGTCTTCCGCGGACGGCGTGTCGTTGTCGGTGGACGTGTCGTCCGATGCCGGGTATGTGGTGGGCTCGGTGGCGAGCCAGCCGTCGGTGTCGGGGATCGCTTCGTACGGCGAGGGCTCGTACGACTACTGGACGGAGTCGCTGGAGGCCTGATCCTGTCCGCTCCGTTCGGGGGCCCGGCACCGTCTGCCGGGCCCTTTTTCCTTCCGGGACGGCAGAAAGCCCCCGGCGCGCATCGGGAACGCCCCGATGTCGAGATCGATGCTCCAGCGTGGACACTGCGTCGCCGGCCGAATTGCCCAGGAGACGCACGCATGCCCAGGATCAAGGTCAACGACACCACGCTGTACTACGAGGACACCGGCGGCCCCGGCGAGCCCATCGTGTTCAGCCACGGGCTGCTGTGGAACACCACGCTGTTCGCGCCGCAGGTGGCGGCGTTCAAGGACCGCTACCGCTGCATCAGCTACGACCACCGCGGGCAGGGGCAGAGCGCCGACGATGCGCGCGACGTCATCGACATGGACCTGCTCACCGAGGATGTCGTCGCGCTCATCGAGGCGCTCGATCTCGGGCCCGTGCACTTCTGCGGCCTGAGCATGGGCGGCTTCGTGGGCATGCGGCTGGCGGCGCGGCATCCGCAGATGGTGCGCACGCTGATCCTGTGCGAGACGTCGGCCGAGGCCGAGCCGGCCGAGAACGTGCCGAAGTACCGGCGCCTGAACTGGGTGGCACGCTGGTTCGGGCCGTGGGTGGTGGTGCCGGCCGTGATGCCGATCCTGTTCGGCAAGACCTCGTTGACGCATCCGGCGCGCGCGGCGCAGCGGCGGGAGTGGAAGCGGCAGTTGAAGCGCAACCGGCGCAGCGTCTGGCGCGCGGTCAACGGCGTGATCTTCCGCGACGCGGTCGTCGACGAGCTCGAGAGGATCGCCGCGCCCACGCTGGTGATCGTCGGCAAGGAGGACGTGGCCACGGTGCCCGCCAAGGCGCAGCTCATCGCGGGGCGGATCGACGGCCCGACCACGCTGGCCGTCCTCGGCGCCGCCGGCCACAGTTCGACGGTGGAGAACCCGCAGGCCGTCAACGAGCAGATCGAGCAGTTCTTCAAGCGCGTGCCCGAGGACGTGGCGATGGCGGCGGCCAATCCGTCGGTGCCGACGTCGAGCCTGCCGCTGGTGCCGGTCGACCTGGCGCGCGACGACGAGGTGCTCGACCCGCTGGTCGCCGAGGCCGTCAAGTGCAGCCCCGCGACGTGGACGCACGGCGTGCTGACGATCGAGATGCGCAACATGTACCTCACGTACAAGCTCAAGAACGAGCACGAAGCCGGCACCGCGCAGATCAGCGCGCCGCTGCGCCAGCTGTGCGAGGACCTCCACTTCCGGATGGCGCCCCGAGGTGACCAGTGGCGCGAGTTCGTGCTCACGTTTCGCCGGCGCGCGGGTGCGATCGACGTCGAGACGGCCGTGCGGTGGTCGCCGTCGCGCGTGCCGCCGTCCGGCACGCCCAAGCCGCCGTCCCCGCACCAGGCGCTCGCCGACGCCTTTCGCGCCGGCATCCGCGCGATGGCGCCCGGGTGGGAACGCGCGTTCGCCCGCTTCCACCGCGCCGACGGCCAGATCGCCTTCTCCAGCGTCTACACCGAGGCCGGCGCGGTGCGGGCCGCGGACTGGGGCGTGCAGGAAACGGTGCCCGACTTCCTGCGCCAGCAGGTGCGGCTGCTGCCCGGCGTGGAGGACGAGTCCTTCTGCGTCGTCCTGCTGGTGCTGCGCAAGACCGGCGACTTCGACCTGCGCTACGACTGGGAAGATCCCGCGCTGTGGGCGCTCGCCACGCCCGCCGGCGATCCCCGCGTCCCCGAGGGCTTCGGCGCGCCTTGAGGCGCTGGCTCGACGAGACGACGTTTGGGCCACAATGGCCGCCACCATGGAACCCGTTCTGCGCGACATCCCCCTGCACCTGGAGACCGAGCGCCTGGTCATCCGCTGCCCGCAACCCGGCGACGGCGCCGCCGTGCATGCCGGCGTCGTCGAGTCGCTGGCCGCGCTGCGCGAGTTCCCGGCCTCGCTGCCCTGGGCCATGTTCGAGCCGTCGGTGGACGCGTCGGAGCGGCACTGCCGCGAGAGCCACGGCAAGTACCTCCTGCGCACCGAATTGAACATGCTGCTGTTCCTGAAGGACGGCGGCACCTACGTGGGCGGCAGCGGCCTGCACGCGATCGACTGGACGGTGCCGCGCTGCGAGACGGGCTACTGGATCCGCACCGGTCACCGCGGCCGCGGGCTGGCCGCCGAGGCCGTCGGCGCGATCACGGCCTTCGCGCTCGACGTGCTGGGCATGCGGCGCGTGCAGGCGTTGCCCGACGACGAGAACGTGGCGAGCTGCCGCGTGTGCGAACGCGCGGGGTTCGTGCTCGAAGGCGTCATCCGCCACGAGCGTGTCGCGCCGGACGGCAGCTTGCGCAACACGCGCTTGTACGCGATCACGCGCTGATCGCTCAACGCTTGTTGATCCGCAGGTCGATGGCCCACTGCGCGAACCAGAGGCCGGCGGCGATGCCGGTGCCCAGCAGCCAGTGCAGGAACGTGGCCGTCCAGCCGGCGAAGTTCTCGGCGCCGCCGTGCCAGGCGCGCCACGCGGGCGCGACGCCGAAGGCGCCGAACGCGGCGGCCAGCGCCCAGCAGGCCGCCACGCCGATGGCCGACACCCCCCACGCCGCCACGTCGCGGTTCGCGTTGGCGAGCCCGGCGGCGCCGAAGATCGCCATCAACATGGCCATGCCCGCCGCCATCGGCGTGCCGACCAGGACGAGGACGACGATGGTCCAGAACGACATGCGGGCTCCCTGCGCGAAGACGTCACGGGCGCCATTGTCGCCGCGCCCGCCGGTGCGTCAGGGGCCGTACAGCGCGTCGGCCAGGCCGTCGGTGCGAACGGCGCCGGCGTCGGGATCGTAGAAGCCGAAGCCGCTCGCGAGCTCCCAGTACGTCCACGTCATGCCGCGCGACTCCATCTCGGTGCGGATGGTGCGCGTGTAGCGGTTGCGGTCGTCGACGGCCACCGTGTTGAACGCGCCGAACTCGCCCACGTACACGGGGTAGCCGTGCGACTGGCCCCAGGCCTGCGCCACGTCGAGCGGGCTGCGGATGTCGGCCAGCTGCTGCGCCGAGCAGCAGCCCACGCCGGTGGGCATCACCGGCGTCACCCAGGTGGCGCCCTGGTGCGTGAAGTTGTACGGGTCGTAGTGGTGCACCGTGAGCACGAGGTTGGCGTCGGGCGGCATCGTGAAGATGTCCAGGCCGCGCGCCGAGTTCCATTGCGTCGGGCCGACCACGATCACGCGCGTGGGATTGCTCTGGCGCACCAGGCGCACGCCGCGCGACATGAGGTCGTTCCAGCGCGCGGTGATGCGGCCGTGCGGCTCGTTGTACAGCTCGAACGCGAGGCCGGCGGGGAAGTCGCGGAAGTGCTCGGCGATCTGCTTCCACATGGCGAAGAAGCGCTGGTCGATCACCGCGTCCGGCACGGTGATGTCGCCCGGGTCGACCGGGTCGCCGTCGAACTGGTGGTAGTGGTGCATGTCCATCACCACGGGCACGCCGCGCGCGAGCAGGCGCGTGACGATGTCGTCCACGCGTGCCATGAACACCGGGTCGATGGTGGCCGCCGCGTCGGCGCTGGCGTGGTTGCTCCAGCGCACCGGCAGGCGCACGCTCTGGATGCGCTCGGCGTTGCCCCAGCCGCCGTTCGGACCGACGAGCGCGATGTAGCGGTCGTCCACGCGCAGGCCCCACGCGCCCTCGGTGGGGGCGTCGAGCATGTTGCCGAAGTTGACGCCACGGCCCAGGCTGGCGGCGAACTGGCGCGCCGACGGGGTGGCGCCGGGCGCCGAAGCGGCGGGCAGCGGCGGCCACGCGGCCAGGGCATCGGCGCTGGCCGGCGGCGTGGCGGCGGGCGCCGGCGCGTCGGCGGTGCCGGCGCAGGCGGCGAGCAGGCCCAGCGCGGCGGCGGCCAGCGCGGTCGCGATCGAGTGCTTCGTCATCGGGAATCCTTGCAAGGAAAAGGGGCCGCGACCTTCGTCGGGCCCCCGGTCTGTCGGGATCATGCCGGCCGCCGGCGCCGCGGACGCCGCCGGTAGCCGCACGATCAGAAGTCCATCCGCGCGCGGGCGCCGAACGCGCGGGTGTCGTTCAGGAAGCGGATGTCCAGCGCGGCGCCCACCAGCGCCTTCTGCGAGGCCACCTTGTTGGTGACGTTGGTGCCGTAGGCCTCCAGGCGCAGGCCGCCCGCGAAGGTGTAGCCCATGCCGAGGTTGACCGTCATGAAGCCGATCTGGCGATCCGGGAAGCCGGCGGCCAGGGCGGTCGAGACGTTGCCGGCGTTGTCGACCACGGGCTTCTCGTTGAACTGCGTCAGGTAGTACGACGAGCGCCAGTTCAGCAGCGCCTGCCAGTCGAACTTGCCGCCGAACATCGGGATCACCTGCTGCAGGCGCGTGGACAGGTTCACCTTGGAGGCGAGCGGCAGCTGGTTGCCGGACAGGTCGATCAGCGGGCTCTTGCCGCCGGCGCCGTAGTCGATGGCGCGCACGTCGGCCACGGTGCCCGACTCGATGCGCGAGCGCAGCAGGGCGCCGTTC
>OUNM011190592.1_pt1 | contig 30354 bp, 18 predicted proteins | sample 1769961 | NCBI WGS metagenome assembly OUNM01 (sample SAMEA3914820, study PRJEB12502) | metagenome | biome: forest; material: soil | place: USA | collected 2012-03-12 | depth 0.3 m | reverse complement strand
TCGTCGTGCCCTTCGGCGACGTCGATTTCGAGCTGGAAGGCATCGCGGTGGGCCTGGTGCGCAACAACATGATGAGCTGAGCGGGCGCCATGGGCTCGGCGTCCCGCCTGGCCATGAAGTCGCCCAAGGCCGCCACGGCCGACGACTGCGCCACGCTCGAACAACTGCCCAACGTCGGCCCCGCCATGGCCGCCGACCTGCGCATGCTCGGCATCCACACCCCGCAGGCGCTCAAGGGCCGCGATGGCCTGCAGCTCTATCGCGCGCTGTGCACCACCACCGGCCAGCGCCACGACCCGTGCGTGCTCGACACGCTGCTCGCAGTGGTTGATTTCATGAACGGCGCCGCGCCGGCGCCGTGGTGGGCCTACACGAAGCAGCGCAAGGCGCTGGTGGGGCCGTTGCTCGACTGACGCGAACGGCGGCGCTGCGTTCGGCGTTCGGGGTCAGGCCCCGGACGCCGTCACCACATCCGCCACGCGTCGCCGGCGGCGGCCGGGACGGCGCGCTCGGAACCGGAGACGGGCGCCGGCGCGGTCTTGTTCGAGGGCGCCGACGCCGCAGCCGCCGAGGCTGCCGCCGCAGCGGCCGCCGCCGCCACCGCGGCCCCCAGCGGCGTGGCCGCGGCCGGCACGCTGGGCACCACCGGCACCACGAACGACGACGCGCGCGCCATCGCTGCCATGCGGTGGCCGTTCCAGGTCTGGCCGTCGGGCCAAGGCAGGCTCTGGATGCCGCGCTCGATGGCGTTGAACATCCGCTCGAAGGTGTCCTTGTCAACGGTGGCGTCGCGCAGCACCGGCTGCAGGATGCCGAAGCGCTGGCCGTCGCGCGCCGGCAGGTACGGGAACGCGATCTTCAGCCGCATCGGCCGGTCGCCGTAGGTGGCGGCCACCACCATGATGGCGTCCAGCTGGCGGCCGCCCTCGTTCAGGAGGCCGTCGTAGCCCATCACCTGCCAGGTGGCGCCGTCGGGATTGTTCTCCATGAGCACGCCGCCGCGCTGCACCGACTCGGCCAGGCTCGGCCCGCCGAACAGGCTCGAGCCCAGCATCGTGAACGTGCGCGGGTGCAGCGAGCTGAGCAGCGTCGGCATCACGCGGCCGCCGGGCGCCGCCGCGGCCATCATCTCCCACGCGGCCATCTGCCCCAGCGTGAACGCGGCGCGCCACCACAGGGCGGGGCCATGGCGTTCCACTTCCTTGACCATGTGCTCCAGCAGGTCGCCGGCGAGCCGGCGCGGGCCGTCGGGCGTCAGCTGGGCCTCCAGCCATCCCAGCGGCCAATAGGCGGCGCCCTGGTCGTCGTTGACGGCCACCAGGCGCGTGAGCGAGCCTTCCGGCAGCTGCGCGCCCGCCGGCAACGCGGCGAGCGCGGAGGCGCGGTCGTGCCAGTCGAACTGGCTGCCCGTGCGCCGCTGCAGCATCTCGACGACGTAGAACGCCAGCAGCGCCATGAAGTTGCGGCCCTTGGGCGCGTCGAGGTCGGCCGGCGTGGGCTTGGCACGTTCGCGGATCTGCTTGAGCAGGTGATCCAGCCGCGCGAGGCTTTCGGGCGTGTAGTCGAGGCGAGTCTGCTGCAGGGCCTTGGCGTACAGCCAGCCGCCCTCCACCTCGCTGCCGGCGGCGTAGGTTTCCAGGAATCGGGTCGCGGTCTCGTTCATGAGGCTCGACTTTACCCAGGGAACGTCACCACGAACTCGCAACCGCGTCCACCAGGGCCGTCAAAAAGCACGACTTCGCCGCCCGCGCGACGTGCGGCCTGGGCCACGATGGCCAGCCCGAGGCCGGACCCGGGGGCGTCGTGACCGGTGCCGCGCACGAAGCGCTCGAACACCGTCGCGCGCGCGGCGGGCGCGATGCCGGGGCCGTCGTCGACCACGCGCAGCGTCAGCGGCGCGCCGGCATCCGCCCCCGGGCGCGCCAGCGACACCGTCACCTGGCCGCCGCGCGGCACGTACAGGATCGCGTTGACCACCAGGTTCACGAGGATCGAGCGGAACGCCACCCCTTCGACGGCATGCACGAGCGACTCCGGCGCGTCCAGACCGAGGTCGAGGCCGGCCGCCAGCGCGCGCGGCGCCAGCAGCGCGAGCTCCTGCTGCGCGAGCGCCGCCACGTCCTGCGACTCGCGGCGTGGTGCGTGGCTGCCATCCAGGCGCGCCAGCGACAGCAACTGGTCGACGAGCCGCGACGCCCGCGCGATCGACGCGTCCAGCTGCTCCTCGGCCGCGCGCCGCGCGGGCGCGTCGGGCGCCTGCGCGAGGCCGTGCGCCTGCGCGCAGATCACCGCCATCGGCGTGCGCAGCTCGTGCGCGGCGTCGTGCACGAAGGCCTGCTCGCGGGCAACCTTGGCGCGCAGCCGCGCCAGCAGGTCGTCGATGGCCTCCACCAGCGGGCGCAGCTCGCGATGGCGCGCGTCCAGGCCGGTGGGCGCGAGGTCGTCCGGATCGCGCGCGGCCACGGCGCGCGAGAGCTGCCGCAGCGGGCCCAGGCCCAGCGCCACGGCCAGCCACAAGGGCAGCAGCACGCACGGGAACGCGATCAGCATGTCCCGCACGAGGTCGGCCGCCAGCACGCGCAGCAGGTAGCCGCGCGGCACCTCCGGCTGCGCGACGACCACCGACCAGCGCGGCCCCGACTCGCGGAACACGTGCAGGATCCGGTGCGTGCCGCCCAGCATCGACTCGCCGGTGGGCGCGGCGGCGATCTCGGCGCGCAGCATCGTCGAGGCGTAGACGACGCGGCCGTCGCGATCGCGCAGCTGCACGGCCAGCACCGACGGCAGGCCCTGCGCGGCATAGGCGCGGTTGGCCGAGCGGTCGAGGCCGCCGACCATGCCGCGCGCCTCGGCCTCGTCGTCCACGCGCGCCAGGTCGGCCAGCAGGCCGTGGCCGAACGCCTGGATCGCGCCGTCGAGGTTGCGCGGGTCGGTGCCGGCCACGTAGTCCACGCCCAGCAGCACGACGAACACGAGCGCGAACGCCGCGAGCAGCGCCAGCACCACGCGACGCACGAGCGACGGCGCAAGCAGCGCGCTCATGCCTCGAACATGTAGCCGACGCCGCGCACCGTGCGGATCCGCTCGGCGCCGATCTTGCGGCGCAGGTTGGACAGGTGCACCTCGATCGCGCCGAAGTTCACGGCGTCGCCCAGCGGCTCCAGGCGCTGCGCGAGCGCCGCCTTGGGCACCACCGTGCCGGGTTCGCGCGCGAGCTCCAGCATCAGGCGGAACTCGCGCGGCGACAGGTCCAGCGGCGCGCCGGCCAGCGTCGCGCGGTGGCGGCGCGGCTCGACCACCAGCTCGCCGAAGCGCCACGTCTCGCTGGCCTGCTGCGCGTAGCGCCGGCGCACCGCGTGGATGCGCGAGATGAGCTCGCGCGTGGCGAACGGCTTGACCACGTAGTCGTCGGCGCCGCCGTCCAGCCCGGTCAGGCGGTCTTCCAGCGCGGCGCGCGCGGTGATCAGGATCATCGGCGTGACCGAGCCGGCCCGGCGCCAGCGCGCCAGCAGCTCCAGGCCCGAGCCGTCGGGCAGGTTGACGTCCAGCAGCACGCAGTCCACCGGCTCGCCTTCGAGCGAGGGTGGCGCGTCGGCGGCACGGCGCAGCCATTGCACGCTGAAGCCGTCGGCGTGCAGGGCCTGCGCGAGCGCGCGCCCGAGGTCGAGGTCGTCTTCGATGAGCAGCAGGTGCATGGCGCCGATTGTGGCGGCGTCGTCTTAAGGAACGCCAAAGGATCGCGCCCGAAGAATGACCTGGCTCCTCGCACGAGCCCTCCGCGAGCGAGACAGCACCCACCAAACCAGGAAGTTCACCCTATGTTCAAGACGATCCGACGCACGGGCCTGCGGGCCCTCCCCTTTGCCTTGGCCGCGGCACTCGCGGCCTGTGGCGGCGACAACGGCGCCCCGCCGCCCCCGGCGCACGCCGCGCAGGTGCAGGCTGCCGCCGCCAGCGGCGTGGCCAGCGGCTTCGTCGGCGACGGCGCCGGGCTGGTCACGCCGACCACCCTCGACACCGCCACCGCGGGCATCGCACGCACCGACTCGGCCACGCCGGTGGGCGCGGGCACGATGTTCGGCATCGGCTCCAACACCAAGGCCATGACGGCCTACGTCGCCGCGCGGCTGGTCGACCGCGGCCTGATCGCCTGGACGAGCCGCGTGCTGGACGTGATGCCCGAGCTGCAGGCCACCACCTTGCCGGCCTATGCCAACGTCACGCTCGAGCAGCTGCTCGATCACAAGGGCGGCCTGCGCGCCTACACCGAAGCCGCCGACATCGACGACTTCGCCGCCTACCTGCAGACCGTCACCAACCCGCTGCCCGACACCGAGACGGGCCGCCGCCACTTCTTCGTGCAGCACGTGCTGGGCCAGACGCCGCCCGACGGCGTGGTGCCGGGTGTGACGTTCTCGTACTCCAACGCCGGCTACGTGGTGGCGGCGGCCATGCTCGAGAAGGTGAGCGGCCAGAGTTACGAGGCGCTGTTCGATGCCGAGCTCACGCAACCGCTGGGCGTGGCCGGCACCTGGGGGCCGCCGGAGCTGTCCGGCGCCACGCAACCGCACGGCTACTACGGTACGCCGGGAAACCTCACGGTCGCGGCGATGAGCGACGCCGACACCCAGCTCTGGTTCGACGTCATCAACCCGGCCGGCGGCTTCGCCACCACGCCCGCCGCCTACGCGAAGTGGCTGCAGTGGCACCTGCTGGCGCTGCAGGGCCGCTCGACGCCGCTGCCGGCCGGCTACGTGCAACGCATCAAGGCCGTGGCGGCCGGTGACTACGCCGTCGGCTGGGCCGGCGCGAGCGTCGACGGCCGCGCCGTGATCGCCCACGACGGCGCCGAGAACGGCTTCGTCGCCGAAGCGGTGGTCGACCAGTCGGGCACCGCCGCGTCCTTCGTCATGACCAACACCTCCGACGTGACGACCGAGAACGCGGCCAGCTGGGTGATCGACGTGCAGCAGGGGCTCGTGGTCGCGCTGGAGCGCGAGGCCCAGCCAGCGCCGTGACGACGGCGCGCCGCGCGGCCGCCGGCGGTTGACCCGGTGGCGCCCGTGCGGCTAAAGTCTCCCGTCGACGTTGGAATCGGTTCCAAGGTCGTCGACGAGAACACCAGGAGACTCCATGCCCAGTTCGTCCCGACGGCTCGCGCGGCGCGCGGCCGGCGTCGCCGCGGCCTTGCTCGCGTCCGCCGCGGCGCTGACGTCCGCCACCGCCGCCGGCCCGGCGGCGCCCGTGCGCAGCGCGATCCCGCGCGACCCGGCGCAAGAGGCGCAGATCCGCGCCATCGTCGCGCACATGACGCTGGCGCAGAAAGTGGGCCAGATGACGCAGCCCGACATCCGCGCCATCACGCCCGACGAGGTGCGCCGCTACGCCATCGGCTCGGTGCTCAACGGCGGCGGCGCGTGGCCGCGCAACGACATGCATGCGACGCCCGCCGACTGGCGCGCGATGGCCGACGCGTGGTGGACGGCGTCGATGTCCACCGACCTGCCCACCAAGGTGCCCGTCATCTGGGGCACCGATGCCGTCCACGGCAACAACAACGTCTGGGGCATGACGCTGTTCCCGCACAACATCGGCCTGGGCGCGGCGCACGACCCGGCGCTGATCGGACGCATCGGCCAGGCCGTGGCGCGCCAGGTGCGGCTGACCGGCATCGACTGGACGTTCGCGCCCACCTTGACCGTGCCGCGCGACGACCGCTGGGGCCGCACCTACGAAGGCTTCTCCGAGGATCCGGCCATCGTCGCGTCCTACGCCGGCCCGTACGTCACCGGCCTGCAGGGCCGCTTCGACGCGTCCGGCCGCCCCACCATCGTGGCCACCGCCAAGCACTTCCTCGGCGACGGCGGCACCGACCAGGGCGTCGACCGCGGCGAGACCAAGGCCAGCTTCGCCGACATGCTGCGCATCCACGGCGCCGGCTACGTCCAGGCGATCGACGCCGGCGTGCAGACCGTCATGGCCTCGTTCAACAGCTGGACCTACACCGGCCCCGACGACCACGGCCGCGCGCTGGCGTTCGACGACGCCAAGGACACCGGCAACCGCTACCTGCTCACCGACCTGCTCAAGAAGCGCTGGGGCTTCGACGGCTTCGTCGTGACCGACTGGGACGCCATCGGCCAGGTGCGCTTCGTCGACGCGCACGGCAAGGCGCAGGCGTGCACCAACGCGTGGTGCCCGGCGGCCATCAACGCAGGCGTCGACATGGTGATGGTGCCGTTCGACTGGCGCGACTTCATCGCCCGCACCATCGCCTCGGTGCAGTCCGGCGAGATCCCGATGTCGCGCATCGACGACGCGGTCACCCGCATCCTGCGCGTGAAGATGCGCGCCGGGCTGTTCCGCGTGGTCGACGGCCGGACGGTCGCCACCAAGCCGTCCGAACGTCCGGGCGCGCACGACGACGCCGCGGCGCACCCGCGCGCGCTCGCCCGCGAGGCGGTGCGCGAATCCCTCGTGCTGCTGAAGAACGACCACGCCACGCTGCCGCTCGCGCGCACCGGCCGCGTGCTGGTGGTGGGCGCCGGCGCCGACAGCGTGCCCGCGATGGCCGGCGGCTGGTCCCTCACCTGGCAGGGCACGCACACCACCAACGCCGACTACCCCGTGGCCGACACCCTGCTCGCCAGCGTGCGCGACGCCGTGGGCGACGCCAACGTGGTCTATTCGGCCGACGGCCGGGGCGTGGACGTCGCGTCCTTCCAGGCCGTCATCGACGTGCTGGCCGAGTCGCCCTACGCCGAAGGCGCCGGCGACATCCGCCGCGCCGGCACGCTCGAGCACGCCAGCCGGCATCCCGAGGACCTCGCCACGCTCGAGCGCGTCAGCGGCAAGGGCGTGCCGGTGGTCGCCGTGCTGCTGAGCGGCCGCCCGCTGTGGGTCAACCGCGAGATCGACCGCAGCGATGCCTTCGTCGCCGCCTGGCTGCCCGGCACCGAGGGCAAGGGCATCGCCGACGTGCTGTTCCGCCACGCCGACGGCGGCGTCACCGACTTCCGCGGCCGCCTGTCGTTCCCGTGGCCGCGCACGGCCTGCCAGGTGCCGTTGAACCCGGGCGGCAAGGACGACGACCCGCTGTTCCCGCTCGGATACGGCCTGACGTATGCCGGCGCGCACGCGCCGCTCGGCAAGCTCGACGAGACGCCGCCGCCCGAGCGCTGCGGGCCGCCGGTGGCGCCGGCATCGGAAGACCTCGTGCTGTTCCAGCAGACCGTGAACCCGGCCTACCGCCTGGTGATCGGCTCGCCGCCCGACTGGCGCCTGCCGATCGGCGACGACCTCAACGCCGTCGTCACCACCAGCGACGGCCACGTCAAGGCCGAGACCGCGCAGGTCAACGGCCAGCAGGACGCGCGCCGCCTCACGTTCACCGACGACGGCCAGTTCGCGATCGACAGCCACAAGTCGCTCGACCTCGCCGGCTGGCTCAAGGCCGGCGGCACGCTGGCCTTCGACATCAAGGTCGACGAGCCGCCGGCCGGCGCCGTGCACGTGCGCGTGGACTGCGGCCACCCGTGCGGCGGCTCGATCGACGTGACCGCCGGCCTGCGCGCCCTGCCCCTGCACACGAAGGCCACGCTGCGCCTGCCGCTGCAATGCTTTGCCGACCACGGCGCGGACATGGCCTCGGTCGACACGCCCTTCGGCCTGGACACCGACCGGCCTTTCGTGGCCACCATCGCCAACGTGCGCTGGGAAGTGGGCGCGGCCAGGCGCGAGGGCATGCTGGCCTGCACGCCGGCGAAGCCGCGGGACTAGGCAGGCGAGGCGAGGCTCGACCTTGCAGGAACCGAGGAGATCTGCCCATGAAATTCGATGCCGCCGCCCTGGCGATCGCCCTGCCCCTGGCCTGTGCCGTCGCGACGGCCCGCGCGAGCGACCCGATCCCCGCCGAGCTCGTCGGCATCTGGGCGACGGACGCGTCCACGTTCCGGGGCGACGCGCTCGTCTCCGGCGCCGCGCTCTACATCGCCGCGAACGGACGCGCCGAGCAGGTGGGCGGCCCGCCGCCCATCGGCGTCAAGTTCGAAGCGGTGTTCGACGCCGGCGCCGGCACGCTCACGATCGTGCGCCTGTTCAATCCGACGGCGCACGGCTGGCAGGCCGTGCCAGCCCGACCCGGATCGGCGCTGGCCTTCGACCCTCGGACGCTGTCGCTGAGCGCGGCCGACGGGTCGAGCGTGCTGCACCGCCGCGTGTCGGGCCTGAGTCCCGCGGTGCTGAAGATGGCCGGGCTGGACTGCCCGCCGCTGGAGTGCCCGAACCCCTGAATCTCGACGTCGCCGTTGGCGATGCCGGCCAGTGGCGGAAGGCGGTACGATCGGCCGGCCCGCCGCCGCCCGGCGGGCGCCCGGTCCCACCCCTGCCTCGGGAGCTCGAATGAAGTCTCTGTTGCGCCGACACGCGGCCGTCCTCGCCGCCTGCGTCGTGCTGTCCTCCTGCGCGAACGTCGACCAGGTGGAGTTCGACCGCGAGGCCCACGGACTGGTGCACGACGGCATGCCGGCGTACGAGGTGGTGCCGCGCCTGCAGAACGCCGGCTTCGTCTGCACGCCCGACGGCGCGAGCCCGCCCTCGTTCGACTGCGTGCGGATCCGCAACCGGCTCATCGCCACCTGCGTCGAGCGGGTGACGTTCGTCGACACCATCCAGAACCACGGGGCCGTGGCCAACGTGAAGGTGGCGGCCATCGCGTGCGCGGGCCTGTGAGATCCGCGCCACGTGAAGTTCGGCTCGAAGCGACGGATTCAGGTCGCTACGCCCTCGACGGCAGCTCCGTCGCGCTCGCCGACCTGCGGGCACGACTTCGCGAACTCAAGGCCGAACCGACCGTAGCACGCCATTCGTCGCGCCCGACGTTCATCCATCACGGAGAGCCCCATGACAGATGCCTGGACGCTCCGGCGAACCTATGTCGCCGCAGCCACCGCGTTGCTCGCCGCCGCCGCCGCGCACGCGGCGACGCCGGCCGAGGACCTCGCGTCCGCCATTCCGGTGATGGACCAGGTCGACGCCGACTGGCTGGCCGACATGAAGGCCGGAGATGCCGACCGGCTCGCCGCACCGTACGCGACGGACGCGGTGTTCGTGACCCCGACGGGCCGCGTGGTGGTCGGCCGCGCCGCGATCGCGGACCTGTACCGTGCCGGCGCCGCCAGCGGCAGCAAGGTGGTGGGCGGCGGCATCCACCGCGACGGCGCGCAGCCGGGAGGACACGGTCTCGTCTACGAATGGGGCCACGGCGGCGCCACTCGACACGAACCGGATGGACGCGACGTCACGCACGAAGGCTCGTACCTGACCGTCTGGCGCCGCGACGACACAGGCGCCTGGAAGATCGTGCGCAACATGGCCTTCTGACGCGGCCGCGGGGTCGACGCGAAGGTCACTCCACGCCGGCATGCAAGGTGGCCGCGACGCAACGCGCGCGCACGGCCTGCGGCGTCAGCGTCTTGCCGGCAAGTCCCGCCTCGCAGCGCCGGTAGCGCTCGATGCGCGCGTCCACCAGCGACGCCGCCTGCGCAGGCGTGGCCTGCAGGAGGCTGCGGGCGAAGTCCTCGTCGCCGGCCTCGAAATGCTGGTAGTCGATCGGGGAGTTCCAGTCGCCGCCCCACACGAGGAAGCCGTGCTCGGCGAACAGGTCGACAACCTCCTCGGCGAGCCCCGCGCGCGCCGGCTTGCCCGGGCGCGGCTCGCGCCGGTTGACGAAGACGGGGACGGCGGCGGCGGGGCTGACGCGCAGCGTCCGGCCATCGTCGGCGACCTCGATGAACGGGTTCTCGACCGGATCGAGGTCGATCGCCAGCCCGAACGCATGCATCGACCAGTGGCTGGTGCCGGCGACCCGGCGCGCGTTGAAGCCCGAGGTGTTGTCGTCGTCCATCGACGCATCGTCGTCGCCGCCGTACGCCTGCACCGGTTCGGCTTTTCGCAGCGGGAACCGCCGCGCGCGCAGTTCGTCGAAGACGGCCTGCACGGGGCCTGCGACGGCGTCCAGCACCACGACGCGCCCGGGTCGAGTCCCGCCTGCGAAGTCGATGAAGCTGAACGACACCTCGCGCAGCCGGTCGCACGGCGCCGGGCTCGCGTCCGACAGCACGTGGGCGTCCCGCATCGCCTGGCACGTGGCCGCCGGGATCGGCGTGACCTCCGCCCTCGCAGCGCCGAGCCCCAGGGCCAGGGCGAGCGGCCAGGCCGGCCAGGTGCGATGCGGTCGAAGGGCGGTCACGGGCAGGCCGGTCAGCGCTTGCCGTTGCCCATGCTGTCGCCGCCCGGCCCGAGCTCCTTCCACAGCTTGCCGACCTCGTCGTCGCCGCGCTGCTCGACGGCGGCGATCGCCTGCAGCAGGTCCCGCAGCACCCGCTCGATCCGCGGCGCATTGCTCGACAGCGGCACGAGCGACCGTTCGGACGGGCTCAGCGACGAGGCACGCACCGCGGCGGCCTGGATCTCCGCCGCGAAGATGGTGGCGGCCGCCTGCAAGACGGCATCCTGCGAGACCTTGGTCATCGACCTCTCCTTGCGCCGGGCATCGGCGAGGACTGCATGCTACGCCCACACGCAAGAAGGCCCGCGCGAGGCGGGCCTGGACAGATCGTCGGCGGCGCGGACGGCAGGCCCGCGCCGGCGTTCGTCACTGCATCGTGTAGCTTTGCTGCGCGGTGTCGACGGCGTAGTTCTTGGTCGTGTCCCAGTACGTGAAGTTGTACTTGACGACGTCGCCCTTCTTCAGGCCGCTGATCACGTAGGTGTTGGTGGTGCCGCTGAGGGTCATGCGCACGTTCAACTGGCCGCCGTTGTTGACGGTGTAGTGCACGTCGGCCCAGCTGCCGGTCGACGTGTTCATCTGCAGCGTGCTGGCCGAGGTCTGCGTGATGGACGTCGGGCCGGGGGGCGGCGGCGGCGGCGTGGTGGTCGTCGTGCCGTCATCCCAGATGATGTCGTCGATCGCGAACTGGAACGTGGCGCCCGGCACCGGCGAGTCGTTGGCGACCATGAAGATGTCGTGCAGGGATTGCAGCGCCACCAGCGGACCGGCCATCGTGGTGACGGGAATCGTCGCCTGCTCCCAGCCGCCGTTGCGCACCATGCCGTAGGCAGGCGTGTTGGCCGGGAAGCTCACCCAGTTCTGGTTGGTGTAGGTGTCGCCGATGCCGATCTTGAAGGCCACGTTGGCCGGGATCTTGATGCGGAACGTCACCTTGCCGTTGGCGCGGTAGTTCGACATGTCCTTGATGTCGCGCGACTGGATGCCGCCGCCGAACCACTGGCCGGGCGCCGTGTAAGCCCACGCGATGTCGTTGGCGCCTTCGTACGGCGCGATGTTGCCGGCCGCCATCGACGCGGTGTTCCACATGTAGATGTCCGAGCTCGTGCCGGCCACCAGCTTGTGGTTCACCGGGGTGTTGTCGGTGAAGACGCCGAACTTGCCGGTCTCGGGGACGATCTGGTTGCCCAGCTTGACGGTGCCCTTGCCATCGAGCTGGTAGACGCGCACGTAGTCGACGTACATCGTGCCCGGCAGCGGCGCGGTCACCTGGGCCGGCGTGGCGGCGTCGGTGAAGTTGCCGCCGACGGCCAGGTTCAGCAGCAGGTAGAACGGGGCCTGCAGCGAGGTCGAGTTGACCGGCAGCGGCGCGTTGTACATGTCGTGCTCGACGCCGTTGTCGATGATCGTGAACCGCATCTGCGTGTCGGTCCAGTACAGGCGATACGTGACGAAGCGGTTGGCGAGCGACTGCGACGGCACGTAGTAGCTCTTGGTCTGCCAGGAAGTCGACGCGGCGCACGACGCGTTGCCGGGCACGCAGGCGGCCGTCTGGTAGGTGATGACGTTCGAGCCGACGAAGTTGTTCGGCGAGGCGGCGCCGGCCGGTTGCCAGATGGCCTGCTGGTGGCCCTGCTCCATGATGTCGATTTCGCCCTTGGTGGGCCACGACTGCGCGGTCGTGCCCAGCATCCAGGCGGCCGGCCACAGGCCGGTCTGCACGTTGGGCGCGGCCATGCGGATCTCGATCATCCCGTATTGGACCTGCACCTTGTTGTACGAGTCGATCTTGCCGGAGGTGAACTGGCTGTTGCCGGCGACCTGCCGCTGCGCCTGGATCGCCAGCGCGCGGGTGCCCGGCTCGAACGGCACGTTGACGATCGACAGGTTGTTCGGGCTGTAGGACTCCAACTCGGCATTGCCGTAGCCGCACAGGCCGATCTGGCAGCCGTCGCCGTTGTACGGCGTCCAGACGGTGGTATCCAGCGCCGTGCCGTTGAACTCCTCGGACCACAACAGGGCCCCGATGGTCGGGTTGGTGACGCTGGCGCTGGCCTGGGCGGCACCGGCGAGCAGCAGGCCCGCGGCCGCAGCCCGGACCAGGATGGATTTTCCAGAGGACAGGTCGATATACACGTTGTCTCCTATTTCTTCTCGACGGCGAGAAGTTTAGTTATGGCGGCCCTGCAGCCACCGGATTTCGCCACCTTGTCCGGGTGGTCTCGAATAGGTATAGTCCGATCACGATCGAAATGCCTGCCAAACTCGGCAGGAATACTGTTCGGGGATGCTCGTCCATATTGCCCGCGCAGCGCTCCAGCGGCAGGCAGATGGCCAACAATGGACTTTCAGCGGCCGCTGCCTTCCCCGCATGCTCCCTCGATCGCAGGCGCAGTCCGCCCAGGACGGACGATGCGGGAAGCGCACCGTTGTCGGGATCGCTTTCGCGGAATTCGGCGGCCTCGCATCGCCGGTCGCGGCCAATATTCGCGGCAGCCTGAATTAAATCTACTGCCCGATACAGCAGTCGGCCTGACGACCGGATCACGGTATCAGGCAGCTGGAATTAAGCTGTCGTTGAATGAAAGCGCTTTCAACAACAGTGGCAGCAATGTAGTACGAGTCGAAAATCGCGTCAATACATCCCATGGATCTACCTCATGGGAATAACCCGAACGGTCTATTTGGACGATTGCTTCGCGGCCTGCGTGCCGACACCTCGGGCGGAGACCGGGCGGCCTGCCCGATGCGCCATCGCCGTGGGCCGTTGCCCAGGGTCGTCCGCGGTTCACCGGCCGGGCCCCGCGATCCCGAGGCCGCCCGACGATCGCCGCCTTCGCCAACGAACTCACGAAAGTGCCGTCGATGTCCGCCCGATGACCTCGCGACGCGTGGATCACGGACTCGCCTGCTCGGCAACTTCACCGTATGATGATCGCGAACAGCGCAAGACCTGGCTCGCTGCCAGCGACCGTGCCCTGCGGAGGAACGTCTTGCAAGCGCGAAGGTTCTACTTCATTTCAGGATTGCCCCGGTCAGGTTCCACGTTGCTGGCCGCCTTGTTTCGGCAGAACCCGCGCTTCCACGCCGCCATGACGAGTCCGGTCGGCACCCTGGTCAGCACGATGCTGGGCCAGTTCAGCGCGGGCAGCGAGTTCGGCCCGGTCATCTCGCGTGACCAGCGCCGCCGCCTGCTCCGGGGCCTGTTCGAGAGCTACTACGCCGATCACGCGGACCGCGACGTGATCTTCGACACCAACCGCCTTTGGTGCGCCAAGCTGCCGGCGATCGTCGACCTGTTCCCGCAGGCCAAGGTCATCGCCTGCGTGCGCAACGTCGCCTGGGTCATGGACAGCATCGAACGCCTGTACCGCGCCAATCCGTACGAGAACACCAAGCTCTTTTCGGATGACGTCGAGCGCAACACGGTCTACAGCCGCGTCGACACGCTGGCCCAGCGCAACCGGCTGGTCGGCTTTCCGTGGACGGCCCTGAAGGAGGCCTTCTACGGCGAGCATGCCAAGTCCATGCTGGTGGTCGACTACGACCTGCTCGCCCAGGCGCCGGAGACGGTGCTGCGCCTCGTGTACAAATTTCTCGACGAGCCGTGGTACGACCACGACTTCGACAACATCGAATACGACGCGCCCGAATTCGACCAGGCGCTGGGCCTGTCGGGACTGCACCGCGTCCGGCGCAAGGTCAGCGTGCAGGAACGCCGCACCATCCTGCCACCGGACCTCTTCGAGCAATACGCCAAGCTGTCGTTCTGGAACGACGGCAAGGGCAGCGAAGCGCAGGTGATCCGGGCCAAGGCAAGCTGACATCCACGCGGACGCCAGCACGAACATCGAACAAGAAGGGGACGACACATGTGGTGGAGCAAGAGTTCCGGCAAGCCGTCCCGCGGCAAGGCCGCCACGCCAGGCACGCAGCAGCAGCCGGCGCCGCGGCGCAGGGCCTTGATGATGGCGCTCGAGCCGCGCTTCATGTTCGACGGCGCGGTGGCGGCGACGCACGCCGAGGCCGCGCATCACCAGCCCACCGAGCACATCGGCCTGCTCGACCACCTGCGGCCCGCCGAGGCCGCACGCACGCCGGCTGCCGCTCCGGGGCCGGCGGTCGTCTTCGTCGATTCGCGCGTGGCCGACGCGGCCAGCCTGCTGCAGGGCGTGGCGGCAGGCTCCGAGGTGGTCTACCTCAAGGCCGACCAGGATGGCCTGCAGCAGATCGCCACCTACCTGGCCGCCCACCATGAGGTCGGGTCGGTCGAGATCGTCGCGCACGGCAACGACGCCGAGTTGCTGCTGGGAAGCACGGACCTGACGTCGGCCAACATCGACGCCCAGGCCCGCACGCTGTCGGCCATCGGCGCCAACCTGAAACAGGGCGCGGACATCCTGGTCTACGCCTGCGACACGGCCGCCGACGCGCGCGGCGTGGCCTTCGTCGACACGCTGGCGCGGCTGACCGGCCATGACGTGGCGGCGTCCTCCAACGTCACCGGCGCCGGCGGCGACTGGACGCTGGAGGTGCGCACCGGCGACATCTCCGCGGTGCCGGTCCTGTCGCGACAAGCCGAATCGAGCTACGGCTACGCGCTGCTGACCAACACCGCGGGCGACCTCGCGACGCTGCAGGCGGACATCAACACCTTCAGCGGGGACAGCACCAACGACACCATCACGCTGACCTCCGACATCACGTTCACCGCGGGCTCGCACGCCACGATCACGATCAACCATACCGGCAGTGGCACGCTGACCATCGACGGCGGCGGCCACACCATCGACGCCGCCTGGCTCAACCAGGTCGTCAAGGTCACCAGCGGCACCGTCGTGCTGGAAAACGTCACGATCGAGCACGGCCTGGTCGCGGGCACCGGCGGCAACGGGAGCGCCGCGGGCGCCTCGGCGATGGGGGCGGGCATCAGCAATGCGGGCAACCTGACCCTGAACAACGCCAACGTCACGCTGAACTATGCGACCGGCGGCGGCGGCGGCGGTGCGGGCAGCGCCGGCGGCAACGTGGGCTTCGCAGGCGGCGGCGGCAGCGGTGCGCACGGGATCGGCGGGGGCACCTCGGGCGTGTCCTTCCCGAGCACCTATGGCGCCGTGCCCGGCGGCAGCGGCAACGGCGGCACGGGCGGTTCGTTCAGCGGCAACTATGGCGGCAAGGGGGGAACGTCGAGCGGCGGCGGCGCAGGCGGCCAGAGCGACGGGGGCTTCTATGCCGCAGGCGGCAACGGCGCAACGGCCACCGGCACGGTCAAGATCGGCGGCGGCGGTGGCGGCTCCTCCGGCGAGGCCTTCGGGTCGGGCGGCAATGGCGGCAACGCCGTGGGCGGCATCTACAACTCCGGCAAGCTGTACGTGATCGGCACGTCGGCCATCACGCACAACTACGGCGCGGGTGGCGGCGGCGGCGGCGCCTGCGGCAGCGGCAACATCGCAGGCAGCGGCGGCACCGGCATCGGCGGCATCTGGAACACCGTGGCCGGCACCGTCAAGATGACGTCGTCGACGTATTCGGCGATGAGCTCGAACAATCACGGCGGCAACGGGCACGGCGGCTACTCCTACAACGGCGCCAGCAACGGCACGACTCCGGCCACCACGTACAACACGATCAACACGTCCGGCTCCATCACCACGAACTACGTGGCGGCGCCGACGGTCACCTCCGTCGCGGTGCCGGGCAACGGCAACTACCACACCGGCCAGTCGCTTTCCTTCACGGTCGACTTCAGCACCGCCGTCAACGTGACGGGCACGCCCGAACTGGCGCTCACGCTCGACACCGGCGGCACGGTCCAGGCCACCTACCAGGGCGGCACCGGGACGTCGGCCCTGGTGTTCGCCTACACCGTCCAGGCAGGACAGCAGGACGCCACCGGCATCACGGTGGGCGCCCTCACGCTCAACGGCGGCACGATCAAGGATTCCAGCAACAACGCCGCGGTGCTCACGCTGAACAACGTCGCCAGCACCGCCAGCGTCGACGTGCAGGCGATCCTGCCGACCGTCTCGAGCATCAACGTGACCGGCAGTTCGCCGACCAACGGCACGAGCGAAAGCTTCACCGTGACCTATTCGGAGGCGATGAATCCTTCGACCGTGCTCGCCGCCGACTTCACGGCCACGCAGGTCTCCGGATCGATCACCGACACCGGCATCACCGTCGCCGAAGTCAGCACCAGCGTCTACACCGTCACCGTCAACGGCGTCAGCGGCAACGGCGTGCTGCGCCTGGACATGAATTCGGGCACCAGCGAGCAGGACAGCTACGGCAACACCATCAGCGGTGGCCACACGGGCAACCAGACCTATACCGTCGACCAGACCGCGCCGACGATCTCGTCCATCGTTCCGGCCGCCGCGAACCCGGGCAAGGGCGGCAGCGAGACCTTCACCGTCACGTTCTCGGAGGCCGTGTCGGGCGTCGACAGCAGCGATTTCACGGTCGCTGCCAGCGGCACCACCGACACCGGCATCACCGGCGTCACCACCTCCGACAACATCCACTACACCGTCACGGTGGGCGGCGTGGGCGGCAACGGCACGCTGGGCCTGAACCTCAACGCCTCCGGCACGGGCATCGCCGACGCGGCCGGCAACGCGATCACGGGCGGCCTGACCGGCAGTCCCTACACCATCGACACGACACCGCCGACGGCCAGCTCGATCACCGCGGTGGGCAGCCTGACCAACAACGCCAGCAGCGAGGCGTTCACCGTCACCTTCTCCGAACCCGTGGCCGGCGTGACGGCGTCCGACTTCACCCTGACCACCGCCAACACCCCGGGCGGCACGGCGCTGACCACCGGCGGCATCACCTCGATCACCACGTCCGACAACATCCACTACACGGTGACGGTCGGCTCGGTCGCCGGCGACGGCACGCTGCGCCTGGATCTGAAGGCCGCCAGCACCGGCATCACGGACGCCGCGGGCAACGGCGCCACGGCGGGTTTCGCCAGCGGCGACACCTACACCATCGAACACACCCCGCCGGCCGTGACCTCCAGCGTGGCGACCGGCACGGCCACCAACAACGCCGGCAGCGACGCCTTCACCGTCACATTCTCGGAAAGCGTGTCCGGCGTCAACAGCGGCGACTTCGACGTCAACCTGACCGGCACCGCCGCCTACACCGGCATCCAGGTCACGCCGCTGTCGGGCAGCACGTACCAGGTCACGGTGCAGGGCGTGACCGGCGACGGCACGCTGCAGCTGGCCTACGACGGCTCGGCCCATGACGTGACCGATGCGGCCGGCAACATCGCCGCGGCCAACTACACGGCGGGCGACACCTACACCGTCGACCATACCGCGCCGACGGTGACCTCGGTGGCCGTGCCCGCCAACGCCACCTATATCGCCGGCCAGCACCTGGACTTCACGGTCAACTTCAGCGAAGCCGTGACCGTGTCGGGCACGCCCGAGATCGGCATCACGCTGGACACCGGCGGCACGGTCTACGCGCAATACCTGAGCGGTTCCGGCACCACGGCACTGACCTTCCGCTACACCGTGCTGGCCAACGAAGGCGACCCCGACGGCATCGGCGTCGGCAGCAGCCTCGTCCTGAACGGCGGCACGATCCAGGATGCCGCGACCAACGCGGCGGTCGCCACCCTGAACAGCGTGGGCAGCACCAGCGGCGTGCTGGTCGACGCCATCGCCCCCACCGTGGTCTCGGTCGGCGTGCCTTCCAACGGCACCTACGGCGCCGGCCAGGCGCTGACCTTCACCGTCGATTTCAGCGAGAACGTGCTGGTGACCACGGGCGGCGGAACACCGTCGATCGCCGTCACCCTCGACACCGGCGGCACGGTGCAGGCCGCCTACGTCGGCGGCTCGGGCACCAATGCGCTGACCTTCGCCTACACGATCACCAGTGGCGAATCCGACCTGACGGGCGTCGCCGTCGGCTCGGCCATCAGCCTGCACGGCGGCACCATCAAGGACGCCGCGACCAACGCGGCGGTGCTGACCTTGAACAGCGTCGGCTCGACTGCCGCCGTGCTGGTCGACGCCACGCCGCCCACGGTCACCGCCATCGACATCGTCGACCCGGCCACCAACAACGGCAGTTCCGAGCACTTCGTCGTCACCTTCGACGTGCCGGTCTCGGGCGTCGACGCGAGCGACTTCTCCTTGTCCGGGACCAACACGGTCAACGCGAACGCGTTGCTCAATTCCCAAGTCGTGGCCGTCTCGCCCGACGGCGCGGGGCGCAGCACCACCTGGGACGTGACGCTCAGCGGCGTCACCGGCGACGGCCAGTTGCGGCTGGACATGGCCTACGCGTACCCGGCGGTGGCCGACCAACCCATCGTCGACCAGTTCGGCAACCAGCTGGCCTCGGGCACCAACCACCCGGGCGACCAGGCCTACACCATCGACCACACCGCGCCGTCGGTGGTCTCCGTCACGCCGCCCGCCAGCGGCACCTACGTCGCGGGCCAGGACATCACTTTCGACGTCGTCTACAGCGAAGCCGTGACCGTCGACGCCAGCGGCGGCACGCCGCGCATCCCGATCACGCTGACCACCGGCGGCACGGTCTATGCTGACTACGTCTCGGGCAGCGGCAGCAGCACCCTGGTCTTCACGCTGGCCGTGGCGCCGGGCGAACAGGCGCTCTCGGGCATCGGCGTGGCCGGCAGCGTGGACACCAACGGCGGCACCATCCGCGACGCGGCCAGCAACGATGCGGTCGAGACCCTGACGGGGTTGTCGTCGCCGCTCGCGGGCGTCGACATCGACGCCATCGTGCCGAGCGTCACCGCGGTCGGGGTACCCGCCGCCGGCACGTACGGCGTCGCCTCCGACCTGGATTTCACCCTCGATTTCAACAAGGCCGTCACGGTCGACACCACCGGCGGCACGCCCTACATTCAGGTCACGCTCGACACCGGCGGCACCGTCGACGCGGCCTATCTGTCCGGCTCGGGCAGCTCGCAGCTGACGTTCCGCTATGTCGTGCCCACCGGCGAAAGCGACCCCAACGGGATCACGGTCGGCACGACGCTGTTCACCGGCGGCGGCACGATCCGGGACAGCGTCGGCCACGACGCGGCCACCAGCCTGGCCGGCGTCGGCAACACCAGCGGCGTGCTGGTCGACTCGATCGCGCCGACGGCCAGCAGCATCCACATCACCGGCGCCAGCCTGAACAACGCCGCCACCGACACCTTCACCGTCACCTTCGACAAGCCGGTCAACGGCGTCGATGCCAGCGACTTCACCGTGGTCGGCAGCGGCACCGCGGCGGGCGCCGTCACCTCGGTGTCGGGCAGCGGCACCACGTGGACGGTCACCGTCGGCAACGCGGTCGGCGACGGCACGCTGCGCCTGGACCTGAGCGCCTCGGGCGATCCGATCGTCGACAACCACGGCAACACGCTGGTGGCCTCGCACACGGGCGACCAGAGCTACACCGTGCGGCACACGCCGCCGGCCGCGTCCTCGATGACCGTGCCGGCCGACGGCACCTACGCCATCGGCCAGGCCATGGACTTCACCGTCACCTACACCGAGGCGGTCACCGTCGACGCCACCGGCGGCACGCCGCGCATCGCCATCTCGCTGGACACCGGCGGCACGGTCTACGCAACCTACCTTTCGGGCAGCGGCACGAACACGCTCACCTTCCGCTACGTTCCGGCCAGCGGCCAGCAGGACCTGACCGGCATCGTCAACGCCACCGCGGTCGACGCCAACGGCGGCACGCTGCGCGACGCCGCGGGCAACAACGCCGCGCTGGCCGTGAACGCGGTCGAGCCCTCGACGGCCAACGTGGACGTGGACGCGATCATCCCGGTGGTCGCGAGCGTCTCCGTGCCCACGAGCGCCACCTACGGCGTCGGCCAGCACCTGGACTTCACGGTCGACTTCAACAAGGCCGTCACCGTCGATACATCGGGAGGCACCCCGTTCATCACGCTCACGCTGGCCACCGGCGGCACGGTCGACGCGGCCTACGTGTCCGGCTCGGGCACCAGCAGCCTGGTGTTCGAGTACGTGGTCGCGCCGAACGAGGCCGCGCCGGCCGGCGTGGTGCTGGGCACCAGCATCTCGCTGAACGGCGGCGCCCTCCACGACGCGCACGGCAACGCGGGCAGCACGACCCTGAACGGCGTGGCCAACGCGTCGGGCGTGCTGGTCGACTCGATCGCGCCGACCGTCACCTCGATCACGACGGACGGCAGCGTGGCCGGCAACGCGTCGTCGGCCACGTACACCGTCACGTTCTCGGAAGGCGTCACCGGCGTCGATGCCGGCGACTTCGTGCTGACCGCCACCGGGTCCGCCCACGGCACGGTCAGTACCGTGACGGCGGTCAGCGCCGGCGTCTACACGGTCACGGTCGACGGCATCGCGGGCGACGGCACGCTGCGGCTGGACGTCAAGGCCAGCGGCACCGGCATCGCCGACCTGGCGGGCAATGCCGTGCAGTCCGGATTCACGGGCGGCAGCGCATACACGTTCGACCACACGCCGCCGGCCGTGCAAGGCGTCGGCGTGCCGCCAGCGGGCCTGTACACCGTGGGACAGGACCTGGACTTCACGGTCACGTACAGCGAGGCCGTCACCGTCTCGGGCACGCCGCGCATCGCCGTCACCCTCGCCAACGGGGCGACCGCGTACGCCGACTACCTGGGCGGCAGCGGCACCACCGCCCTGTCGTTCCGATACGTCGTCGCGCAGGGCGACTTCGACAGCGACGGCATCACCCTGGCCGGCGGCAGCATCGACCTGCACGGCGGCAGCATGACCGACGCCGCCGGCAACGCCGCCGTGCTGGCGCTGGCCTCGGTGGGCGACACCAGCCACGTGCTCGTCGACGGCACCGACCCGGCCGTGGCCGGCATCGCCAGCAGCGCCACCGGCACCGTCAACGGCGACAGCGTGACCTACACCGTCACCTTCGACGAGGCCGTCACGGGCCTGGGCACCGGCGCCTTCCACCTGACGACCACCGGCAACGCGACCGGTACCATCGCCTCGGTCGTGCCCTCGGGCAGCGACGGCACCACGTACACCGTGACGATCGACGGCATCGCCGGCACGGGCAGCCTGCGCCTGGACCTGGCCGCTTCGTCAGGCGTGTCCGACCTCGCCGGCCTGCCGGTGGCCGGCTACACGGCGGGCCAGGTGGTCAACGTCGACCACGTCGATTCGACGGTCGTCGGCGTCGACGTTCCGGTGGCCGGCACCTACAAGCCGGGCGAGACGCTCACCTTCGACGTCGACTTCTCGCGTCCGGTCACGGTCGACACCAGCGGCGGCGTCCCCAGCCTCGCGCTCACGCTGGCCAACGGCGCCGTGGTGCAGGCCACGTACGTCAGCGGCAGCGGCAGCGACGTCCTGGTCTTCAGCTACACGCTCGGCCAGCGCGACAGCGCGCCACACGGCATCGCCGTGGCCGGCAGCATCGCCGGCAACGGCGGCACGCTCACGGGGATCGACGGCAATCCCGCGGCGCTGGCGCTGGCGCAGGTGGGGTCGACCGGCGACATCGACATCCAGGGCAACACGGGGCGCGGCCTGTCGCCGGGCCTGTTGCCGGAACTCGCGCCCCCCGGCGTGTCCGGCCCGGCATGGACGGCTGCGGACGGCGGCTCGCCGGACATCGACCATCTCGTCCCGACCACCGCGCAGACCACCTGGGCCGCGGTGCCGCTCATCAGCTCGACGCCGCTCCCGGGCGAGGTCCTGCGCGACAGCGCCACCGACATCGGCAGCGACGTGGTGTTCACCGCCCTGCCCTCGGCCGGCCGCCAGTTCTACGACCCGAGCCCGCTGACCTTGCCGCCCCTGGAAGGCAGCAGTGCCGACGATGGCGACCTGTTGCACTGGCAGCCGCCGGGACGCGTCGAACAGCCCCCGGCCGAGACGGGCCAGGCGGCCGGACACGACCCGCAACCCGCCGGCCATGCCACCGACAAGCCGCCCGCGCACGTGCAACCCCACGTGGCCGACGCGCACCGGATCCCCGCCGCCGCACCGTCCCTGAAGGAGCACGGCAAGGCATCGCTCGCCCAGCAGTTCGCGCGCCATGGCCATCAGGCATGGGAGCGCGACAAGGCGGCCCTGGTGGCCAACGTCCGGCAGTCCGCACAACGGCGCACCGGCTAGCACGCAGCAGGACACCAGATCCACAGGCGCCCGGCGCAACCGGGCGAGACACACAACACCCAATCAGTCGAGACAACCCATGCAAACCTCGCCCACGGCCCGCGCCGCCAAGCCCTTTGCCAAGGCCGCACTGGCTTGCGCCGTCGCCGCGCTGATCGCCGGCTGCGCGGTGCAGCCGCAGCCGTTCACCGCGGCGGAGCAGTCCGCCCAGGTCGCCCAGGACCGCCAGGCCATGTTCGCGGACCAGGAGCCGGTCACCAAGCCGATCACGCTGTCGGAGGCGATGGCGCGCGCCATCAAGTACAACCTGGACAACCGGCTCAAGCTGATGGAAGAAGCGGTGGCGCAGCACCAGCTCGATCTCAGCCGCTACGACCTGCTGCCCCGGTTGACCCTGGCCGCCGGCTATTCGGATCGCGACAACGTGCTCGGCTCGTCGTCGCGGGACGTGGTCACCGGCACCGAGTCGCTGGTGCCCTCCACGTCGTCGGACAAGGCGATGACCACCGCCGACCTGGGCTTTGCCTGGAACATCCTGGACTTCGGCGTCAGCTACTACCAGGCCCAGGAGCAGGCCGACCGCACGCTGATCATGAAGGAGCGCCGGCGCAAGGTGGTGCACAGCCTGATGCAGCAGGTGCGCCAGGCCTACTGGCTGGCCTACGGCGCGCAGGAGATCGAAGGCCGGATCCAGGCGATGCAGGCCGACGTGACGGGCGCCCTCGACGACCTCGGCAAGATCCAGTCCGAGAAGCTGCGTTCGCCCAGCGAGGTGCTGGGCGAGCGGCGCCAACTGCTCGACACCCGGCGCCAGCTGGAAGTCATCCGCGACGAACTGGCCCAGGCCAGGCCGCACCTGGCGGCGCTGATGGACCTCGACCCGTCGCAGCCGTTCACGCTCGCGGCGCAGGACGACATGACCGAGCCCACGCTGACCATGGACGCGGGCCGGATGGCCGAGGCCGCGCTGCTGAACCGCCCCGAGATCGTCGAGGCGCGCTACAACGAGCGCATCAGCGTCACCGAGACGCGCAAGGCCATGGCCAAGCTGATGCCGGGCCTGGAGATCGACTTCGGCGAGCACTACGACAGCAACAGCTTCCTGGTCAACAACCATTGGGGCGACGTCGGCCTGCGCGTGAGCTGGAACATCTTCAACCTGCTGTCGGCCAAGCAGATCACCGCGACCGCGCAGGCGCAGGTGGACGTGGCCCGGATGCAGCGCATGGCGCTGAACATGGCGGTGCTGTCGCAGGTCTACATCGCCCGGCGCGACTACGAAGGCCGCGACCGTCAGTTCAAGCTGGCGCGCGAACTGGCCGACGTCGATCACCAGATCCTGGACCAGGCCCGCAACCAGGCCCGCAGCGACGCGCAAGGCAAGCTGGCGCAGATCCGCGCCAGCCTGAACTCGCTGTACTCCGACCTGCGCGTGCGCCAGGACTACGGCGCGTTGCAGAACGCCTATGGCAACGTGCTGGCCAGCATGGGCACCGATCCCTTGCCCGATGCCGTGGGCGGCCATGACGTGGCGTCGCTCGCGCAGGCGGTGGCAGCGGGCGAGCATGCAGGACATTGATTCGCGCGTGCCGCTCGTTCGCCCGTCGTCCCGGCAAGTCGTGCTGGGATCCATCGCGCTGGCCGCGGCGTGGCCGCTGGCCGCGCACGCCGCGGCGTCCGACGCCAAGGACGAGATCCGCGTGCAGTTCGTGCCGTATTCGCAGACTGTGCTGTCGAGCGAGCTGTCGGCCAAGATCGCGGCGATGCCCCTGCGCGAGGGCGACACGTTCCGCGCGGGCCAGACCCTGGTCAGCTTCGACTGCACCTTGTTCCACGCGCAGCTGAACAAGGCCGAGGCGTCGGCCGAGGCCGCGAGCGAAACGCTCAGGACCAACCAGCGGCTGGCGCAGCTGAACTCGATCGGCGCGCTGGACGTCGACCTGGCCGCCGCCAAGGTCAAGGAGACCGAGGCCGAAGCCGGCGCCGTGCGCGCCACCGTCAGCAAGTGCGCCATCGCCGCGCCGTTCGCCGGGCGCGTGGCCAAGCTCGATGCGCAACCCTACGAGTTCGTCGCACCGGGCAAGCCCATCATGGAGATCCTGGACACGCGTCACCTGGAGTTGCAGATGATCGTGCCGTCCCGCTGGCTCGCGTGGCTGAAGGTCGGCAGCCGCTTCAAGGTGCGGGTCGACGAACTCGGGCGCGAGTTCGCCGGCCACGTGGTGCGCCTGGGCGCGCGCATCGATCCGGTGAGCCAGTCGATCCCGCTGGCGGGTGAAGTGGACGGCAGCCATCCGGAACTCCTGCCCGGCATGAGCGGCGCGGCAACGTTCGCGGCGCCGGCCAGGTGAGGCCGGAGACGCCCGTGAACGACGCCCATCGCATCGACGCGGCGCCGGATCCCGCGGTGCTCGAGCTGGCGACGCTGCTGCAGCTGAGCCGCCGCGCGCGCGACGGCGAGAGCGCGGAAGTGGTCGGTTTCGTCGCGGTCAACGAAACCCGCCAGCTGTTCGACTACCGCCAGGCGGCACTCGGCCGCATCGGCCTGCTCGGCCCGGCACTGCCCGGCAACGTGATGGCGGTGTCGGGACTTCCGCAGCCCGATCCGCAGGCGCCCTACGTGCAATGGCTGGCGCAGGTCTTCAACCACCTGGCCAGGCTCGACCTGCCCGGGCCGGGCACGGCGGTGCGCGCGTTCGGCGCGGCCGACCTGCCCACCCTGCTGGCGCGCGACTGGGCCGCCTGGCTGCCCGAACACGCCTTGCTGCTGCCGCTGCTGGGCCCGGGTGGACACTGCCATGCCAACCTGCTGCTGGCGCGCGAAGCGCCGTGGGGACAGCACGACATCCTGCTGGGCGCCGAGCTGGCCCACGCCTACGGCCACGCGCTGGCCCGCTTCGTGGCCGTCCAGGGGTGGCGCCAGCGCCTCGCGGCCTGGCTGCTGCCGGCACGGCACCGCTGGAAGGTCGCCCTGGCGGTGCTGGCCGTCTGCCTGTTCCCGGTGCACCTGTCGGTGCTGGCGCCAGCCGAGGTGGTGCCCCTCGAACCATTCCCGGTCCGCGCGCCGCAGGACGGCGTGGTCGACCAGTTCTACGTGCGCCCGAGCCAGCAGGTGCACGCGGGAACGCCGCTGTTCGACCTGGACACCACGATATTGCGGTCGCGACTGGGCGTCGCGAGCAAGGAGGTCGACGTCGCGAGCGAGGCCTACCGTCAGGCCGCCCAGCTCGCGTTGAACGACGACAAGGGCAAGCTCGAGCTGGCCCTCAAGAAAGGCGATCTCGACGAGAAGCGCATCGCGCTCGACTACTCGAAGGAATCGCTGGATCGCGTGCAGGTCAAGGCCCCGCGCGACGGCGTGGCCGTGTTCGCCGATGCCAACGACTGGCAGGGCAAGGCGCTGTCCGCGGGCGAGCGCGTCCTGACGCTGGCCGATCCGGGCAAGGTGGAACTGGCCGTGTCGCTGCCGGTGGCCGAAGCGTTCGACCTGGCGCCGGATGCATCCGTCACGTTCTACCCGAACGGCGCGCTGCTGGCGGCGCACGACGGCCATGTCACCAGCAGCGCCTACCGCGCCGAGCCCACGCCCGAAGGCGTGCTGGCTTACCGCATCAAGGTCGGCTTCGACCGGGGACAGGACCTGCCCAGGCTCGGCATGATGGGCACGGCCAAGCTGCGCGGCAGCTGGGCGCCCTTCATCTACTACGTGCTGCGCCGGCCGCTCTCGGCCGCGCGGCAGTGGCTCGGCTGGTGAGATCGCGTTGCTCCCCGCACTGCGCCAGGACCTGAGCCTGCATGCCGGGCCGAACGAGTTCGACGGCTCGCCCACCTGGTCGCTGCACGATCCCGCGGCCAATCGCTTCTATCGACTGGGCTGGGTCGCGTTCGAGATCCTTTCCCGCTGGCACCTGGACGACCCGCAAGCCGTGCTCGACGCGGTGGCGCGCGACACCACCTTGCGCGCGGACGGCGAGGATCTGACCGCGCTGCTCTCGTTCCTGTCCGCCCACCACCTGCTCGACGCGCGGGGCGCGGGCGACAGCGCGCGCCTGGCCCGCGCGGCGCAGGCCGGCAGGCCGTCGCGGCTGGGATGGCTCGTGCAGAACTACCTGTTCTTCCGCATCCCGCTGCTGCGCCCCGCCGCGCTGCTCGATCGCTGCGCGCCCTACGTGCGCTGGGCGTTCGATCCGCGGTTCTGGCTGGCGACCACCTGCACGGCCTTGTTCGGCCTGTACCTGGCCTCGCGCGAGTGGGAGCGATTCGCGCACACGTTCTCGGCCTACGGCGGCATGGCGGGCTTCCTGGGCATCGGCCTGGCGCTGTCGTTCGCCAAGATCCTGCACGAGCTGGGACACGCCTTCACCGCCCAGCGTTTCGGCTGCCGCGTCCCCACCATGGGCGTGGCCTTCCTCGTGATGCTGCCGGTGCTCTATACCGACACCAACGAGGCGTGGAAGCTGTCGCGCAAGCGCGACCGCCTGGCGATCGCGGCCGCGGGCATGCTGGCCGAACTGGCGCTGGCGGCCGTAGCCACGCTGTCCTGGAACTTCCTGCCGGACGGCCCGCTGCGCGCCGGCGTGTTCCTGCTGGCCACCACGACGTGGATCATCACCCTGGGCCTGAACGCCAGCCCCTTCATGCGTTTCGACGGCTACTTCCTGCTGTCGGATTTCCTGGACATGCCCAACCTGCACAGCCGCGCCTTCGCGCTGGCACGCTGGTGGCTGCGGCGCGCCCTGTTCGGCTGGAGCGACGAGCCGCCCGAGGCGTTCCCGCCCGCCCGCCGGCGTTTCCTCGTCGCGTTCGCCTTCGCCACCTGGGCGTATCGGCTCGTCGTGTTCCTGGGCATCGCGTTTCTCGTCTACCGCGTGTCGTTCAAGCTCCTGGGACTGGTGCTGCTGGCCATCGAACTGGGCTGGTTCATCGCGATGCCCGCGTGGAGCGAAGTCTCCGTGTGGTGGAATGCGAGGGCGATGATGCAGTGGAACCGTGCGACCCGCAGAACGGCGCTGGCAATGGCCGCGATCATGGTGTTCCTGTTCGTTCCATGGCGGCTCGACGTGCGCGCCCCCGCGGTGCTCGGCGCGTCCGCGGCGCAGGGGCTGTACGCCGTGAGCGCGGCGCAGGCGATCAGCGATCCGTTGGCGGTCGGCACGCCGGTCCAGGCCGGGCAGGTCCTGGTGCGGCTGGAGTCGCCCGACCTGCGCTTTCACCTGGCGCAGGAACAGGCCCGCGAGCAGCTCCTGCAATGGGAAGTCCAGCAGCAGCCTTTCGACGACGACCTGAAAAAGCAAGGCCCGGCGTTGCGCGAGGCCTGGATGGAAGCCGCCGCCTCGGTCAGGAGCTGGCAGGAACAGATCGACCAACTGGTGGTGCGGGCGCCCTTCGCCGGCCGCATCGCCGAGGCCGACGAGGGCCTGGTCAAGTCGGCCTGGGTGGCCAGGAAGGAAAGGCTGTTCGAGATCGTCGGCCCCGGCGGCGCGAAGGCCGAGGCCTTCGTCGGCGAGCGCGACCTGGCCGGGATGCGCGCCGGCAGCGCCGCGCGCTTCGTCGCGGAGGACTTGCACGAGCCGGCCTATGCGTGCCGGGTCGAATCGGTCGACCGCGTCAACATCGCGGAGCTCGAATCGCTCTACCTGGCCTCGACCTTCGGCGGCCCGATCCCGGTGCAGAAGGACAACAAGCGCGCCGCGCTGGTGCCGACCGAGGCGTGGTACCGCGTGCGGCTCGAGGACTGCCGCGATGCCGGTGGCTTGGCGCCCGCGCGCGAGCTGCGCGGCACGGCCCACCTGGAAGGACGCTGGCGCAGCATCGCCGGCGGCTACGTCCGACACGCCATCGCGGTCGTGCAGCGCGAGATGGATTTCTAGGATCCGGGCCTGCCCGTGCGAGGCGCCGCGCACACCGATCCCGATCGCGTGGAGCGTCGGCGCAGGCGGCGCCACGTGCCGGCAGCCGTCAACCGGCCGTCTTGAACGCCATCACCGCCTGGTTGCGCAACGTGCGCAGCAGGCTCAGCTCGCGCTCGCCCAGCACGATGCCGCCCGCGGTGGCGCAGTCGGCATAGATCAGCGCGAACGGCGCGCTCTTGAGCGTCATCGGCAGCAACACGAAGCTGCGCGCCTCGGCCTCGCGCTGCAGCCAGGTGGGCAGGCGGCTGCGGACGTTGCCGGCCGACGCGTCGGAGATGAGCGTGTCGGCGGCCTTCTTGCAGGCCACGCTGAGCAGGTCGACGGGGCCGTTCGGGTTGATGTCCACGCGGAACTGCGCGCACAGCGCCGGGCCGGCCTCGCCCAGCGACAGGCGGCCGGTGATGATGCCGGTCTTCTGGTCGCGCATGCCGAACACCACGCAGCGAAAGCCGAGCGCGTCGTGCATGGTCAGCAGGATCGTGCGCAGCACCTCGTTGAGCTTGAACGAGTCGCCGGCGAGCGCGCTGGTGATGTTGGAGATGCCTTCCTCCAGGCGCAGCATGCGCGCGCCCGAGTCGGCGGCCTCTGCCGGCCTCGCGTTCGCGCCGGCGGCCGGCGCGCGCGCGGCGCCTTCGGGTTCGCCGCGCCGCGCGTCGGCGGGCAGCACCATCGTGGCGTCGCTCGCGAGCGCCGGGCCCGACGCGGCCACCACGCCCGCAGGCGGCGTCGCCACGGTGGCCGGGTTGACGTTGCCGGTGGGCACCGCGATGGGCTGCGGCAGCAGGCGGCGCGCCTTGGAGTCGGCCTTCAGGTCGATGCCCAGATCGTTGGACATCGACTGCATGTGCGACTGCGCGCTGCGCACCGCCGACTCGAAGTGGTCCTTGGGCAGGTTCAGCGCGCGGCCGAAGCGCTCGCCGATCGCCGCGATCTTGCCGGTGGCCGCGTCGGCGGTCGCCTGCATCAGCGCCTGCGCGAGCTCGCACGAGGCCTGCACGCACCAGCGCAGCCGCTCTGGCGCGGTGTCCACGGCGCGGCCGGGCGGATCGCCTTCGGGCCGCGTGATGGCGCGCCGCAATGAATCGGGCAGACCCCACACCTTGGTCACGCCGGCGCCCAGCTGCTCGAACGACAGGCCCAGCACCTCGCCGACGGCGCGGTCCTCGATGGCCTGCGACCACTCGCCGCGCTGCGTCGAGGGCTCCACGCGGCGGCGGATCAGCGCGGCCTCTTCCGGGAAGTAGAACTCGGTGAGCATGCGCCCCAGCTGCGACATCATGCCGGCCAGGAAGGGCTCGTCGTGCGCCTTCACGGTGGGCGTGAGCTCGTCGCACAGCGTGCCCGTCATCATCGCCATCAGGAACAGCTCCTTCAGGCGGGCGACGTGCGCCTTGTCCTGCATGTGCTCCAGCAGGATCAGCGACAGCGCCATCGAGCGGATGCCGGCCAGGCCCACCAGCGATACGGCACGGGGTACCGACGCGATGCTGCCGGCGCCGGCGTTGCGAAAGTGCACGGTGTTGACCATGCGCAGCAGCTTGTTGGTGAGCGCCACGTCGCGCACGATCTCGTCGGTGACGCCCGCGATGCTCGCGTTCTCCGACTGCGTCACGCGCTGGATGCGCACCACCGCGTCGGACAGCGCCGGGAAGTCGCTCTTGTGGCGCATGCGGCGCAGCAGGAACTCCAGCGTGGCGCGGTCGCCGCCCTCGGCGCCCACCGGCGCCGGGTCGAGCCATTCGTGCAGCGCGTTGCGGAACGCGGCGGCCGACTCGGGACGACGCGACGGGTCGCGCGAGACGGCGCGCATCACGAGGGCGCGCAGCGCGTCGTCGGTGGCATCCTTGCCCTGCGCGGCCGGCTGGCCGTCCAGCGGCCACACGATGTCTTCCTTGAGCACGCGCTCGAGCGCGCGGTACGGGTCGCGTTCGTCGAGCAGCGGGCGGCCGCAGATCATCTGGCCCAGCATCATGCCGGCCGCGAACACGTCCATCAGCGGATGCGGCGC